>Ga0326726_10005435_pt1 | contig 11536 bp, 8 predicted proteins | sample MHFenrmetagenome_2_FD_207603 | JGI IMG/M metagenome (GOLD analysis project Ga0326726, IMG submission 207603) | Lab enriched peat soil microbial communities from Michigan Hollow, Ithaca, NY, United States - MHF15MN | ecosystem: Environmental > Terrestrial > Soil > Wetlands > Peat | place: USA...
GAGCGCGCAGACAGGTTCAGGCGTTGCACCGCCCCGGGACCACCCGATCCGGCCACGCTGCCGGAGTTCGCGGATCTCTTCGGCCAACTGCGCCAGAACGCGGAGCGGTATTGGATGCTCGCGGACTCCTACCCGGCCATCTACGGGATGGAGCGCCGCCACGGGCGTCCGGACCACTACAACCACACCCTCATCGTCAGCAGCATCGACACGGTGGAGCTGCGCACGGATGCCCGCTGGAACTACGCGCCCGGCCGCGTCGTGACCGAAGTCCCGGCGCCGCGCGGCGGCACCGAGATGCAGGTCAACCTCCCCGGCCTTCCCGATTTCGCCGACACGACCTTCCTCATGAATCACTGCTTCCGGCTCGCGGGCATGGACAGGATGGAGGGTCGAAGCTACCTGCGCCTCGACTTCCGCGCCGCCGAGCGGATCAGGTACCCCGACGCCGACGGCTCGGCCTACCTCGATCCCAATAGCCTCCTGATCCGATACGTGACGATGCGCCTCACCCATCCCTACGAGGCGGCGATCGGCCTCGAGAGCGTGGAGGCGACCGTGGCGTTCCGCGAGGTTGTGCCCTCGCTGGTGCTCCCAGACAGCATCTCGAGCTTGGAGGTATACCGCATCAGATTAACGGTCGTGGAACGCGTGGAGGAGCAGCGGGCAGTGGGCTTCCACTTCCTCCGCGCGCTGCCGACGCGGCGGCCGTGAGACGCAAGGACGACCTCGGCCACCTCTGGACCGACCGCGGCGTCGAGCGCGCGGTCATCAGGATCGTCCGCCGCCTTTCTCCAGGTTTCGCGCGCAAGCGGATCACGAAGAAGACGCGCCTCCACCAGGACCTCGGCTGGGACGAGTACTATCCGCTGCGCGTCGTGAAGCCGATCCGCACGACGCTGCACCGGGAGCTGGAGGACCGCGTCGTGCTCGGCCTCAGGACGGTCGGCGACCTCGTCGCCTGCGTCTGGAATGGAATGAGGATCCCGGCGTGAGGCGGGTCCTCGCGGTCTGCGCGCTCGCGGCGGTTGCGGCCACCGGAGCCGCGGCGCAGCAGCCGGACACCGCGCGCCACTGGGAGCTGCTGGTGGGGCACTCCTACTCTTCGGCGCGCGCGTTGATGCAACCCGCGACGCTGACGCTCGAGAAGGTGCAGGGCTCGCCGCTCTACAGCGTGCTTGACGTGGGCGCGCTGGTCCGCGGCTCGATCGCCGCGCGGAGCTGGATCGAGACCGGCCTCCGGGCGCGCGCCGGCTCAGCGCGGCCCTCCTCACAGCGTGTCTTCGGCGCGATGGCGCGCGTCTACGGGGAGCTGGATCCGGTGCTGCTCGCGGTGGGCGGGGAATACCAGGCCGACGGCGGCTTCGACGTGCACGCGCTCGACGCCACCGCGGAGTTGACGCCGCTGGGGGGGCTGCCGGGCCTCGGCACCTGGGTCAGCCCAGCGGTGCACCTCCGGTGGCGGCCGTGGATCGGCGCGGCGGTGGGCGACGGCGTGCGCCCCTACGCGCGCCTCTCGGCCGACTGGGTGCAGGGGCGCCTCGAGGCCGGCATCGAGGAGACGGCCTGGCTGGTCTCCGGCAGCGGCAGGAGCTTCGTGAAGGGCGACGTCTCGGTTCAATTGACCGGCGGGCTGTTCGTCACGGCGAGCGGCGAGCAGGGTCGGTCGCCGCCGACCTGGGAACGCACGGGTCGGATCGGCCTGGGGCTCGGCTTCCGGCTCGGCCCGAGCTAGGCCGCGGCTATTCCGCCCGCAGTGTGATGGAGGGATCCACTCGGGCCGCGCGCCAGGCCGGCACCGAGGAGGCGAGCGCCGACACGCCGACCAGCACGACGATCACCATGAGATAGGTCATCGGATCGAGCCGTGAGGTGCCGAAGAGCAGCGTCCGGATAGCGCTGCTCGCGGCGAGCGCCCCCGCCAGGCCGGCCAGGAGTCCGAGCCCGGTGAGCTTCAGGCCCTGGCGCAGGATCAGCGAGACGATGCCGCCGCGCGAGGCACCGAGCGCCGACCGGATCCCGATTTCGCGCGTCCGCTCGGCGACGCTGCCCGACAGGACGCCGTAGACGCCGATCGCCGCGAGCGCGAGCGCCGCGAGGGCGAACGCCTCGAACACGGTCAGCGCGAAGCGGAGCTGGGACGCCGACCTCTCCACCATCGCGGTCATCGTCGCCACGCGCGCGATCGGCTGATCCCTGTTCACCGACCACACCGCCCGCATCACCGCGGGCGCGAGGGCAGCCGCGTCGCCCTTCGTACGCACGACGAGCGACTGCACGTTGTCCACCCACAGCCACCGGCTCATCGGCACGTAGAAAGCGTCCGGCGCGTCCTGCGCGAGGGACTGCTGCTTCACGTCGCCCACCACGCCCACCACGACGTCCCACGGCCGGTCGGGGCTCCCGATCTCCGGCCCCAGCCGCACGCGCTGTCCGATCGGATCCCGCCCCGGGAATAGGCGCCGCGCGAGCGATTCGTTGAGCAGGATCGCCTCCGGGCCGCCCGTCGCGTCGTGCTCGTCCAGCAGTCGCCCACGCCGGAGCGGAATCCCCATCGTCTCCACGTAGCCGGGGGTCACGGCGTAGCGCAGCGCGCTGCCGTAGTCGTTCTCCTTGTCGCGCGGGATGCTCTCGAACACGATGCCGTATGCGTCGAGGTCCCCGCTCAGCGGCAGCTGGCTCGTGAGCGCAGCCGCCCTGACCCCGGGCACCGCTCGCACCGCTTCCAGCGCCCGGGCGAAGTACTGCATCCGCGCGCTGTCCGGAGAGTACGCGCGGCCGGCGGCCTGCACCTGCATGGTCAGGACCTGCGACGGCGCGAAGCCGGGAGCCACCGCGAACAGGCGTTCCAGGCTCCGCAGCAGGAGTCCGGCGGCGACCAGCAGCACCAGCGCGAGCGCGACCTCCGCCACGACGAGCGTGCTCCGCATCGCGCCGTGCCCGCCGGCGGCGCGCCTGGTGCCCTGCTGGAGTCCGGCGTGCAGGTTCTCGCGCGACGCGCCGAGCCCCGGGACGAGCCCGACGGCGAGGCCGATGAGCGCGGTGAGGGCCAGGGCGAAGACGAAGGCGGGACCGTCGAGCCGGATCGCGCTTGCCCGCGGCAACCCCGCGGGAGCGAGACCCACCAGCGCCCGTACGCCGAGCAGCGCGACCTCAATGCCGGCCGCGCCGCCCAGGCCGGCGAGCAACAGGCTCTCCGTAAGCAGCTGCCGGATCAGTCGCGGCCGCGCGGCGCCGAGCGCCGCCCGCATCGCCAGCTCGCCGCGCCGTCGGGCGCCGCGCGCCAGGAGCAGGTGCGTCACGTTCACGCACGCGATCACGAGCACGAGCAGCACGGCGCCCAGGATCGCCAGCAGCGCGGGCTTCGCCCCTCGCACCACGTCTGTCTGCAGCGAGTGGACGCCCAGCCCCTGCTTGAGATCGGCCCAGGGGGGCCGCGGGAACTCCGCGATCGGCGCGCGCGCGATGGCCTCGAGATCGCGGACGGCCTGGTCCGCCGTCGAGCCGCTCCTGATCCGGCCCACCATGCGCATGTGGTGGCCCCACTCGGCGGACTCGAACGAGGCCGTCGCCCGGTAGCGCCGCGGCGCCCAGACTTCGGCGCCCGGCGCGAGCACGTTGTCGAAACCGGGCGGCATCACCCCGATGACGGTGTATGGATCCCCTTCGAGCGTGATCGGGCGCCCGACGATCGCTCCCGCTCCTCCGAGGCGCCGCCGCGCCAGGCCGTCGGTCACGATCGCCACGCGCGGAGCCTCCGGCTGGTCGTCCGCGGTGTCGAAGCCCCGCCCCACGGCCGGAGCGACGCCCAGCACCCGGAAGAAGTCCGCGCTCACCAGCTGTCCGTGCAGGCGCTCCGGCTCCGACGTCCCCATCAGCGCCGGCTGCCACTGGTCCGCCACCGCCAGCGCCTCGAACGCGTGGTCGCGCGCCGCGACCTCGCGATAGGTGCCGTACGTCACGTCCTGCGGCGATCCGTCCGCGAGGACGTCGGAGATCATCAGGAGCCGGTCGGCGTGCGGAAACGGCAGCGGCTGAAACAGGATGGGGTTCACGGCGCTGAACACCGCGGTCGCCGCGCCGATGCCCAGCGCCAGGGTGAGGACCGCGACGACCGTGAAGCCGGGGCTCCGCCGCAGCTGCCGCCAGGCGTAGCGCAGGTCGGCCCCGGTGGTCCCGACCACGTTCTCCCAGCCGTACGCGCGCACCTGTTCCTGCACGACGGTCGCGTTCCCCAGCTCCAGCTGCGCCGCCCGCCTGGCTTCCGCCGGCGACACCCCGCGCGCGAGATGCGCCGCCGTGGCCTGCTCCAGATAGTGCTGCACCTCGTCGGCCACCTCGCGGTCGGCGTCCGCGCGGCGCACCAGCACCCGGAACCCGCGCGTGACCTGGCGCCACAGCGACACCGCGCTAGCCCTCGGCGCCGAGGAGCCTCGCGACGGCCGCGGCCTTCCGCGTCCAGTCCGCCCTCTCCGCCTCCAGCTGCCCGCGCCCGGCCCGCGTCAGCGCGTAGTACTTCGCCCGCCGCGCATGCGGTGACTCCCGCCACTCAGCGTCGAGCCACCCCGCGCGCTCGAGTCGCTGCAGCGCGGTCAGCAGCGAGCCCGGGTTGACCTTGAAGGCCCCGCGCGAGATCTGCTCGATGCGACGCGCGATCCCGAAGCCGTGCAACGGCGCCAGGCTCAGCGTCTTGAGGATGAGAAGATCGAGGGTGCCCTGGATGACGTCGGTGTTCGGCCCGTCCACGCCCGCTCCCGGAAGCCGGTGCGCGGCACGATACCGCCAGTCATCTTGATTGTCAAGATGTGGGCGTCAACTGGTGTGGCGGTAGATCCTAGCTGGTCCGGTCGAAGAAGGGGCTCTTCCCCGTGATGCTGAGCGGGATGCCGACCGCCTGCTTCACGTCGGCGGAGAAGAGCTGCAGCTCGAGGCACGCCTTCCCGACCGAGAACATCACGCGGCTGTCCACGCGACTCTGACTCGCGATCGTCGCGGCCGAGCAGGCCGCGATGCCGAGGTCTATCGAGTTGAAGGCGCAGACGCCGCCCGCCTTCGTCAGCTCCTCGCACGTCTTCTTGCCGCAGAAGCCGCAGCCATCGAGGTCGGCCGGCTTCGAGGCCACGCCGACCACCAGCCAGACCGGCGCCGCGGCGATCGTCTTCGCGTCCCGCACCATGCTCGGCCGGTTATCGCGCTTGCCGATCTCCACCATCTTCCTGGTGATCGCATCCTGCGTCTCGGGATCGTCCACCGCGAAGACCCGGATGTTGTCCGCCCCGCGGGTCTTCGGTGCCGTCCGCGCTGCCGCGGCCATCTGGCTCGCGACCTGGAGGACCGCGCTGGCTTCGAGGGTGCTCGCGTCTTTCATGGTGTGTCCTTCCGCCCCGATGGGCGGTCTTCGGGCCTGGTTCACGCTCGAGAGCGCGATTCTCCCGTCCACACCTATCGCTGCAAAAGGCGCGCCCTCGGGCGGCCCGAACCACCGCTCCGACAGTCGGCAATGGACCGGCCGGCCCCCCCCAATCGAGGGGGCCTGCCAACCCATTCGCCCTGCCGCGCATCCAGTCTAGAAAGACCTGGACAAGACTCAGGAATGTTCGAGGATGATGAGGCGGGGGTCGTCCCGCGAAATGGTGCGCAGAAACCCCAGCAGCTCGAGGACGCGCTCCGGGGGGAAGATGCCCCTGGTGCCGATGATGCGGCGCACGATGTGCAGCTCGCGCCCGTTCTGCTCGTAGGTCGAGGAGTAGCTGCCGAAAGAGCCGGAGATCTCCACGCCCCCGGGAAGCCGCGCCTGCCATCCCTCGGGCAGGGTGACGCGGAATTCCGCGACGCTCTCCTCGGCGCCGAAGATCTGCCGGGCGTCAATGGAGAACTTCCGCGGCACGTGCGCCTCCACCTCGGCGACGAGCCGCGGCGAGACGACCTGCACCAGCGGGAGCGTCAGGATGTCGCTGCCCCCCGTGCTGGTCGTGGCCTTCCCGTGCCGGATGACCAGGGATATGCGGGCCGGCGCGCTGAGGTCGCGGCCGTCGAACAGCTGGAGGCTGTCGCCGGCGGCGCCGTCGAACTCGCCGTCGGCGAGGTTGCGGGCGATCTCCGCGCGCTCAGTGGCGGTGATCTTGCGGCTCAGCGCCTCGCGCAGCTCGAGCTGCGAGCTGCCCAGCCGCGTGCGGGTGAGGTGCCCGTTGAAGTTGCCGTCGGGAGACAGCTCCCCCTCGAGGAGATCCACGCCGCGGTTGGCGGCGAGGGAATCCTGCGGGAGCTTCACCTCTTCGCCCTGCCCGTCGGGGTGGACGACCAGAGCGAACTCCCCGTACTCGCTGGGCGGGAGAAGGCCCACCGGAATCGCGTCCGCCGTCAGATCGAGGTAGAGGTAGCCGCCGGGGCGTTCGACCGCGGCGATCATGTGGTCGAACTGCCCGGTGGTGGGGAGGGACGTGTCCACGCCGCCCGCGCTGTTCAGGAGCACCGGGTAGGCGCGGAACCCCATCCGCCGCGCCAGCGCGACGAACAGCGTCGCCTTGTCCTTGCAGTCTCCGTACTTGGTCTCGAGCGTCGCCGCGGGCGCCCGCGGCTGGTAGCCGGCCAGGCCGAGCGAGACGGAGACGTAGCGGAAGTCCTGCGCCACCCAGCGGTACAGGGCGCGCAGCGAGTCGTCACGGGTCCGCTGGGCACCGACGACCTCGGTCAGGCGGGTCTCCAGCTCCGGGGTCATCTCGTAGCGGTCGTGCGACAGACCGGCATACCAGCGCGCCACGTCGCCCCACGCGACCGGGAGCCCGACGGCCACGCTGGCCACCACGTCGTTGGAGTCGGCGGCGAACGGCTCGCTTTCCGGCGTCCTCGGCACATCCTGCGTGGCCCAGGTGTACACCTTCCTGCCGTGCTCGGCGGTGAGCTGCCGCAGGAAATGCAGGTTGCGCTCCTTGATGCGCGGCGTGACCGAGGCGGGCACGTCCACGATGAAGCGCGAGCGCCGGGTGAGCCGGCTGTTGGTGACCCGCCAGCCGGAGTAGTAGTCCCCCGGCATCACCGGCTTGAGCGTCTCGACCGTGTAGCTCCAGTCCACCAGCGTGCCGGGCGCGACGCCGCCCAGGGTGGCGCGATGCAGCTTGGCATCGGAGTAGACCGGCGACTCGAGCGCGGTGGGCGCGTCGCTCTCCTGCTCGTGCGTCGCCTGCGCGCTCACCACGGACCCGTCGGGGCGCACGACCCTGAGCCAGTTGACCGTGAGCTTCTCGCGCGAGCTGGAGTAGGAGAAGACCTGCTCGCCGAACCGCTCCGCCGCCTGCTGCGTCAGGATCTGGATGACCTGCCGGAAGGTGCGCGACCCGCTGCCATCCGCCTCCAGGCGGACGACGCCGTCGTCGAGCAGGTACACGTAGGGCTCGTCGGCATAGTCCGCAGGATTCACCGCGAGACGGTAGATCGTGTCGTTCCGGACCGACGGGTCGCCGGCCGGGGTGATGGCCGGCGCCTGGGCCAAGGCCGCAGAGGCGGAAACAGCCAGCAGGATCAACGGGAGCATTCGCATCGGAATCGTAAGATGGCTAGCGCGGTAGTCCCGGGCAACCGATAGTTCGGATTCGTGCCCTACTGCCCGGAGTGCTCCGCCTACGTGCCCGACCAGGTCGACGTCTGCCCGACCTGCGGCGCGTCGTTGGTGTCGACGCCGACCCAGGGCTCGGAGCCGCGGGCGCCGGTCACGATGGACACGGAGCAGGTGGCCACCGACCTCCGGAGCGCGCTCGAGGGCGAGTACCAGTTCCTGCGGATGATCGGCGTGGGCGGGATGGGGGCGGTCTACCTCCTGCGGGAGATCGCCCTGAAGCGCCTCGTCGCGGTGAAGGTGCTGGCCCCGAGCCTGGCGGCGGATTCCTCGGCGCGGGCGCGGTTCACGCGGGAGGCGCGCGCGGCCGCGGCGCTCTCGCATCCGAACGTGGTGCGGGTCTACGCCGTGGGCGAGACGACGGGACTCAAGCTCCCCTACATCGTGATGCAGTACGTCGAGGGCCCGTCGCTCGCCGAGTGGATGCAGGAGCACCCGCGGGCGAGCGAGCGCGACGCGCGACGGGTGATCGGCGAGGTCGCGGCGGGGCTGGCGGCCGCGCACGGTCGCAACCTCCTGCATCGGGACGTGAAGCCGGGGAACGTGCTCCTCGAGGCGGAATCGGGTCGCGCCTACGTGGCCGACTTCGGCGTGAGCGCGGCGCTGGGCACCGGATCGGCGGACGCCACCGGGAGCCTGACGGCCACGGGGCACGTGGTCGGGACGCCGATCTACATGAGCCCCGAGCAGGCGGCGGGCGAGCCCCTGAGCCCGCGGAGCGACGTGTACAGTCTGGGCGTCATGGCGTACGAGCTGCTGGTCGGCGAGCTGCCGTTCAAGGCGACGACGGCCATGGGCTGGGCCGCGGCGCACCTCAGGGACACGCCGACGCCCGTGCACAACCGCCGCGCGGACCTCTCGCCCGAGGTCGCGCGCCTGGTGGACCGCTGCGTCGCGAAGGATCCGGCCGACCGGCCGCTCGCCGACGAAGTGTCGCGCGGGATGCTGCCCACCCTCGCGTCGGAGATCGAGTGGCCGCCGCCCGGGATGCACTGGCTGCACGGGCGATCGCGGGTGCTGAGCCGGCTGGCGCTCGCGACGTTCGCCGGCGCGATCCTGACGCTGACGGCGCTGGCCTTCACGCCCCAGATCCTGCAGCCGCACTCGAACTGGCTGTTCCAGTTCCAGACGCCGTCGAGCCGCGACCCCGTCTCGGTCACGCTCTTCCTCTGGCAGACCGAGCTGATCCTCGGCGTGAGCGTGCTCGCGCTGAGCCTGTTCGCATTCCTCGGGCTCGGCGTCGGCGTGCTGCGCCGCATGGTCCGCCTGCGCAGCGCCGGGTGGCAGTGGGGCACCCTGCTCGACATCGCCGCGGATCACGACCGGCGGAGCGGGATGATCCTGAGCGGGGCGCGGGAGTTCGCGTCGCTCGAGGGAGCGCACCGGCGTGCCATCCTCGGGGCACGGCGCTGGCGCGCGGGCGCGCTGCTGGGCGCGGTGATCTGGATCCTCCTGGCCGTGGGCGTCTGGGGGGCGATGCTGCTCGCCGGTCTCCTCACCGCGCCGGGGATCGCGCAGATCGTGACGCCCCGCTTCTGGCTCGCGGCGCTGGGCCCGCCGGTCCTCAGCCTCGCGGCGGTCGGAATCGCGCTGATCGTCGAGCGCCGCCTCACCGCAGGCCTGGGCCGGTCGCGCCGGGTGCGCGAGGCCGACACCGACCCCACGGCGTGGTACGAGACGGTGCCGGGAGGCGGCAGGGTGGCGCCGCCGACCCGGCGCTCGCTCCGGCGCTGGGCCCTCGCCGGCCAGATCGTCGGCGCCGGCCTCGCGCTGGTGCTGGTGGTGACCATCGGCGAGGCGGTGGCGGCCAGCGTCACGGCCGTGATCTCGATGCAGCGCCTCGGGCCGAAGACCGCACAGCTGGTGGTCGACCAGGATCGCTTCGAGACCTCCGATCCGATGCGCACGGCGCGGGTGGTGTGGGTCGGCCTCCTCCCGGTCACCGATGCCACCGCCGACAGCACGGCGCGGGGGTGGGTCGCGGCGCTGGCCGGCACCGCCGGCCCGTCATCCGATCCGCCCCCCTATGCGCTGAAACCGTCGGTCGTGGTCGGCCAGGGCAAATCGGTCGCCCAGCTGCTCGGCGACGCGGCCGCGGGCGCATTGAGCCGCGGCGTCCTGGACACGCTGGCGACGCTCGGGGCCCACGCGCGCACGGCGCTGTTCCGCCGCATCTCGCACGCGACCCCCACAGCGACCCTCATGGCGGGGCTGGCGGCCGGCTCTGCGGCGTCGGGCGCCGCGGAGCCGACCGCCGCGCTGAACGAAGCGGCGCTGGCCAACACCGCGGCGGCGATCGTGGCGGTGTCGCGGCGCGACTTCGGCGCGGCGACGGCGCGCATCGGCGAGACCGCGGCGTTCGCCGAGCAGATGCTGCGGGCCCCCGACGTCAAGACGAACGCGCGCGCCTTCCGCATCCTGTCGAACCTGGTGATCGAACCGCTGACCGTGCTGGCGCGGCTCGGCGCGCGCGGTCTCGACGCCGAGGCGCTGCGCGACGCGGCGCAGCAGATAGACCAGGCGGTGCCCGACCTCGCGGGCGCCGCGGGTCTCGCGGTCAATCCGCGCGACATCATCCAGTTCACCGCGGCCGTGCAGAACCCGCACGTCCCGCCCGGCTACCGCGTGGTCTGGCTGTACGACGGATGGGCGGGGCTGTGCGCCAACCCGTGGGAGCTGCTCACCGGTCCGAGCGCGCTGCGCAATCAGGTGATGCTCGCCGCCGCGGACGTGATGTCGGACGTGCCGCGCGCCCGCGAGCTGGCGGCCCTCGACGGCCTGCAGTGGGAGCTGGGCGCGGGGCTGGGCCTGTCGGGGCTCCGGCGCGAGATCGTCGAGCGGGGACCGTGGGGATTGCTCTGGAGAATCCGGATGTGCTCCCAGACACTGTAAGTGAGCGGCTGGAAGCCCCACGGAGCGCAGTGAAGTTGCCAGACGGCAAGGAGGAAGTGGTTACCAGTTGTCAGCGGCAAGACGCCAGACCAGTCGCCTGTACTGACAACTGGTCTGGCCCCCGAACGCTGCGCAACTGGTAACCACTTCAGTCCTTCGCCGTCTGGGAACTGTCCCGCCTTCTAAGAACTGGCCTTCCTCACAGCTTCAACGAACCGGGCCAGCTTCTCCTCGTCCAACACGCCGCCCGTTCGAACTCCGTTGCACACATCCACCCCGTATGGCCTTACGGCTTCGATCGCGTCGGCGACGTTCTCGGGCGTCAGGCCTCCCGCGAGCCAGAGCGGCACCCCCACCGCCTCGCGGATCTTCCGGCTCGTCGTCCAGTCGTGCGTGCGACCGGTGCCGCCCAGCTCCTTGACCGCGAGCGCGGGATTGCCGGAGTCCAGCAGGATCGCGTCGGCCTCCGGAAAAACGGCGACCGCCTCTGCGACCGCCGCCGGTCCGGTCACGTGCACCACCTGCACGATCCGCGTGGCCGGCAGCAGCCGGCGCAGCGCGGCCCGACACCCCGCCTCGGGGCGATCCACGATCTGCACGGTCGTGGGGCGAAGCCGCCGGACCTGATCGGCGATGGCCGCGGCGCTCCGGCTCGATGTGAGGAGGAAGCTGGCCACCCGCGCCGGAACCGTGGGGATGAGGGCGGCGATCAGCTCCTCGCTGATGGGACCGAGCCCGCTGGGCATGGTCGACACGAAGCCGACCGCGTCGGCGCCGTACCGCACGGCCAGCGCGATCTCTTCGGCGGATTGCATGCAGCAGATCTTGATCTTCGTTGAAGCAGTGAGACCCATCCGGCCACCTCCCGGAGCGCTCAGATTGCGGTGTACCGATCCAGTGTAGTTCCCAGACGGCAAGTACTGAAGTGGTTACCAGTTGCCGGGGGATCGGAGGGCAGCCCAGACGTCAGTACTGACGACTGGACTTGCCTCCGACAGCTCGCGTCTGGTAACCACTGCTCCCTTGCCGTCT
>Ga0326726_10005436_pt1 | contig 11536 bp, 9 predicted proteins | sample MHFenrmetagenome_2_FD_207603 | JGI IMG/M metagenome (GOLD analysis project Ga0326726, IMG submission 207603) | Lab enriched peat soil microbial communities from Michigan Hollow, Ithaca, NY, United States - MHF15MN | ecosystem: Environmental > Terrestrial > Soil > Wetlands > Peat | place: USA...
CGACGCTCTCTCAGGGGCCGATGCGGGGGAGACCCCGCGCCGGCGCATTCGATGCGCCGGCGCACGGTCCCCGCGAACGAGCCTTACGCTTCCGAGCGACGACTCACTGGCCCGGCTTCAGATACATGTACTTGACGTCCGCGATGTCCCGCGGCCAGACGATCGGGGCGTCTTCGGCCTCCTGGCCGACCTTGCTGAATTGCACCAGCGCGACCGGCGCGTTCATGAACTGGTGATAGGCCCAGTCCGGCTGGTGACTGGTCGAGAAGGTGTATCGCCCGCGTCCGAGCACGATGTCGGTCTTCTCCAGCGCCGCGATCAGCGCCTTGCCGTCCGTGGACTTCGCCCGGCCGATCGCGTCGGCGACCACCAGCATGGCGTCGTAGTTCTCGATCGCTTGCGGCGACGGCGGCTGGTTGTACTTCTTCTTGTAGGCCGCCACGAAGGCCTTGGTCTTGTCGTTCCACGCGTTCTTGGGCAGGCCGACGATCTCGGTGACCAGGTACTTGCCGGCCTCGCCGACGTTCTTCCAGAAGGTCGGATCGACCGCGGGGCCGCCCGAGTTCCCGATGCCGGTCCGGGGCGTGGGCGCGAAGCCCAGCGTGTGCGACTGGCTGACCATGGGATAGGCGCCGGCCTCGCTGTACGCGGTCATGAAGAAGTCGAACGGCGGCTGGTGGCTCTTGAACCGCTCGATCTGCGCGGTGAACTCCGTCGAGTTCGGATCGGCGCCGACCGCCTCGTACTTCACCCCGTGCTTGTCCAGCACCGGCAGCAGGACGTCCCGCGCGCTCTGCCCGCCGTCGGTCTTCTCGAAGATGAAGGCCACGTTCTTGAACCCGGCCGCCGCGATCCAGTCGCCGTACTTGGAAGCGATCAGCGCCTGGTTGGGCGCGACCCGGAACACCTCCGGGTACCCCTTGGCGGTGATGCTGAGGGCCCACACGTCCACCGCGATGATCGGGATGCCGGCCTTGTGCGCGACCTCCATCTCCGCGAGGAACACCGAGCTGTGGAACTCCCCGGTGATCGCCACCACCTTCTCCTGGGAGATCAGCCGCTCCGCCGCCGCGGTGCCTTCCTCGGGCTTGCCGCGGGTGTCGGCGAAGACCACCTGGATCGGCCGCCCGAGCACGCCGCCCTTGGCGTTGATCTCGGCGGCCGCGAGCTCGGCGGCCTGCTTCATGAGCGCGCCCTCGGCGTAGCCGCCCGGAGGCGACAGCGGGCCGACCCAGCCCACCTTGATGGGATCGGCCGCCCTGGCCGGCGCGCCCACGAACTGTGACGCCGCGATGACGATCCCACCGATCAGCACGAGGAGCTTGGCCGTGACACGCCAGCGTCCGGTAATCCGCATTGGGGGCCTCCCGTTCTCTATCGTGGCTGCAAAGCGCCCGACGCCCGTCGGTTCTCCCGCCCGAGACCGCGGCAACTATACCATCACGGCTATCGGGCGACAGGCCCAGATTCGGGAAGCGGGAAGGGGAGTACGGGGTCGTCCTCACCCAGGATAGCGCCGCGGTGGACGAGTGCATCCCTTTTCAACCCAGTTGCGCACCAATTGGGCACCGATTCTCACTCTTCCCAGCTCAACACGGACAGCGGAGATCGAGGGGGGTGGGCGAACAGGAGGAGGCCGCGGATCAACACGCTCTGGTGCAGCAGACGAGCAGCCGCTCTTCGTCGCGGCTCACGACCCCGGCACGACCCCTCGGCAGGACCACGCCACCGCCGCGAAGGAGCGTGGCCCGTCGGGCGCGCCGGCCAGGTACGCCGCTCGCAGGTGCCGTTCGAGCCGCGCCCGCTCCGTCTCGCCGAGCCCGGCGACATAGCTACCCATCGGCCCTTCGCCCCGGAGCAGCGGTCCCCAGTAGTCAGCGAAGTCGGCGTGCTCCATGCGGACTAGCAGCGACCGCTCGTCGACGTCCGCGAGGCCCGCCGCGCTGAACAGTCGCGCGAGCCCGCCGGGAGCGACCACCGCCTTCGACATGGCACGGCCGCGCTGGTCGACCGCGGCGGCGTCCAGCATCGCGGCAGTGTCCCAGAACATCCGCAGCGCGGTCATCCCGCCGCCGGCATCCCATACCGCCGCGGCGACCACGCCGCCCGGCCGGGTGACCCGCCGCATCTCCGCCACCGCTCCCGCCGGCTCGGAGACGAAGTGCAGGACCAGAAGCGACAGCGCGCGATCGAAGTGCGCGTCGGGAAAGCGGAGCACGGCCGCGTCCCCGTGCTCGATGCGGATGCGCGGGTCCCGGTTCTTGGCCCGGGCCGCCGCGACGTAGACGTCGGCGTAGTCGATGGCCGTCAGCTCGGCGAAGGCGACCGTCCGGGCCAGGGTGAAGGTCAGGCTGCCCGTGCCGCAGCCCACTTCCAGCAGCCGCTCGCCGGCGGCGGCGCCCGCATGCTCGAGGAAGAGCGGCGCCAGCCGACGGCTCCAGCGCCCCATCATGTGCTCGTAGCTGTCGGCATCGCGCGCGTTGAACATCGACGGCATGGCCTCGGCCCCTCCTCGCTCCCCGCGAGCGTCCCCCTCGTGTCTCCGTCTACCGTGCCCTGCGACCCGAGGACCCGGGGGGATCACGCCAGAGTCCTTCACTTGAAGGCGGGCATCACCTGCTGCGTGAGAATCTCCAGGCTCCGGATCTCCCGGCCGAATGGCAGCAGGCCGCCCGGGTTCAGCTCGGCGGCGATCCCGGTCAGCCCGAGCTCTTCCTTTAACTGACGCAGCCGACCGATCAGAGCGGGCCCCGTGCCGAACGCGACCTTGGCGCGGAGGATCTCGTCGTACGAGAGACTCGACAGCTCCCGCGCCTGCTCCTCGCGTCGCTCGAGCGGTCCGATCCCGACGAGGCCCATCGGCGCCCGGGCCAGGGCGGCCTGACGCTGAAAGTAGTAGAGGATGGTGTCGCGTGGCTCCTCGGTCGCGGCCTTCTCCGTCGGCGCGGCGTACACCGGGATCCGGAGGCACACGTCGCCGTCCCCCGCGTGCCCGGCCTCCCGCCAGGCCGCGCGGTACGTCTTCAGATGCCCGGCCAGCTCCGGGATACTCATCCCGCGAAGCCCCACGAAGATCGGGAGCCCCATCCGGGCCACCCGTGGAAACGTCTCCGGGGTCGTGGCCGCCATCCGCACCGGCGGATGCGGGCGCCGATACGGCCGCGGCGCGACGGCTACGTCCGAGAACCGGTAGAACTTCCCCGCGAAGCTGAAGGGCTCGCCCTTCCATGCCTGGAGAATGATCGCGAGCGCCTCGAAAAACCGCTCCTGACTCTCCCCGTAGGGGACGCCCAGGGCGTCGTAGCCGCGCGGTGACCCGCTGCGACCGACGCCGAACTCGAAGCGCCCCTGGCTCAGGTGGTCGAGCGTGCTGATCTCGCCGGCAAGCCGCAGGGGATGGTTGAGGGGGAGCAGCTGAACGGCCGTGCCCGTGCGCAGACGCCGCGTCCGCGCCACGATCCAGCTCGCCACCAGGAGTGGGCCCGACAGCACCGAGCGTGCCGGATTGAAGAGCATCTCCGCCAGCCACACCACGTCGAGCCCCCACGCCTCCGCGGAGTCCGCCACCTCTAGCATCTCGCGGAAGGCGCCGCCCTGATCGACCCCTTCCCGCGTCTGCTCCAGGAACACGCCGAAGTCCATCGCGTCACTGGTCCTTGAGCTTCAGGTCCTCATAAGACGGGAAGGGACTCATCGCGACGGACGTGATGGTGTGCTCGGCGATCCGCGGGCCCACGCCCATGAGCGCCCGCAGGTCCATCACCGGTGCGAACATCACGCGATCGATCGTGAGCTGCTGGATCCGGTGCAGGAGGGCCTCCCGCTTCTTCGGGTCTCGCTCCCGCGCCTGCTGCTGGAACAGGTCGTCGATGTCCGGGTAGCCGCCGTAGGCGTAGCTGCCTTTCGACTGGATGAACTCCTGGACGCGGCTCGCCGCATTCCCCGCGTTGCCCGCTGCCGTGAGGAAGAGGCCGCGCAGCTTCTTCTCGCGCCAGGCGGCGTAGAACGCGGCGCGCTCCATCGGGCGCATCCGCACGCGAATGCCGACCGCGTTCAGGTAGTTCACCGCGGCCTCGGCGACCGTCGGGAAGCCCGGGATGCCCACGAACTCCCCCGCGTCCAGCCCGTTCGGGTAGCCCGCTTCGGCCAGGAGCCGCTTGGCCTTCTGCGGGTCGTACGCCGGGGCCTCGACCTGCAGGGCGAAGTCCATGACCCGGGGCACGATCACGCCCGCCGGCGGGCAGAAGCCGAGGCACGCGGCCTCGTTGATCCGCTGGCGGTCCAGCGCGTGGTTGACCGCGAGGCGCAGGCGCCGGTCGTGCCACGGCGACTTGGGATCCCACTGCTCGGCGAACTCGATCCAGAAGATCGACGCGTGCTTCGAGGCGACGACCTGCATGCGCGGGTCCCGCTGGAGGTCCTCGGCGTCGGGCCCATCCAGCACGTACGAGATGTCCGCCTCGCCGCTCTTCAGCATCACCGCGCGCGCCGTCGCCTCGGGCACGCTCTTCATCACGAGCCGCTTGACGTTCGGCACCCGCCGCCAGTACCCCGGGTAGGCTTCGAGCACCACCTCGATGCCGGGCTGCTGGCTGACGAACTTGTAGGGCCCGGCGCCGATCGGATGCTTCCGGAACCCCTCGTCGCCGACCTGGGTCAGGTACTTCTTGGGCACGACGATACCGGCGGCCGTCGCCGTCGACCCGTACAGGGTCATGAAGTCGGGCCACGGCTCTTTCAGGTGAAAGCGCACCGTCAGGGGGTCGACGACCTCGACCTGCTGCACGTGGGCCTGGAACTCCTTCGCGCCCGCCCCCTTGTAGCGCTCGAAGCTGAACTTCACGTCCTCGGCCGTGAGGGGGTCGCCGTTGTGGAACTTGAGGCCGCGACGCAGCGTGAACTCGTACACGCGTCCATCCGGGCTCTCGCGCCACGACTCCGCCAGGCTGTTGCCCATGCGCTGACCGGGATACGGGCGGACGAGCGCATCGTGGATCGCGTAGAGCATCCCGAACGGGGTGATCTGCGGTGGGGCCGTGGAGGGATCGAACCAGCTCGGGGCGATGGTGACGTGCCAGGCCATCACCGCCTGTCCCGAAGGGCCTGGCTGGGCAACGGCGGCCGGTGCCGCTCCGACAAGGATTGCGCTCGCAACGAGGAGCAGGAACGCGATGGAATGACGCCAGGGCAGGAGCGGGAAGCCATTCATGGGGTCCCTCCCGGGGGTCGAGTGGCCCATAGGATGGACGCCGAGGACGTCCTGGTCAAGGGAGGACCACTCAATCGGTCTTCACACGCGCGCGCCGTCCGGACTGCCCAACAACCCGTCTGGGCGCACGAACAGCCCAGTGAGCAACACAGACGGCCGGGCGTATCCTGGCTCTGCCCGCTATGCAGTGTCGCCAGGAGGGTCGCGGATGAGGGACGGGGGGCTCGTCGGCATCGGCATCGTCTTGGGCTGGCTCGCGAGCAAGTCCTGGAGCGACCCGGAATGCCGGTTGGGTTTGGCCGTCTTCCTGGTCGCGGCCGCGGCCATGACCCTGGTATTTGCCCTGGCGGTTGTGGGCCACGGGCGAGAACCGCATGGTCCAGACCACGATGAAGATGACGATCGAGATTAGCGCACAGGGACCTACCGACGACCTCCGTCATCCCCCCTGGCGGATCAGGAACGCCGGGAACCGTGAGGCCCCGAGGTTGCTGGCCGCATCGTCCCGCGTGGAGTCGAGCCCATGTAGGTTCGCCACCAGCGCGCGGACGGCGAAGGGGACGCCATGGCACGAGAGGGCAATGGCCAGGGGCCAGAACCCACGGCCAATGCTAGACGGCGCGATGCGGCCGCTCGACGCCTGGTCAGGCGGCTCCCGGCTAGCGAGGCATTGGGCTCACAATCCCGATGTGAAGGCCGAGCCGACTGGGCCATAATCGTCCAGCACCCGCAAGACATGACCCTCTCTGGGCCTCCTCGCTGGTGCGGAGGGCACCGTCTAATGGGCAACGCGGAATCTGGCCCGGTTCGCCACTCGTTCAATCCGCAACTGGGCCTCCCGTTGCTCGGACTGGACCTGCTTCGTACGGCCAGAAGGGCAGACTAGTCACCCATGCACTGGCTGGTGGACGGCTACAACGTGATCCGCCGGGGGCCCGAGCTGGCCGAGCGCGAGCGGGAGAGCCTGGAGGCCGGCCGCCAGGCGCTCTGCCGGCTCCTCTCGACTGCCGCGCGCGTTTCGGGCGACCGCTTCACCGTCGTCTTCGATGGGAATCGCGGGGGCGGGAGCTTCTCCGCCGGCCCTGGCGTGCACGTCATGTTCTCCAGCGCGCGGGAGACGGCCGACCGCGTGCTGGCGCGGACGGCCACGGCGGGTGCCGCGGTCGTCTCCAACGACCAGGAGGTGCGGCAGGCGGCCGCCCGCGCCGGGGCCATCGCCATCACCGCCGACCAGTTTCTGTCCCGCCTGCGAAGGGCGGACCGCGTGAGCGGTTCAGAGAGCGGTCCAGAGAAGGATGACGAGGAAACGATCCGGCCCCAGAATAAGAAGGGAAACCCGCGCCGCCTGAGCAAGAAGGACCGCCTCGCTGCCCGCGCGCTGGGCCGCCTTGCGAGATGAGGGAGGAGCAAGCCATTCCTCCCCAACCGGAGTCGCGCTGGACGTATTTCGAGATTTGATCTACTGCAGGCGTGAAGGCACCGCAGTGGCCCGCCGAGGACGGTCATGAACCCCTCGGTGAGGCCGTAGAGTTCGTAGAATCGCCCCGGCAACGATAGCCCGACCACGATGCAAGGGCTCAGTCCGCATCCCCTACGGACAAATCCACTGCCCCGGGACCCACTGCGTCACGTTGGTGAACCGGCCGTACGCGTCGACATACGGCTGGTTGACCCAATAGCCGGGCTGCCATGCGCAAGCCGGTGAGGCATAGGCATAGTACGGGGCGACGGCATCGGTGCGTCGACGTGACTCGGGACCCAGCCGCCAAGCTGGACGGAACCGATGAGCGAGCGAGTTGACGCCGCCAAGGGCAACAACGTCGTCCACGGCGAAGTCATGGGCGACCTGGTGAGACAACGGCCGGGCACTTCCGATGCTCGAAAGTGCCAGGCCAACAAACCAGCGAAACGCGGTTCCGGCGTGCGGACGCGCCAGGCTTAGTAGGCGCCACCCCCCGCGAACCCGATCAGGAGATAGTCCTCGATCGTCTCACCATGGGCGTCAAGGTATGTGTACGGAATCTTGATCGCTTTTTCGATGTAGTAGGGGACGCCCTTGAAGGCCCAGGTTCCCAGATGAACTTGCTGCTCGACAATGATGGGGTTCTCGAACTGCATGGTGCTGTATTTCAAATCGGGCGTGTAGGGATTGGCCTTCTCGACTATCTCTTGAAACGTCAGCGCCATCGTCTACCCTCCTCCTTGAACGCGTGAGTTCGAACGATCGTCAGCTAGTCCCCGGCGGACCAGTTCGCCTACTTCGATTTCGGATTCACATTCACCTTTTCCAGAATTTGCTTGAGTGTCTTGTCCATCTCTTGAAGTGACTTTGCCATCGCTGCCAGCGCGGCCTGGGTCGACTGTGAGGACATCCCAATCCTCCTCATGTTAGTTAAGGGTGGCCAACATGCTCGCCCGGGGGTATCTCCGTGTCGAGCAGCGCGAGCGCTTCGCGCACCCGCCTCGGTTCATCCAGCGTCCCAACCTCCTCGAAGACGGCAAGACTCTCCTCGAGGGCCGCTCTGGCGCCAGGAACATCGCCCTGTCTGTGTCGCAGCGCGGCCTGATTGGCGAGCGCCTTGGCGAGATGGTTCCGCGCCCCACTCCGGCGGAAGGCCTCGATCGCGGCGCTGAGGTGCGGAGAGGCGGCGGCGGGGTCCACCGGGAGCAGGCACTCGCCGAGCAGTCGCCGCGCGAGCGCCTCGAGATGCTGATAGCCCATCGCTCCGCTGGCGGTCAGCACTTCCTCCGCGGCGCTCCGGGCCAACTCGCGCATGCCTGCGCCGAGGTAGGCCTCCCCAAGCCAGAGCATGAACTGGTAACGGGTGAACCGAAGATTCGAGCGCGCATACCAGTCCAGCGTGCCCTTGAGCTCGGCGATCGCCTCGGCCAGTTGCCCGCCCTTCATGAGGCCATAGGCGCGTACGCCGCGCAGCGCGGCTGCGTCGTACGGCGTCGGCGAGAGGGCCTCCGCCTCCGCGCAGCGCCCGAGTCCCGCGGCCACCTCGCCCTTCTGGATGTGGGTCAAGCCCATGCGAAGGAGCGCGGACACCTTCAGTCGCAGGTCGTCCACTGCCATCCCGTGGCTCAAGGCGCGCTGGCAGTAACCAACCGCCCGCTCCCACTCGCCGAGCGCGTTCGCCGCGGCCGCGAGATGGGCCAGCGTCCGCCCTGCCCACCACCGATTCCCCAGCGCCTCGAACGTCCGGAGGGCGCGCTCACCCACGTCGAGGCCGCGGCCAAGCTCGCCCGCGAACACGTACACCTGAGCCAGACACGATTCCGCGAAGGCGCACAGTTCGAGCAGCCCACTGCGCTCAGCAATCGCGACCGCCTGCGCGCAATGCGCAATGGCGACCTCCGGCGGGCCTCCGGTCAAGCTGTGGAGGAACCCGGTCCAGTAGTGCCAGGCGGCGCGCCGCGGCGGGTCCGCGACGCGCTCGACCAGCGGCCCGATCTGCTCCAGCAGCGTCCGCTGCTCGACATGCTGGCCGACCGCGAACCGCACCTCGCCCTGCCGGAGCACGGCATCGATGCGCCGCAGCGAATTCGCCGGGCTCTCGGGTAGCGAGTCGAGACGGGCGAGCGCGACTCCGAAGTGGGCGAGCGCTTCGGCGTTTGCCCAGCGACGCTGGGCTTTCTCGCCGGCCAGGATCGCGTAGTCCACGGCCTTCTCGACATCGCCGCTCCGGCCGAAGTGGTGGGCCAGCAGCTCCACCACCTCGTCGATGCGACGGTCGTAGAACGCCTCCAACGTCCGCGCCGCGCGACCATGCAACGAGGCCCGACGCTGTTCGAGCAGGGTCGCGTAGGCCACGTCCTGGATCAGCGCGTGCTTGAAGACGTACACGCGCTCGGCGGCACCCGGGCGCTCGCTGAGGAACTCCCGACGGGTCAGCTCGCGCATGGCCTCTTCGAGCGATTCGGGCTGGTCGGAGACAGCCTCCAGCAGCCGCAGGGATACTTCTCGCCCGAGCACCGCCGCGGCCTGGACGACCCGCTTGGACCCCTCGCCCAGGCTGTCGATCCGGGCGCTCAGCACGTCGTGAATGGTCTCGGGGAGGGAATCGTCGGCCTTGGCGTCGCGTCGCTCGAAGGCCGCCCGGCTGAGCTCTTCCAGGAACAGCGGGTTCCCTTCGGCCTTCGCGAGGATTGAGTGCCGCACCGCTTCGGAGGCGCCCCCCGACTCGACGATGGAGTGAACCACCGCGAGACTCTCACCGGGCGAGAGCTGCGGCAACGCGATCTGGGTGGCGTACGACTTCTCCATCCAGGGCGGCTGGTATCCCGGGCGATAGGTCAACACCATCAGCACCGGCGCGCCGGCGACGGCATCAATCAAGGAACTCGCGTACTCCTCCGATGTCTTGTCGATCCACTGGAGATCTTCAACTAGCATCACCAGCGGCCGGCGCCGACTCTCCTTCAAGGTGAGCTGGCGGAGCACGTCGGCACTCCGGCTCTTGATGGCTTGTGGGCTACGGGCAGCAAGCTTCTCGGTCCCGTTCTTGACACCGAGCAAGTGCAGCAGGTACGGCGCGGCCTCGGCGGCATCCATGCCGACCGCGCTCAGGGCCCACCCCACCTTCTGCCCGATGGCCTCGGGGCCGTCGGTCTCAGTGATGCCACAGCTCTGGCGCAGGATGTCGAGCACCGGCAGGTACGGGATGCTGCTGCCATACGAGAGGCACCGGCCCTCGAGGACCGTGACGGAGCGCCCGTGCTGGCGCTGGCGGAACTCGTGGAAGAGCCGTGACTTGCCGACGCCGGACTCCCCCACGATGCCGACGACCTGCCCTTCGCCAGCCTCGGCCCGGCCGAGCAGGCCCTGCAGGAGACTCAGCTCGCGCTCGCGCCCGACGAAGCGGGTGAGCGTGTGCGACTCGTCCGGACCCTCGAGCCGCGAGCGTCGAGATCCGGGCCCCAGCACCTTGTACGAGCGGATCGGGTCGGTCTTGCCCTTCACGTACAGCTCACCCAGATCTTCCACCCGGATGTAGCCGCGCACGAGTCGATAGGTCGCCTCGCTGATCACGATGCTGCCGGGCTCGGCCATCTGCTCGAGGCGGCTCGCGACGTGCGTCGTGTCACCGACGGCGGTGTAGTCCATCCGCAGGTTGTCGCCGATCTTGCCGACCACGACGAGGCCGGTGTTGAGCCCCATTCGCACGTCGAGCTCCTCACCACGGCGCGGCTTGTCGATGGCGCGCTCCCGAAGGGCGCGCTGGATGCCGAGCGCGGCCAGGACCGCCCGACGGGCATGGTCTTCGCGGGCGAGCGGCGCCCCGAACAAGGCCATGAATCCGTCACCGAGGAACTGGTTGATCGTGCCTTCGTACCGGTGAACCTCGCTCAGCGCCAGCTCGAAGAATCCGTCGAGTAGGCCGTGCATCGCCTCGGGACCGAGGAGCTCGGCTAGCGGGGTCGAGTTGGCGAGATCACAGAACAGCACCGTGACCTGCTTCCGCTCGCCTTCCAGTGCGCTGCGCGAGCTCAGGATGCGCTCGGCCAGGTACGGCGGGGTGTAGACGCCGGGCGACGCGAAGCGGTCGGCCGTGAGCGCGCTCCCACAGGACCCGCAGAAGCTCACGGCGCCCACGATCGGCGCGCCACACCGTGGGCACGTGGCCAAGAGCGAGGCGCCGCAGTACTCGCAGAACTTCAGGCCGTCGCGATTCTGGGCGTGGCACCGGGGACAGGTCAATAGGGCCTCCGACTGTCCGAACCGGTCGAGGAAGCAGAAGCGGAGAAAGCGTAGACCTGCGCTTGACCCTCGTCAATAGGGGCTGCCTGGCGGCGCGGCGGCGAGGTGCGGCAGGAACAGCATGCGGTCCTGGGCGAGAAACGCGGCCGCCGGCACGCCGAGCGCGAGGGCCGCGGCGAGGAGGAGCCAGCCGATCACGCTCTCCCGGCGCGGCCCGCCGTCAGCGCCCGTGGCGGGCGCGCTGGGCGGACTGGAGCGCGTCGATCGACTCCGCCGACCGGTTGAAGATGTCGGGCACGGGCCAGCCCTCGAGGCCGGCGTAGGCGTCGATCTGGGAGCGGTGATGGACCTCGTGCTCGATCAGCATCATGAGCAGGCGCCAACCCGAGAGCGTGGCGCCGGGCGTATCGATCATCTCCACGCGGCGGGCGAGCCACGCTGCGGGGGTCTCGCGCAGGAGGGCGCCGAACCGCTCCGCCGACCGCTCGAGCCACGGCAGCCACGTCCGCTGGTCCCCCGGATCGGCCCCGGCCTCTCCCCAGATCCAGCCCTCGCCGCGATAGGCGCTGGCGAAGTACAGGCGAGAGGCGCCGATGTGGGCGACGATCTGGCCGATGCCCCAG
>Ga0326726_10005437_pt1 | contig 11535 bp, 6 predicted proteins | sample MHFenrmetagenome_2_FD_207603 | JGI IMG/M metagenome (GOLD analysis project Ga0326726, IMG submission 207603) | Lab enriched peat soil microbial communities from Michigan Hollow, Ithaca, NY, United States - MHF15MN | ecosystem: Environmental > Terrestrial > Soil > Wetlands > Peat | place: USA...
ATAGGAATAATCGGGTCAAGAGGAGAGCCGACCGTGCCCATCCCCTCCATCAGGAAATCTCCCGCCAGGCCGGAACTCCGCCACGATGGCGGCCCGGCTTGTCATCATCAGAACGGCGGGTCCGTCAACGGCCTGAGGGGGGGACAAACATGAAGACACGCCAGATCAAGGCGGCGCTCGTCCTTCTCCTGGCCGCCCTTCCGCTCTTCGGCGCGACAGACCCGCCGGCCTTCTACCAGAAGGGAACGATCTACCTGGACTGGCTCGGCACCCGCTCGCCGGACGGCACGTTCTTTAACCAGTTGTCGGCGCGCGTGCGGTTCGAGCTCATCAGCCGCCCCGGCACGGGCTGGACCTTCTCCCTGGACGTCCGGGACCGCGTCGGCGTCGTGGCCAACGCGCGGAATCAGGCCATTCTCTACAACGCCCGGCTGACCTACGACCGGCCCGGTTCGCTCTTCTACCTTTCCCTCGGCCAGATGAATCTCTATGATTCCGCCGGAATCGGGGAGCTCATGGGAGGGGTGGCGGGCATCCGGATTATGCCGTCGCTCATGATCGGGGGTTTCGGCGGCCTGGAATCCAGCCCCTATGTCAATCAGATCGAGTCCAACTACCTGAAATTCGGGGGATTCCTCCGCTGGGTCGGATCCATGGGAAAGCAGTTCTCGCTCAGCTACAACCAGCTGAAGTTCCAGGGGAAGACGGAGCGGCAGTACGCGTACGCCAACGTTTTTTTTCCAATCGAGAAGATCTTCGTTCTCTACGGCGACGCGGAGTACGAGCTCGGCGCCCACACGGCTTCGCAGAACCGACTGTCCCGGGTCTTCGTCAACGGACGCCTCGACCTCAGCCGCTGGTTCGACTTCACGGGGACCTACAGCTCCGGAAAGGGGCTCGACTATCACCAGTTCCTGATCGAGGCCACCCAGGACCCTTCTCTCAATAACCAGAACGTCGCGCGGTTCTTCTACACGAGCTACTACGGAGGCCGCCTGAGCTTCAAGCCGACCCCGAACGTGCGCCTTTCGGTCAGCCGCGAAGTGAGCGAACAAAAGGACCTGAACATCCTCAACCACACCTGGCGGTTCGGCGCAGCGGCCTGGAATCTCCTCGGGCAGGGGATATCCGTCACCGGGGACTACGCCGTCAACCGGGGGGACACGGCCGAATCCAACTCCTATTACGCGTCGCTGACCAAGGAAATCGGGCGGTTCTCCCTGACAGCCAGCATCTCCAATACCTATAACGGCGTGCGCATCGATTCGACGAGCGGCACGCCCCAGCTCATCCATCTGAACGATTATCAAAACGTCGGGGCCTCGGCCTTCATCCGCGTCGGCAAGAGCTTCTGGGTTTCCCTGGAATATAACTATTATCTCCAGCAGGCAGCGAACCAGCATTTCGTGTTTGTCCGGCTGATCTATAAGACGTACTGAGGGAACCATGACATCCGGAAAGAACGACATGACCTCCCGGCCGTCAGGCCGTATCCGAATCGGGCTGACCGTCCTCGCGGGGGCGGCCCTGTTCGCCGTGTTCCTGGTCGCGGGTCTCCGGGTGGGAATCGGCCAGGAAAAGGGCCAGAGCACGCCCCCGCCGGAGAAGCCGAAAGCCCAGTGGTCCGTGGCATCGCACGACAAAACGAACTTCCCTCTGGTGGGCAAGCACCGGACACTCAGCTGCGCCGACTGCCACATCAGGGGGGTCTTCGAAGGGACGCCGGCGGCCTGCGAGGCCTGCCATTGGGAGCGGCAGCAGGATGACCGGTACCGGCTCCGTCTCGGCATGGCATGCGGCGACTGCCACACGCCCCAGACTTGGAAGAAGGTCGACCCGAACAAGTGGAATCACGAAACGACCACAGGATACAAGCTCGAAGGGGCGCACAGGTTCCTGGACTGCGAAGATTGCCACGGCTCCCAGGGATTCAAGGCCGTGCCCCAAGATTGCTATTCCTGCCATCTCAAGAATTACCAGGGGGCGCGGGACCCAAACCACGTCCAGGCCGGTTTCCCCACCGACTGCCAACAGTGCCATAATACCCGGTCGTGGGGCGGCGCCGCTTTCAACCACACGACCTTTGCCCTGCAAGGAAAACATCTCACGGCGGCCTGCGCGGACTGCCACAAGAACGGGGTCTACGCCGGCACGCCCACGGCCTGTTCTTCATGCCATCTGGCGGACTATAACGGCACGACCGACCCGAACCATCAGCAGGCCGGATACTCGCTCGATTGCACCACCTGCCACGGCGCCTCTGCTCAAGGCTGGACCGGGGCGACCGTAAGCCATACAACGTTCGTCCTTCTAGGAAGGCATCTCACGGCGACCTGCGCGGATTGCCACAAGAACGGGGTCTACGCCGGCACGCCCACGGCCTGTTCTTCATGCCATCTGGCGGACTATAACGGCGCGACCAACCCGAACCACCAGCAAGCCGGATACTCGCTCGATTGCACCACGTGCCACGGCGCCTCCGCTCAAGGCTGGACCGGGGCGACCGTCAACCACACGACCTTCGTCCTTCGAGGAAGGCATCTCACGGCGGCCTGCACGGATTGCCACAAGAACGGCGTCTATGCAGGGACGCCCACGGCCTGCGCCTCATGCCATATCAACGATTACAACGGCGCGACCGATCCGAACCACAAGGCCCTCGGCTATTCTCTGGAATGCCAGACATGCCACGGGACCTCGGCCTCGGGCTGGGATCGCCGGCCGAAGCCGGCCGCCGGGCCTCCGGCCGTCCATCCCCCTTTATAGGGGGCGGCCTCGCCTCTTCCGTCTTTTCCCGGGAGCGCCGGGCGGGGTTTTCTCACCCCTCGAGAGGATAAAAAGCGCCCGAAACTCACCCCGGGATTCATTCCAGAAAGCGATTCTCTTACCGTCGCGATGGTCTAAAATGATCATCTTATGTGGCTCCAGACTGTCATCAAAAAACAACGCGATGAAACCGCGGAAAAGGAAGCCTCGGCGACCGCCGACATCCTCCCGGCGCGGCCCGATGACGAGGTCCTGGAACTCCGCAAAAGGGTCTCCGAGCTCCAGGCCATCGTCGTCCGCGAAAAGCGGTCTGAAGACGTCCTCAGGGAGAGCGAAGAGCGCTTCCGGAGGATTTTCGAGGAGGGGCCGCTCGGCATGGCCATGTCCGACCCCTACTTTCATTTCATCCGGGCCAATGCGGCGCTCTGCCGGATGCTGGGGTACACCGAAAGGGAGCTGACCGCCCTCACCTTCAAGGAGATCACCCACCCCGACCATGTCAACGGGGACACGGAGTCCTTGAAAAAACTCCTTCGCGGGGAAATCCCCTTCTATCGCACGCAAAAGCGCTATCTGCGCAAGGACAAGGAAGTCGTATGGGGCGAGGTCACGGTTTCCGCCATCCGCGACGGGAAAAGCCAATTTCAGTATTTCCTGGCCATGGTCGAAGACATCACCTCGCGGAAGCAGTCCGCCGGCGCCTTGGTCCAGAGCGAACAGAAATATAAGGAGCTGGCCGACTCGCTGCCCACGGGCATTTTTGAAACCGACCTGGACGGCGGCCTGCTCTTCGCCAACCGCATGGCCTACGAGTGGTTCGGCTATGCCGAAGGCGATTTCAGGGCCGGTCTCCGCATCTCCGGATTCCTGGCCGAAGAGGACCGGGCCCGGGCCGACGAAAGTTTCCGCAGAATCCTGACCGCCGGCGGGGCGTCTTCCGGGGAATACTCGGTCCGGAGAAAGGACGGGACGACTTTCCCGGCCCTGATCACGGCCCAGACGATCGTAAAAAACGGCCGCCCGGCCGGCCTCTTGGGACTGGTGATGGACATCTCGGACCGACGGCGCGCGGAAAGGGCGCTGCGCGAGAACGAAGAGAAGTACCGGATGCTCTTCGAATCGGCGAACGACGCGATCTTCCTGATGGACTTCGACCAGTTCATCGACTGCAATTCCAACACTCTGGACATTTTCGGATGCGGGAAAAAAGAGGACATCGTCGGCCATCCCCCCTGGGATTTTTCGCCGGAAAAGCAGCCCGACGGCCGGGACTCCAAGGAAAAGGCCCGGGAGCACATTGGCTCAGCCCTCGACGGGAAGCCCCAAAGGTTCTCCTGGCTTCACAGCCGCAAGGACGGGTCGCCCTTTGACGCCGAAGTTTCGCTGACGAGCCTCGTCCTGGCCGGCAAAAAGCACCTGCTGGCCGTCGTCCGGGACATCACGGAGAGAACCCAGGCCGAGCGCCTGCAGAACGCCGTCTATCAGATCTCCCAGGCCGCCGACAACTCGGCCAGCCTGGCGGACCTTTATAAATCCGTCCACGAGAACATCGGGATGGTCATGCCGGCCGGCAACTTCTACATCGCCCTCTACGACGCGGAGAAAGACCTGATCAGCTTCCCTTATTTCGTGGACGAGGCGGACGCCCCTCCCGCCCCGCTCAAACCCGGCAAGGGGCTGACGGAATACGTCATCCGAACGGGCCGGCCGCTTCTTTGCGACGAGGCCACGGACCTCGAGCTGCGTGGGCGGGGCGAAGTCGAGGTCGTCGGCGCCCCGTCGGCGGTCTGGCTGGGGGTCCCGCTCATCGTCGAAAGCAAGACGATCGGCGTCATGACGGTCCAGCACTACGCCGACCCGAAAGCGTATGGACAGCGGGAACTTCGCATGCTCGAGTTCGTCTCCTCGCAGGTGGCCCGCTCGATCGAACGGAAACGGGCCGAGGCCGCCGTGCGGGCCAGCGAGACGATCCTCCGGGTTTTCATCAACGCCCTGCCCGGACCTGCCATGCTGGTCGACCGCGAGGAAACGGCCCTCGAGGTGAACGAATCCATGGCCGAAAGCCTGGGCCGCGCGCGGCGCGAACTCGTCGGGATTAAGGCATTCAGCCTCCTCCCCGACGTGATCTCGGCCGCCCGGCGGGCGCACTTCGCCCGGGTCCTCGAGACGGGACGGCCCGTGATCTTCGAGGACGATAGGGCGGGGAGGTCATTCCTCAATTACCTGTATCCGGTCCTCGACGAGAAAAAGGAGGTGGCCCGGGTCGCCATCTTCGCCCTCGACGTGACCGCCCGCAAGGTCGCCGAAGAAGCCGTGCTCAGGGAAAAGTGCTTCAGCGACTCGATTATTGAGAGCCTGCCCGGCGCCTTTTACTGCATCGTGGGCGACGAGACGGCGTCGCGTTTCGTCCGCTGGAACACCAACCAGGAGAAACTCCTGGGCTATTCGCGCGAGGAGCTCCCCCGCTTGAACCCCCTGGAAACTATCGCCGTCGAAGACCGCCCCCTGGTCACCGAAAAATTCAAGGAGGTCATGGCCAAAGGCAGCTCGAGCGCCGAAGTCCATCTCCTCACGAAAAACGGGCAAAAACTGCCCGTCCTCCTGACAGGGGCGCGCACCGAGATCGAAGGCCGGACCTACATCCTGGGCACGGCTATCGACATCGGCCGGCGCAAGCAGGCGGAAGAGGCGCTCCGGGACAGCGAAGAGCTCCACCGGAAACTCGTGACCTCCATCCCGGACATGATCATCCGGACCGACCTCGACGGCCGGATCCTTTTCGCCAACGACGTCGCCCTGAGGGCCAGCGGGTCGCCGGGCGTCGAGGACCTCGCCGGAAAGAACGTTTTTTCTTTCGTCGCGCCCGAGGACCTGGAGCAGGCCACCGCCAGCGCGAAGATCATGTTCGACCAGCGCATCGCCCCCCAGGAATACCATCTCGTCCTCAAGGACGGCGAAAAGATCCTCTACGAGATCAACGGCGCCGTGCTCCGCAACCCGGACGAGACCCCCTACGGCATGGTGTTCTTGTGCCGGGACATCACGGAACGCAAGCAGGCCGAGTCGAAGCTCCACCAGAGCCTGAAGCAGCTGCGGTCGACCTTGAGGGCGGCCATAGACTCCCTGGCCTCGGCCATCGAGATGCGGGACCCGTACACGGCCGGGCACCAGGAACGCGTGACGCGCCTGGCCGCCGCCATCGCCGAGGAGATGGGCCTCTCCGAGGACCGGATCGAAGGCATCCAGATCGCCGGGATCATCCACGATATCGGCAAGCTCTACGTTCCCGCCGAAATCCTGAGCAAGCCCACCAAGCTCAACGAGCTCGAGTACTCCATGATCAAGATGCACGCCCAGGTCGGCTACACGATCCTCAGCAAGATCGATTTCCCCTGGCCGATCGCGGCGATCGTGCATCAGCACCATGAGGCGGTCAACGGCACGGGGTATCCCCAGGGTCTCAAGGGTAAGGATATCCTCCTCGAGGCCCGGATCCTCTGCGTCGCGGACGTCGTCGAGGCCATGTCGTCCCACCGCCCGTACCGTCCCGCCCTGGGGATCCAGGCGGCCCTCGATGAGATCGCTCAGAAGAGAGGCATCCTTTACGACCGGGAGGTCGTGGACGGCTGCCTGCGGGTCTTCTCGGACAAACAGTTCAAGTTCGACTGAAGCTCCACGGGCCTGAGTCAAGGGAATCCGGGGATTGGGGCTGAAGCTCTCTATTTAACCGTGACGGATTTCGCCAGGTTGCGGGGCTTGTCGATGGGGCGGCCGAGCTTGTCGGCGGCGTAGTAGGCGATGAGCTGGCCGGCCACGGCCGCCAGGATGCCAAACTTCCCGTCGTTATCGGTCCGGACCGCGATCGTGTTGGGCCGCCGCCAGAGCGCGGGGTTGTTGGTGATCGGGATGGCCATGGCGCCGCGGGCCTCGACCTCTTTCGTGTTCGAGATGATGTCCGGGTCGCTGTTGTTGATGATGCTGATGACCGGGGTCCCGTTCTCGATGAGCGCGATCGTGCCGTGCTTGAGCTCGCCGCCCATCATCCCCTCCGCATGGATGTAGCTGATCTCTTTGACTTTGAGGGCGATCTCGCGGGCCACGGGGTAGGTCAGGCCGCGGCCGATGACATAAAGGTCCCTGGACGAGGCGATGGACTCGGCGATCGTCCGGATATCCTCCCTCTTGCGCAGGATCCCCCGGACGCGGTCCGCCATATTGGCCAGGTTGACCCGGAAGCCGAACTCCTGGGCCAGCCGGAGCATGAAGGTTGACTGGCTGACGAAGGCCTTGGTGCTGGCGACGCAGACTTCCTGCCCGGCCAGGAGGTTCAGGCTGAGGTCGCTCATCCGCTGGATCGTGGAGTACGGGACATTGACCAGGCTGGCCACCCGTCCGCCGCACTCGCGGGCGTAATTCAGCGAGTCGATGACGTCCATGGTTTCGCCGCTCTGGCTGATGGCGACGATGAGCGTCGTCCTATCGACGTTGGCGAAGTGGCGGAACTCGGACGCGATCAGGGTCTGGTTTTCGATGCCGACGCGGTGGAGGAAATAGGCGCCGAGGAGCGAGGCGTGGTAGGACGTGCCGCAGGAGGCGAAGATGATTTTCTTCGAGCGGCGGACGAGCCGGACGAGCTCGCCAAAGGCCGGCTTCTGTTCGTGCTCCAGGGAAAAGAGCATCCGGTCCACGGCCGCGGGCTCCTCCAGGATCTCCTTCATCATATGATGCTTGAACACCTTCCGGGACGCCGATTCCCGCTGCCGGACAAATCTCCTGAGCGGCTTATCCACGGCCCGGCCGCGCTTGTCGTAAAACTGGAATCCGTCGTCGCGGATGACGGCGAATTCGTCGTTGTCGAAAAAAGCCGCTTGGGTCGTCAGGTCGGAAAAGGCGTAGATGTCCGAGGCCACGATGTTCATGTCCTTGGCGACGCCGAGAACAAGCGGCGAATCGCGCTTGATGGCATAAATCTCGCCGCTTCCCCGGACCTGGACAAGGACGGCGAACGTCCCGGCGAAAGCCTTCAGGAAATCGACGATCACGGATTTCATCGCTTTCGTCTTCAGCCCTTCCTCAAAGTAATGGCTGATGACTTCGGAGTCCGTTTCGCTCGAGAACCGGTGGCCTTTCCGAAGGAGCGCTTTCTTGAGCTCCTCGAAGTTCTCGATGATCCCGTTGTGGACGACGACGACGGATTTGTCGCAGGAGGCGTGGGGATGGGCGTTCGACTCCGTGACGCCGCCGTGGGTCGCCCAGCGCGTGTGGGAGATGCCGGTCCGCGTCAGGCCGGATCCGGCGACGGCGATCGATCCCACGGATTTCCGGAGCTCGCGGCCGTCGAAATAACCGTAAGAATCATAACCCCGGTATTCGAGCCTTTTCAGCCTGCCCAGGAGCATGGAGACGGGGAATTCCTTACGGGACGCGATGCCGACAATGCCGCACATGGTACCTCCGCGGGGTTCCCTTTGTCCGAGGGCGAGCCTTCACTATATGACAAATCGGCCCCGATGGTCAAGAAATGGCACGCGAGAGGAGGCCTCTTTTCCATTTAATATAATTATTATGTTATACTTATGGTAATTTTTCCAAGCACTAGGGGGAACCGTCCCGGGCGGATATTATCGCGCCAATATGTTCAATAATCGTACACATTTGCCGCCTGGGCGCCTCGTTAGAATTCGCAGGGGTTGATATTCTCCGCCCGGATGAATTACGATTCCGCAGGAATGAAAAACTCCGCGGACCGGTTGACGAGGATGCTCATGATTTTCGGCCTGGCGCTGGCGATGACGACAGGGTGCCGCGCAACGACCCAGGCCCCCCTAACGGAGCAAGCGAACGCCCTATGGGCCGGCCTGATCTCCAACCAAGGGCCCGGAGCGGCCGTGTTGGTGGTAAAGGATGGGCGCGCCGTCTTCGAGCGCGGTTACGGAGTCACGGACCTGCGGACGATGCGCCGCATTGACGGCCGGACGAACTTCCGCCTGGCCTCGGTCACAAAACAATTCACGGCCGCCGCCGTCATGCTGCTCGCGCGCGACGGGAAACTCCATTATGATGACGTCCTGACCGACATCTTTCCCGTTTTCCCGGATTACGGCCGCGCCATCACCATCCGGCATCTTCTTAACCACACCTCGGGCCTCCCTGACTATGAAGACCTCATGCCTCCTGTCGACCCTTCCGTCCCCATGGAGGAGGTTCAGATCAAGGACGGCGGGGTCCTCGAGCTTTTGGAGAGGCAAAAAGCCGGGAAGTTCGTGCCGGGGACCCGGTGGGCCTACAGCAATTCCGGCTACGTGGTACTAGGCCTCGTCGTCGAAAAGATTTCAGGCCGTCCCTTCGCCGAATTCCTCCGCGACCGCGTGTTCGCTCCGCTCGGGATGGCCAATACGGTGGCGTACGAGCGCGGCAAGAACCGCGTGCCCGACCGCGCCTACGGCCACAGCAGCGAGTCCGGCCGGTGGAGCGAATCGGACCAGAGCCCGACCTCCGCCACCCTCGGAGACGGAGGGGTCTATTCTTCGATCTCGGACCTCGCGAAGTGGGACGAAGCCCTCCGCCGGCACACCCTTCTCAGCGAGACCGAAATGCGCCCCGCGCTCATTCCGGTACAGGTTCCGGCGGAGCCGCCGGCTGAACCGGACGGGACACCGGCCGCCTACGGTTTCGGCTGGTTCCTGAACCCGTGGAAAGGGCACCCCCGGATGTGGCACTACGGCGAGACGGTGGGTTTCCGGACGGCGGTCGAGCGTTTCACGGCGGACGGACTCACGGTCATCGTTCTCTGCAACCGCGCCGACCTGGACGCCGCGGCCCTGGCCCTCAAAACGGCTGAGATCTATCTTCCGGGATCCAGATAACCCTTCCACTCCCCTCGGGCAACTCCAGTTCTGAAATTAACCGGTTCCGTGGCCCGAATCTCAGGTCTTTTTTTGAGTGTAAATGGCGATGGCCCGCTCGGCGTCGACGCCGTCAAAGACCAGCGCCCGGATGGCCTCGAGCGCGGCCGCGGGATTGTCGCTCCCCCACACCCTCCGGCCGATGGCCACCCCGCTGGCGCCGTGCGTCATCGCCTCCTGGACCTGACGGAAGATGGCCAGGTCGCCGCCGCCCTTGGGCCCGCCGGCCATGATCACCGGAAGATGGCCGGACGCGACCGCCCGCGCGTAGCCCTCCGGGTCACCGTTGTAAACGGTCTTGACCACGTCGCAGCCGTATTCGAGTCCCAGCCGAATGGCTGTGGCCAGGTCGGCCGAAGTCGGCATCGCCCGGGCCGGGTCCGGGTAGGTGACGCGGGGAATGATCTCCGCGCAAAGGGGCATACCGATCCGCTCGCACTCCGCCGAGGCCGCGGCCAGCTTCTTGAGGAGCGCGGATTCGGCCGCGACGTCCCCCGTGCCGATGAAGCAATTCAGGACGACCATGTCCGCGCCGAGCGCGGCCGCCTCTCCGGCGCTGTGCAGGAGGTGCATGACCGTGTCCGGCCCGCTCAGCTCCGAGATCGTGGCGTCGATCCGCATGACGATCCCCAGGTCCCCGATTTCGTCCATGGCGGATCGGAGCGCGCCGGCCGTGATGAGGACCGCGGTGGCCCCGTGGTCGCGGGCCAGGGCGACCAGCCGGGCCGGGTCCTCGGTCCCGGCCTGGACGCCGAAATAGATCGGGTGGTCGAAGGGCAGGATGAGGATCTTCCCGTCCCGGAAAACGCGCCTGAGGCGGAGTTTCTTTCCCATGCTCGTTTCGATCATGTTGAGTGTCCTTTCAATCCACCGATATCGGCAAACCCGCGTTCAGCATCCCGCTCCGGAAGACCCCGTGGCGAGACGGATCAGCTCCTGTTCCGTCGCCGAATCTCCCGCGACCTCCCCCGCCAGCCGGCCTTCGTGAAGGACGATGATCCGGTCGCAGAGTCCGATGAGCTCCGGCATCTCGGACGAAACCATGATCACGCCGTTCCCGGCCGAGGCGTACTCCCGGAGGAGCCGGTGGATCTCGACCTTGGCGCCGATGTCGATCCCCCGGGTCGGTTCGTCGACGATCAGCACCTTGGGCGAAACCGCCAGCCAGCGTGCCAGCAGCGTTTTCTGCTGGTTCCCGCCCGAGAGATCGCCGACTTGCTGACGGGGGTCCCTGAGGACGATCCTCAGGTCGCGGCGAAATCCCTCGGCCGTCTCGCGGCACAACTCCGGCCGCAGGAACCCGCCGCGCGAACAGGTCCGGAGCCGCGCGCAGACGATATTATCCTGCACGCTCTGGTCGATAAACAAGCCCTGGGATTTACGGTCTTCCGGGACGTAGGCGATCCCGGCCGCCATAGCCTCGGGGATGGAGCGGAAGCGGCGCGGCCGGCCCTCGAGGGTTACCCGGCCCGCGGTCGGTGGTTCGGCGGCGAAAATGGCCCGCATGAGCTCCGTCCGCCCGGAGCCAAGAAGCCCGGAGAAACCGAGGATCTCGCCGCGGCGCAGGACGAAGCTCGTCTCATGAGGGCTTCCGCGGCGCCGGAGCCCATCGACCGAAAGCAGGACTTCGCCGGGCTCCCTGGCCCTGGCCGGATACAGCTGGGTGAGCTCGCGGCCCACCATGGCGCTGAGGACTGCCGGCCGCGTGGCCTCTGCCGCTGACCAGGTCGCGATCCGGGCGCCGTCACGCAGCACCGTGATCCGGTCGCAGACGCGGAAGACCTCGTCCATGCGGTGCGAAATGTAAACGACGCCGACGGACTTGTCCCTGAGGCGGCGGATGGTCTCCAGCACGAGCTCGGTT
>Ga0326726_10005438_pt1 | contig 11533 bp, 9 predicted proteins | sample MHFenrmetagenome_2_FD_207603 | JGI IMG/M metagenome (GOLD analysis project Ga0326726, IMG submission 207603) | Lab enriched peat soil microbial communities from Michigan Hollow, Ithaca, NY, United States - MHF15MN | ecosystem: Environmental > Terrestrial > Soil > Wetlands > Peat | place: USA...
ACGGCGAAGTCGATTGCGGCCCGGCGCAGGAGCTTGACGAGCGCGCGCAGCGTGCGCTGGTTGCGCAGCTCGAAGGCGCCGTCGCCGAGCCACAGCAGGACGTCGGTTCCCCGCTTCTGCGCCAGGACGGGGAGCGCGAGATCGGCGGCCCAGTCGAGCCGGCTGGCGAGCGGACGGCCGCCGGGATTGTCGGCGGCGCGCAGCTCGGCGAGCGCATCGGCGGCCTTGCCGGGCGTGGCCCCCAGCTCCAGCGTCTGGAAGCGGCGGAGATCGATGACCGCGTCGACATGCTCGATCATCATGGGACATTCGTAAACGCAGGCGCGGCAGGTGGTGCAGGACCACAGCGTATCCGGATGGATCATGGCGTCGACGCCGACGAGGGCGAGCGCGCGGCCGCCGCGCGCCTGCCCGACCGCCCGGCCGGGATGGGGGTTGCCGGCGTAGCGGGAATCCGTTCCTGGGCCGAGCGCATTGGCAAGGTCCTGGATCAGCTTCTTCGGATTGAGCGGCTGCTCGGCGGCGAAGGCGGGACAGGCGGCCTCGCAGCGGCCGCACTGCACGCAGGCGTCGAACGACAGCAGCTGGTTCCAGCGGAAGTCGGCGGGCGTCTCGCTGCCGAGCTTGGGGGCGTCGAGCGCCAGCGGCCGCAGCGCTGATTCCCGCGGCCCGCCAGCGAAGCGGGCGGCGCGCGGGTGGAAGGCAAGGTGCAGCGCACCGGCGAGGGCGTGGCGCATGGGGCCGATGCTCATGCCGGCAAACAGCTCCCAGCAGCCCCAGGCGCCGATCACCAGCAGGACGAAGCCGCCGATCTCCTGCCACTCGATCGGATGCCCGAGGCCCGCCTGCGGCGCGCTCGCGAGGGCGAAGAAGAAGGCAAACGCGAACAGCGCGTAGGGAAGCCGCTCGAAGGCGCCGCGCGAGAGCCGGCTCGCCGCGCTCTCCCAGCGCCGCATCGCCACCATGAGCGCGCCCAGCGCCATGATGACGCAGGCAACCAGCAGGAAGCCGGCGAGCCAGTCGCTCTCGATGGCGAAGACATGGACGAGCAGGATCAGCACCACGGCGCCGACGAAGCCACCGGCGGCCAGCATGTGCATCTTGGCGGCATAGCGATCACGCGCAACCACGCGATGCACGTCGACCAGATAGCGGCGCGGCAGCTTGAAGAGCCCCAGCCAGTCGAGCGGCGCGGCGCGGCCCGCGAACCAGCGGCGCGCGCGCCAGACGGCGCCGAGGACGAGCAGCGCGAGGCTCACCAGCATGAGCCAGCCGGGGGCGGAGATGCCGATCATGCCGGAATTGAAACCACAGATGAACGCGGATGAACACAGGGGAATGCGGCTCGAACGTCGCTCCGCCCAGTGTTACCGTGATTCGGCACGCTGCCAACCGCAGGGCTTTGCCGCGCTGCGTCGCCGTTGCTAGGTTGGGCTATGTGGACGGCGACGGTGACGCAGCAGGAAGGCGGCCGCGTTCGCAAGAGCGTGATCGAACGCAACGGCGACAGGTTGAGCTACGCGAGCGTTCTCGGCCTCTGGCAGCGCGATCAGGAGTTCCGAGCGTTCTTCATCGAGCTGTTGGTGAAGGCGCCGTTCGCGGGCTATTTCTGGGAGTGTCCGCCGGTTACCGCGGCGAGCGCGGAGCGGGCATTCGAGTTCGTGCTGGTCGACAGTCCGCAGCTCACGCGCGTGCCGCCGGACCAGCGGGCTTTCGCCGAGCAGTTCGCGGCGGGCGATCCGACCGACGGCATCGTGACATTCTGGAACCTCGGCGGCGATGCGTTGCTGGTCGCGCCGTGCCCGCGCGCGCCGCTGGAGGCCTACCCGCACATCGCCGCGTTCGCGCGCACGGCGCCGGCGGCGCAGCAGCACGCGCTGTGGCGTGCGGTTGGCACGGCCGTGCAGCAACGACTGTCGGGCGAACCCGTCTGGCTCAGCACGTCCGGGCTAGGCGTGTACTGGCTGCACGTCCGAGTGGACTCGCGGCCCAAGTATTACAGCTTCAGGCCATACCGAGATGGCCGCTAGAGCGAATCAGCCGCTGGCATTTCAGTCGGCAGCCTGCTGACCGCTGACGGCTATGCTGCCTCACGCCCGCAGCCGCTTGTTCTCGGGGTCCCAGGGCGAATCCGGGATGAGGCGGGCGGCGCGGCGCTTGCCGAGCATCTCGATCTTCATTTCTGTGCCGGCAGCGGCATGCTCGCTCTTCACGTAGCCGACGGCGAGGCTCTTGCCGATGCTGTAGCCGTAGGCGCCGGTGGTGGTCCGTCCCACCATCTTCTTGCCGATGAAGAGCGGCTCGTTGCCCCAGGGGTCGGCGTCCTTGGCGTCGACCTCGACCGTGACGAACTTGCGGGGAATGCCTTGCTGCTGCTGGCGCACCAGCGCTTCGCGGCCCGTGAACTCGCCCTTGTTCAGATGCACGAAACGGTCGAGGCCGGATTCCCAGGCGGTGTATTCCGTGAAGAGATCGCCGCGCCAGTACTTGTAGCTCTTCTCGATGCGCAGGGAATCCATGGCGCGGATGCCGAACGGCTTGATGTCGAATTCCTTCCCGGCCTCCATGATCGCGTCGAAGATCGCGTTCTGATAGGTGAGGGGGTGGTGCAGCTCCCAGCCGAGCTCGCCCACGAAATTCACGCGCAGCGCCCGCGCGGGGGCGTGGCCGATGGTGATGTCCTGGCCCGAGAGCCAGGGGAACTTCTCGTTGGAGAGATCGACGTCGGTGATCTTCCTGAGTACGTCGCGCGACTTCGGTCCCGCCAGCACGAGCACGCCCCAGGCCTGCGTGAGATTGTCGATGCGCACGCTGCCGTTCGGCGGCAGCGCGCGCCACATGATGTCGGAGTCGTGGCGCTCGGCGGCGGCGGCGCTCACGACGTAGAAGCGGTCCGGCGCTAGACGGTTGATGGTGAGCTCCGAGCGCACGCCGCCCTGCGGCGTCAGCACGTGCGCCAGCGCGATGCGGCCGACCTTCTGCGGCAGGCGGTTGGCGACGAGCTTGTCGAGGAAGTCGTTGGCGCCCGGTCCTGAGATCTCGAACTTCGAGAACCCCGTTAGATCGAGCAGGCCGACGCGCTCGCGCACGGCCTTGCATTCCTCGCGCACCGGCTCGAAGAAGTTGGTACGGCGGAAGCTGTATTTGTCCTTCTGCTTCGACTTCGTGGGGGCGAACCAGTTCGGACGCTCCCAGCCGAATTTCTGGCCGAACACGGCGCCCAGCTGCTTCATGCGGTCGTAGCAGGGGGCGGTCTTCGCGGGCCGCGCGCCCGGCCGCTCCTCCAGCGGATAGTGCAGGACGAAGACGTGCTCGTAGCACTCCTCGTTCTTGATCTTGGTGTAACGCTTGTTGGCGTAGGCGCCGAAGCGGCGGGCATCGACGTCCCAGGGATCGATGGCCGGTTCGCCGTGGACCATCCAGTCGGTGAGCAGGTCGCCGGCGCCGCCGGCGGCGGTGATGCCGAAGCTGAAGCCCTCGGCGAGCCAGAAGTTCTTCAGGCCCCAGGCCGGGCCGATGAGCGGCGAGCCGTCGGGCGTGTAGGGAATGGGGCCGTTGATGCAGTCCTTCACGCCGACCTTGCCGAAGCTCGGCACGCGGTTGATGGCGGCGTTGATGTGCGGCTCCAGCCGGTCCATGTCCGGCGCCAGCAGCTCCTGGCCGAAGCTCTCGGAAACGCCGTCGACGGCCCAGGCGGGTGCGCCCTTTTCGTAGGGGCCGAGGATGAAACCCTGGCGCTCCTCGCGCATGTAGTAGGAGGCATCGCTCTCGCGGAGCACCGCGAGTTCCGGCAGGCCCTGCTTCTTGCGCTCTTCGAGTTCGGGCGCCGGCTCGGTGACGAGATATTGGTGTTCGACCGCGATGACGGGGATGTCGAGGCCGACCATGGCGGCGGTCTGGCGCGCCCAGGAGCCGGTGGCGGTGACGACGTGCTCGCAGGCGATATCGCCCTTGTCGGTCTTCACCAGCCATTCGCCGTTCGGCTTCTGCTCGATGCCCGTAACCTTGGTCTGGCGGTAGATCTCGCCGCCGCGCGTGCGGGCGCCCTTGGCTAGCGCCATCGTCACGTCGGCGGGTGCCACGTGGCCGTCATCGGGATGGTAGAGCGCGCCGACCAGTCCCTCGGTATTGCAGAGCGGCCACAGCTCCTTCACCTGCGCAGGCGTGATCACCCGGAAGGGCACACCGATGGTGTTCGCGGTGCCGCAGTACTTGTAGTACTCGTCCATGCGGTCGCGGTTGGTGGCGAGGCGCAGGTTGCCGGTCTTGTGGAAGCCCACGGCCTGACCGGTCTCCGCCTCGAGCTGCTGATAGAGATCGACGCTGTATTTGTGCAGCTGGCCGATCGAATAGCTCATGTTGAAGAGAGGCAGCAGGCCGGCGGCGTGCCAAGTGGAGCCGTGCGTGAGATCCATCTTCTCGAGCAGCACCGCATCGGTCCAGCCCTTCTTGGTCAGGTGGTAGAGGATGCTGACGCCGACGACGCCGCCGCCGACGATGACCACACGGGCGTGGGTTTTCATGAAGTGCGCTCCCCGGTTTCTTCTCCCCACTGCGTGGGGGAGGAGACTGCATAGTCGCCTAAGCCGGGACGGCTTTCAAACCGGCGACGGCATCTGTCGGAAACCCGTCAATGGCGCGGGCGGCGGCGCCCCCGGCGCCCGGCGGCCGTGGTGCGCAGGCGGGAGTGGGGGAATTCGGCGGTTTCGCGCAGGAGTGTCCAGACCCGGCCGAGCGGGCCGGTGGGAACCGGATCGGCGCGCAGGTTATGGTCGTCAAGCAGTGTATTCGCGGCCGCGGCGGGATCGACGTCCGGCGCCAGGGTGATGAGCCAGGAGAAGATGATGTCCTCGGCCGGGCCGGCGAACTCGCTGCCCATGGCGAGGACCTGGGCGATCAGGAGGTCGGGATCGTGCGGCGGGCCGCGCTTGGCGCTCATGCAGGTTTCAGTCGGTGAGGGGCGGCCCGTCGCGCGGCAAAGTGTGGAAGCGGGGCAGGCCGTCGCTCAGATGCACCCACGGCAGCTTCTGCCCGACATAGACATGGGCCTGCGGCTTGACCAGGCCGGGATCGTCGAGCGTGGCCGCGAAGATGTGGATCTCACCGGGCCAGCGTTCGCCCTCATAGGTGAGCGACGTGCCGCATTTGCCGCAGAAGGTCCGGGTGACGCCCGGCGACGAGTGATAGTGGGCCGGCGCGTCGCCGCGCCATGTCACCTGCGCCGCGTCCAGCCCGACATAGGTCACGTAGGCCGCGCCGGCGGTGCGGCGGCAATCGCGGCAGTGGCAGTGGGAGGCCCATTTCGGCGCGCCCGTCAGGCGGTAACGCACCGCGCCGCAGCCGCAGCCACCTTCCATCGTTGCTGATTCGCTGGTCATCTCTCCTCGCCGATCAGCGCAATTAATGAGCGCGGCGAGGGGCGGCCGTCAACCTAGGCGGCGGCCTCGCGATCCGTAGCGTCGGTCGCCAGCGGCTGGGCGTCACCATGACGCGGCAGCCAGACCGTCACGGTCGTGCCGCCTTCGCCGGCACTGGTGACATCGATGGTGCCGCCGTGCTTCTCGACGATCTGGCGGACGGTCGGCAGGCCGAGGCCGACGCCGAAACCCTTGGTGGTGAACAGGGGCTCGAAGATGCGCGGCAGCACGTCCGGCGGAATGCCCGGGCCGTTATCGATGATGGACAGCCGCACATGCGGCCCGGCGCTCTCCGCGCGGACGGTGACGCGGCGCGGATAGTTCTCGGGCGGCACCCAGGCCGGATCCTGCAGCGCCTGCACCGCATTGTCGATGATCCCGATGACGGCCTGCTGGAAGCGCTCGCGGTCGATGGCGACTTCGTCCGCGGCGCGCAGGTCGCGCTCGATGGCAATCCCTTCGGGCATCGGATGGCTTGCCAACAGCTCGGCGAGCCAGGCCGCGATCGGCGTCGGCGTGCGCGTGATCTCCTTTTCGTGGGTGAACTCGAGCATGGCGGAGATGATGGCCGTGCAGCGCTCGATGTTGCGGTCGACGCGCTCAAGCGCGCGCTCGACGCCGAGCTGCTTGCCCGCGGTCAACTGATGCACGAGGGCCATGGAGTTCCGGATGGCGCCGAGCGGATTGCGCAGCTCATGGCTGACGGTGGCGGCGACCTGGCCGATGGTCGCCATCCGCTCCGAACTCGCCAGCTTCTGCATCGCCTCCTTCAGGCTCTCGTTGGCCGCCCGCAGCTCCAGCTCGGCGTTCTTGCGCTCGGTGATGTCGGTGCGGATGCCGACGATGCCGCCCTCGGACGTGCGACGGTCGATGACGCGCAGCCAGCGGTCGCCGGGGATCTTCATCTCGGAATCGCCGGCCGCCGCGCGATAGCGGCGCATCCTATCCTGGATCCAACCCTCGGGGTCAGCGCTCGATTCCGGATGGCGGCCGCTGGCGACGTTCATCCGGATGACGTCTTCGAGCGATCGGCCGGGGACCAGCAGAGTGCCGTCGGGGTCGAACAGCTCGCGGTATTTCTTGTTGCAAAGCACCAGGCGCTCGTCGGCGCCCCACAGGACGAAGGCCTCGCCGATGCTCTCGATGGCGTCGGTCATGCGCGTCTGCAGGCGGTGGACCTCGCTCTCCATCTGCTTGCGCTCGGTGATGTCGAAGAGGACGCCGTCGATCCACAGCAGCGTGCCATCGTTGTCGTAGATCGGGCGGCCCTGATCGAGCACCCAGTGGATCTTGCCGCTGCGGTCGATCAGGCGATATTCGACCGCATAGGGCGAATGCTTCTCGATGCAGCGGGCGGTCTTGGCGTGAATGCCGTCGCGGTCTTCCGGGTGCATCAGGCTGCTGAGGGAGACCTTGCGGTCTTCGCAGAAAGCGGCGGCGGGGTAGCCGGTGATCGGCTCGATGCCGTCGCTCATGAGCACTTCGGTCCAATCGGCGCGGCAGCGATAGATGCCGCCGGGCATGTTGGCCATCAGCGAGCGCAGCCTGGTCTCGCGCTCGCGCAGCATCTCCTCCTGCTTGATGCGCTCGGTGATGTCGCTGAGGATGCCGACGATGCCGCCGTCGGAGGTGCGGCGATTGGTGACGTGCAGCCAGCGGTCGGCGAGCTGAAGCTCGGAGCTGCCGGCGGCTTCGCGGCGGCGTTCAAGGACGACTTTGATCCAGCCCTCGGGGTCGTCCTTGGCGGCGGGATATTGGCCGCGGGCGACAGCGCCGCGCAGGATCTCCTCGAAGCTGTTGCCGCGCACCATGAGCTCCGCGCTGACGGCGAAGAATTCGCGATATTTGCGGTTGCAGAGAACGAGATTGTCGTCGGCATCCCACAGCACGAAGCCCTCGCCGAAGCAGTCGAAGGCGTCGGTGAGGCGCGACTGCGTGAGCTTGCTGGCCTGGCCGCGCTTCGGCCGTCGCGATGGCGTCATGTCTCGTTGTCCCCGTGCTCAAGTCGGAGATCCGCGTTGGTCGGAGCGTGCGGACTCCGCGAGCTGTGCAAGCGTAGGCATGTTTGGTTAAGGCCCGATTAAGCCGGCCGTCGGACCGCCGCGACCGTTTGATGCAATCCCGTCGCCTGCGGCGGAATTCTGTCGGCGCTGCCGCAGCAAAGGCCCATTCGCGCCGCAATGCGGACGACTCAGAGTCGTCCCATAGCAGGCGTCGGTAACCGGCGTGCGCCGGGAAGCCAATCAAGAGGGGATTGTCATGAACTCACACCGGGGTACGCCCAGCGGGTCTTGGGCGTTGCGTTCGCTCATCATGTCCATCGGCATGGCTGGCCTGCTCGCCGGCTGCCAGCAGCCGGAGGCGGCAACGCCGCCGGGATCGGGGCCCGATACCAGCTCGGTGGCAAACGACCAGGCCTGCGCGGACATCACCGCCGCGGCGGACCGCGTCTTCTTTGCGTATGATTCCGCCGAGCTGCGGCCGGATGCCCGCGCCACCTTGGACGCGTTGGCGACGCAGATGCAGAAGCGGCCGCAATGCCGGTTCGTGATCGAGGGGCACTGCGATGAGCGCGGCACGCGTGAGTACAACCTGGCGCTTGGAGAAAAGCGGGCGAGCGTGGCGATGAGCTACCTCGCCGCGCTTGGCGTGGATCCGACCCGCTTGCAGACGGTCAGCTACGGCAAGGAGCGGCCGGCGGTAACCGGCAGCGGCGAGGAGATCTGGGCGCAGAACCGGCGGGCGGTGATCGTGTTCAAGTAGGTCCGCAATCCACCCTATCCCGTCTGCACGTCAAATCCCTTCGGCGGGAGAGGGATAGGGCGAGGTCCACGGCTCGCCTGGCGATATCTACTAGTAACTTGTCGTCTCGCCCCAGAACCTGATGTTGTCGGGCTCCATCAGTTCGCGGTGGCGGTAGACCAGACAGCCTCGCATGTACTGGGCGGAGGCGTTGCTGCACTTGCGATAGGCATCCTGCGCCCGCGACAAGGCGGCCGGACCGGCGGACTTTCCGGCCTCATCGGTGATCGCCGTCTCCCACAGCCGGCCATAGTCGTCCTGGACGGTATAGTGCTCGGGCAGCGCATTGAGCAGCGCCGTGACCAGGCGAGCGGCATCGGCGTCGACCGACGGCTGGTCGAGGTAGCGCGCGGCTGCAATCCGCATGGGTCCGACCGCGAGCGCGACCTCGTCTTCACCCTGCGGGTCCTTGTCGCCGACCTGCGGAACCGGCACGAGTGCAACGCCCGGTCCGATCTCCACGGCGACGGCCGTGCCGCCGATCTGGTCGAGCAGAGACTTGGACAGGCTGATGCGGACTGTGGTGTAGCCGTCATAGCCGCTGAAGCGCAGCCGATCGCCCGCAGGCAGGCGACGCACCTCGCCGGAGCGCGTCATGATCGCCAGCGTCAGCTGCTCCGGGTGGGTGGCGCTATAGGGCGTGCCATAGGTGGGGATGGTGCGATCGTGCTGCAGGCAGAAGGTGCCGGCGATCGCGGTGCAGTCCTGGCCCGTGCAGTGGAGCGGGACCGGCGCATTGCTCGCCATGAGGCCGAGGATCTGCGGCGCGGCGAGCGCGGGAGGCCCGCCGATGGCGATGCCGATCAGGAGCGCGAGGGCGGCGGAGATCAAGCGCATGGCGGCGGTCACCTCTCCCTGACGTCGATGCCTAGTAGCCGTTGAGCGAACGCCAGAAGTCGACGTTCGTGTTGGCGACGAGGCGATCATGGGTGCCCTGCAGGCAGGCAAGCATGCTGTCGATGTGATGGGTGACGTCGACCTTGACCTTGCAGCTCTCATGATAGTCGCGCGCCAGCCGGATGCCGGCGGGGTCGGCGAGAGCGGCGGCATCCGACTGCAGGGCGAGGTCGATCAGATGGCCGTCGGTATCGGTCGGCCGGCGCTGGTGTTGCGGCAGCGCGTTGATCATGCGGTTGGTGAGGCGGATGGCATCGGCGGCCTCGCCCCGGTCATCGAAGAACCTGCTGCCCTGGGCGCGGTAGGAGCCGAGCGCGAGGGCGATCTCGTCCTGGCTCTGCGGGCTCGGGTCGTTGGCCGCGGCCGCCGGCAACAGCGAGGCCTGGCGTTCCACCTCGATCGCGACCGACGCCAGGCCGAGCCTGGCCAGCATGTCCTTCGGCATGACGACCTCGACCGAGGTGAAACCGCGGTCCGTGGAGAAGCTGACATAGGGCGCGGCAGACAGGCGCACGCTTTCGCCGTCGCTCCGCGTGCCGACGAGCGTGACGGAGTTGGCGTCGACCAGCTGGTAGCGCTGGCCGAGCTCGGGGTTGGCGCGCGGCTGCTGCAGACAGAAGGTGCTGAGATCGGCGTGGCAGCCTTGCTCGTCGCAAGTCAGCGGCAGGGCGCCATTGCTGGCCACGATGCCGAGGATCTGCGGTGCCGCGGCCGCCGGGCCGGTACCGACCATGAACGCCGCGGCGGCAAGGCCGACGGCCAGACTGGCGCGTGTCATTCTCAGCTCCTCTCTTGGGGTCCGGTCGAACGCCGCCTCAGTAGCCGACGGTGTCCTTCCAGAACTTGTGATTGGTCTCGGCCAGCAGGTCGGCGTGCCGCAGCTCCAGGCAGTTGCGCATGGAGTAGGCCGAATGCGACTCGACGGAAATCTTGCAGGCCTCGTACATCTGCTCGGCGGTGTCGCGCCCGTCCGGCGTGGCGCCGGTCATGGCCGGATTGTCGAGCATGGCCACCCACAGGCCGTTGCGGTCGTCCGCGCTCTCCGATCCTTTGGCCGGCAGTGCGTTGATCAGGACCGTCGTGATGCGCGCGGCGTCGCTGACCGTGCCCGATGACTCGAACATGGGTGTTGCGGCCAAGCGCATCGGCCCGGTGGCGAGGGCCAGTTCGTCATCGGTCTGCGGGTTGGGATCGCCGGCGATGGCGACCGGAACCAGGGAGACGGCCGGCCCGACCTCGACCGCCACCGCGGTGGCGCCAAGCTCGGCCAGCTTCGCGGCGGGCAGGCTGATCTCGACCGAGGTGAAGCCGATGAGGCTGTGGATATCCAGCGCGTCGTCGGCAGGTAGCCTGAGGGTTCGGCCGGCGGCGTTCCTGACAACCAGCGTCACGCTGCCGCCAGCGGCGACGCCATAGTTGTCGCCGCGCGAGGGCGCGGGCCGGCTCTGCTGCAGGCAGAAGGTGCTGAACTGGGCGCTGCACTGGCCGTCGACGCAGATCAGCGGCGTCGGCACCCCGTTGCTGGCGACAAGGCCGAGCACCTGCGAGGCGGCGGAAGCACCGGATGCCGGGATCACGAAGGCGGCGACGGCACCCAGGGCGAACAGTGCGGAACGAAATGACATTGCGTAGGCCCTCCCTCGGCTGGCGGCCAGGGACGGCCCGTCATCGGAAGCAAGCCCTCGTCGCTCAAGGGCCCCGCCCGCAGGCGAAACCGTCCGGCACAAGGAACATCCGCGCCGCCACAAGCAGCGGCGTCGCGCTATCAAAGCAGAATCGCACCGTAGTGCGGCGCCGGTCAACACAAGATATAGGGGCATGCCGGCTGTCGCGATGCCAAGCCGGCGAGCGCGACGATGGCGCCGATCCGACGGCGCCGCGGCGAAAGACGCGACGGCACCACCGCGGGTCGCGAATTCGCTAGTGGCGTCCGGCGTCGCTTCCGATAATCCCGGATTGCCGTTTATGAGGTTCAGATCAGTCATGGGAAGCGCAGAGATTACCCATCAGACGCCACCGGAAGTGCCGACGGCCGGTCGCCGGGCTCGCGGCGGCGCCGAGGCGCGGCGGGCGGCCCGCGGCCGTCCCAAGATCGAGCAGCTGCCGTTCATCAGCCGCCGGACACCCGTCGTGGAGGTGCTGAGCGAGGAGGGGCTGCAGATCATCGAGAACAATGCCGACATCATTCTCGAGGAGGTCGGCATCGAGTTCCATGGCGACGACGAGTGCCTGAAGCTGTGGAAAGAGGCCGGCGCCGACGTGCGGGGCGCCCGCATCCACTTCCCGCGGGGGCTGCCGCGCTCGATCATTCAGAAGAGCGCGCCTCCGGAATATGTGCAGCATGCGCGCAACCCCGCGCGCAATGTGACTGTTGGCGGCAAGGGCACGGTGTTCGCGCCCGTTTACGGCCCGCCCTT
>Ga0326726_10005439_pt1 | contig 11532 bp, 12 predicted proteins | sample MHFenrmetagenome_2_FD_207603 | JGI IMG/M metagenome (GOLD analysis project Ga0326726, IMG submission 207603) | Lab enriched peat soil microbial communities from Michigan Hollow, Ithaca, NY, United States - MHF15MN | ecosystem: Environmental > Terrestrial > Soil > Wetlands > Peat | place: USA...
CGCGGTCTCGAGCGCGATCGCGCTCGGCGTCGGGTCGAACTGCACGAGCTGAGTGAGCTGGCCGTAGAGCGCGAAGTCACTCGCGCCCGGCCGGGCGCCCATCACGAAGCGCGACTCGGTGAGGCGTGCGTCGAGCAGCGCGAGCAGGCGCACGTAGCTCGCCTCGATCAGCGGGCCCGTCGTCTCGTTCGACCCCACGACCCAGAGCCGGTCGATCTGCCGCTTGGCGAACATCTCGCCGAGCGCGCGAGCCTCCGCCTCCGGCTGGTCCGTCCGCCCCCAGCGCGGCAGGATCGCGGACGCACGCGCGATGTCCGCCGCGTAGGCCCAGCGGTAGTGGAACATGGCCTTGGTGAGCCACTCGTCGGCGTAGTCCTCGAGCAGTGAGTCCAGAAACGCGATGGCGGGGTCGGCGGGGATGACGCTGCGTCCCGCGTGCGCGCGCTCGAGCTCGCGCAAGAGCGGCGTCGAGTCGACGCGCGCCTCGAGCGCCCCGCCCGGCCCGGTCGGGCCGACGAGCTGCGGCAGGAGTGATACGCGCGGCTGCGGCAGCCCGAGGGCGTCGGCCGAGCGACTCAGCACCCAAATGTGCTGGATCCGCCGATAGCGCATGGCGGCGCGCAGCTTTCGGCTGTACGGCGAGCCAGGCATGCCGACGAGCTTCCAGATCGAGTCAGTCATCGCTTGCGTCCTTTGCCCTTCTGCGGCGCCGCGCGCGGCAGCTCCGCCACGAGCGCAAGCACCGCGGTCTCCACGGCCGCCGTCGCGCGCTCGCGCGACAGTCTCTGATCGGTGCGCAGCCGGTCCCAGGCCTCGAACGAGAGCACGACGTCGAGCGCCTCGATCACGCTCTCCGGCACGCGCTCGAGCTCCGGCAGCGCGCGCAACAGGCGATCGCGCAGCTCGCGCACGAGTCTCGCGTGCTGTCGCTGCAGGAACGGCGAGCGGCGCCGGCCGAGGTCGCCCGCGCGCTTGTAGTGCGTGATCACCTCGTAGTACGCCGAGCGCTGCGCGACGATCACGAGCGCGCGCTCCGCGACGCTGCCCGCCGTCGGCGGCTCGCGCAGCAGCGGCCGCGCCTCCTCCTGCACGCGCGCGCCGAGCTCCGCGTAGAGCGTGTCCATGTCGGCGAAGTGCCGGAAGACACTGCGCAGACCGACCTGGGCGCGCTGCGCGACCTGTTGCGCGGTCGGCTGCGGGTCGCCCTCGCCGATCAGCTCGAACAGCGCGCGCACGATCGCGTCGCGACTGCGCTCCGCTCGCCGGGCGCGTCCGTCGAGCTGCGGCCGCATCGTCATCGCGCGCATAGTGACACTTTCGCTGCCAATTGCTCAAGAGCCTTGGCTTGATTTTGACACTTGTACTGCCATAATCGCGCCCATGTCGACACTGTGGATCTGGGTCGGGGCCGCGTTCGTCTACGCCGCGTTCTGGGCCTGGTACCAGGGCTTCCGCCGCCCGCTCACGAAGGCCGAAGTGGACGCCTATCTCGCGAAGCTCTCGCCGGGGCTCGCCGTCGATCCCGACCGGCGCGACCGCATGCGCGCGTTCCTCGAGTCCGACGACGGCAAGGAGTTCTTCATGGTGAACTTGATCCGGCTGCACCCGGATCCGGTGCGCCCGCCCGACGGCGGTGCGCCCGCGCCGGCCGCGCGCGTGCTCGAGCGCTACACCGCTCCGTTTCTGCGCGCGCTGCTTCGGCGCGGCGGTCATCCCGCGCTCGGCGGGCCGGCGGCCGCAGGCTATCTCGAGGCGTGGGGGGTCGAGAAGAACCCCGGCTGGACCATGGCGGGCATCATCCGCTACCGCAGCCGCCGCGACTTGATCGCGCTCGCGAGCGCGCCGGAGTTCGCGCCGATTCACGCGTTCAAGAGCGCCGGCATCTCGAACACGTTGGCGTTCCCGGTCGCGCGCGCGCGCCTCTTCTTCAGCCCGCGCGTCGTGGCGGCGCTCGGGATCGCGCTCGCAGCGGCGCTCGCGAGCCTGGCGTTCGGGGGCTGAGGTGCGGCGCGTGCTTCTCGGCGCGCTGGTCGCCGTCGCGCTCGCCTCCGCCTCGCTGTACGCCGCGCGCGACTTCCTGATCCTGCACGTGCCGGGTCTCCTGGCCCGATGGCGCGAACCGATCGGGCCCTATCACCCGGTCACCTGGCAGCCGGGTCCCGCGACACCGGCGAGTGTCGAGCGCCCGCCGAACGTCGTCGTGATCATCGCGGACGACCTCGGCTGGAACGACCTCACGTTCAACGGCGGCGGCGTCGCCAACGGCGCGGTGCCGACGCCGAACATCGACTCACTCGCGCGCGACGGCGTGGAGTTCACGAACGGCTACGCGGGCAACGCCACCTGCGCGCCGTCGCGGGCGGCGATCATGACGGGGCGCTTTCCGACCCGCTTCGGCTTCGAGTTCACGCCGGCGCCGAAGGCGTTCATGAAGCTCGTCGCGCGCTTCAACGCCGGCTCGAAGCGGCCGCCCGTGTACTTCGACGAGCGGGAAAAAGACGTGCCCGACCTGCAGAAGGAAGGCCTGCCGGCGAGCGAGGTGACTCTCGCGGAGCTGCTGCACGGGGCCGGCTACCGAACGCTCGGGCTCGGCAAGTGGCACCTGGGCGAGGCCCCCGCGATGCGCCCCGAGGCGCGCGGCTTCGACGAGTATCTCGGCTTCCTGCCCGGCGGGTCGATGTATCTCGATCCGGACGACCCCAACGCGGTGAACTCGAAGCAGGACTTCGATCCGATCGACCGGTTCCTGTGGGCGAACCTCGCCTTCAGCGTGCGCAAGGACGGCGGCCCGCGCTTCGAGCCCGACGTATACATGACCGACTATCTCGCGCGCGAAGCCTCGCGCGCGATCGAGGCGAACCGCAATCGCCCGTTCTTTCTCTATCTCGCATTCAACGCGCCGCATACGCCGCTGCAGGCAACGCGTGCCGACTACGACGCGCTGCCCGGGATCGAGAACCACGAGCTGCGCGTGTACGCCGCGATGATCCGCGCGCTCGACCGCGGCGTCGGCCAGGTGCTCGACACGCTGCGCGCCAACGGGCTCGAGAAAGACACGCTCGTGATGTTCGTGAGCGACAACGGCGGCGCCGACTACATCGGCCTGCCCGACATCAATCGCCCGTTCCGCGGCTGGAAGATGACCTTCTTCGAGGGCGGCGTGCACACGCCGTTCTTCGCGAAGTGGCCCGCGCGCCTGCCGCGCGGCGCGCGCTTCGACGGCCCGGTCGGCCACGTCGACGTGTTCGCGACGGCGGCCGCGGCGGCCGGCGCGCCTCTCCCGGCCGATCGAGTCATGGACGGCGTCGACCTCGTGAAGCTCGCGCTCGGCGAGCCCGACGCGCGCGCGCACGACGCCCTCTACTGGCGGTCGGGTCACTACCGCTCGATCCTGGCCGGCGGCTGGAAGCTGCAAGTCTCCGAGCGCCCGAAAGAGACCTGGCTGTTCGACATGAACGGCGATCCGACGGAGAAGACGAACGTCGCCGAGTCACACCCCGAGAAGGTCGCGGAGTTGCGCGCGCTCCTCGCGCAGAAGGACTCGGAGATGGTCGCGCCGCTCTGGCCGGCGCTGATCGAGGGGCCGATCTCGATCGACCACAGCCTGGCGGATCCCGCGAGATTCGACGGCGACTTCGTCTACTGGGCGAACTGAGGACGCGATGATTGCCGCGAACGAGACCTTCGACGGCACCTGGCCGTTCCGCCCCCGCTTCTACGAGGGCAACGGCTTCCCGATGCACTACGTCGAGGAGGGGGCGGGCGATCCGATCGTGTGTCTCCACGGCGAGCCGACCTGGGGATATCTGTACCGGCGCTTCATTCCGCGCCTCGCGCGCCTCGGCCGCGTCGTCGTTCCCGACCACATGGGCTTCGGGAAGAGCGCCACGCCGCAGGAGCGCGAGTACACGATCCGCGCGCACGCCGACAACCTCGAGTCACTGCTCGATCACCTGCGACTCACCGACATCACGTTCGTCGGCCAGGATTGGGGCGGGCCGATCGCGACCGTCGTCGCGCTGCGGCACCCCGAGCGCGTGAAGCGCCTCTGCTACATGAACACGGGAGTCCCGGGCCGCGCGCCGAAGGGCAGCAAGAGGGTGCAGGACCTCCCGTGGTTCCAGTGGGCGAAGACGGAAGAGAGTCAGGCGGTGCTCTCGAACCTGGGCGCGACGATCCTGTCGGTGATGAAGCGGATCGGCTTCGAGCGCACCGCGCACGTCGACGAGACCTGGATCCGCGCCTACGCCGCGGCGTTCCCGACGCCGGCCGATTGCAAGGGCGCGCTCCGCTTTCCCGCGTCCATCGGCGCGCCCGAGACGACGGCGGCGATCCTCGAGCACTTCGCGAACCTGCCCGCGCTCGCCGCGAAGCCGGCGATGTACGTGCACGGCGAGGCCGACCGCGCGATTCCCACCGAGATGTCGGTCGGCGCCTTCCGCTCGACCTGGCCCAAGGGACCCGTCGTCACGCTGCCCGGGGTGGGTCACTTCATCCAGGAGGACGCGCCCGAGACCGCGTGCGCGCTGATCGAGCAGTTCATCCAGATGACGCGCTGACTCGGGCGTCGTTCGCCGAGTCTTGACGTCCTTGGCACCCTCGGCGACGCTGCGCGCACGGTAGCGCCTGCGGGGGTCGCGCGGTCATGCTGAGCGCGGAGCAACGGAAGGAGTTCGACGAGCGGGGAATCCTTCAGCTCCCCGGCGCGGTCGATGCGCGCGTCGCCCACGGGCTGCGCGAAGAGCTGCTGGCGCTGGTCGCGGCGCGGCGGCTCGTGCCGAAGTCACCGGCTCCTGGCTTCGCAGTGACTCCGTCGCGGACGGCGGCCGTCGCGAACGCGCACGGCTTCGAGGAGGTCTGGGGCTCGGGCGTGCTCTCCGCGATCGACGACGTGCTGGGCGCGGGCACCTGGCACGTGCCGAAGCACGCGGGGCAGCTCCTGGCGATGACCTGGCCGAGTCGCGCCGTGACTTGGGAGCTGCCGCACAAGATGTGGCACCTCGACTACCGCGCGCCCGGTGCGCTGCAAGGCACCCCCGGCGTTCAGCTCTTCCTGTGCGTCGACCGAGTCGAGCCGCGCGCCGGCGCGACACTGGTGTGCGCGGGCACGCCGCGCTGGGTCGACGCGATCCGCCGGCGCGAGGCTGCCGAGTGGCTCGGCCGCTCGGCGGACGTGCGCCAGGCGCTGCGCCTCGAGCTGCCGTGGTTCGGCGACCTGTGCTCCGTGCGCCCGGGCGAGGACCGCATCGAGCGCTTCGTGACTCGCGCGAGTGATTTCGCCGGCGGGTCGCTTCAGGTCGTCGAGCTCACCGGCGAGCCGGGCGACGTGTGGCTCATGCATCCCTGGATGATGCACGGCTTGTCGTCGAACTGCGGAGCCCGCCCGCGACTCGTGCTGACGGAGCGGATTCGGACGACGCGCGCGCTAGAGCTGGAATTCCCGCGCTAGCGGAGTCAGGGTGCGCGGCGGCGGAGCAGTCCGAGCAGTGTGCAGCCGGCGGCGATCAGGATCGCGTTCACGGGCTCCGGGACGGACGTGCCGCCCCCGGAACGCAGGCTGAACTGGACCACGATGCCGACCGCGTTCCCGACCGCGCGCGCGATGGCGCTGGTCGTGAGTGGAATGGTCTCCGTGGTCCCGGCGGACCGAGTCCGCGTCGCCGAAGTGAGTACCCCGAAGTAGATCGTGTCGTCGATCACCAGCTCCGAGCTGTTCTTCCCGGTGAACAGGGAGGAGGTGTCCTGATTCACGTCGCAGAACGCGCCGGAGAGACACGTCCCATGATCGCTGGCGACAAGGCTTCGCGCCGCGCCCCAGAGGATCGGGTCTGCGCTCGCCGAGCCGGCGCACAGGCAGAGCGCCGCCGCGAGCGCGATCCAGCGAGCGGTCCACTTCATGAATCCATCCTACCCGATCGGACCGGTTCCGTGCCAGCGGCAAATCCGTGAGTGAATACGGTCACTTCGCGCGCGTCCGCCGCTCGACCTCGGCGTCGAGACTCTGCGTGTCCCAGGCCTCGTCGGGGGCCGAGACCTGGTGAGTCACGAGATCGCGGCGGAGCATCTCGTCGACCATGGCGCGGCGCGCGCTCACTGCGGAGCGGTACTCGGCCGAGTCATCGCCCTCGCCCCAGATCTCGAACATCGAGCGCATGTTGCGCTCGTCGTGGCGGCGGAACAGGCCCGCGGCGCGCTCGGCCCGGTGCGCGCCCCAGCCGAGCGCGCGCAGCGCGACGCTGCCGAGGCGCAGCGCTCCCTCGAAGGTCTCGCGCTCGATCGCGTCGATGTTGCGCTTCATGAGCTCGTAGGCGTGACTGCGGTCGAAGGCGCGCGCCAGGATCTTGAGATGCGAGAAGTGCTTCTGCGCGACCTCCACGATCTCGAGCGCCTTGGCTTGATTGTCGACGGCCACGACCAGTAACTTCGCGTCCTCCGCGCCCGCCGCGCGCAAGAGGTCGACCCGGCTCGCGTCGCCGTAATTCGCCTTGTTGCCGAAGCTGCGCACCGACTCGACCTGATCGGCGCTGTGCTCGAGGATCGAGGTCGAGTAACCGTTGGCGCGGAGCACGCGGTGCACGATCTGACCGAAGCGGCCGAAGCCGGCGATGACCGCGTGCGGCCGATCGTCGAGTGGGAGATCGGCCGGTGCCTCGCGAGTCACCGAGTCGGCGAGCGCGCTCGCCGCGTGCGAGCCGAGCACGAAGAGCAGCGGCGTCAGCGCCCTCGACAGCGCCACCGCCGCGACCAGCGGACCCGCGACCGATCCGGGCACCACGCCGCCGGTCTGCGCGAACGCGAACAGCACGAACGCGAACTCGCCGCCCTGCGCGAGCGCGAGCGCGATCATGATCGCGTCCGGACGCGGGCGCCCGAACGCGCGCGCGAGCACGTACAAAGTGGCCGCGTTCACCACGACCAGACCGGCGACCAGCGCCAGGATGAGCAGCGGGCGCGCGACGATCAGCGGGATGTCGATGCCCGCGCCCACCGAGATGAAGAAGAGCCCCAGGAGCAGCGCGCGGAACGGCTCGATGTCGCTCTGCAGCTCGTGGCGGTACTCACTGTCGGCGAGCACGACGCCGGCGACGAACGCGCCGAGCGCCGGCGAGAGCCCCACGCTCTGCATGAGCAGCGCGACTCCGGCGACGAGCGCGAGCGCGGCCGCGGTGAAGATCTCGTTCAAGCGCAGCCGCGCGATCAGCCGGAACATCGGGCGAGTGAGCAGCCGTCCCACGAGCACCACCGCGCCGACCGCCGCGAACACCGCGATCGTCTGCGCCCAGGCGGGCAGGCTCGCGAGCGGACCCATGCGCGCTTCGGAGCCCGGCGCCGTCGCCAGCAGCGGGAAGAGCGCGAGCATGGGAATCACCGCGAGGTCCTGGAACAACAGCACCGAGAAGGCGGCGCGCCCGAAGTCCGTGGCCGCCAGCCCCTTCTCGCGCAGGCTCTGCATGACGATCGCCGTCGACGACAGCGACAGGATGAAGCCCGCCGCGACCGCGATCCGCCAGTCGAGCCCGAACAGCATCCCGACACCGGCCAGTGTCAGTCCGCTCACCGCCACCTGCGCGCTGCCCAGCCCGAGGATCGCCGTGCGCAGGCGCCACAGCAGCGCAGGCTCGAGCTCGAGGCCGATCAGGAACAGCATGATCACGACGCCGAGCTCCGCCGCGTGCATCACGCTCTCCGGATCGCCGACGAAGCCCAGCCCGAACGGCCCGATCAGCGCGCCCGCGACCAGATACCCGAGCACCGAGCCCAGCCCGAGGCGGCTCGCGATCAAGACCGAGACGACCGACGCCGCGAGGAAGACGAACGCCTGAGTCAGGAAGTCGTGTGCCATCACCCGCCCCTCAACCGTCGCGCTGCAGCGCGAGGATCCGCTCCCGGTAGCTCAGCGCCGCGTCGGCGAGCTCCGTCTGACTCACCAAGTGACTCGCGTGCACCACGAACGGTTCGAGCCAGCGCATGTGGCAGAGCGCCACCGTCGCCTCGAACGGCCGCATGAACTCCGCGACGGAGAAGCGGTTGCCGCCGCTCGGCCCGTAGCTGTCCTCGCTCCCGCCCGACGTGATCGCCGACAGCCACGTCTTCCCTGTGAGGGCCGTCCCGCCCTCGCCGTACGCCCAGCCGTGCGTGAGCACCAGGTCGATCCACTCCTTGATCAGCGCCGGCGCCGAGTACCAATAGAACGGATGCTGCGCGACCACCGCATCGTGCTCCGCGAGCAGCTCCTGCTCGCGCGGCACGTCGACCATCAGGTCCGGGTACGACTCGTACAGATCATGAAACGTGACCCCTTCGAGCCCCTGCACCGCATCCACCAGCGCGCGATTCGCGCGCGACCGGTGGTACGCGGGGTGAGCGAAGAGGATGAGGACGCTGCGGGGCACGGCGGAAGGAATAGGCCGTGGCGGCGATCGGAGGAAGGGCGCGCGGCTACGGCTTCACGAACTTCAACATGAAGCGATCGCTCGTCCCGCGCTTCTCCCCGGCCACGCGCGGCGAGGTGCTCCAGCTGCGGTCGTCGTTCGGGTTGCGCAGGGCGCTCGAGGCGGCGAGGAGCTTGAAGCCGGCCTTCTCGACCTCCTGAGTCAGGAACGCCTGGTCGATGCGGTGTAGCTGGAGTGACTCGGGACCGCTGCCGGGCTTCGCGCTGTGGTCGACGATGCCGTAGAGTCCGCCCGGGCGGAGCGCGAGGAAGACGGCGGCGTTGATCTTGTCGCGGTCGAGGTTCTGCAGCACGAGGTCGTGGTAGTTCATGTTGATCACGACCAGGTTGAGCGAGCCGGGAGGCACGGGCAGGAAGTCGTCGGTCATGGCCTTGTGCACGGCGACGACGTTCGCGAGCGCGGGGCGCGTGAGTCGCTCGGTCCAGGCCTTCTCGATCTGCTGCAGCTCGGGCGGGAAGATCGGCTCCTGCGAATAGACCTTGCCCTTCGGGCCGACGACGCGCGCGAGCAGCTCCGTGGTGTAGCCGCCGCCGGCATAGAGATCGGCGACCTGCATGCCCGGCGCGACGGCGAAGAAGGCGAGCATCTGCTCGGGTTGGCGGCCCGCGTCGAGCGCCCGGTCGGCGTCGGGCCGATCCGGGGCGATCACGGCGTCGTGGATCGCGGCCGGCATCTGCTCGGGCGGGAACGGCGGAGTCTCCGGGACGGGCGAGATCGCGCCGAGCGCGAGAAGGGCAGCCCACGCGATCCAGACACCCCGACTGACTCGGCTCATGCGCTGCGCTCCTTCAATCCGTGTTGCTTCAGCCGCCACACGAGCAAGTCGATGCGATCCTGGCCGAAGAAGGGCTCGCCCTTGAACGCCATCGTGGGCACACCCCAGTGACCGGCCTTGGCGAGCGCCTGCTGATTCTCCTCGATCACGGCGTCGAGGCGCGCAGCGTCGCGCACGACCACGGCGTCCATCTCCTCGAGGTTGCAGCCTGCGCGCTTGGCGGCGTCGGCCAGGTGCGTGCCTTCGTTCCAGCCGGTGACCCCGCCGAAGATCACGCGCGAGAACTCGTCGAGCAGCGCGAGGCCGCGGCCGCGCTCGGCGGCGAGCGCTCCCAGGCGCGTGAGCCGGTGGATGTAGGGCTGCTCGGCCGCGACTTTCCGCGACGGAAACTCCTGCGCGATCGGGTCGGGGCTGGGCCAGGCGTAGCGCAGGCCGAGTGACTCCGCGATGCGCATCGTGTCGCGGAACAGATAGGGCGGCCAGAGCGGATTCACGCGCTCGAAGAAGCCGTCGATGCGCACCGCGATCGGCAGCACCGGCCGCACGTGGATGTCGAGGTCGTAGCGCTTCGAGAGCTCCACGAGCCGCGGCGTCGCCAGGTACGAGTAGGGACTGCGGAACGACCAGAACAGATCGATCTCGAGCGTCATGGTTGGGCCATCGTCTCAGATCCTCGCGGCCGTGTCAGAATTCGACGCGTGAAGCAGAGAGACCTGGCTCGGTTCGCCCCGGCATTCGCCGCTGTGCTCGCGTTGGCCTGCGCGTCCATGCGCACGGAGCAGTTCGACTCCGACGAGGCGTACAAGAAGTACGTCGCGAGCCTCCAGCTCTCCGGCGTGACGGCGCAGGCGGCGATGGCTCGCACCGAGCGCGATGGCTTCGCCTGCCGCGCCGTCGACGGCGTCATCCACGACTCGCCGCGCGAGATCGTGGTGCTGTGCCAGAGGCACGCCGCCGGCTTCTCCTGCAAGCAGGAGCAATCGATCGTGCTGCAGCTCGACTGGATCGGGACACCGAAGCTGGAGATGGCGCGCGGCATGCGCGTCCGGGACGTAGGCTCGGTGGCCTCGCCGAAGGACTGCGGGTAGCGCATGAGCACGCGGATCGTCGCCGGGACCCGGAGTCACGCGCCGCTCGTCGCCTGGGTTTGTCTCGCGGCGGCGAGATCCCACCTGCCGCGCGGCTTCTGGGACTACTACCTGGAGACCGGCGAGGACGGGTGCCTGAAGTATCTCGAGGCGCTCGCCACGACTGCGCGCCCTCACCTCTTCCATTACTCGGTCTTCCTCGTCGCGGAAGTCTCCGGGCAGCCCGCGGCGGCGCTGTGCGGCTACTTCGAGGAGGAGCTGGGCTTCCAGGCACTCGGCGCCGTCATGCCCGAGGTCGACCGCGACTTGGGTCGCCCCCCGGAGCTCGCGCAGCAGGCCATGGTGCGCATGGGTCACTTCCTCTCGGTGACTCCCGAGCACCCGCCGCGCACCTGGATCGTGGAGAACGTCGCGACCCTGCCCGAATTCCGCCGCCAGGGCCTGGTGAGTCAGCTGCTCGACGCCGTGCTCGGACGCGGCACGTCCCGCGGCGCGAGCCTCGCGGACATCGGCGTGTTCATCGGCAACGACCCAGCGCAGCTCGCGTACGAGAAGGCGGGCTTCCGCGCCGTGAGTGAGAAGCGCAGCGCCGAGCTCGACCGCACCTGGGGAACGCCGGGGATCCGGCTGCTGCGGCGCCCGTACTAGCTCGTTCGCCTCGCTATAGGATCGCCGCCTCCGGCGCGTCGAAATCGAGTGCGTGACCGGCGCCGGCAATGACCTGTGTCTCGGTCGGGCCGGCGAGGCCCTGCGCGAAGCGCTTCGCGTAGCTCGCGGGGACGAGGCGGTCCTCGGCGCCCCAGACGAGCTTCACCGGACAGGTGATCCGGTGCAGGCGCTTCGCGAGGCCGAGCTCGCCCAGCGGCCAGAGCAGGCGCGAGGCGGACTCCGTGGCGCGCGCCTGCACGATCGCCCATTCGGTGGCCGCGTCGGGCGAGAGACCCGCGGGCGGAGTGAGTCGCTCCTTCGCGTACTCGGCGGGCTTGGTCGACATCATGCCCGGGATCTCCGGCGCGCGCCGCGCCCAGGGGTCCATCGGCGGCTCGGCCTCGTCGTAGAGACCGAGCGGCGCGATCAGCACCAGGCTCTTCACCGACGCGCGCGAGAACGCGGCGACCTCGGCGGCGAGCATGCCGCCGACCGAGTGACCGACGAGCGAGCGGCCGTCGAGGCCCGCCGCCTCGAGCAGGTCGAGCATGCAGATGATCCAGTCCGG
>Ga0326726_10005440_pt1 | contig 11532 bp, 7 predicted proteins | sample MHFenrmetagenome_2_FD_207603 | JGI IMG/M metagenome (GOLD analysis project Ga0326726, IMG submission 207603) | Lab enriched peat soil microbial communities from Michigan Hollow, Ithaca, NY, United States - MHF15MN | ecosystem: Environmental > Terrestrial > Soil > Wetlands > Peat | place: USA...
GGTCCTGACAGTTACGAGCGGCAGTGGGACGCCTTCGAGGTCGTGAAGCTCGCGAAGGAACGGGGCATGCGCGGCGTCGTCCTCAAGAACCATTGGTCGGAGTCGGCCGGCCTTGCCTGGCTGATTCGCAAGTACGGCACGCAGGGGATCGAGGTCTTCGGCAGCGTGTCACTCGACACGCCCGTCGGCGGCGTGAATCCGATGGCGGTCCGTTACATGGCGGACGTCGAAGGAAACTGGGGACGGATCGTCTGGCTGCCGACGCACGATTCCGAGCACGAGGTCAACTACTACAAGGAAACGCGGGCGAAGGCAGTGGTGTCGCGCAACGGGAAGCTCGTCCCCGAGGTCTTCGAAGTGCTCGACCTGATCAAAGAGCGCAATCTCACGCTGGCCACCGGTCACGTGGAGCCCGAAGAGGCGCTGATGATCATGGCCGAGGCCAGGAAGCGCGGCATCACGCGGATCATCGTGACCCACCCGCTGCTCGGACCGCAGTTCACGAACATGTCCCTTCCGCAACTGCAGGAAGCCGTGAAGCTCGGAGGCGCCGTCGAGATCACCGCGGGCACCTTGACCCGAGAGGGAGCTGGCAAGACCCGCGCGATTGAAGTGATCAAGGCCCTTGGCACGCAGAACGTGTTCGTCGGGAGCGACAGCGGGCTGGTCGGTACTCCCAACCATCCGGATGCCCTCGCCATGGCCGCGAAATCGCTCCGCGCCGCCGGGTTCAGCGAACAGGATCTGAACCGGATGTTCAAGGACACGCCCGCTCGTCTTGTGGGTCTACCTGTATTGGGGAGTAAGTAATGAGTAAGAACGTTCTGGCCTTTGGCGCGGTGGCCGTTCTCGCGACCGGCTACGTGGCGGCGCAGGGCCAACAGCAGGGAGCCGCCCCGCCCATCATGATCCAGAAGCAGGGCTCGTTCGCCGCCGGGGGAACGATCCTCGGCGACCCGAACGGACGGTCCCTGCACTGCGATCACGGCTACGTCGACTACCAGATTCCCGTGAACCCGCGCCGGATCAACCTCGTGATGTGGCACAGCGCCGCCGCGACGGCGTTCCTGAATCGCTGGGACGGCGGCGAGGGCTACCAGAGCATCTTCCTGCGCCGCGGCTACCCGGTCTACATCTGGGACGGCCCGCAGATCGGCCGCGCGAACTGGGGCTGCACCGACAGCGCCTACAAGCCGGGCATCGGCCGCGATCAGCAGAACTTCACGGCCTGGCGGTTCGGCGTGAAGTACCCGGAGTGGTTCGAGGGCGTGCAGTTCCCGAAGGAGAACGCCGAGGCCTGGAACCAGGCGTCACGCGGGCGCTACCTCGAGTTCGACACGATCGAGAACGCGCAGATGCAGTCGGACGCCGCCGCGAAGCTGATGGACCGGATCGGTCCGAGCGTCGCGATCACGAATTCCGCCGGCGGCATGCGCGCCATCCTGACGGCGCTGAAGACGAACAACATGGCCGCCATCGTGATGTACGAGAACGTCGGCTACATCTACCCGCAGGGTGAAGGCCCGGGCGTCCCGCAAACCGGCTTCGGTCCGATCGAAGTGCCGCTCGAGGAGTTCAAGAAGCTGGCGAAGGTCCCGATGCAGATGGTCTGGGGCGACAACGTCGACAAGTCGGCGAGCTACTCGAACAGCTACAAGATGTCGCTGCTCTTCGCCGAGAAGGTCAATAAGTACGGCGGCAAGGCGCAGGTGCTGCGGTTGCCCGACGCCGGCCTCAAGGGCAACACGCATCTCCCCTTCGCCGACATGAACAACGTCGCCGTCGCCGACCTGCTGTTGAAGTACCTCGCCGACAACGGCCTGGACAAGCGCTAGGCCAAGGAGCCGTGCGATGAAGAAGGTAGCGTTGGCAATTCTGCTCGCTGTCGCCGCGCCGGTGTTGAAAGGTGCGCCGGCCAAACCGTTCACTCCGCCGAAGACGGCGTGGGGCGAGCCCGATCTCCAGGGCAAGTGGTCGTACGCCACGATCACTCCGCTCGAGCGGCCGGCCGATCAGGCCGGCAAAGAGACGCTGACCGCCGCAGAAGTCGCGGCGCTCGACGAGGCCGCGCGCACGAGCGCCGATCGGCGCGACGGGACGCCGGAAGCCGATCTCGAGCGCGCGTACAACGCGTCGTGGTATGACCGCGGGAAGTCGATCGGACGCACGTCGCTGATCGTCGACCCGCCCGATGGACGGCTGCCGCCGATCACCGAGCAGGGCCGCGCGCGTCAGGCGGCCATCGCGGCGCGGCAGACCGGCCACGAGTACGACTCCTGGGAAAACCGGCCGCTGACCGAGCGTTGCATCACCTACCACGGCGTGCCGCCGCTGCCGACCGGCTACAACAACACCTACCAGATCTTCCAGACCCCGGGGTTCGTCGCGATTCTGGACGAGAACATTCACGACGTCCGCAGCATCCCGGTGGACGGACGGCCGCATCTGCGGCGCGGGCTCCGCCAGTGGGACGGCAACTCGATCGGGCACTGGGAAAACAACACGCTCGTCGTCGAGACGACGAACTACAGCCCGCAGGCGACGTTCAGGTTTCCAGGCAACCCCGAGACCTTGCGCGCGGTCGAACGCTTCACGCGCGTCGCTCCGGATCGACTCGACTACCAGTTCACCATCGACGACCCTGCGACGTACACGCGGCCATGGACCGCGGCGCTCCCGATGGCCGGCGTTCCGGACTACGTCATCTTCGAGTACGCGTGCCACGAAGGGAACTACTCGATTCGGAACGTCCTGAGCGGCGCCCGCAGCCTGGAGCGATGAGCCGGCTGAGTTCCGGCGTGGTCGCCGCGGCCCTGGCGTGTGCGTGCGCGACGGCCGTCGTGCACGTCCAGTCGGACGCCGCAGCGCCCGCGTTCTCCCGCACGGAGCTCGTGCCGCCGCCAACGGCGGGATGGCCCACCAACGGCGGCAACCTCAGCAACCAGCGCTATTCACCGCTGACCGAGATCAACCGCGGCAACGTCGCGCGCCTGAAGGGTGTGTGGCGCACGCGGCTGCGCGGGTCCGGGCTTGGTCCTCAGTATTCCAATGAAGCGCAGCCGCTCGTCTACGGCGGCGTGATCTACATCGTCACCGGCGCCGACGATGTGTTCGCGGTCGCTGTCGAGACGGGCAACATCCTGTGGGAGTACCGGGCGAACCTGGATCCGAAGAACGACGCGGTCTGCTGCGGGTGGACGAGCCGCGGCGTGGGACTTGGCGACGGGAAGATATTTGTCGGCCAGCTCGATGGCCGGCTTGTCGCGCTCGATCAACGCACCGGCAAGGCGGTCTGGTCGATCCAGGCCGAGCGCTGGCAGGAAGGCTTCACGATTCCGAGCGCACCTCTTTACTATGACGGCCTCGTCATCACCGGTTTTGCGGGCGCTGAACGCGGCATCCGCGGCCGCGTCAAGGCGTTCAACGCGAAAGACGGCTCACTTGTCTGGACCTTCTACACGATCCCCGGTCCGGGCGAGGCTGGCCACGAGACGTGGCCGAAGGACAACGAGCTCTGGCAGGACGGCGGCGCGTCGGTCTGGCACACACCGGCGGTCGATCCAGAGCTTGGGCTCTTGTATTTTGGAACCGGCAACCCTGGCCCCGACTACAACGGCCTCGTGCGCAAGGGCGACAACCTGTTCTCGGTGTCAACGGTGGCCGTCGATGTGAAGACCGGCAAGTACCGCTGGCACTTCCAGCATGTGCATCACGACATCTGGGACTACGACGTGGCCACGCCGCCCGTGCTGTTCGATCTCACGATCAACGGGCAGCTCCGCAAGGGCATCGCGCAGCCGAGCAAGACCGGCTGGGTCTACATCCTCGACCGTGCGACGGGGAAGCCGATCGTCGGCATCGACGAGCGCGCCGTGCCGCAGGAGCCTCGCCAGGGCACGGCCGCGACGCAACCGTACCCACGCGGCGATGCGTTCGTCCCTCAATCGATCGACATCGCGCCCGAAGGCGCGACGCTCGTGAACAAGGGACGCATCTTCACGCCGTTCTGGAAGACGCCGGTGCCAGTGAAGCCCGCGATCGCGGGCGGCGCGAACTGGGCGCCCGCCGCCTATGATCCGCAGTCCGGCCACCTGCTGATCTGCGCCTCGGACCGCGCGGTTTCCTACGTCGTGCAGGATCTGGAGACGACGCGTCCGCCGGAGGGCGCCAACTACACCGGCGGCGCGCCCATCCGGCATCTGCCGCTGCTCGGCGTGTTCGCGGCCGTGGACCTGCGCACCAACAAGCTCGTGTGGCAGCAGCAGTGGGGCGACCAATGCTTCAGCGGCGTCGCGGTCACGGCCGGCGGGCTGGCGTTCGTCGGACGCAACGACGGGCGCCTGACGGCGCTCGACACGAGCAACGGCAAACGGCTGTGGGAATTTCAGACTGGCGCGGGCATGAATTCGCCGGTGTCGGTATTCCAGTACAACGGGCGGCAGTACGTCGTCGCGTATTCCGCCGGCAACATGCTCCAGGGGACCGCGCGTGGCGACAGCCTGTGGCTCTTCGGTCTCGACGGCAGGCTCGATTCTCCTGTCGATGTTGTCGCATCTGGCACCGCGACGGCGTTCACGCAGGCTGCTGCGGGCCAGCCGAATCTCGACAACGGCAAAGCGACGTACGACCGCGCCTGCAGCTCGTGCCACGGGTCCCAAGGCGAGGGCGGGCACGACGGCGCGCCCAGCCTGCGCGCGACTCGCAGCGCTGCGCTCATCATGCAAACCGTCGGTGAGGGGCGCCGGGAGATGCCTTCGTTCAGCAGCTTGCTGACCGCGGAGCAGATCCGCGACGTCGCCGGGTACGTGAGTCAGCGACTGACGCAGCCGTAGCGTTCAGGCCAGCCAACCTTTCACCTCGACGTAGCTGGTTCGAAGGCCTTGTTAACCACGAAGGCACGAAAACACGAAGACAGTTCTGTCCACGAGACCGCTTGACCTCTGACCTCTGACCTCTGGCTAGTTGTCCGTCGGCTTTTCCTGCATCGAGTCGATCACCAGAACCGGCATCGGCCGCTTGCGCATTTCGAGCTTGAGGCCGAGCTGCCGGTTGATGGCGTCGGACAGCGACAGCGCGCCGGTCGGGTCCGAGAAATCCCCGCCAGGCGCTGGGGCGGCGTCTCCGCCCCGCCCGCGTCCGGCGTTGAGCACGCCAATCGGCGAGAACGTGAGCGTGAAGTCGTAAGCGCCTTCGAGGCCCGTCTTGTCTTCGACCGGCACGCGGATATAGCCGCCGGCGATACGCTGCAGGTCTTCGGCAAACTGCGCCATCGTCATATTCCGCACGGTGACCATGCGCCCCAGAATCTGGTTGCGCTGATCAGACTGGCCCGCCGCGGGCCCCTCCTTGAATCCGGTGCGGTTGCTCGGGTCGGCCTTTGCCATCTTCGGCTTGTCGGCGAGCAGCGCGTACGCCGACACCGGCCGATCCTCGTAATGCGACTTCAGCTTGAAGCGCTCGGTGATGAGCTGACGCAGCATTGCCTTGAGGTCCTCGATGTCGACGTTCTGGCTCTGCCCGACGCCACTGACGGCCGTGGATGTCTTCGCGACGATGCTGTATTTCGTGTCGTCCCACCACTTGGGCGTGTTGGCGACGAGCTCGTCGACGGTCAGGTCCCACCCGACCTGCATGAGCAGATGCATCGGGATTCCGTTGCCCTCGATGCGGCCGCCGGGCAGCAACCGTAGCTGGGGCTGCGCATCAGGCAGGCTCAGCTTCACCTCGGCCACGTCGAACTCCATCGGGGGCGGCGACGGAATGGACGCGGAGACGCCAGACGGGTTCGGCGTCGGCTCCGCGTTCACGCTGTCGACGATGTAGACCGCCGTCGGCACCCGGCCCTGTTCGAGCTTGAGGCCAAGGTCCTTTTCGATGAACGCGGGGATGGTGATGGCGTCCGAGCCCGCTCGCTGAAGAGCCTGGAACGGCGTGAACGCGACGTCGAAGTCCCAGTAGCCCTGCAGGCCGGTCTGGTTCACGACAGGGCTGTTGATGTACCCATTGCCGATGTTCCGCAGCAGCGCCGCGAACTCGTCCAGCGTGACGCCCCGGCATGTCCCCCTGTTTACAGGAACGGGCGGCGGCGGCTGCGGCGGCGGCGAGCCCTGGCATCCGTTGCCGGGTCCGCTGGCTTCCTTCAGCTTGTGTTTGTCTTTGCCGAGCGTCAGGACGAAGCCGGCCATCGGACGGGTGTCCTTGTGCAGCGCGAGCTTGAAACGATCGGACAGGAGCGTCTGCAACATCAACTTGACGTTGGCGGGCGAGGTCGTCTGCGGCGCCTTGGCGGCGATGTCGAAGCGATTGCGCTCGAGCCACGCGGGCCCGCCGACGATCAATTCGTTGTCGTTAATGGAATAGGCCGTGGCGATGAGATCCACCATCGTGGCGTTTCGAAGATCGTAACGGCCACCCCGGAGCACGCCGCCCGTGATGTTGGGCTGGCCGGTGGTGCCGGTTTTGAGCCGCAGGCTGACGTCGGCGGCATCGAATTTCTGCGTATTTTGCGGGGATTGCGCGGAGACCGCGCCGGACAGGACGAGAAAAGCAAGAGCCGTCAGGACACGTCTCATCGTGCGACCTCCAGTAACACCATGGCTACCGCAGCGACGAGTTAGACCCCAGGAAAGTTCAATTGGCCGGCGCTCTGCTCGGGGCTCGGGACTCGGGACTCTCGTCGAGTGTTCGACGGTAGCCTCGAGTACCGAGCAGCGAGTACCGAGTTCTTAGTTGGTCGCGAAGCAGTACAGCAAGCCGGCGCCGCCAGTCGGCGCGAGCTGCTCCAGGCCGCAGCCCTGCGACGGGTGGACCGCGTTCCACGAGTTCACGCCAGCGTTGCGTCCCAGACGATCGGCGTGGCCGAGCATTGCCTTCGCGTCGGCGTTGCCGACGGTCCAGTCCCGGCACGTGTCCGCGTTCTTCGTGCCGTCCTCGTTGGTCCCCGTCAGGATGTCGTGCTGCAGCGGCTGCGCAACGGGCGTCGGCGGATTGCCGGCCAGGTAGTTCGGGGTCGTGCCTTTTTCGGTCAGCGACGTGGCCGCGGATATCTTGTTGTTCGGGCTGTGCAGGTCCGCGACGTTGCTGGCGATCCGCTCGCCCTTGAAGTTGTACCAGGGACCGCTGCCGATCCTGGTCTTCGCGTCGACCGTGCTCGTGCTCAGGTAGGCGTGCCACGTCCTGCCGCCCGCGCCGGCGGCCCGCGCCAGTGTTTGACACACCGCATCCGCGCCCGCGAGGCCACCAAGATTTCCGCCCTTCGGGTTCGCGCTCGTCACGAAGAAGCTCATGTTCGCTGCGGGCGCCTGCGCGATCGCCGCGTAGCTCACGAGCGACAGCGTCGCCATCGTCGTTACTGCCGCGAGAGACTTGATTGTCATGGTTGGCTCCTTTTGGTGGTCATTGAAGATACAGAGAGAGGAACGTGACGACGCGCTCGAACGGATCGAAGCCGAATTCAGCAGCGACCGACGGGCGCAGGTTCGAGTTGGCGTTGATGTCGTAGAACACGCGCCGGCCGTCAGGCGTCTCGAGATACTCGATACCGCCGACGTCCAGCTTCGCGGCAGAGACGATGGCCGTCGCGGTGGCGACGGCCTCGGCCGGCACATCGTGATACGCGTAGAACTCGACGGGTGGCGGCGCCGGGCCGTCCGCGACGTCTATCATCGGGAGTTCACACAGGCCGTCGCCGTCTTCCGGATTGCACACGGGCGACGGACACAGATTGAATCGCCCGTGCGTCTTCACGCGCATGGCATAGAGCAGCTCGCCGCCGAGGAACTCGAGGCGGACGATGCCGTGCTCGGGATCGTGCGGCAGATACTCCTGGAGCAGGAAGAGATTGTCGGGCAGCCACGTTGACGGATCGGCACTGAAGATCGCCTCGATCTCCGCCAGCGATTGCACGACGTGGATGCGCGCGCCGCTTCCGCCCTGGTCCGGCTTGAGCAGCGCCGGCCACCGGATCCGATCGGCGTAGCGGGACAGGCCGGCGACGTCGTTGAACGTGATCGACCAGGGCGTATCGATTCCCAGCGTCTGCAGCAGCGTCGCCTGCGCGCTCTTGCTCAACTCGAGCGCGAAGACGTCGGCGCCGTTCAGCACGCGGGCGCCGCGTCGTTCCAGCGTCCGCATGTACGCGAGCGCCAGCGGCACGGCGCGGGTATGGCCGCGCACGTAGGCGCTGGGGCTCGCCTGGTTGAAGTACAGCCTCGCGAGCGGTGTCTCGAGATTGCTGAACGCCGCGTGCTTGAGGTCGTACGGCTCGTAGCCGATGCCACGGCGATCGAGCGCCGCGAACAACGGCTTCTGCCATTCGGGATGTTCGAACAGGACGACAAGATTAGGGTTCGTGGCCACGCGGCTTAGTCCGATCGTTGTGGAATTCTACCCGGTCGGGGGGGGACTCGGGGCTCGCGGCTCGGGACTCGGGGCTCGGTTCGGAAAACTTCCCGCGGCGTCGAACCGGTTCGCTTGAACCGCACGTTTCTCGCCGTTTCCGCGTCGAGCCCGTCTTGTCGACCAGGAGCACGAGAGGCGGCCCGTCCCATGAACCGGACGTCGTACCGCGATTCGGGCTGTCGGCTCAGCAAACGTTAGAAGTCGGCGTGACTAGTCCGCACCAAAACGCCGCGGCAAGTTTTGCCACGCCGAGCTTCGTGTTTGCAGAGCCGACAGCCCGAATCGCGGGCTACTCGTGCCGCAGCGCCACGACCGGATCCAGCCGCGTGGCGCGCTGCGCCGGCCAATAGCACGCCAGAATCGCGACGACGGTCAGCAGCGTCGCGATGCCGACGAGCGTCGCCGGATCCCATGGTGTGGTCTGCACCAGCAGGCTCTGGAGCAGCCGGCCGACGGCGAACGCTCCCGGCATGCCGATGACCAGGCCGATGGCGAGATGGATCAGCCCGCGGCGCGCGATCAGCCACCACACCTGAGGCGCCTCGGCGCCAAGCGCCATGCGGACGCCGATCTCCTGCGTCCGCTGCGTCACGCCGTACGCCGTGATGGCGTACAAACCGACGGCCGACAGCACCAGCGCGATGACGGCAAAGGCGGCGAACATCGTCCCGAACACGCGGAACGGCCACCGCTGGCGCGTGAGGTTCTCCTCCATCGTCCGGATGTTGAAGAGCGGCATGTCCGGATCGAGCGCCCGCATTTCCTCGCGGACGAGCGCCGTCGCCTGTGCCGGATCGTTGCGCGTCCGGATCAGCAGCGTGACGCCGGCGTTCTGCTGGGCGTTGGCGGCGTGCGGGATGTACACCACAGGATCGGGCTCCGAGAAGTGGCCGTCGATGTCGCGTTGGATGACATTCGGATTCGTCACGCCGACGATCGTCAGCGCCGGCAGCCCTTCGCCGTAGATGTTGGTCGGCACTTCGTCGCTCAGTCGAATCGTCCGGCCCAGCGGGTCTTCTCCTTTGAAGAACATGTCGGCCAGCCGCTGATTCACGATGGCGTGCGCCGCGCCCGGCGCCGAGTCCGCTTCGGTGAACGCCCGGCCGCGCACGACGTGGATGCCAAGCGTGCCGAAGTACTTCGCGCCGACGCTGAGCAGCGTCACGATGGGCTGCCGCTCGCCGGGCGTCGTCCGCCCGTCGACCGCGAGCTGGATGCCGCGGCCGCCGCCGAGCGGCCAGTTGCTGGCCGTCGTCGCCGAGTCGATCGCGCCGATCGCGGCGAGGCGGTCGTCCACCCGTTTGAAGAAGGTGTTCCTGGCGTTCGAATCGGGGTATTTGCGGATCGAGAGGGCCATCTGCATCGTCAGCAGCCGTGACGTGTCGACGCCCGGATCCATGCGGTACATGGCGAGGAAGCTGCGCATCATGAAGCCGGCCGCGGCCAGCAATACCAGGGTGAGCGTCAGGTTCACGACGATCAACGCGCCGGTCCATCGCTTGGCGCGCGTCCCTCCCGTGCCCGATCGCCCGCCTTCCTTGAGAACTTCATTGACGTTCGTTTTCGACACGTGAAGCGCTGGCGCGAGGCCGAAGACGACGCCCGTCGCGAGACAGACGGCGGTGAAGAACGTGAAGACCGCCGCGTCGAGGCGGAAATCCATGTAGTAGGGCTTCCCGACGTCCTGGGTGACGGCATCGAACCACCGGATGCCGAGCACCGACAGCGCGAACCCGACGACGCCGCTGGCAACGGCGAGCAGGATGCTTTCGACGAGCAGTTGACGGACGATTCGCCAGCGCGAGGCGCCGAGCGAGATGCGGACGCTGAGTTCGCGTGCGCGACTGGCGGCTTTCGCGAGCAGCAGATTGGCGACGTTCGAGCACGCGATGAGCAGGACAAACGCCACGGCACCCATCAGCGACCAGAAGAGGATTTTGATCTGCGGCCCATTCTGGCGCTGGTTGTACGGGACCATCGTCGGCACGATGCCTTCGTTGGTTTTCGGAAAATCGTGAGCCAGCCGCGCGACAACCGCCGACAGCTCGCCCTGCGCCTGCGCGGGCGTGACGCCATTGGCCAGCCGGCCGATCACCTGATAGCTGCGCACCTGCCGTCCCTGCCCGCGGACAATCGTGGACTGTCCCATCGGCAGCCACACGTCGGTATTGGGGGGAAACTGCATGCCCGGCGGCATGACACCGACGACGGTCGCGAGCAGTTCGTCGATCCTGACTGACTGGCCGATGATGTCGCTGCGGCCGCCATACCGCGTCTGCCAGACGCCGTACCCGAGCACGACACGCGGCGGCGCGCCGAACTTGTCGTCTTCATCGGTAAACCCGGGGCCGAGCAGCGGGCGGACGTCGAGCAGGCGGAAGATGTTCGCGGAGATGACGGCGCCGTTGTACCGCTCCGGTGGCCGCCCCGCGTCGCTGACGTTCAATGTGGGCTGGCCGAACAGGCAGACGTCCGAGAACGACCGGGCGGACGCGCGCCAGTCTTCGAAATCGAGAAACGACACGCCCAGATTGCGATTGCGCGTGTCGCGCGTCCCGAGCGCGACGATGCGGTCGGCGTCCTTGAAAGGAATGCCGCGGATGAGCACCGCGTTGACGAATGTGAAGACGGCGTTGTTGGCGGCGATCCCGAGCGCTAGAGTGACAACGGCGACCAGTGTGAACCACCGGTCTTTGATGAGCAGCCGGACGGCGAAGCGAAGGTCCTGAAGCAGGCCCATTGATCTCCCCGCAACATCTACTCGCGTGCGAAATCGCTCCGCCTCGCGACTTACACACCCAATACGAAAGAGAGATGGAAAGGTTGAATGGCAATGGTCACAATTGACCGTGAACGAAGCCACCGGCCGTGGCATCGCTGACGCCCTGCGCCAGCCCGCGTCTCCTGCATACGTTGGCGGCCGGCTTGCACCGCGGGCCCCGCGTGAGGTTGTCCTGCCGATCGCCTGTCGTCCTTTGTACCTTCTTTGCGTGTCGCGCGCCGACATGGGTCCGCCTCGGCGCCGTTGCCGTTGCTGCCGCGTTGACGCTGAGCGCCCGCGCGGCGCCGGCGCAGACGCTGACCGACGGCCGATTCGAGGTCGACGTCGTGGCGTCGCTGCCGCCCTTCACG
>Ga0326726_10005441_pt1 | contig 11531 bp, 14 predicted proteins | sample MHFenrmetagenome_2_FD_207603 | JGI IMG/M metagenome (GOLD analysis project Ga0326726, IMG submission 207603) | Lab enriched peat soil microbial communities from Michigan Hollow, Ithaca, NY, United States - MHF15MN | ecosystem: Environmental > Terrestrial > Soil > Wetlands > Peat | place: USA...
CGACTGATCGAGGCGAAGCAGGCACACGGCCGTGAGCGTCTTCGTGATGCTGTAGATCGGAAACTGGCTGGCCGGCGACGCGACGTCACCACCGTCGGCGATAGACGCGCCGTGCCAGACCAGCGAGCCGTCGCGCCGCACTGCGCCAACGGCCACCGGCACGTTGGCATGGGCACGCCATTGGTCGAGCGTCCGCTGAAATTGATCCATCCTGGTGCGTCGTCTTGCGCCGACTACCGTCCTGCGCTCACACGCGGATAGCCGCCGGCGAGAGCCGCGGCGATGATTCGCTCGATGAAGTCTGTCTTTGCGCGGGCGTACGCTTCACGGGCGTCGCGATCGGTCGCGGCGAGCCGCCGGGCCAGGTCGCGTTTGAGGTGCTCGTATTCCTCAGCCGCGACGGCGTGGTCGCGGAGGTAGTCGCGAAACGCCAGCGTGCGCCGCTCTTCAACCCCGCCGGCTTCGACGACGTGGACGTGGTGCGTGTGAGGCCAGTGCGCGGGCCGATGGAAGAATGGGCAGAACGAGTCGTCTGGATCCGGCACGTGACGGTATCCGATGCGCTGCAGCGGTTCGGCGCACAACGCCAGCGGCTGCAGCGCAGCGACCGACACCTGGATATCGATGATGGGTTTGGCGCCGAGCCCGGGAATCGACGTCGAGCCGTGATGGTCGATGCGCAACGCGAGCGATCCGAGAGCGGCGCGAAGGCGGACCGCCTCGGCGTCGAACGCCGCAGGCCAGCCCGGATCGTACGCCACGACTTCAAGCGTGTCTTCCCGAGGCGTCATGGACCGTGTACGCAGCTCCCGGCGCCGCTACGTCTCGCGTGACCGCCGGAAATACTCGGCGTGCTCGCGACGAAGCTTCGCGAGTTCCGCCGTCACTCGATCAAGTGTCGCGCGGCGGAGATCCGCCTCTCGCAGCAATTCCGTTCGCAGTGCATCGAGCGCGCCGAGGCACGCGAACGCACTGGCCTTGTGTTCGGACGTCTTCAGGATGGAGTTGATGCCGCTCGCCGCCGTGCCGATGAACGTGAAGATCGCGATCACACCGCAGACGTTTCTCCAGCCAGGTGGCAGCGTGCTCGGGACCTTGCCGGTTGTCGTCTCCGCGACCTTGGCCGCGATCGGTCCGCCGCGCGCGGCCTCGCCGGCGAGCCCGCTGGCCATGAGTCCGAAGAGCATCGCGGCAAGCAGGAGCAGCGAGCTCACGCGCCGGTAGCGCCGGGCGGCCCGGTCGACTTCCGACGACGCGTGTCGCAATTCGTTGCGAAGGATGTCGCGGTCCGCTCGAAGGCCCTCGTCGCCAGACATTCCCCACCTCCAGTCCCGACACGATCGGCAGGACGCGGGATGCTACCACGCAGGGGACGCGGGCCTGGAGCGCTTCATTTCCTCCATATCGCTGAGTCCCACGCGCCCGGAGGCAGGTAGTGAAACCGGATCAAATACACGTTCTTCCCGCGGCCGTGCTTCGCGGTCAGGAGCAAGTCATCAACGCTGTTGAAACCGGATTCGCGGGCGAGATCGTAGGTGATGTCCGTGAGACGAATCGGCACGATCGAATCCACGACGATCTGTCCATCGTCCATGCGGTAGCGGCCGTCCGTCTTCACATGGGGGCGCGTCCAGATGCGGACGCTGCACCTGATCCTCCCGCGCCGGATTCCCTCGCGAAGTCGTTTGGTGAACACCATGTTGCCTAGCGTGGCCGTCTCGCCCAGTCCGGTGCCTTGTCATCCAGGTTCCCATGGTAGGTCGCGAGCTCTTTGCCCGTGGCGACGTCGACACGGGTGCTATGCGAAGCGTCGTCTCCGTGGACCGTGCCCGAGTGATAGACCACTTCCTTCCCGCCGGCCCAAAAGTGCCATTCGGAGATCATGAATCCGTCACCGGTCGTGCGAATCAGTTTGCCCGAACGATAAATCATCAGGGACAGGGCGATGTCGTAGGACGTGGTGTCGTTCTTGTAGTTGACGAGCCAGCCGACGGTCTGCCGATCGCTGGCGATCGCCGGCTCTTCGTACGACGTCGGCCCGTCCGCTTTGTGCCAGTCCTTTTCCTTTGGCGCGGCGATCCGGGTGCGATCGCTGTACATGATGTAGAGGCTGCCGTCCGCGGCCTTTTCGACCCGTTCGACGAAGGCAGGCGCGGCTCCACGCTGCGCGAACGCGAGTGCCGGCGTGACGGTGACACCAATCAGCCACAGCAACATCGCGTTTCGCATTGTTCTGCTCGTTTGTCCTAAGACAGTCGGCGATCGTCCGTCGTTCACGCTCCCTGCCGCTCTGACGCCTCAGCCGACATGGTCTGAAACGCCGTGTGGCGAGTGAACGACCAGTGCGAGTGGATCGCCTTCCATACCCCACTACTGCGCTGGTACACCGTCGTCGAATTCCACCAACTCCCCACTGATTCGCCGCCTTCAGCGTCCTGACTGTAGTTCACCAGGTTGTATGTCAGGAGCGCCATGTTGCCCTCGACAACGACGTGCGGGTTGAGCATCTCGTAGCGGGCGATGTGGATCTTGCCCACAAATGGGCGGTAGTAATCCACCATCGCGTGATGCCCGTCGATGCGCGCGGCTGTCACCGGGTCGAAGTAGGTGATGTCGGCCGCATACAGTTCCAGAAAGCCGTCGGGATCGCCTTTACCCCAACCGTCGAGAGCGGCGCGCTCGAGCATGACGATCTGATCGGTGTCGGTCATCGGGGGGCCACCCAGTGTTCGGCTACTTCAACCGCACAAACTTGCTGGCCAGGCGTCCCTCCATGGTCCGCCTCTACGGTGTGCAGGACACGCCCGCCGGCGCGCCGGTCGGTGCACCCATCCGCGCGGCCGGTGACGCCAGCTTCTGAAACGACAGGTGCTGCACGGCGGGCGGCTGCGTTGGCGCCAGGGTGAAGAACACGCCGACCGTGCCCTTCGCGCACGTCATGTTGAACTGACCCCGCATCCAGTTTTCCGGCATCACGGGACCGGCGTCCGTGCACTCGCCGACGTCGTTCTTGAGCACGCGGATCTCGGACTGTCGCTGCGCGGACGGCGCGTCGAGGAAGAAGTTGACGGCCGCAATCTGTTTCGCCTCCGCATCATCCCAGCGCTTCCACAGGTTCAGAATGTGGTCGCGCATCGCGATCTGCAGGGTCGTTGGCGGCAGCTCGCGCTTGCGCAACCCGCCGGTCTTCAGCATGGCATCCCACGCCTGGCTGATCGGTTCGGACGGACCTGAGTACGTGAGCGTCGCCATCGCGAACATCCCCACGCCGTACTCCGGCAGCCACGCCATGTAGGACCCGAACCCCGGAAGGCCGCCGCCGTGCGCGACGATCTGTTCGAAGCGGCAGTCCGACGTCACGCGCAGCCCGAAGCCGTAGCCGGTTTCCGACGCCCGCAGGCCGCCATTGGCGATCTGCGCCGTCAGGTTCGACGGCGTCCACAGGTGCGCCATCTCGCGCACCGACGCGCGGCTTACCGGCCCGTTGTCCTCGTCGTCTCGCGGCGGCCACGCCGACAAATGAAACGCGACGTACTTGCCGAGATCGTTGGCCGTCGTCAGCAAGCCGCCCATCGATCCGAACACGCCGTGCGGCAGCGGCGGCTCTTCCGCGTAGGTTCCGTCCGGCTTGAGGCGGTAACCGATGGCGCGGCGCGCGGCCGGGACGTCCGCGAACTGAAACGTCGAGCCGTCCAGGTGCAGCGTGGACAGGATCTCCGCGCGCATGTACTGCTCGTAGGGCACGCCGGCCGCTTTCGTCACGACGCGGCCCAGCAGGCCGAACGCGTAGTTGGAATATTCGTAGCGCGTGCCTGGCGGCGTGGAGAACGGAATGCCCTTCGCGAGCCAGTCGTCCAACATGGCGTCGGTGGCGCTCAACTGTTGATCGCCCCATGGATTGTCTTCGGGAAAGCCCGCGCTGTGGCTCAGCAACTGGCGAATCGTCAGGGGCGGCGTGTCGCGCGTGGGCCGCTCCATCCGCGCGAACGCCGGGATCCATCGCGACACGGGATCTTCGAGCGACAGGCGGCCAGCGTCTCGCAGCTTCAGCACCGCCAGCGCGGTGAAGCTTTTGGTCATCGATGCAATGCGGAACGCGGTGTCCGGCGTGACCGGTGCCTGCGAGGCGCGGTCGCGGACGCCGAACGACGCCACGTGCGCGACCTGACCGTCGATCACCACGCCCCAGACCATCCCCGGGATCTTCTGGGCGGTGGCGTAGGCGCGGAAGAGGCGGTCGATCTCCGGCATCGCCGACTGCAGCTTGGCGACGCGGCCGGGGTCGGCAAATCGTGGCGGCGGATAGGCGTCGCTCGCCGCGAGCGTCACGGTACTGAGCATGGCGAAGAGAGTGGTCAGTCGCATGCGCGCAAGTATACGGAGGATTCGGTTTGACAGATCCCGGAGGCATAGATCACCTAGGCCTACGGGCCGGCCAGGCGCGCCCCGCGCATCGATCCGCTCGTCGCCTCCGCGTCCAGGTCGGCCACGTTCACTCTCGGGAGCCGAGGCGGGCGCGCAACCAACGTATCTGTCCGCGGTGGTTGATCTCGTCCTCGGCGACATGGAACCAGGCCCAGTGCGCATTCATCGCTGGGGCCGCGGGGAGCGTCCGCTCCAGCCAGGCATCATCCCGAGCGCCAAGTTTCTCGAGAGTGAGACGGCGTACCTCGGCGAGCTCATGAACGTAGTGCTCGAGAGGCTCGTTGCGAAGGAGACGGCGCCCCTCGGCGCCGAGTTTGAGGGCGGGCTCCCAGGCCGCCTGTTCGAGTGCAGAGGGCGGTCGCTCCTCAAACGTGATGCACTGATACCCACGCTCCACTGCCGCGATGTGAGCCAGGAGGGCGCCAATCGAGTTACTGGAGTCGTCGTGCAGATGATCCAGTTCGGCAATGCTCAATCCTTCGACGGCAGCCAATGTCGTCTTGCGCGCGTAGAGGAGAATGCCCACCAGCCTCCCGATAGTGGGCGCGTACCCTGGCAAGGGCTCGAGACGGTATGACGGTGACGGCATTTACTTGGCCGAAATCTTCAGATTGGAAAAGTAGCCTTCAGTGCCGGGTCCGACCCACAACGCCACTCCTCCTTCCCGCGGCTCGAGCTTCAGATCGTTCACGATGAGGCAGGGTTGCTCCGCTCCGTTCACGTAGAGCCGCGCTTTGCGGCCTTCTATCTCGATCTTGTACTTAGTCCAGACACCGGGTTGCAAATCAACGTACGACTCATACTTTTCTGGAGCCTCCTGCCGCGATCGAGCGAAGTCAAAATCCGGGTGCGAACTGTATTGTGTGGAGTGATTCCGCCTGATTTGATCGTCCGCTCGGCCGTTGGTGGGTCGGAGATAGATGTACTCGTAGCGTCCATCGCTGGAGAGCCGGAACGCGATTCCGATGAACCCGCGGGCGCCACTGTCGGCACCGGCAGCCGGTTGGCCCGCCAAATCCACCTCGATCGTGCCGTCACGGAACGACACGTCTTTGACGACGGCATACGAGGAGGCGTTGGGAGCCTGCGGCGCGGCGATGACCTGGATCGCAGTCCGACCTTTGAAGGTGACCTGCGTGATCGACACGTTGATTCCTGCCAGTCGATCGGCGCGTTGGGCCGCCAGTGGGACGGCAAGGAGCAGGGATAGAGCCGCTACTGTCACGCGCATGGCTGAAGCGAAGGTGCGCATTGCGTCTCTCCGTGCTGAAGGTTATCGCGCCAGATGTCGGCTGCCACGCCTGGTCAGGCCGCAGTTCGCGGCCGTGAGGAACGAGCCTGCTCATTGGCCTTGAGGCGGCTGCCAGAGCTCGACTTTGTTTCCCTCTGGATCAATGACCCACGCAAATTTGCCGTACTCGGATTCGTCAATCTTCTCGAGCACATTGCAGCCTTCTTCCTTCAAGGCCTTGACCAGGGCGTGGAGGTCTTCCACTCGGTAGTTGACCATGAAGGAAGCAGAGCTCGGAGCAAAGTGATCACTTTCTTGCGGATCGATTAACCAGGCAGTTGTGCCGGCAACCGGCTTGCCGTCGGCGTCGGTCCAATCGAAGGCAGCTCCGCCCCAGGGTTGGACATCGATTCCCAGGTGCCGCTTGTACCAAGCCTGCAGTGATGGAGCGCCTTTGGCCTTGAAGAAGATGCCGCCGATGCCAGTGACTCGTTTCATGCGACCTCCAATGCAACGCGTGTTAGGCGGCCTGCTCGACGGTTTTCGTCGTCTTTCGCGCCACAAATATCAGCTCTCCTGGATACCGTGACCCGTAAGCACTCTTGTCGAAGCCCGCGTAAAGGTGCTCGACCTCGAAGCCGCACCGAACCAGAAGGTGCTCGACCTCAAAGCGAAACAGATATCGCATAGGAAAGGCGTGGACCAAACGCTCCTCACGACCGTCTGGATGCGTGACGTAGTAGACGAGTTCAACGTGATTCACTTGATTGAATCGGTCGTGAGCGACAGTTCGGTGTCGCCGCACCACGCGCCGACCATCCGGCGTTGAGAACTCAGGCTCGTCGCCGAACTCCTGGCCTTCTTGCCGGCTCGCGAGCGCCTCCAGCGAAGGATTGAACAGATCGAGGACCAGCCGACCGCCCTCGATGAGGTGCCTTCGAATGCTCATGAGGCACGACCGTTGCTCTTCCACGGTGACGAGATGCTGGAACGGGCGAAACGGCACCGTGGCCAATGTGAATTGGCGTTGAAGTTCGAACGCGCGCATATCTGCCTGAACGAGCTCCACTCTGGAGCGAACAGCCACATTCTCCTGTTGTAACCGTTCCCGACACACGGCGAGCATCTGTGGCGATGCGTCGAGTCCGACAACGTCGATGCCGGCTCGCGCGGACGGAATCAGAACGCGGCCAGTGCCACAGCCAATCTCCAACACCGGACTGCCCGCCTCCCTCGCGGCGTCGACAAAAAACGAGATGTCTGGTCGCGCTCGATACGGCACGACCCAATCGTACAGGTCAGCTACGAATGCGTAGTCCTCGTATCCGCCGGCACTATCCATGCGAACGTCCAATCTCCGTGTGTATTTCGTCTTGGTTCGAACCGATTGCCCGCCTAACGTCTGCCGCTCACCTGCGGCGGCGCGAGTCACGATCCGGCCGAGCGCAGGGGCGCGCGCGAGCGCGACCCGGTGCCGTCAGGTGCAGCGGTCTGTTATGCGGTATGGTGTGCACAGGCCAACGCGGACTAATTCTCGCGAACGATAACAAATGAGCCAGGTCGCGCTGCCGGCCGCACCACCCACCCGGAGTTCAGAGTGGCGCTCCAGCCCTCCCCCTGCAGGGTGGTCCCTTCGAGCCGTCCGGTAACCGGTACGGACAGTGTGTTCCCATCGGCAGCGCGCAAGACGCCGCCGTTGGCGTTGAGACGGCCCCATCGAGCGGAGAGAGTGAAATTGCGAAAAAACACGGTGCCGGCCCCCGGAATGCCTACGGAGCCGGTGGTGTCGCTGGTCCCGCTGCCTCCGGCAGGCATCGTCAGCACGGGCCCATCAACGAAACGTCGACGCAACTCGGCGACGCGGACCTGCTGCGCCCGATCGCGCGCCTCCTCCGCCGTTCGCAGCGTCGCCCCATCGTAGCGCGTCGCTGCCACGGCAACATCTGTCGTCGGTGGTCTGTTGGTTGCCGAGGCGAGCAGGTCGCCAAGGTCCGAGGTGGCACGAACCTGTCGGCGCCATCCCGGCAGGAGATCGTCCAGCAGCACACCGTAGCCGGGTCCGGACGCGGCTTCGAAATTTCCGACGAAGGCCGGCTGCGCTTCACCTCCTGCGAGTGCTGACGCTGCGGCACGGTGGGCATCCGCGGGCGAATTGGCCCAGCCCGCGATGCCGGTGTAGGAGGCAAGCCCTTCGCGAATCTCCTCGCGCCGTTCGTTGTCCGCCGCGCCGGGAAACAGGCGGCGGCGTTCGCGCCTGAAGGCCAGCGCATCGGCGATCGCCTCGGCCTGGCTACTCTCGCTCGACTCGATCGCACGGCGGAGCGCCCGCCATTCGAGTTGCATCCAGAGGCGCCCTTCGAGCGTGTCGAGATGCTCGTTGAAGCCGTCTTCCGTGAGGAGCCCGAGCTCGGGCTGAACGCGATGGAACATCCCGTGAAGCATCACCTGCTGCCGTGTCGCGGCGTCCTTCTCCGGGAGGAAGGACAAGGGGAAGCTGAACCACCGCACCCCGCCCCACGTGACGGGGCCGTCCGCGAAACCCGAAAAGCGGGGTGTCGGCCCATCCGGTTCCGGCTGGCTTGTGGCCCGCGTACCGGTCGCCTGGTCAACGATCACCAGCGGACCGCAGAGCGACACACCCCACAGCCGGCCCGCGTCTCGCTCGCAGAGCTTCGTGGCTTCCTCGAAATAGCGCTTGGCGAGCTCTGGTTGGACCTGCGCCTCCGCGGCCGTTGTGGTGCCGAGCAGCGCGACCAGAAATAGCGCGTTGAGATGATATCGAGTCTTCATCGAGGTCTCCTCTCGCCAAAAGCCCCCAACCATCGGCGCGAGCTAGGCGGGCGAAACAGCGGTCATCCTCTCTGCCGCCCCGACATCCTGTCTATTACGCATAACGGCCGCGGCAGCCCTACTTAGGAAATGCCGAATGCGACCGGAGCCGACGAATCTGCGCCAGGTGCCGCTCCATGTGAAAACGCAGGAACTCGAGTCGCTGGCGGCCGTCGAGAGGACCTGACAGGTAGTGCGGAAAGACAATGGCTTCGAGGTCGAGGCCGTCAAGCTCCCTCGCCAGGTCGGCCAAGACCGATCGCAGCGACCGCAGGCTCGAGATCCACGCCTCCAGCGGCCCTCCGATGTGCGGGATGGCAATGCCCGGCGCCACTTCCTTGGGCTTCCAGGTCGTTGCCACGACATCCTCGATCGACTTGCCGTGATTCGGACGCGCGTCCGCCCAAGCTATACCGGCACGCACTTGGCGGGCCGCTGCCCAGATCTTGGTAAGGCCGGAGATCTCGGCGAGGTAGAGGTGCTCGAAGTTCTCGACGATCGACCACTCATCCGGCGACGGCTTGAAGGTGGCCTGATCAGGACGAAGGTCTTTGACCGCATCAATCACGGCGTTTCGAGCGCGTTCAACGGCGGTGACCAGTTCCTGCACCACGGGTCTCCTCGCTTCGTGTTTCGCCATGTTGTCCGTCTAACGTGCGAGATGAGCCGCGCTTCTCAGCGACATGATCGCACGAGCCGTCAGAAGCGTCGGCTCCATTTCGATGTTATGCCGCAGTACGATTGTGTCGTTTCGATCGAGTAGCGACGTATCGGCTTGTCGAGGCCAGGGCCAGCGACGTCCTGAAGGATGCCCCATTACTCTCGATGGTCTTGATTGATCCAATGTTATCGTCGTCGCAGGTGACCAGAATCCGATCCGTGCCGCTTTTCTCGCGTGCAATCGGCAAGGCCAACCGAAGAATAGCGCTCGCATACCCCTGCCGCCGAAACTCCGAGACCACAACGTAGCCGATGTGCCCGCCCTCCCGTTCAAGAGATTTATTGAGTCGATGCCGAATTGAAGTCCGTCCAACGATCCGACTCCCAACAAACGCAAACAGAAACGTCGATGGGACGTGCTGCGGTGACGGAAGGTTAATGCCCAGTTCCTGCTCTCTGAGTACTTCAAGGTAGCGGCGAAAAACCATGCCTTCCTGATAGGAGTGGAGGAATGTCGGCACGTCTGGCGAGGTGGCCCGGTGGGCGCGCAGGAATGCCTCCTCCTCGTCTTCTCGCGGCCACCTGAGCGACAGCTCGGAATGCATCCTCAGGTCAGCTGAGATCTTTCTTGATTGACGGCATAACGCCCGTTCTGGGTCCCTCGCCTGCCTCCTCCCTCTCCTCCCCCTTCGACACAGGGTAGTCCGTCAAGAAACCGCGCGCGGGCGGGGCGTCGCCGAGTTCCTGAGGCGAGAGGGCGGCAACGATCCAGAAAGCCACGACTCCGCCGATCAGCAGCGCGGCAACGACGGGATAGCTCCAGTAGTTCAGCGAGGCCTCTCTGGCACCGAAGTGACCCTGCGGGTTCCTCACGCGCCCGCCCTCGAAGATCCTGGTCCACAGAAAGAACAGGCTCAATCCGAGAGGCGCGATGCTCACCGATGCCACCGCGCGCGCCATGAGCCTGGGCCAGAGGCCCTCCGCATGAATCAGATTCCGGAACCGCCGGCACACGCTGCCGCACGCGGCTGCATAGAGCGGCACGAACAGCAGCAACACCATTCCGTCGCGAACACGACTTCGTGCTCCTCTGGCGACCGCGATCTGTTCCGCCGTGACGGCGTGGGCGCTCGCGATGACCGCATTGAGTCGGGCGAGGCAGGCGACCTGCGCCCGCACGTTGTCGGCGTGCGTGTCGGACGTCTGGACGGGGCCCGACGCCGCTGTCCGGGCGGGAAAGGCCCATCGATAGAAGTTCGCGTCGCCGTACTGGACGGCGAGTTCTTCGGCGAGCTGGGCATCTCTGACCAGATGCCGCCACTGCGCCGGAATATTGACGTCAATCGCAAACGAACGGTCAGCGGTCAACTCGCAGTTGGTGTTCGCGCGGGACTGGTCTACGCAGCCGGGGCAGGTGAGGCGCAGGACGGCGACGCCCGTTACGACAAGAAGGACCGCAGGCATCCAGCCACCCAGAACCCACGACAGCGCACCGCGTTTCATGCCGTAGAATTTCCGGATCGTCCTTTTCATCGTTTGAGTGAGGCCGGCATAACGCCAGGCTTCAGCCGCGGCGGCTCATGATTTCACCGGCCGTCGGCTGCAAGCCAAGTTAGACCGCGCCGATGCGCTGCTGTCATATGTCCAACTTGCGCTCGCTCATCAACTTGACGATTGCAGGATCGCGGTGGGAGAAGAAGCTGCTGGTGCCGGTGTCCAGACCCGCAATCTGGGCCATGTCATTGGAATCGAGTTCGAAATCGAAGATCGCCAGATTCTCGGCCATGCGCTCCTTCCGTACCGACTTTGCCAGCGCAACAACGCCACGCTGGATCACCCAGCGCAAGACGACTTGGCCAATGCTCTTTCCGTGTTTGGCAGCGATGGCCTTCAGCACTTCATTCTGGAAGAGATTGTTGCGTCCTTCGGCAAAAGGCGCCCACGCTTCTGCCTGTACGCCAAGGTCGCGCATGACGGCCACGTTTTCTGCTTGCTGCTGGAACGGATTTATTTCTATTTGATTGACCGCAGGCGTGATCTCGTTGAACACAGCGATGTCCATCAGTCGGTCTGACTGGAAATTGCTGACACCGATGGCGTGCAGTTTCCCGGCGCGGTGAGCCTCCTGCATCGCGCGCCACGAGCCATGCACGTCACCGTACGGCTGGTGAATCAGGTACAGGTCGAGATAGTCGAGCTGCAAGCGACGCAGGGAATTGTCGATCGCCTGGCGTGTGCGGTCGTAACCAGCGTCTTGTACCCACAGTTTCGTCGTCACGAACAGTTGTTCGCGTGGGATGCGGGCATCCTTGATTCCTTGCCCCACAGCCCCCTCGTTCATGTACGAAGCGGCGGTATCAATGAGGCGATACCCGGCGTGAATGGC
>Ga0326726_10005442_pt1 | contig 11529 bp, 12 predicted proteins | sample MHFenrmetagenome_2_FD_207603 | JGI IMG/M metagenome (GOLD analysis project Ga0326726, IMG submission 207603) | Lab enriched peat soil microbial communities from Michigan Hollow, Ithaca, NY, United States - MHF15MN | ecosystem: Environmental > Terrestrial > Soil > Wetlands > Peat | place: USA...
CCGATATATGCCGTGGCGATGGCCTCGAGCCGACGCATCGAGCTCGACAATTGGGATCGTTCCGCCATCAACTTGCCATTCGGCCGGATGGCAATCGTGGCGAGCAATGCGATAAAAGTGCCGCAGAACTCCGACGATGCGGCGCTGGAGGTGGCGAGACAGCTGGTCGAAAGCGAACTCAACCGGGTCACGGCACGCGCATACGAGATCGCCGACAGGACCGGGAGTGGCAAACCTTGAGCGGCAAGCTACCCACCGGTTTGCGGATGTATCGGCTCTTGTCCGCGGCGGTGGGGCCATTCACTCCTATCCTGCTGGCGCGTCGTGTTAAGCGCGGCAAGGAACATCGTCAGCGTCTGCCGGAGCGGCGAGGCGAAAACCGCATCAAGCGGCCTGAGGGCCCTCTTGTCTGGCTGCACGGCGCCAGTGTCGGGGAACTGGCCAGTGTTCTGCCTTTGATAGATCGCATTCGCGCCCGCGGCATCAGCATGTTAGTGACCACCGGCACAGTCACATCGGGTGGGTTGGCCGAGCAGCGCCTTCCACGCGAGGTGATCCATCAATTCATTCCGCTCGATATTCCGCGTTTCGTCCGTCGCTTTCTGGACCATTGGCGGCCAGATCTCGCGTTGTTCGTGGAATCCGAGCTTTGGCCAAACATGATGATCGAATCATCGGCGCGCGGCATACCGATGGTTCTCGTCAATGCCCGCCTGTCGGAGAATTCATTCGATCGCTGGCGTCGCCTGCCGAACTCGATCGCCGCCTTGCTTCAACGTCTCGATCTTTGCCTGGCGGGGACTTCGTCAGATGCCGCGCGCCTGAGCGAGCTAGGTGCCGCGAATGTCGTTACCACGGGCAACCTCAAGCTTGATGCACCGGCGCCGCCGGCGGATCCGGCAGCGCTTGCAATGCTGCAAGATGCGATCGCCGGCCGCCCTTTGATTGCAGCCGCTTCCACCCACGCCGGCGAAGAGGGTGTCGTCATAGAGGCGCACGCTCGTCTGGAGAACAATTTTCCGGGCCTGCTGACGATGATTGCACCGCGCCATCCGGAACGCGGCCCGGGCATCGCGGAGATCGCCGCTGCTGCTGGTTTAACGGCAGCGCTGCGCTCGCACGGGGAACTGCCCAAACGCACAACCCAGATTTATGTCGTGGACACCGTTGGCGAACTGGGCCTGATTTATCGACTGGCATCCGCAGTGTTTATCGGCGGCTCATTGGTCAGACACGGCGGACAAAACCCGGTCGAGGCAGCCAAGCTGCGCACCGCAATCCTGCATGGTCCGCACGTCTGGAATTTCGCAGAGATCTATGCGGCGCTCGACAAGGCTCATGGCGCCGAACCGATTGACGGCGTCAACAGGCTAACCGCCCACCTTGCCGCTTGGCTCAGCGACCCCGATGCCTGTGCCCGAGTCGGGCAGGCAGGCCACGCTGTGATGGAGAAGTTGGGGGGCGCTCTCGATCGCACACTGGCGTCGCTCGACCCTTATTTGATGCAGCTCCAACTGCACCAACGGACCCGACATGCGTGAGCCGGCCTTCTGGTGGCGCAGCGCCGGTCTCACTGCAGGCCTGCTTGCCCCATTGGGATTCGGCTACAGCGCGATCGTGGCAAAACGTATGGCGATCAAAGGTGCGTCCGCCGGAGTGCCCGTTTTATGCGTTGGCAATTTCACGCTCGGAGGAGCAGGCAAGACTCCGACGGTGATGATGCTCGCACGAATGTTCGCCGATGCCGGCGAACGCCCCTTTTGTCTCACCCGCGGTTATGGTGGCGTCATCGCAGGCCCGAAACTTGTGGATGCGCATAAAGATGTTGCTGCTCAAGTTGGCGACGAAGCACTGCTGCTTGCGCATGTCGCACCGACCGTCGTCGCACGTGATCGCGTCGCCGGAGCAGCGTTTGCGCGCACGCACGGTGCCAGCTTTATCATCCTGGACGATGGCTTGCAGAATTCGTCGTTGATGAAGGATTTCACGTTGGCCGTGGTCGATGCGCGGCGCGGCGTCGGCAATAAGTGCGTATTCCCTGCCGGACCTTTGCGCGCGCCGTTGGCCGTGCAGTTCGCACAAACCGATGCGGTGTTGGTGGTGGGTGAAGGCACCGGCGCCGATGACGTGGTCGCGCAGGCGCGCACGCGTGGTCTTCCTGTGTTCCGTGGCCGTCTCACGCCCGATCCGGGGGGGCTTGCGGCTCTGAAAGGACGCAGCGTTTTGGCTTTCGCAGGCATCGGCGATCCGGAGAAATTTTTTGCAAGTGCCGTAGAGGCCGGATTTGCCGTGGCTGAACGGCGGGCATTTGCCGATCATCACCGCTATACGGCGGAGGAAGCTGCGGAACTCATCATGCAGGCCGAACACAGCGGCCTCGCGCTCCTGACTACGGAGAAGGACCACTCGCGCATGGCAGGCGAGCAGTTGTTGGGTGCACTCGCCGCACGAGCGCATACGCTACGGGTAACAATGATGGTCGAAGAAGCTGGTGAATTGCGCCAGCTGTTGACGTCGAAGCTCAGGCGCTGACGGCTTATTTTTTTGATGGGCGAGCGTCGCGATATCGCTGCAAAACTGCCTCTGGCGTCGCATAAGCCTCTTGCAAATCGACATTCCAGTACTTCAGTTCCTCAAGCGGGATCGGCACACCGCTCACCGCGCAGCGCACAAACGCACCCGGCCGCACGACGCGGAAATCGCCATCGAGGTATTTCACCTCCGCCTCGCCATTCATTGGCGGGGAGCGATCATAGCGGTTGAGCAATAGCGGCCTCCATTCCCGGATTCGATGACCAACATAATGGTTCGTTCGGGTCAGCGAAACCCTTGTGTAGGGTTATGAGCCGAACAAGCTGCCCTGCCCGCCAGAGCCCCCACCGCTGTCGCCGCCGCGCGGTTTAGGCTTGCCAGGCGGCTGTGAGACGCGATTACCATCAGCGGTCGCGCCTACACGACCATCGGCAAACTCAATATCGAGCCGCATACCGCCGCCGACGGCAGTGGCCGAGCGTAGAGGGCGCCCCTCACCGTCCCGGACGAGAGCGAATCCCCGCGCGAGCACACCGCGGTAGGAGTAAGCCGTCAACAATTGGCCTGCGCTACGCAACCTTTGAATGCGGCGATCCCGGAAAGTTCGAAACGCGCGCTGCGCGCGGCTACCGAATCCCGCCGTCTGTTCCTTACAGCGCTCAATTCGATGCGACAGCAGCCGAGGCGACAGGCGCGACGCCACGCGGGTCAACTGTGTGTGGTGAATTTGCGCATTGGCGCGAAGTGCGCGCGGCAATCGGCCGGCGCAAGCATCGAGCCGCTGGCGCGGGACCGCTAGCAGGTCATCGAGGGCCGGCAGCGCGCGCGTGAGCAAATAGAGCTCTTTGCGATGCCGATCAATGTTGCGTTGCCAACAGGCGAACTTGCGAGAGCCAAGATCAGCGAGCGTACTCATCAGCTCCACGCGTACCGGCACTGCCATTTCCGCAGCGGCAGTCGGCGTAGGTGCGCGCCGATCGGCTGCAAAATCAATCAACGTGACGTCAGTCTCGTGGCCAACTGCGGAGATGAGTGGGATCATGCTCTCAGCCGCCGCCCGCACCACGATTTCCTCGTTGAATGACCAAAGATCTTCGAGTGAGCCGCCGCCGCGTGCGACGATGATCAACCCGGGTCGCGGCACCGGACCGTGCTCAGGCAGCGCGTTAAAGCCATGGATAGCATTGGCGACCTCCGCCGCCGACGTCTCACCCTGCACCCGCACCGGCCACACCAGCACGCGGCGAGGAAAGCGGTCCTCCAGCCGATGCAGGATGTCGCGGATGACTGCACCCGTCGGCGAGGTGATCACGCCGATCACATCGGGCAGGAATGGCAAGAGCTGTTTGCGCGCCTCGTCGAACAGACCTTCGGCGGCGAGCTTTTTCTTGCGCTCCTCCAGGAGCTTCATCAATGCGCCGATGCCGGCGGGCTCCAGACTGTCGATGATAATTTGATAATTCGAGCGACCGGGATATGTCGTCAGCCTGCCCGTGACGACCACTTCGAGGCCCTCCTCGGGCTTAACGCGCATTCGACCGTAGGTGCCCTTCCAGATCACCGCTTCGAGGCGGGCACTTTCGTCCTTAAGGGCGAAATAGACATGGCCTGACGAATGCGCGCCCTTGAACCCGGAGATCTCGCCACGCACGCGGACGTAACCATAGGCGTCCTCGACCGTGCGTCTGAGCGCCGCTGAGAGCTCGGAGACGGTCCATTCCACAGCGTTGTTGAGGGCGGGATCTGCCATAAGGTTCGAATCTCTTGCGAGGACAAGACACCATGCTACACCAACCGGCGACCACTCCCTAAAGGCCGCCGCGCCCCCTATGAACATCCTTATCCTCGGTTCCGGCGGACGCGAGCACGCGCTGGCCTGGAAGATGGCGGCCAGCCCGCTCACCGACAGGCTCTATTGCGCGCCGGGCAATGCCGGCATTGCGCAGGAAGCCGAATGCGCGGCCCTCGAACTGGACGACCACAAGGCCGTGATCGCCTTCGCCAAGGACAATAAAATTGATCTCGTTGTTGTCGGGCCTGAGGTGCCGCTCTGCAACGGCATTGTCGATGATCTGGAAGATGCCGGTATCAAGGCGTTCGGTCCCACCAAATGGGCGGCGCGACTGGAGGGCTCCAAGGGTTTCACAAAGGACTTGTGCAAGGCCAACAAAATCCCGACAGCTGCCTACGAGCGCTTCAAGGGTGCGTCCGCGGCGAAAGACTATGTGCGCAAGAAAGGCGCGCCCATCGTCGTGAAAGCTGACGGGCTTGCGGCCGGCAAGGGCGTAGTGGTTGCTGAAGCGGTTCAAGAAGCCGAAGCCGCCATCGACATGATGTTCGGCGGCGGGCTCGGTACGCCAGCCTGGGAAATTGTGATTGAGGATTGTCTAATTGGCGAAGAGGCCTCGTTCTTCGCGCTCTGCGACGGCGAGACCGCAATCGCACTTGCATCAGCGCAGGATCACAAGCGCGTCGGAGATGGCGACAAGGGGCCGAATACTGGCGGAATGGGCGCCTATTCTCCGGCACCGATCATGACTGCGGACATGAACCAGCGCGTCATGAACGAGATCGTTCATCCCACTGTGCGTGCGCTCAAGCGCTCCGGCGCGCCATACAAGGGTGTGCTTTTCGCCGGACTGATGATCACAAAGGAGGGTCCGCAGCTGATCGAATACAATGTTCGCTTCGGGGACCCGGAGTGTCAGGTATTGATGCTGCGCATGATGTCAGATCTGGTGCCCGCGCTGCTGGCGGCGCGCGACGGCCAACTCAAGAATTTTGATCTGCGGTGGTACCCGGACGCAGCGCTCACAGTCGTGATGGCGGCGAAAGGCTATCCCGGAACCTACAATAAGGGTTCCGTCATCGAAGGCCTCGACGCGGCAGCGCAGGTCGAAGGTGTGAAGATATTTCACGCCGGTACCAAAGCCGATGGCGCAAGGATTCTCGCCAATGGCGGGCGGGTCCTCAATGTCTGCGCACGGGGAAAGACTGTGCGCGAGGCACAAAACCGCGCTTATGCGGCAGTGGACCGAATTCGTTGGCCTGATGGCTTTTGCCGCCGCGATATCGGCTGGCGCGCGATAGAGCGGGAGCGGTAGTCTGACATTGTGAGCGTCTGTTGCTGCACCGAGTAGTCCATGCCCGATCTCGCCGACCTTTTTCCCGGATTTGCCTCACATTGGGTCGACACCTCGGTCGGAAGAATTTTCGCACGTGCCGGCGGCAGTGGCCCGCCGCTGTTGCTGCTGCACGGCTACACACAGACCAACGTGATGTGGCATCGCACTGCGCCAATGCTTGCGAAACACTTCTCGCTCGTTATTCCGGATTTGCCTGGCTACGGCTGGTCTGACATCCCGCAAGCCAATCAAGAACACGCACCTTACGACAAGCGCTCAATGGCGAAGGTGATGGTCGAGGCCATGGAAAAGCTGGGTCATGTGCGGTTCAAACTTGCCGGACACGACCGCGGTGGCCGCGTCGCCTACCGCCTCGCGCTTGATCACGCGGGGCGGGTTGAGCGGATGGCGACGCTCGACATAGTCCCCACCTACGACATGTGGCACGGAATGGATCGCAACATGGCCATGAAAGTATGGCACTGGCCATTTCTGGCCCAGCCTGAGCCGCTTCCGGAAATGTTGATCACGAAAGCGCCGGTCGAGTACCTGGAATGGAAAATGGCAAGCTGGACCAAGGCCAAGACCTTGTCTGCCTTCGATGCGCGCGCTCTGGATCATTACCGGGCGGCGTTTTCCGATCCCCTGCGCATTCATGCCCATTGCGAAGATTATCGCGCCGGCCGCTACGCCGATCTCGCCAATGACGAGGCGGATCGCGCCCAGGGCAAAACCATCAACTGCCCACTGCTGGCCCTGTGGGGCGGAGTCGGTATCGCAAACGAGACCGGAGCGCCGCTCGAGATCTGGAAGCAATGGGCGCCGGCGGCCATTGGCGGGCCAATTGACTCCGGCCACTTCCTCACAGAGGAAAATTCAGAAGCCACTGCGGTGGCATTACTGGATTTCTTTACTGCTGCTTGAGTTCGGGAGTTGTGCATGCATCCGGTTTTGCGGCTTTACGAGGACGTCCTCTCCAGTGACGAAAATGTAGCGTTCCAATTGCCGCCGCTGCCACGTTTCATCTTTGTCGTGCACGGCTCGGCTGCATTCGGTGACGAAACGCTGGACGAGGGCGAGGCCTGGCAGGGTGAGTCCGCAATCGCAATAAAGCCCGGTGCAGCGGGGGTGACGTGCTGGCGGTGGGAACTTGCACGGGGCGATCACGGCAGCACCACCGCAAATGCGCCAGGCATGATTACACACGAAAAGCTGACCGCCTTTCTTGAAACGCTGCCGAAAGGCGAGCTGCTGATGCGCGGTGACAGCGTGGCCTTTCCGCCTGATAGCTGTGCCTATCTGCACCGTCACCAAGGGCCCGGCATCCGCTGCCTTATCGAAGGTGGCATCCGCATCGATACGCACGGCCGTTCGACCTCATTTGGCCCGGGTGGCGCGTGGTATGAGTCCGGGCCTGACGCCGTGTTCGCGCAGGCGGCCTCCGACAAGCCCAGCCGCTTCATTCGCGTAATGATCCTGCCACGCGAACTCGCCGGCAAAAGCTCGATCCAATATGTCAATGAAGAGGACAAGGCGAAGCCGAAATCGCAGCAATACAAGATCTACGCCGACGCACCTATTTCATTCGAGACGCGCAAGTGAGTTGGTTGAGGCGATGATATCCATCGATCGCCAGCAGATATTTTCGGGCACCAAGGATGCGGCGCCGGCGCTAAGCCTCGATGTAGCCCAGCTCGAACGCTACCTCACCGCGGAGATCGCAGGCTTTGCCGGCCCTCTCGTCATCAAGCAGTTCAAGGGCGGTCAGTCGAACCCGACCTATCTGCTGGAAACGCCCGCCCGGCGCTATGTGCTGCGTCGCAAGCCGCCCGGCAAGTTGCTGCCGTCGGCACACGCAGTTGATCGCGAATATCGCGTGATCAGCGCGTTGCACAGGCAAGGCTTTCCTGTCGCCGAGGCCCTTGTCTATTGCGCAGATGAATCCGTTGTCGGCACGCCTTTTTATGTCATGGGCTTCGTGGATGGCCGTGTGTTCTGGGAGCCGCAGATGCCGCAATCCACGGCGGCTGAACGCGCGGCAGTGTATGCGTCGATGAACGAGACAATCGCGCGGCTACACAGTTTCGATCCGGTCAAGATCGGCCTTGGTGATTTCGGAAGGGGCGAAAACTACGTCGCGCGCCAGGTCGAGCGCTGGTCGAAGCAATACAGGGCATCCGAAACCGAAAAGATCGAAGCCATGGAGCGGTTGATCGAGTGGCTGCCGAAGCACATTCCGGCGGCAGCGGCGGTGCGGCTGGTGCACGGCGATTATCGACTCGACAACCTTATCGTCGCACAAAATCGGCCTGAGATTGTCGCAGTGCTCGACTGGGAATTGTCTACGCTCGGCGACCCTCTCGCCGATTTCAGTTATCACCTCATGGCGTGGCATATGCCGCATTCAGAGAGCGCGGCCGGCACCGCTTCCCTGGTCGGACATGATCTTCACGCCCTCGGCATTCCATCGATGAGCGATTATGTTGACGCTTACGTTGCGCGCACCGGCCTCGACCCGCGCCCGGCGCTGCCAGTTTATCTCGCCTATAATTTCTTTCGCATCGCCGCCATTTTGCAGGGGATCATTGGCCGTGTTCGCGATGGAACCGCGACATCGGACTTTGCGCCCGCCAAAGCCGAAATGATCCGGCCATTGGCCGATAAAGCGTGGGACTTCGCGCGCCAGGCCTGATGCGCCCCAAGACGGTCAACGAATCCTTTAACGACAGGGCCGGATTTCGTCCGTTGCCGACGGACAAAATTGAGACCTGCACTCATACGTTGCTGCCGCAATTGGAAGTAGCGTTTATAGCCGTCAGCGATATTGGCATTCAGGTCATCGTGCCGAAGACCGGAACATCACCGAAGTCGACGCCGCAACAGCAGGCCAACGAGCGCGACGACGCGACTGCACAGGTCGCGAGGCAGTGCCCGCCACCGCCCGGCATGGGCAAACTGGTGGACAAGACGGCGTAGTGCGCCGCGTCAGCGCCGCGCCTGGAAAAACTCTTTCAGCAGCGCCGCGCATTCGCTCTCGTTGATGCCACCGTAAACTTCGGGTCGATGGTGGCAGGTGGACGCCGCGAAGAAGCGCACCCCATTTTCGACAGCGCCGCCTTTCGGATCCGCCGCCCCGAAATAAAGCCGCCGGATGCGCGCAAAAGACATCGCCGCGGCACACATGGCGCAAGGCTCCAGCGTCACATAAAGATCGCAGTCGGCGAGCCGTTCACTGCCAAGCGTCGTCGACGCCGAACGAATCGCAATGAGCTCCGCGTGCGCGGTCGGGTCGTAGTCAGCGATGGTGCGATTGCCGGCTCGAGCGATCACGGTACTGTTTCGCACAATCGCACAGCCCACGGGTACTTCACCGCGCGCTCCGGAGGCCCGGGCTTCTTCAAGGGCGATCTGCATAAATGACGGCACGCTCGTGTCTCACCTTGTTCTCTGCTATCAGGCCGCATCCTTATTGCGGCTTAGCGCATGACCGACAAGAGCCCTCCCAAAACCACTGGCGAACGCATCGCCAAGGTAATTGCGCGCGCCGGGCTTGCCTCGCGGCGCGAAGCCGAGGCCTGGATTGCGGCGGGGCGCGTGGCGGTCAACGGAACGCTCATTTCTTCGCCCGCACTTAACGTCACGCCAGCCGATCGCATTGCGGTCGATGGCGCGCCGTTGCGGGCACGCGAACGTACCCGTCTTTTTCTGTATCACAAGCCGCGCGGGCTGGTGACAACCCACTCCGATCCGGAAGGGCGCGATACGATTTTCCGTGCGCTGCCAAAAAGTCTGCCGCGGCTGATCAGCGTCGGCAGGCTCGACATCAATACCGAAGGGCTGTTGCTGCTCACCAACGATGGTGGGCTTGCGCGGGTATTGGAATTACCGGCGACCGGCTGGCTCCGCCGATACCGGGTGCGTGCGCTCGGCCGTGTGCGGCAAGAAGCGCTCGATCGTCTGCATGCCGGGATCACGATCGACGGCGTTCGCTATGGACCCATCGAGGCCACGCTCGATCGCGAACAAGGCGCCAATGTCTGGCTCACGTTTGGCATTCGCGAGGGCAAAAATCGCGAGGTACGCAAGGTTCTTGAAACGCTTGGGCTAAGAGTGAATCGACTGATCCGCGTCGCATTTGGTCCGTTCGAGCTGGGCGATCTTGATGACGGCGCGGTAAAGGAAATTGACACGGCGGATTTGCGAGCCCGCCTCGGCGAGCGGATTGTGACCGAATCCGGCGCCGATTTCGACGCGCCGCCAGCAAGCGAAGACGCACATACGCCGTCTCGTCGTCATACTGAATTGCCAGCGCGTGAACCGCGTGGGCCTCACCACAGGCGAGGCAAGCGAAAGCCGCACCGCCGCGATCGGTCGGGCGGCCCGCGTCCAAAGCATCCGAGGCCGCGATAATGCGAGTCGTTGGCGGCAAACTCCGCTCGCGCCCCCTTGCAGGCCCGAAATCGGACACGGTGCGTCCCACCACCGACCGGCTGCGTGAGGCGCTGTTCAATATCCTCGCCCACGCCTACGCCGACCCGGTAACTGGCGCGCGCGTGCTCGACCTCTTTGCCGGCACCGGCGCGCTCGGCATCGAAGCCATATCTCGCGGCGCGGCGTACGCGCTGTTTGTGGATGAAGGCGTGGAGGCGCGCGCGCTGCTGCGCGACAACGTTGAGGCGCTTGGCCTCGGAGGCGTCACGCGAATTTTCCGGCGCGATGCAACCAAGCTTGGCCCAGCGCATCCGCTTGAGCCGTTTTCACTCGTATTTATCGATCCGCCCTACGGCAAGGGCCTGGCGGAAAAGGCGCTCTTTTCCGCACGCGAGGGAGGATGGCTTAAACCAGGTGCGCTGATCGTGGTGGAGGAAGCGGCCGACGTCGCCTTCAAGGTACCGGAAGGATTTTCGGAATTGGAACGCCGCCGCTACGACGACACAGAGTTCATCGTTATGCAGCTGAGCTAGTTCATCGGCGTCCGAACAGACGCTCGATGTCGGAAAGTTTCAATTCCACATAAGTCGGGCGACCGTGATTGCACTGACCGGAATTGGGCACGGCTTCCATCTCTCGTAGAAGCGCGTTCATTTCCTCCGGCTTGAGCCTGCGGCCCGCGCGAACCGACCCGTGGCAGGCCATCGTTGACGACACGTGTAGAAGACGGCGCTCCAACGGCAACGAGTCATCCCATTCCGCCATGTGCTCGGCGAGGTCGATGACCAATCCCCTCACGTCGACTTCGCCCAGTAATGATGGCGTTTCGCGCACTGCCACCGCGCCTGGACCGAACGTCTCGATGATGAGGCCAAAACGCGCGAGTTCGTCCGCGCGCGCAGCGAGTCGCCCAGCATCGGTCTCATCGAGTTCTACAATTTCCGGGATGAGCAGAATCTGTCGCGTGACGCCGGTTTTTTCGATCGCGGCTTTCATACGCTCGTAGACAATCCGTTCGTGCGCGGCGTGCTGATCGACGATTACGAGTCCGTCGCGTGTTTGCGCAACGATGTAGGTCTCGTGCACCTGTGCGCGTGCTGCACCGAGGGGCCGGTCGATCTGATCGGCAGCCGGCTCAAGACTTGCTATCGCGGCATCCGCGGCCGGTTCGCCGACATCAAAGGCAGTCTGTGCGGGCTCTGCCAAACCGACCGCAACGCCGCCACGAATCGGCGCCAATCCAGCCGGCCGCGCCGGCGATCGTCGCCAGTCATATGTCCCGCGACGCGGCGAGGCCGCCGGGCGAAATGTCGCGATGGTTGCACTGCCGCCGGTTGTCGATGCGCGCTGGCCTTCGCGCGTCAACGCTTCTTTTAGTGCATGCACGATCAGCCCGCGCACCAGTGCGCCATCGCGGAAGCGTACCTCGGTCTTGGCCGGG
>Ga0326726_10005443_pt1 | contig 11528 bp, 12 predicted proteins | sample MHFenrmetagenome_2_FD_207603 | JGI IMG/M metagenome (GOLD analysis project Ga0326726, IMG submission 207603) | Lab enriched peat soil microbial communities from Michigan Hollow, Ithaca, NY, United States - MHF15MN | ecosystem: Environmental > Terrestrial > Soil > Wetlands > Peat | place: USA...
CGGGGCCCATATTGTAGTTGGGCTTGCCGTCGATGGTCAGCGGCGTTTGGGCTGGACGCTCGTAGTATCGATTGATGATGGCAAATACGGCCGCGATGCTGGCAGCCGTAAAGAGATAGGCGTGGAACGCAAATTCCGGCGTAAAGGCTTTTGCGGCCACGACAATCGACAGCAATGCCAAAGCGACGAAAGCAAGCGCCGATCCCCCCTCGCCGATCGTCATTGTTTTTCGGGCAGTGAGCAGATTTGCCATAGTTTCGTTCCGTTTCTGGCTGGCCGGGAAAGGACCGGGGCCCGCTTATGTCGACCAGAATCCGCAACGCTTCTTTGATACAGGTCAAAGCACGATTGAATCGAGGTTGACCTTTTCCCCGATTAATCGGGTTTTTTGCTCAAGTAGCGGGCTATGACGGACCGAAATGGCATCGCCAGCAGGCAGACAATTAGAACCACAAACAGCAATGCAAACATCGCGCGGATGAGCATGAAGTGCTCCGCATCGGACGTGAGCAAGGGTGGGACAAAAGCCGCTATGGCCAGGATCTTCTCGGCAATCCAGTCAAGCATGTGCGACCCGTCGCCACTCTAGGCAGTCTCGCGCTAACCTGTTTTCTGCAGCCGATCGGCCGCTATAACATCGAGCGTGTGCTCGGCGATCATAAGTTCTTCGTCGGTTGGAATCACGAAGAGTTTCAGGCGGCTTTGAGGGCGCGAGATGACCGGCTTTCCGCCGGCATTCGCGTTAGTATCCAGATCTGCCCCCAACCAGCCGAGCTTTTTCGCGATCCGAGCGCGTATCCCGGCTGAATTCTCGCCGATACCCGCGGTGAAAACAAAAGCATCTAGCCCGCCGAGCGCTGCCGCCAGCATTCCGGCATAGAGACCGATACGGTAGACAAAATAATCGATGGCGAGTTTGGCGCCCGGCTCATCGCCCGTTTCAAGAACGCGCATGTCGTTGCCGATGCCCGACAGGCCTTTCAGCCCACAATCGTTGTAGAGAAACTTTTGGATTGCTTCTGCACTCATGCTTTTTTCTGACATCAGATAAAGCACGACGCCTGGATCGATTTGCCCAGGCCGCGTTCCCATCGGCAGCCCATCGAGCGCCGTGAATCCCATGGTGCTTTCGACGCTTCGACCGTCCGACAGCGCGCACATCGAAGCCCCGCTTCCCAGATGCGCGACAATCACTCGAGACTTCGCAGTGTCCGGAAAAAGCTCCTGCATCCGCCTGGCAACAAATTCATACGATAATCCATGGAATCCGTAACGGCGGACACCCTCCTTGTAGAGTTGCTCGGGGATTGCATAGTGATCTGCAACCGCTGAATGACCTCGGTGAAATGCCGTATCAAAACACGCCACCTGAGGCAGCTCGGGGCTATTTTTGAGAAGTGACCGTATCGGTGCGAGGTTGTTGGGCTGGTGTAATGGAGCGAGTGGGATGTAGCGTTCCAGCTTCTCAACAACCTTGCTGTCGATAAGCGTTGGCCGACTGTATGCAGGACCGCCGTGAACGACCCGGTGGCCGACGGCCATGAGATTTAATTTCTGTGACGTACGCAGCCACGCCCCGGCCTCCCGAATTGCCCCGGGCACATCTGAAACGACATCCGCAGCGTAAGATTGGTCAATGAGCGTGGTGCCGTCGGCCCCTTGAGCCTTCAGGCGCGGCCGCGTGCCGATACCTTCAACCTGACCTTTTATCAGCCTTTTGAGACGCGCTGCTCCGCCGGTCTCGAAGACCTGAAACTTCACGCTCGATGAGCCCGCATTGACGACGAGGATCGTGTCCATTGCGATCACGCTGCCGGCAGCGCCGCTTTGCGCCGGCGGGCATCGGCGAAAAGCACGGCAGCTGCGCAAGAGGCCATCCGCGCGCGCACGGAGTCCGCACGCGACGTCAAAATAATCGGAACCCGTGCACCCAAGACGAGTCCCGCTGCATCAGCCTTCGCCATAAAGATGAGATTTTTCGCCAGCATATTGCCGGCTTCCAGGTCCGGTACGACCAGAATTTGCGCACGTCCTGCAACTTCGGATCGGATGCCTTTTATTCTTGCCGCTTCAGGATCAATCGCATTGTCGAAAGCGAGAGGTCCGTCAAGCAGGCCGCCAGTGATTTGGTCGCGATCGGCCATCTTGCATAGTGCTGCTGCTTCGATGGTGGACGGGATTTTCGATGTCACGGTCTCGACCGCTGAAAGGATGGCAACGCGCGGCACGCCAAGACCGACCTGAGTAAAGAGATCGATTGCGTTTTGGATGATGTCGCGCTTTACATCCAGATCAGGGAAGATGTTGATCGCGGCATCCGTGATGAAAAGCGTCTCGGCATAATTCGGAACGTCCATAATGAAAACATGGCTTATGCGCCGAGCCGTTCGCAATCCGGTCGCGCCCGACGTCACTTCGCGCATGAGCTCGTCGGTGTGCAGACTGCCTTTCATCAGCAGTTCGCCTTTGGATTCGCGAATCAGCTGAACGCCTTTCGCTGCAGCTGCCTCGCTGTGAGGCGCATCGACCATCTCAATGCCGCTTATGTCCAGATGGTGCTCGCGTGCGACAGCAGATATCTTTGCAACGGGACCAACGAGAATTGGCTTGATGATACCGGCTGCGGCCGCTTCGAGAGGGCCACGCAGCGATGTCTCATCGCAAGGATGGACGACGACCGTCGTGGCAGGGGGCACGACCTGCTTCGCCCGATTGATGAGCCGTTCGTATTTCGAGAGCGGCGCATGGGCGCCCGGGCTGATCGCCGCGATTTCGTTGCTTTGCCTGGTGGACATGTTGGTTCCTCGGTGATCTTTGGCGATATATCAGGACGCTTTTGCCTGGGGTTTTTTAGGGACCTCGCGAAGATGCGTCCGCGTGCCACCGCCCTCGAGGCCGAACAGACGCGCCACTTCGCTCATTCTCTTGTTGTCGTCCGCGGACAATTCGCCGCGTGCGCCCAGCACCTGTTTGATGAGGTCGTAGCCTTTTTCGCGCGTTTCCTTTTCCGGCGGCAACATCGATGGGATTGCGGCGAGCGCTGCCTCCTGATCGATCAAGAGAATATAGAATTGCTCGCGCACCAGCGCCTTGAAATCCGCGATCGGCATATCGCCGTGCGCCTCGCGGATGCGGCGTGCCATCTCAAAGCCTCGTTCATCCACTGCGGCGCGGTTCATTCCCGCGTAAATCAGACCGCGAATAATGGCTGCGCGCAGGCCACCGGTTGGAATGCGCGATTTGAGCTCGGCGATCCGTTTTTGCAGAAGCTCGCGGTGCAACGGGTTTTTTGGTGCCTTGCGCAGACGTTGTGTCGCGTCGGGATCAACGCCAACCGCTGCCTGAAGTGTCGGCGAGCCATAGATTGCAAGGAACATCCGCTCAGACAGTGTCTCGCTCGCTTGGCGCCATCCGTCGAGCGCGGCAACGATCTGGTCGGAAAATTTTTCTTGCATGGCGACAAATGGATTGTCGCTGGCGGGATTTTTCCGGTTCGCGCGAACCTGTTCAGCAAGCGCGGCAACCGAAGCCATCGCCGGGTTTTGGTCGGAGAAAAGCTCATATTGCAGGCGCAGAGGATGCATTTGATGCATCCAATCCGCCACCGGGGCGTTGACGAGCGCACGCACCATCGGCTGCATAAAGGTGCGGTAAAGGGAAAGGTTTATCTCGGAGACGCGCGCAGCCGTTGCGAAACGGCGTTCGTCGGCGAGATCGTTGCCGCCAAGTGCGCGAATGTCGTCGAGCGTTCTCGCCTCGCACCGCATCACCCAATTTCCGCTCACGAGATCCGGACTGGCAGTGTCCCCGGCCTTGTTCTCGAAGATTGCCTCGTAGAGGCCGGGCGGCAAGGTGTCGATCAGGTCGATATTGCTCGAAAACTCTCCGTGCTCCTTTTTGGCAACGCCAGCGGAAACGAAAATACCGAGATGGCCGATCGATTCATGAATCGTGTAGACGATGGTCTGTCCGCAGGATCGGATGTCATCAACGTTTTCATACAGGTCGAGAATCCAATCGAGTGCCTGTTGCGGCGGGGTGACGTTGTCGCCTTTTGAGCAGAAAACAACGATTGGGGAACGAATGTTACGCAGGTCGAGCGTGGTTCCGTCCGATGTTTGAATTCGTCCCGCGGCGAGGTTATTGCCGACGAACAGTTCGTCGACAATGAACTGGATCTCCTCCGCGTTCAGGTTGACGTGCCCTCCCCACCACTTCTCGAACCCCAGATAGCGCGGAGCTTCCGTGTCGATCTTCGAATAGAGATTGTATTGCTTGGTCCAGAGCGTATTCGCCGGGTTCTGATTCTCGAAATTCTGTACCAGCCAGGCGCCATCGAACTTGCCATGGCCAAGGTCGCCTGTCAGCGCGGTCAGCCAGCTGCCGCCCAGCAACCCGCCGGAATAACGCATCGGGTTTTTGCCGCGCACGCCCGCCCAGTATGAAAGAGGTGATCCGGCAATGATGATAGGACCGAACAATTCCGGGCGAATGGCGGCCAGCATCATGACTGCCCACCCCGCCTGGCAATTTCCGATCACACATGGCTTGCCGCTGGCCTCGGGATGCAAGGAGATAACTTTTTCGATGAATATGGCTTCAGCGCGGGCGATATCCTCGATGGTCTGCCCCGGCACGGGATCGGGAAGAAAGCCGACGAAATAACAGGGATGTCCGGCCTTCATCGCAACGCCAATTTCACTGTCGGCCTTGAAGCCGCCAATTCCAGGACCGTGGCCAGCGCGCGGGTCTACGATGACGAACGGCCGCAATTTCGGATTGATCTCAACGCCCGCCGGCGGAGTGACGCGCACAAGAAGATAATTCACCGGCCGCTCGAGCGTACGTCCGTCGACGACCAGCTCCGCTTTATAGTCGAGCACGTGTGGAACAGTTTCGGCCAAGTGTTCGCGGTATTGATTGCCGCGCTGACGCATCACATCCCAAAACAGAACGCTGCGCTGGGCGGCGTCGACCATGTACTCCATCGCCGGCGCAAACATGCCAAACGGGGTGACGTCCGATTCATTGGCGGCTGATATTTTTTGCGCTGATGTCATGTTTGCGCTCCTTTTTGTATCCGGCCGCGCGCACATTGGCGCAAAGCCGGTCATTCAAACCCGCCCTTGGTCGTCATCCCCAAAGAGTTTTTTCGAGTTTTCACCCGGCGATTCAGAATTCTTTTGCATCGCGGATTGCTTTGCATAGCACCCCGCTTGTTTTTTTGTTAGCGCTAAAAAACCACTGCCTATTGATGCAAATCAATGAACTCAAAATTGTGATGGCCGATCTTAAAAACATGAAATCGGCAAGCAAATAGAGAGGTATCGTGTCATGGCCAGCAAAGAGACAATGGGTTCAGCAAGTTCCGCTGCTGCCAAAGGGGTGCCGCCTTCTTTCCTCCTCAATTGGGGTCAGGAGCGCACCGATGCAGCAATGGCGTTGCAAAAGGCGGTTTTGGAGTCTTACGAACAAATGAGCCGCACCTGGCTTGATCGCATGCAATCGGAACTCTCCCTGTGGTCCGATATGGCGAACAAGCTGAGCGGGACCAAAACCATCCCGGAAGCGCTTGAGGTTTGCACGAAATGCGCGTCCCAGCGGATGCAGATGGCCGCCGACGATAGCCGCCGGGTGGTCGATGAAGCTCAACAGATGACGCAAAAACTCGCCAAGTCATTGGGCAATGGGTGGCCGACTGCAAGTACGTGAGTGCCGCCACATAAAATAAAATCACCCTGCGCGATTAGGAGGGCGCAATGGAACGGGCGAATGACATGCCAAACGAAGCTGTGAAAGGAATGCCGCAGGATTGGGCGCAACTAATTCGCAAGCTACGCTGGATTGGGTTGGAGGATGAAGCTTGCCGCTTGCAGGCGGCGGTGTGCATGCTCCCCCCTGACCAGAGAGGGACGGTATCGGCCGGCCCGTTCAGTACAGACTAAGGTCTCAAAATAGACTCGATGTAACGCTTTCTGCGGCGCGCGCGCATGCGACGCCGTGAATGCGTCCAACTCGCTTGCTCTAAATCAAATTGTGCCGCACAAGAGGCAAGTATCGTCAGCGCGATATTTTATTCCTTGCTCCGACAAGGCGGCAGAGATGGCTTCTAAGATCCTGGAATGGAGAACGGACGAGTCATTGGCCGTCGGAAGGGGCGCCACCGTGCAGCAGTTTGTCGCAACCCTTGGCGACGATCAATTGCAAATCGATGTCGCTCCATGGGGCGAAGGCCATCTTAGAATCAACGGCCGGGAAATTGCGCACGTCGACGATGCCAAAGATCGGCGGCAGGCCTTTCGCGCGATCAAACAAATTGCAGACCGTTACGTCGAAACGCACATGACCGCATCCGAAAGCAAGAAAGGCTCTGTCATGCTTCCTGTCGTGAAAGCGAAGCTCCTCGAAGGCAAGAAGGGCCTGATCGTCGGCATTGCCAACGAAAACTCGATTGCCTGGGGATGCGCGAAGGCGTTCCGGGCGCTCGGCGCCGAGGTTGCCGTGACGTACGTGAACGACAAAGCCAAAAAATATGTTGAGCCCCTCGCCCGCGCGCTCGAGGCACCAATTGTCATGCCGCTCGACGTCAATAAGCCCGGACAGATGGAAGCGCTCTTTGAACGGATTGGAAAAGAGTGGGGCAAACTCGATTTCGTTGTCCACTCCATCGCGTTTTCGCCAAAGGAAGCGCTTCAGGGTCGCGTCGTGGATGTGTCGCGAGAAGGTTTTGCCACCACGATGGATGTGTCCTGCTGGACATTCATTCGCATGGCACATCTGGCGGAGCCATTGATGCGCAAGGGCGGAACGCTATTCACGATGTCGTACTATGGCAGCCAGATGGTCGTTAAAAACTATAACATCATGGGCGTTGCCAAGGCCGCGCTTGAATGCGCGGTGCGCTATCTCGCGGCGGAACTTGGCCCGAAGGGCATTCGCGTCCACGCCATATCTCCCGGACCGCTTGCAACGCGCGCGGCATCGGGAATTCCCGAGTTCGATGCTTTGCTCGACAAGGCGAAGGCGAAGGCGCCGGCACGCAGCCTGGTCAGCATCGACGATGTGGGCATTGCCACGGCTTTTCTTGCGCACGACGCGGCTCGACTGATCACTGGTGAAACGCTATACATCGATGGCGGCTATCACATTATCGACTAGCATTCTGCTGTGGCCAGCAAGACCAATCTTATTGATCTGCATCAACGTAGTTTGCCTCGGTCTAAGCTATCCAAAATAAAGGAGTTAGACCAAATGATAGGCGATCCATTCCTGAACTACTTCGCGCTTGGTCTGCTCTGCTTCGTGGTCGTGGTGTTGTTTTACGGCATCATCGCGATCCACGACATCCCGGCCAAGATTGCGGAGTCGCGCCATCACCCCCATCAAGACGCGATCCACGCGGCTGGATGGGTGAGCCTTTTCACGCTGCACGTGCTGTGGCCGTTTCTCTGGATTTGGGCGATGGCATACCGTCCAGATCGCGGTTGGGGATTTTCGCACCCGGGGACAACAGAAGCGTCCACGGACAACGAATTCGAAAATCTGCGACGGCGCGTGTCGGAGCTTGAGATCAGGCTCCAGAAGGGAGACAAATAATGGAACTCCTGCTGATCTCGATCTACGTTGCATTCTGCTTCGTTGTCTTCAAGGTGTTCAAGATTCCGGTGAACCAATGGTCGCTCGCGACCGCAGCATTTGGCGGTATCATAGGCATTGGGCTGCTTCTTTTGTTTATGAACTACAATCATCCTTTTACGACCAATGCGCGGATCTATTTTACGGTGACACCTGTATTACCAACGGTTAGAGGACGCGTCATTGAAGTACCGGTTGAGCCGAATAAACCGCTCAAGGAAGGGGATGAGCTGTTTCGGATCGACCCAAAACCGTACCAATATGTCGTTGATCAAAAAAAAGCCGCTCTTGCGGAGGCTGAGCAGAATGTCGGGCAGCTAAAGGCCTCGCTTGATCAAGCCACCGCAGCCTCGGAAAGAGCAAGTGCGCAGTTGCAGCTAGCCCAGCAAACTTATGATCGCCAGGTTGAGTTGCTTGAAAAGAAAGTCGTGGCACAGGCGACAGTCGATACCGCCACACGTAATCTCGAATCATCGAGACAGACCCTCACGGGGGCCAGAGCCGACGAGGAACGTGCGCGCCTCGCCTACACGTCGAACATCGGCGGTGTTAACACCGCGGTTGCCCGTTTGACCGCCGAATTGGCTGATGCCCAGTACGATCTCGATCAGACTGTGACACGCGCGCCAGGACCAGGATTCGTCACTCAATTCGCCCTACGTCCCGGGGTCTACGTTGTGCCGGCACCATTGCAGCCGGTGATGGTTTTCGTGAACTCCACGGACCGCGACAAGCAATTGACGGCCGCCTTCCAGCAAAACTCTATCCAGCGCGTTAAGGCCGGGCACGAAGCCGAAATCGCTTTTGATGCCGTGCCTGGTCGCGTATTCAAAGGCAAAGTCCGTTCGGTGCGGGATGCGATTGCCGCCGGCCAAATCCAGGCAGCAGGACGGCTCCTGGAGCCGCCGACCGAGGGCGGCCGAGCGCTGGTCAACATTGACATCGAAGAGGATCTCTCCGGCTATCAGATCCCGCTCGGCTCTGCCGCACAGGTGGCGGTCTATTCGGAACATTGGGAACATCTTTCGCTGTTAAGAAAGATTTTGCTGCGCATGCGCAGTTGGGAAAACTACATCTTCCTGGAAGGTCATTGAGATCGTAAGCGCTGAAACTAATTTCTGCCCGACCCATTTTTTGGATCGGGCGACCCTGCGTCGCGCTTATAAAATGTTGACGGGAAAGGCCTTGCGTCGAACGGTGTTATTTTTGGCCCCAACTGAGTGTCATACCTATTTCGCCCGGCATTCCACCTGGCCAATCGACGATCTGAACTTTCAGGCGATACCCTCGAGCCTGCATATGTTTCTTCCAAAATTCAAAGAGCTCTTTGGGCAATCCTGTTAGCGTTTGTTCCCAGCCCGGTTCTTGCTGATTAATGGCGCGACCACGATCCGTGAAAAGCGTATTTGGAAAACGACCAACTTCTATTTCAGTGAGACCGTTATTGACCGCCCTATTGATGATCGCAGCGGCGCGCTTTAGCCGCTCATCATCGGATACACCCGACGGGCCTGTCAGCTTGTCAAGCAACGCCTTCTTTTCGGCCTCCACGGTTGCCTGCTTGCGTATATATTCCGACGCTTTTTCGGCTTCAGCCACGGCCATTCGTTTACTGCACTCTTCCGCACTCGGCAGGAGATCATCAGCTTTCGTGTTCATGGCTTATCCTCCAAACACACCGGTGCAGTTGGTAGTCGATCGACTGCACCAAACCACCCTGCACTATAGAATGGATCTAGGTTACTTTTAGAGAACCACAACCTGGCAAGTTTTGACCTAAGTCAAGAAGGGTCTACCATTCATCAGTCTGAATGGTCAAAACACCAACCAGATTGATGGCCAAATGAAAAACAAGGATCCCAAGACTGCAGGTGACGGTTCCTCGAGGATGAAGCGCAATGCCCATGAGACCGAGTTGCGCAAGCTTCAAGTCAAGCTGTGCCACCTGCAGGAGTGGGTCAAACAAAAAGGCCCGTGGGTCATTATAGCGTTCGAAGGGCGTGGCGCCGCCGCTGTTGGCGGCTTGTAATATCATTGGACGGGAGGTTGCCCAGATGTCGAAAGACAAGCAGAAGAAGCGCAAGGGAGTTGAGGCGACGGCCGCGTCCGACAAGATAAGCAGCAAGGAATTCGAGAAGGAGCTCGCGAAGCTCCAAGTCGAACTTACCCGCATGCAGACCTGGGTCAAAGATAAGGGTGCACGCATCATCGTGATCTTCGAGGGCCGCGACACTGCAGGCAAGGGCGGTGTGATCAGCCGGATCACTGAACGCACGAGCCCGCGCGTCTACCGTCACGTGGCCTTGCCCGCGCCCTCCGACCGCCAGAAGACCCAAGTCTACATCCAACGCTACATCGCGCATTTCCCAGCAGCAGGCGAGATCATCCTCTTCGACCGCTCCTGGTACAACCGCGCCGGTGTCGAGCGGGTAATGGGCTTCTGCAGCGACAAGGAGTACGAGCGGTTCCTGACGATGACCCCCCTGGTCGAACGGGAGATGATCGTCAACAATGGCATTATCCTGCGCAAATACTTCCTCGATGTCAGCCGGGACGAACAGCGGCGCCGGTTCGAGGCCAGGATCAACGACCCGATGAAGCACTGGAAGCTGAGCCCGATGGATACCGAATCGGTGCGGCGCTGGTGGGATTACACGGCGGCCTATCAGCGGATGATTGAGGCTACCGACACACCATGGGCGCCTTGGCACATCGTCCCCGCCGACAATAAGCGGCGTGCTCGGTTAAACTTGATCCGGCATCTGCTCGACAGCATCCCCTACAAGAAGGTCAAGGTAGACCTGCCGAAGATCCCCGAGACGCAGACACGGCCCAAGGGTGCTACCGAGGGTCTGAGCGCGGGCCGCCCGATCCCTAATCACTACTGAGGCCGCGCGTTAGATCTGCTTGCGCAGTGCAGGAAGCGGAACCTTCGCTGTTGCTTCGCAGGCTGATCAAAGCAGTCTTACAGTCGATTAGGCGAGGAGACTGTCAAGCGTTACGGCTCTATCGATCCCCCCGACTCTCTCGGCCACGCCGTCGGCTCGCAGGAGGTCACGCACCCATCCATGGGCACCGACGATGCGGAGCGGAATTCCACGCGCGGCAAGCTCATTGCACAGCGCGTGCAGCATTTGCGAGCCGGCTAGATCCAGATATGGGGACGCCGATAGATCACAGATTACCAAACGAAGGCCGGATGAATCGACGGCACGAAGGTGTTTCAGGACTGATTCAAAAACGGCGTCGGCATTGACATAGATCACCGATGCTTCAGGGCGGAATGCGATGACGCCGCGCAACGGTTCATTTTCAGGATGACGGTCAAGATCGGAATAAGTGTTCGTCCCGGGGACACGACCGAGAAAGGCCACATGGGGTTGCGATACCCGCGCGAGGAGCATCAAGACCGACGCCAATGCGGCGAGCAGGATGCCCTGCAAGATCCCCAATAGAAGCACCGCTCCAAAAGCGATCGCTGCCGCAAAGAAATCGATCCGGCTCACCCGCCACATTCGAAGGATAGCCGGAAAATCCAGCAATCCGGATACGGCGATCAACACGACCGCAGCCAAAACTGCCTTCGGAAGATTTTCCAGTAGGCCCGTGAAGAAGAGAAGGCAGAGCGCAAGCGCAATTGACGCAAAGACAAGTGCAAGAGGAGTGCGCGCGCCCGCCTTGTCGTTCACGGCTGACTGTGACAGCCCGCCTGCGACAGGGTAACCGTGACCGAGGCCCGCCGCGAGATTTGCCGCACCGATGCCGAGAAACTCCTGTCGCGGATCCAGTGCATAGCCATGTTTTTCAGCGAATGTTCGAGCGGCGGACACACCTTCGATGTAAGCAAGCAACAGACATCCGATCGCGAGCGGAAAAATTCCCTCTACATCACG
>Ga0326726_10005444_pt1 | contig 11527 bp, 11 predicted proteins | sample MHFenrmetagenome_2_FD_207603 | JGI IMG/M metagenome (GOLD analysis project Ga0326726, IMG submission 207603) | Lab enriched peat soil microbial communities from Michigan Hollow, Ithaca, NY, United States - MHF15MN | ecosystem: Environmental > Terrestrial > Soil > Wetlands > Peat | place: USA...
GCGATCCCAATCCACGCTGCCTGCGCATGTTAGTCGCGATCGGTCGCAAGTTCGTCTCCTGCTAGACTCTCGCGAATTTCGATCGGCGAGTGAATCGCAATGACCGTCAGTGCCGGGCTGGGTATCGCCAATTTTCCGTTCGAAGACGCGCGGGGGTTCCGGCGCTGGGTCGACCTGTGTGAGTCCGGCGGCGTCGATTCGATCTGGCAATCGGATCGGCTGATCGGCGCCGATCCGAATCTCGAATGCATGAGCGTGATGGCGTGGCTTTCCGGCGCGACGCGGCGGCTGAAGTTCGGCATGAACGTCGCAAGCCTCGGCTTGCGCCATCCGGTGTTGACCGCAAAGCAGTGCGCGACGATCGACGTGCTGAGCGAGGGTCGCCTGCTTCCGGCATTCGGTATCGGCAGCGCGTTGTCGCGCGACTACACCGCCACCGGAACGCCGACGCAGGGTCGCGGCGGACGCATGGACGAGAGCCTCGAGATCATTTCGCGGCTGTGGTCGGAAGAGCAGGTCACGTTCGCGGGTCGCCACTTCCAGCTCGACCGCGCGAGCATCGCACCGCGCCCGGTTCAGCAGCCGTGCCCGTTGTGGGTCGGCGGTTCCGCGGCCGCCGCGATCGAGCGCACGGCGCGCTGGGGCACGGGCTGGCAGGCGGGCATCGAGACCGCCGCGGAAGTCGCGCCGGTGATCGCCGCGATCAAGAAGCGCGCGGACTCACTCGGGCACCCGATCGACGTCGACCACTTCGGCGCCGGCTTCGGCTACCGCTTCGGCCGTCCGGACGATCCCGTCAGCCAGAAGTACCTCAAGGGGCTCAGCGCGCGGCTCGGCAAACCGGCCGACGACTATGTGGCGATCGGTGACGCCGACACGATCATGGCGCGCGTCGACGAGTTCCGCGGCGCGGGGGTGCACAAGTTCATTCTGCGTCCGATTGCGTTCGGCACCGACGAGATGCTGAGCCAGACGCGGTCGCTGATCGAAACCGTGCTGCCGCGCGTGGCGGCGCTCAATCGGCGGTAACGCGCGTCGACCGGAGGCGCTTGCGTCGACGTGGTGGCGCAGGTCTTTGCGCCGGACACGCCGTGAACCCGTCCGTGGGGGCTCGCCGGCGCCATCCATGGCGCCGACGGTCCGTCGCAAAGACCTGCGCCACCACCGTCATTCGAGCGCACCGCTTCATTCGACGCCATGGCCGCACGTTCCGCCGAAGCGGTGGATACGCGACCGAGGCGGAGAAGGATGTTTGCCATGCGGGACCGTCGTGCGCCAGGGGTGGCGCACGGCGAGCGTCCAGGGACGGATTTACAGCGTGTCCCGCACGGCAAACATCCTTCTCCGCCGTGACCAGTATCTCCGTCGCTAACGCGTCAACGCCTTCGCCTGCGCGACGAACGAACGGTTCCACGTCGGACTCACCGTCAATTCGTTGATGCACACGTGCGGCGGCATCCGCGCGATGAACGCGATGATCTCGCCGCAGTCTTCCGCTTGAAGCATCTGCGCCTTCTCTTCGGCAGTCACCGGAATCGGCCGGCTGTCGAGAATCGGCGTCGCCACTTCGCCGGGGCACAGCGCGCACGCGCGCACGCCGTGAATCCCTGCCTCCATGTTCAGGCTCTCGGTCATCGAATTCATCGCGTGCTTGGCCGCGGAATACGCCGGCCCCGTCAGGATGCCGGTGTATTTTCCCGCCCATGACGAGACGTTGATGATCAAGCCGTCCCGTTGCGCCATCATCGTTGGCAACACGGCCTTCGAGCAGTAGAACGAACCATCGAGGTCGACGCGGATCACCCGATCCCAGTCATCGAGCGTGACGTTGTGCCAGTTGCGGTTGCGCGCGTTGAGCCCCGCGCTGTTGACGAGCACGTCGATGCGGCCGAACCGTTCGACGATTTCCTCCGCGAGCGCGGTCACCGCGTGTTTGTCGGCGACGTCGAGCGGTCGCGACAACGCCGCGCGGCCGAGCTCGGACGCAAGCGCATCGAGCGGTTCGCGCCTCCGCCCCGACAACACGACCTGCATCCCTGCGTGAACCAGCGCACGCGCCGCGGCGGCACCAATGCCCGTTCCCGCACCGGTGACCCACGCGACCTTGTCGTTCAACTTTCGCATCTCTATACTCCGCGCCCGCATTTGGTAACCGCACCAATCTTGCGCAACTCGACCGACGCTGCACAAGCGTGGTTCGAGTCTCTTTGAGCCCGACGCCACGTGCCACGTGTCGCCCCGGAAAAAGCTCAACGAAATCAAAGGTCCGTTGGTCCGCCAAAGTTGGCGTAATTTTTGTTTCACAAATGACGGGTAGGCTTCACGAACATGACGAGGAAGGCAGCGATGCGTAAGAGCCAGCTTCAATTCATCGACACCATCATCGACCCGATCCCGTTCTTCGGCCCGGTGCTGGCGGACATCTTCTACACGTGGTCGGGCCTCGCCGACGCAATGAATCTGCGCCGGTTGGCGGAGGGTTTCGCGCCGCTGCCGCCCGGCGACAACGTGGTTCGACTGGCAGCGAAGCCGGACGCCGTGACCGTCCGCAAAGCGGCCTGAGCTCTCTTTCGTAGACGATCCTCTCGCATAGCAGGGCGTCCGTCTGGGCCCTGCTTTCTTTCCTCGGTTAGACTTCGGCGATGCACAGCGCCGATCGCATCCAGCGCATCAATACCGACGGCTTCACCGTCATCGAGCGACTCATCGACGACGCGCAGATCGCGACGGTGAAGCGCGAACTCGCGCCGTGGCTGCGCGGCGAGCATTACGGGCGCAACGACTTCGAGGGATTTCGCTCGGAACGCGTCTATGCGCTGCTCGCGAAGGCGCCGAGCATCGCGCAACTGGTCGAACATCCCGCCGTGCTGTCGATCGTCGACGGACTGCTGCCGCCGCACTATCTGCTATCGGCCGCGCTCGCGATCAACGTGCATCCCGGCGAGACGCCGCAGGATTTCCACATCGACGACGCGGCAGGCGGATTCCCGCTGCGGCGGCCGCGGCCGATGCAGGGCGTCAGCGCGATCTGGGCGCTCGACGCATTCACGGACAACAACGGCGCGACCGAAGTGGTGCCCGGCAGTCACCTGTGGGGCGAGGACCGCAAACCCGAGGAGCGCGACGCGCTGAAGGTCGTGATGCCAGCGGGATCGGTGCTGCTGTTCGCCGGCAATCTGCTGCATCGCGGCGGCGCGAACCGCAGCGATCGGATCCGTCTCGCGATCACGCCGCAGTATTGCGCGCCGTGGATGCGGCAGATCGAGAACATGGTGCTCGCCGTTCCACCACAGGTCGCCGCGCGCTACAGCGAACGCATTCGCGACCTGCTCGGCTACAGCGTCGTCGAACCCGGGTTCATGGGTTACGTCGACGGCGTCCACCCGCGGCGGCTGATCGATCCGAACTACCGCGGCGCCGCGCGCGACTGATTTCAGCCTTTCAAGGTAGCGAGAAACTGCAGCGTTCGATCGGCCGTCGCCGCATCGGCCGCGGCAATCGCGACGTTGAAGTCCGTGACACCGATGTTGCGCAGCCGGTCGATGGCGCCGCGCAGGTAATTCTCGTCGCCGGCGAGCGCGATGTCCGCGGGCCCTTTGACGCCTTCGCGATCGAGCATCGCCCGATACGACGGCAGCTGGCCGTAGATCGTGAGCTGCTGAGCAATCGTCTGGCGCGCCTCATCCGGCTTGTTGGTCAACACCACGGGGAAACCGCCGACGACGATCGGCGCCGGTTTCCCAGCATCGCGCGCAGCGGCCGACAGCGAAGGCACGATGTGCTTCTCCATCGTTTTCGGTCCGACCATCCACGTGATCGTGCCGTCGGCGAGTTCGCCGGTCAGCTTCAGCATCGCCGGGCCGAGCGCGGCGACGAGCAGCGGCACGCGTTTCGCACCGGGCACCGATATCGCAACGCCGTGCACGTGATATTCCTCGCCGTCGTGCTGGACGGTCTCGCCGCGCAACAGCGGACCGAGCAACTCGAGATACTCGCGCATGTGCGACGCGGGCTTCGCATACGAGAATCCCAACATGTTCTCGATGACGATCTGGTGCGACAGGCCGATGCCGAGCGAGAAGCGATTGTCGCTCGCCGACGCCGCGGTCAGCGCCTGCGATGCCAACGCCGTAGGATGCCGCGGGTAGGTCGGCACCACCGCGGTGCCGAGGCCGATGCGTTTGGTCGCGTGGCCGATGACCGACAACGCGCCGATCGCGTCGTACGACATCATCTGCGCCATCCAGACGCTGTCGAATTTCAACTCTTCCATGCGCTGCGCCGTCTTGACGAGTTCGCCTACCGTGCGACTCACGCCGTCCGCACCGATGATCATTCCGATCCGCATCAGTCCTCTCCAGAATTTGCGAGGCCGGATAGCAACAGCATTCCGTCGAAGGGTCAAGCGATCGGCGCGCGTAGAGGAACGCGTGCGCGCCAACTTTTCGAATGAGACAGGCTAGAATCCGCGCTCCACTCGGAGGACGTTCATGGCAAAAGAGACCATCGCGATACTCGGCGGTACCGGCGACCTCGGCACGGGGCTCGCGATCCGCTGGGCAAAGGCCGGGCACGAGATCATTATCGGATCGCGAACCCAGCAAAAGGCCGATGGGGCGGTTGCGGAGTTGAAGAAGCTGAGTCCGCAGACGAGGGCGCGCGCGATGGAGAATTCGGCCGCGGCGGCCGCCGGCGACATCGTCGTGCTGACCGTACCGTTCGAACACCAGCTGTCGACGCTCGAGTCGGTGCGCAAGGGGCTCGAAGGCAAGATCCTCATCGACGTCACCGTACCGCTGATCCCGCCGAAGGTCGGCACGGTCCAATTGCCGCCGGAGGGATCGGCTGGAAAGCGCGCGCAGAACTTCCTCGGCGACGGCGTCAAAGTCGTCACCGCATTCCAGAACGTCGCGGCGCACCTGCTGCAACAGGACGTCAAGATCGAGTGCGACGTGCTCGTGGCGGGCAACAGCAAAGAAGCCCGCGACAAGGTCGTCGAACTCGTCGAGGAAGCGGGCATGTCGGGCTGGCACGCGGGTCCGATCGAAAATTCCGCGGCCGCAGAAGCGCTGACGTCGATTCTGATTCAGATCAACCGGCGTCACTCGATCTCCCACTCGGGGATCAAGATCGTCGGCCAAAGCGATCACTGAACGCGTGACTGCGCTCACGTTCACGCCGATCGCCGGACTGCCGATGGTGCGCCCCGGCGATGATCTGGCCGCGCTGATTCTCGCGGCGCTCACCGCCCAGCGATTGCGACTCGAGCCCGGCGACATCCTCGTGATCGCGCAGAAGATCGTCTCCAAGGCCGAAGGTCGGCAACTGCCGCTCGCTACGATCACGCCGTCCGAAGAGGCTATCGCACTCGCGAAGGAGACGGAGAAGGATCCGCGCCTCGTCGAGCTGATCCTACGAGAATCGACCACCGTGCTGCGCAAAAAGCCCGGCGTGCTGATCGTGCGCCATCGGCTCGGACTCGTCGGCGCGCAAGCCGGCATCGATCAGTCGAACATCGAGCACGACGACGACGAACACGCGCTGCTGCTGCCGGAAGATCCGGATGCGTCCGCGCGCCGGATCCGCGACGCGATCGCCGCGCAGACCGGTGTGCGCCCCGGTGTCATCGTCAGCGACAGCATGAATCGGCCTTGGCGGCTCGGCACGATCGGCGGCGCAATCGGTAGCGCCGGAATCGCGGTGCTGGACGATCGCCGCGGCGGTCACGACATCTACGGCCGCGAACTGAAAGTCACCATGATCAACCGCGCCGATTCGATCGCGACCGCTGCAACGCTGGTGATGGGTGAAACCACCGAGAAAACGCCCGTTGCGCTGGTGCGCGGCTTTCCTCCGGAAGACAGCGCGCAGACCGCGCGCGACATCATCCGTCCGCTCGAAGAAGACATGTTCCGCTGACATGGCCGCCGACCGGTACATCGCGGTCACCGGCGGCGTTGGCGGCGCCAAGCTCGCGCTCGGTCTCGTTCAGCTGCTGAGCCCAGAGGAGATCTCGTTCGTCGTCAACACCGGCGACGACTTCGAACATCTCGGCCTGCACATTTCGCCGGACATCGACACGTTGGTGTACACGCTCGCGGGCCAATCGAATACCGACGTCGGCTGGGGGCGCCGCGGTGAAACATGGCAGTTCATGCAGGCGCTAAAGCAGTTCGGCGGCGAGACCTGGTTCAACCTCGGCGACCTCGATCTTGCGATGCACGTCGAGCGTACCCAACGGCTGCGTCGAGGTGCGAGCCTCACGGACGTGACGCGGGAGCTGGCCAACGCCCTGGGTGTGCAGTACGAGATCCTGCCGATGAGCGATGCACCGGTGCGCACCATGATCGTCACGGCGAACGGCGAGCTCGCGTTCCAACATTATTTCGTACGAGACCGTTGCGCGCCGGCGGTCACCGGATTCCGCTTCGACGGAGCCGACACCGCAACCCCGACGTCGCTGATCGAGCAGCGCCTCGATGGGAGCCTCGCGGGCGTGATCATCTGTCCGTCGAATCCGTTCGTCAGCGTCGATCCGATCCTCGCGATCCCGGGCATGCGCGAACGACTGCAGCGCGCGGGCGTGCCGATCGTTGCCGTATCGCCGATCGTCGCCGGTACCGCGATCAAAGGGCCCACCGCGAAGATGATGACCGAACTGCGAATTCCCAACGATGCGATCGCGGTGGCGCGGCATTATCGCGGTCTCGTCAGCGGCTTCGTGCTCGACACGCAGGACGCTGCACTCGAACCCGCGGTCGCGGCGCTCGGCATCGCGACTGTCGTTACCCAAACCGTCATGCTAACGTTGGGCGATCGTCAGCAACTGGCCGCCGACGTGCTTCGATTCATGAGACGGTTGAAGTCGTCGAACGACTGAAGTGAGGGGATAGAAGCCGTGTGGGCGGTCGTGCCGCTGAAGAACATCCGTCACGCGAAACAGCGGCTCGCGCCGTTGTTGACGCCGGGCGAACGCAGCCAATTGATGCTGGCGATGGTCAGCGACGTGCTCGCCGCACTGACGCAAACACCGGGCCTCGCGGGCATTTTGCTCGTGTCCCGCGCACCCGAAGCGGCGGAACTCGCACGCAACAATGGCTGTGAACTGTATGCCGAGGCGGAGGGCGCGGACCTGTCCGAATCGGTGCAGGCCGCGGGCGGCTATCTCGTCGCGAACCGCGACGCGAAAGGTACGCTGATCGTCCCCGGCGACGTACCTCTGATCACGCCGGCCGACGTCACCGCGATCCTGTCCGATCACCGGCGATTCACGCTGGTCCCCGACTCCGAAGGCGACGGCACCAATTGCATCGTCTCGTCGCCACCGAATCTGATTCGCTACCGTTTCGACGGCCACAGCTTCAAACCGCACGCCGAGGCCGCCTTCGGCATCGGCATCACGCCGCGCATCGTGCTCAACGAAGCGTTCGGCATCGACGTCGACACGCCCCGCGATCTGCTGCGCGTTCTCGAGCGCGCGGGGCCCTCGCACACGCGCACTTGCTTAGAAACAAGCGGTATAGCAACTCGTCTGACGCATCTGCATAATCGCTCCTCCGCCATGTAAGTGGTCTCGCTGCGCGGCCAATCGAGCGCGACTCGAGCGAAGCTCAAGAGAAGCAACGGAGAATCCATGGGCATTTCCACCGACGCACTGCTGGACGCAGCGCTGCAGGGTCGGCTACCGGACGATCGAGACGCACTGACGCTCTCGACGGAGACCGATACACGGGCACTCGCGGCTGTTGCGGCGCAGTTGCGCGATCGTGGTTTCGGCAATCTCGTCACGTACTCCCGGAAAGTCTTCATTCCACTGACGCACCTGTGCCGCGATGTGTGCCATTACTGCACGTTTGCACAAACACCGAAGCGCATCGGTGCACCATTCATGCCGATCGAGCAGGTTCTCGAGGTGGCGCGCCAGGGCAAGGCGCTCGGCTGCAAGGAGGCGCTGTTCACGCTGGGCGAGAAGCCCGAACTGCGTTACAAAGCCGCGCGCGACGCGCTCGCGCAGATGGGCTACGCGACCACGCTGGAGTACCTGCACGCGGCCGCCAAGGCGGTGCTCGACGAAACCGGGCTGCTGCCGCACGCGAACCCCGGCACGATGACGGACGACGAAATCGCGCTGCTGCGGCAGGTGTCTCCGTCGATGGGCATCATGCTGGAGACGGCGTCGCCGCGGCTGAGTGAAAAAGGCATGCCGCACTACGGTTCGCCTGACAAGGTTCCTGAGGTGCGACTGGACACGCTGCGCCGCGCCGGCGCCGCGCGCGTACCGTTCACTTCCGGAATTCTGATCGGCATCGGCGAGACGCGGCTCGAGCGCATCGAATCGCTGCTCGCACTGCGCGCAGTGCACGCCCAGCACGGCCACATCCAGGAAATCATCATTCAGAATTTTCGTGCGAAGGAAGGCACGAAGATGGCGCGCGCACCGGAGCCCGATCTCGATGAGCTGCTGTGGACCATCGCCGTTGCGCGGATCGTCTTCGGTCCCGACATGAGCATTCAGGCGCCGCCGAATCTGAGCCCGGGCGTGCTGCCGCAGATCGTCGCCGCCGGCATCAACGACTGGGGCGGCGTGTCGCCGCTGACACCCGACTTCGTCAACCCCGAAGCGCCGTGGCCGCATCTCGAAGAACTCGGCCGTGAGACCGCCCGCGCCGGCAAGCTGCTGCACGAACGCCTGACGATCTACCCGAAATACGCCCAGCGACCCGAAACATGGCTCGCGGAACCGCTACGCCAACGCGTGCTCGACCTGGTCGATGCATCCGGACTGCCGCGCACCGACTCCTGGTCCCCGGGGGAAACGATCAGCCCGCCGGCCGACGTGCTCGCGGCCATTCGCGGTCCTGACGTCACCGCTTCGCCCGAGGTCGCGAAGATCATCGAACGCGCACGGCGCGGCGGCGATCTGACCGAGAACGAAGTCGTACTTCTGTTCAACGCGCGAGGCGACGATTTCACGGCCATCGTCCACGCGGCCGACGCGATCCGCCGCGAGGTCAACGGCGACGTCGTCAGCTACGTCGTCAATCGCAACATCAACTACACGAACGTCTGCTACTTCAAATGTCAGTTCTGCGCATTCTCGAAGGGAAAGCTGTCGGAGAATCTGCGCGGCCGTCCATACGATCTGTCGCTCGATGAGATCCAGCGTCGCACGCGCGAAGGCTGGGATCGCGGTGCCACCGAAGTGTGCATGCAAGGTGGGATCCATCCGGACTACACCGGCGACACGTACGTCGAGATCCTGAACGCGGTCAAAGACGCGGTGCCGGGAATGCACGTGCACGCGTTCTCGCCGCTGGAAGTCTGGCAGGGCGCCGCGACGCTCGGTATTCCGCTCGAAGAGTTCCTGACTCGATTGAAGGCCGCCGGCCTCGGCACGCTGCCTGGAACCGCGGCCGAAATCCTCGACGACGAAGTCCGCGCGATCATCTGCCCCGACAAGATCAATACGGCACAGTGGTTCGAAGTGATGGACACCGCGCATCGCGTCGGCTTCAAGACGACGGCAACGATCATGTACGGCCACGTCGACAAGCCGGAAAACTGGGCCCGCCATCTGTTGCGCATTCGCGCGCAGCAGAAGAAGACCGGCGGCTTCACCGAATTCGTGCCGCTGCCGTTCGTGCACATGGAAGCACCGATGTATCTGAAGGGCCGGGCGCGACGCGGCCCGACGTTCCGCGAGGCGGTGCTGATGCATGCGGTCGCGCGGCTCGCATTGCACCCGGTGATTCCGAACATCCAGGCATCGTGGGTGAAGATGGGTCACGAAGGCGTGATCGCGTGCCTCAACGCCGGTTGCAACGATCTCGGCGGCACGCTGATGAACGAGAGCATCACACGAGCGGCCGGCGCCGCGCATGGCCAGGAAACGTCCCCCGAAGAGATGCACGCGTTGATCCACGCAGCGCAGCGACGCCCGCGTCAGCGTACGACGCTGTACGAGGATGCCTCCCCCGAGCGCGTCGCCGCCGGACTCGGCGCCGGAGAACTCGCCGAAATCGTCAACACGCCGCTGCGCAAACGTCAGGGCCGCGCGAACCTGGTCCGCAACGAAGCGCCCGGAATCCCGATCGTCAAGGTCGGCTGAGTTTCCTTAGGCTCCGAAAAAAAAGCGCCGGCCCCGAATGGGCCGGCCCTTTTCCTTTCTCAACTGACCGCGGGCTCGACGACGGCCGCCGCGGCCGTTCGCACCGCGAGCGTCAGCGGCAACAACAATGCCGCGAAGATCACCAGCGACACGACCGCCAGCAGCGCCAGCGTCACGTCCATGCCCCACAGATCGAGCGTCCAACCGACGAACGGTCCGGTCGCCGCGAACGCCGCTCTGAACCCGAAGCTCGCCAACGAGTTCGCCGTGGCGCGGAAGCGCCCCGGCAACCGCTTGTTGAACGCATCCCGCAACACGACGAGCCCGAGGCCGCGCGCGACGAAGAACGTCAACGCAGCGACGAACCCGCCCACCGCGCCGAACAGCGCAAGCCCGACGTAACCGATCGCCGGCAATATGCCGACGAACGCGAGCAGCGTCGTGGCACCGAAGCGGTCCTCCGCCTTCAACGCCAGTCGCCCGGCGCCGGCCGAGACGAGCATGTAGGTCGCCCACAGGTAGCCGAACTGCGACAGCTCGACGCCCTGCTGCTGCCACAGCTTCTGCAACAGCCAGACCGCGTAGAACGTCGTCAGGCTCCAGATCGACAGCGCGAGGAACGTCAGCCGCAACACCGATCCCGACTTCATCAGGTGCTCGAAGATCTCGCGCATGTTCGCGAGGTGATTGTCCGAGTCCATCCGTTCGCCCGGCGGCTCGACGATCCCCAACGCGATCATCAGGGGGATCCAGCCGACGAGCACCTGCGCGTAGACCGCCGTTTCCAACGACCATATCAGCAGCACGCTGCAGAGCACGCCGGCCAGCGCTTCGGATGCGGTGTGCATCGTGAACAACCGGCCGACGAGTTCCTGGCGGCGACCTTGGCCGAGCGCGGCTTCCGAGTCGTACAGGATCGCGAGGTCGGTACCCGAGACGAGGCTCGAACCGATCCCGAGGCACAACTCGAACAGCGCGAGCCCGCCGAACCCGTCGGCGAACAGCAGCGTCGAATGGCCGAGCGCGAGGAACACGCTGCCGACGAGCAGCGTGACCCGTCGTCCGAGGATGTCCGCCGCATACCCCGACGGAATCTCCATGACGAGCACGACCACCGCGAACAGCGCCTGCAGCAGGAAGATCTGCTGCATCGACAGCCCACGGCTTTCGAAGAACGGCACGACCACCGGCATGATGACCAGGAAGACCTGGAAAAAGCCGAAGGCCAGCGTTCGGTTGATGTTGTCCCTCAATTGAACGTCGGTTACCGCGTTCATCACTCTCACTCCTACCCGCTCGAGAAAATCGACACCCCAAAACGAAAAACCCCGGAGGCTTGCGGCGCTCCGGGGTTTCTGTTGAACGGTTCTTTCGAACTAGTGCATCACAACCTCGTGCGCCCGCCTCCACGGATGACGG
>Ga0326726_10005445_pt1 | contig 11527 bp, 11 predicted proteins | sample MHFenrmetagenome_2_FD_207603 | JGI IMG/M metagenome (GOLD analysis project Ga0326726, IMG submission 207603) | Lab enriched peat soil microbial communities from Michigan Hollow, Ithaca, NY, United States - MHF15MN | ecosystem: Environmental > Terrestrial > Soil > Wetlands > Peat | place: USA...
GAGCGTGGACGGCGACTTGACGAGGCCGGCGAGGAGCGCGGCTTCCGGCAGCGTGAGGTCCGAGGCGTGCTTGCCGAAATATCCGAGCGAGGCCGCCTCGATGCCCCAGAGTCCGTTGCCGAAGTAGACGCGGTTGACGTACAGCTCCAGGATGTCGTGCTTGGAGTACTGCCGCTCGATTCGCGACGCGAGCACGATCTCCTGGAGTTTGCGGCGGAGCGTACGGCGCGGCGTCAGGAAGCTCGCGCGGGCCAGCTGCTGGGTGAGTGTGCTGGCGCCCTGCGCGGCCCGCCGTCGCACGACGTCGGCCAGCGCCGCCGACAGAATCCGTCGCGGGTCGATGGCGCCATGCTCGTAGAACCGCTGGTCTTCGACGCTGACGAGCGCCTGCGCGAAGTACGTCGAGACGTTCTCGAGGGGGACGTCGATCCGCTGCTGGTTGAAGATCGTCGAGACGGCCCGATCCGACCCGTCGTACACGACCGTGGACTGGGCGGTTTCTCCGATGTGGTTGAGCGCGTCGCGTCCGGGCAGATCACGAACCAGATCCCACCAGGCCCACGTGCCCGCCAGGCCAAGGCAGAAAACGGCGGTTGCTGCGGCGATCGCGAACTTCTTGAGCCGGGGACGGGGGAGCATTACAACGTCAACACTCGACAGGTCAGATCACCACGTCAGAACATCAGCATGAGCGCCGCGCTGGCGCGGCCGAAGTTCAACTGCGAGTTGGTCAGCACGAAGCCCGCGATCGTCTGGTCCTGGAACGAATGGAAATAGCGCACGTCGCCGCGAATGCCAAAGTGCTGGCTCCCGATGATCACGCCGCCGCCGAGGTCCCACCCGAAGTTGTTGTTGTCGGTCGTCAGCACGCTGGTGGGCGTCAGCTCGACGTGCGTCTTGATGAGACCGACGCCGGCGAGAGCATAGGGGCGGATCGGTCCGATGTTCGGCACGAGCATCACGTTGCTCATGACGGTCAGCACGCTCGAGTTCAGGGTCGGCGCCGAGCCGAAGAAGTCTTTGGCGTAGGCGAACTCCTCCTCGAAGCCGAACACGCTGCCCATCTTCCCGAGCGACACGCCGAAGTTCAGCCGCTTCTCCTGGCAGCCTGTGATGTTCGGACAGTTGGCGTCGCCCCCGAAATTGAACCCGATGAGAGGGCTGATGAATCCCTGGGCGTGCGAAGTGGTTGCCCAGCCCACGGACAGGACGAATGCGAGCACGCAGGGGACGAGCCGTACGCGAAGTTTGTCGGTCATCGGTTGCTCCTGGGGAGCCGTTGCGTTGCCGGTTGCCGCCGGTCCAGACCTTCCAGAAGCAGGATGCTTGCCATCGTCCGGGTGGGGCGTTGGACCAGCTCAACCTGAGGGGGGTGTAAGTTCGCCCCGGCCATGATGTAAAAGTGGGGTCTGGGGACTGGTGACTACGCCCTCGCACATTGCTACAGTTGGCTTCGAATGCGTTCCCTGGCCATCCTTTCGGTGACGATGACGCTTGCGCTGCTGGCGTCCGCGGCAACGGCCGCCGGACCACGGGAGATGCTGGCCAGGGCTCGCCAGCTGTACAACGCCGGCAAATATGACGAGGCGATCGAGGCCGCCCGCGGCGCGACCCTCGCGCCGGCTCTGGCGGACCGCGCGAGGATCGTCCTCGCGCGCGCCAGCCTCGAGCGCTTCCGTCGCTCGGCGGAGCCCTCCGATCTGGCCACGGCCCGTGAGGCGCTCGCCCAGGTGAAGGCCGGCGACCTCGGGTCCGACGATCGCCTGGATCTGATCATCGCGACGGGGGAGTCGCTCTTCTTCGACGACAAGGCCGGGGCCGCCGCCGAGCAGTTCGAGCTGGCGCTCGGTCGCGTCGATTCAAAACACGAGGAAGGCCGCGCGCTGGTCCTCGACTGGTGGGCCAGCGCGCTCGATCGTCAGGCGCAGGTCGTGTCGGCCGCCGAAGCGAGAGCGATCGAGATGCGTATCGTGTCGCGGATGGAAGAGGAGCTTCGTCGCGATCAGGAGTCCACCGTGGCCTCGTACTGGCTGGTCGCGGGCGCGCGCGGAACCGGCGACGTCGAACGCGCGTGGTCGGCGGCCATCGCCGCGTGGGTGCGCGCGGCGCAAGCGGGCCGTCGAGGCCTCGCGCTTCAGATGGATCTCAACCGCATCGTCGTGCAGGCCGTCATTCCGGAACGCGCGCGTCAGCTGGCCGCGAACAATCCCGAATCCGCCGTCGCTGCCATGCGCAAGGAATGGGAAGCGCTCAAACAGGCGTGGGTCGCCAAGTAGCGCGAACGCCAGGTCGAGCAGGCCTTCAGGCCTGCTCACTGTCTTTGTAAAAGCGCCGCAATCTGGGCCGCCTTGTCCGCCAGCGGCTCCGCGAACACCGGATTCCTGGCTCTCAAGGCGTCTTCGGCCTGCTGCACGAACCGTCTCGCGATGTCGTACTGAGCCCTGGCGTCGGTACTGAGTCTGCGCACGTCGATGCGGCCGAGATCGCGTTTGGCGTTTTCAAGAGCGGCGCGCGTCCGCTGTTCCGCTTCGGTTGGATTCGCCGTGGTCTGCAGTGCGGGCGGTGGCGTGGGCGCGGGCGCGGGCGCCGCGACCGCCCCCGCGTCGGCCGGAGCTTCTGAGCGGGCCGGCGGCGCCGGCTCGCTCCGATCGACTCGCGCCGGTGGCGGCGCCGGCGGTGTCGGCGCGATGGGTTCCGGCGCCCGGCTCGGGACGTCGTCGACCTTAGGCGCGGCGACGATTGGCTGGCTTTCGATCGGCACGACCCGCGCCGGCGGCTGCGGCATGTCGAGCGGAGGGCCGATAGAGCGCGCAAACAGCCTGGCGCATCCGCTCGCGCTCGCCGCGAGTACTGCGAACGCCACCACGCCTGCCAGCCGGTTCATCCGACCATTATGACCCCGAGGATGAGGCTTGCGGCAACAGGACCCGGAATGTCGTGCCGCGGCCCAGTATCGATTGCACGTCAATCTCGCCGTCGTGAAGCTGGACGGCACGGTAGACCATCGACAGGCCGATGCCGCTGCCGGATTGCTTGGTCGTGAAATAGAGGTCGAAGATCTTCCCCAGGTGCTCGGGCTTGATCCCCGGGCCGGTGTCCTCGCAGACGATCTCGACCCGCTTTCCGCTCGCGGGCGACGCACCCAGCCTGAGCCGGCCGCCGCCCGGCATCGCCTGACAGGCGTTCAGCGCGAGATTCAGCAGCGCCTGCTGCATCATCCCCGAGTCGACGCGCACGTCCGGCAGGCCGTTCGTGATCTCGATGCGAAGGTCGATCCCGTGCCGCTCGGCCTCTGCCGACACGATCGGCCGGATGGCGTCGATCAGCACGCCGGGCTGGACGCGCTCGAGTTTGAGATCTTCGGGCCTGATGAACCGAAGGAATCCCTGCACCACCTCGTCGAGCCGCCGCATCTGCGCGGCGATGATGGCGACGTGATCCATCGCCGACGCCGGGGCGCCGGAGCTCGCGGCCGACAGCTGTTCCTTGAGCAGCTCGAGGTGAATCACGGTGGCGTTGAGCGGGTTCTTGACTTCGTGCGCCACGCCCGCGGACAGACGGCTGAGCGCGGCCAGCTTGCGCGAGTAGCTCACCGTCGATTGCACTTGTGAGAGGTACTCGAGATTTCTCGAGATGAGGATGACGGCCAGAATCCGCTTGTCGCTCATCTCGATCGGCGTGGCGACGATCATGCGCTCGCCCGGCGACGGCTCCGTCAGCATGGCGACGAGCGGTCCGCGGGGCTGGCGCGCGGCTCTCGCGTCTTCGACGATCTTCCGGTACGGATGGTCCTCCGGCAGCGCGTCTTCCAGACGCCGGTTCAGCGAGTTCTCGGGCAGCGTCTCGCGCATCGCCTTGTTCGCGAACAGCAGCACCCCTTTGCGATCGACGATGGCGACGGCGTCTTCCATCTGGTCCATCGCCGGCGCGAGATCGCTGTGGCTGGCCGAGTGCGCGCGATCGGCCGACAGCCGCGCGCTGACCGTGTTGAAAAACTGTCCGAGCTCGCCGAACTCGTCGTCGCGCGGCAGGTCCACGTTCACCCCGAATTCACCGCGGCCGAGCCGGGTCAGGCCGCTGCGGATGACATGGATGGGCCGAAGCAACAGTTGCGCCAGCAGCATCGCGACCATGGTGCCGCCGGCAAGGGCGATGACGACGGCGATCAGCGCGCGTCGCAACGGCTGATAGAATTCGCTTCTGATCAGCAGCGTCGAGACGCCGATCCGAATCGATCCGAACTCGGCCGCGCCGAGCAGCAGCGGCTTGCGGATCTCGAAAGTCCGTCCGCCCGACGCGTAAATCGCGCGGATTTGCGAGACGGGCCCCTGTGCCAGCAGCGAACTCAGATCGTCGTATGTCGTCAGAGGATGGCCGATGAGCTCGGCATCGCTGTGGGCGATCGCGTCGCCATTCACGTCCGCGATCGCGGCGTAGGTCACGTGCCTGTCGTACGCGCTCGCCTCGAGAATGGAGCGCAGCCCTGAATCGGCTCGCAGGGCCCCGACCAGATCCACGCCGCTCTCGCCCTCGGCGACCACGGCGTGTGCACGCTGCCCGATGGCATCGGCGAGCAGCGCGCCGCGCCTCCAGCTTTCTTCGAGCTCGATTTGTGCGAGCGATGAGAGATAGATCGCGCTCAGCACCACGACCGCAAGGCCGACGATCGAGGTGACGCCCGCGACCTGCTTTGCCTTGATGCTCAGCCGCATCGAAACCGCTTAGCCGTCGACCGCGCCCCGGTCGGCGCCCTTGTCGGCTCCTTTGTCATCATCGGACAACCGATTCAGCTTGTTGTGCAGCGTCTTCAGGCTGATCCCGAGCATTTCGGCCGCGCGTGTCTTGTTCCCGCCGGTGTGCTGCAGCGTCAGGAAGATCAGCTGCCGTTCGACCTCGGCGACCGTCGTGCCCGGCGTCAGGCCCGTCGCGGGCGCCTGCGCGCCGCGCTCGCCGCCCGCCAGCGGAGGCAGGTCCGCCACTTCGATGAACCGGCCTTCGGCCACAATCGTCGCGCGTTCGATGATGTTGCGCAGTTCGCGGACGTTGCCGGGCCACGAGTAGGCCTGGAGGAGCGCCATCGCGCGCGGTTCGACCGAGACCACCGATCGCTGGTTGCGCGAGTTGAACTCGTTGATGAATCCCTGGATGAGCAGCGGCAGGTCGTCCTTCCGCTCTCTCAGCGGCGGCAGCTTGATCTCGAAGACGTTCATTCGATAGTAGAGGTCCTCGCGGAGCCTGCCGTCGCGCACGGCCGTCGGCGGATCGGCGTTCGTCGCGGCGATCACGCGGATGTCCACCGACTGCTCTTTGCTGCCGCCCAGGCGGCGGAACGAGCGCTCCTGCAGGACGCGCAGCAGCTTGACCTGCGTCGGCGGCGTCATCTCGGCGATCTCGTCGAGAAACAGCGTGCCGTGGTCGGCCAGCTCGAAGCAGCCCTGCCGCCGCTCGGTGGCCCCCGTGAACGCGCCCTTTTCGTGGCCGAAGAGCTCGCTTTCGAGCAGCGTGTCGGGGATCGCCGCGCAGTTGATCGGCACGTACGGGCTGGCCGCGCGCGGACTCAGTCGATGAATCGTCTGCGCGACGAGCTCCTTGCCGGTGCCCGATTCGCCGCTGATGAGGACCGACGCGCTCGTCGGCGCCGCCTGTTCGATGACGTGGTAGATCTTGCGCATCTCGGGGCTGCCGCCCACCAGCGCGCCGAACGTCCCATGCTCGCGCAGCTGCTGCCGCAGCATGCGGACCTCGCGCAGCGTCTCGTGCCGTTCGACGACCTTGGCGAGCAGGATCTTCAGCCGCTGCAGATCGACCGGCTTCGTCAGGTAGTCGTACGCGCCCAGCTTGATGGCTTCGACCGCCGTTTCGACCGTTCCCTGCGCCGTCAGGAGGATCGTGGTGACGTGGTCGCCCTGCTGCTGCAGCCCGCGCAGCAGATCGAGGCCGCCCATCTTCGGCATCACCAGGTCGGTCAGGACGATCACGGGCCGGAACGTTTGCGACTTCTGCAGCGCTTCGTCGCCGTCCGCCGCCGTTTCCACGTCGAATCCCCAGCCGCGGATCAGCTGCTGCAGGCCGACACGCGCCGCCCCATCGTCCTCGACGACGAGGACCCGGATCTGTTCTGGTTTCTTGTCGGCCATGGTGTGCCTTGCCGCGCCGGTGCCGATCGGTCGATCTACTGGCGGCCTTTCTCGTTGAGGGCTTCGGCGACCCGCTCGGCGAGCTCGTCGAGCCGGACGTTCGATTTCACCAGATAGCTGCGCGCGCCGCCTTCGATCGATCGCCGGATGTCGGCCTCCTGTTCGAGGTTGCTGAGCATGATGACCGGGATGTCGCGCGTGGTGGCGTCGCTCTTGAGACGCGCCAGCACGTCGAAGCCCTGCATTTTCGGCATCATCACGTCGAGCAGAATCAGATCGGGCCGGTGCGCCAGGGCCTTCGCGAGCGCGTCCTCGCCGTCCACCGCCGGAATGACCGAGTAGCCTTTCCGCGTGAGCGACGTCTCGCCGGCCTTCCTGAGGATGCGGTCGTCCTCGGCCAGGAGCACGCGCGGCGCTCCGATCACTTGTTGCCCCGCAGCAGCAGCTGCGTCACGCGATCGCAGAGCTCCTGCAGCGACAGATTCGACTTGATCCAGTAGTCCACGACGCCGAGCGTGGACGCCTTCTGGCGCTCGAGATCCTTCGACGAATTCGACATGATGACGACGGGGATCGCCTGGGTCGCGACGTCGCGGCGCAGTTCGGCGAGCACCGACAGCCCGTCGCGGCGCGGCATGAGCAGATCGAGCAGCAGCAGATCGGGCGCCTTTTCGCGGGCGAACGTGAGCGCCTCTTCGCCGTCCACGGCCACGCGCACGTCGAACCCGGCCTGTTTCAGCTTCGTTTCACACGCGCGCCGCAGAAACCGGTCGTCCTCGGCGAGCAGAATCGACTTCCCCTCCGTCATGTCACCTCTCCTGCCGCAAGTGGCAGCATGAAGTAGAAGAGCGTACCACGCCCTTCCTCCGATTCACAGGCAACGGCGCCCCCCAGCCGTTCGACGATGAGGCGGACCAGATAGAGTCCGAGGCCGGTGCCTTCCGTGTCGACGGTCTGCGCGTTTTCGGCGCGGAAAAACTTCTCGAACAACCGTTTCTGCGACGCGGGCGAGATGCCGATGCCGCTGTCGCGAATCGACCACCGGAGCGATCCGTTCTCCCGGCCCATCCTGATTTCGATCCGCCCGCCGGGGGGCGTGTACTTGATGGCATTGGAGAGCAGGTTCAGGATCACCTGGCGCATCAGCTGGCTGTCGAGCATGGCCACGGGCAGGTCGGGGAGGGACTCGACGTCGAGCACATGGCCCTTCTCGCGCACCAGCGTCGCGACGTCGCCCAGCACGGCATCGGTGATCTCGCGCAGCCGGACGGGCTCGATGGTGACCTGCAGCTTGCCGCTTTCGAGGCGGGAGGCGTCGAGCAGATCGTTGACGAGGCCGATCAGCCGGTTTGCCGACTCGCGCGCGTCGCCGATGTACGAGGCCTTCTCGCCGGCGTCGTCCGTGTCGCCCGCCAGCTCGAGCATCCACTTGATCCCCGAGAGCGGCGTCCGCAGCTGGTGCGTGACGAACGACACGAAGTCGTTCCGCATCTTCAGCGTTTCCTGCGTCTGGTGTTCGAGCAGCTTGCGGGCGGTCGCGTCGTGCGCGACGGCGTAGACGAGCTGTTCGTCCGGCTTCGGCGTCGCGGTCCAGCTCAACCAGCGGTAGCTGCCGTCCTTGCACCGGTACCGGTTTTCGAACGCCTGGACCGGCGTGCCGCGCATCAGGCCCGCGAACATCGCCCGGGTCGGCTCGCGATCCTCCTGGTGCACGAGGTCCATGAAGGGGCGCGACATGATCTCGGCCGTCGAATGGCCCAGCGTGCGGTGCCACGATTCGTTGACGCGCGTGAACTGGCCGTCGAAGCCGGCGATGCACAGCAGATCGCCGGACATCGTGAAGAAACGCTCGAGCTGCTCCTGCGCGCGCGTGCGCCCGATGAAGGCGCCGAGCTGCTGGCCGAGCGCGGCGAACATGCGGAGGATCTGATCGTCCGACTCGAGAATCGATCGCGTGAAGAACTCGAGGACGCCGACGACTTCGCGGCCGAGCATCATCGGCAGGCTGAAGGCGGCGTGCAGTCCCGCGGTGAGCGCCGCGGTCCGGCGCGAGAACGCCGGTTCCTTCGTGACGTCCGAAATCCAGTTGGGACGTCCCATGGCCCACGTCCGGCCCGGGCCGGCGCCATGGGCGAAATGCCCCCGCCGCGTTTCTTCCTCGAACTGCGTCCCGTCGATCTCCGGCGCGCACCAGCAATCGACGCACCGCAGCTCGTTCGCGGTCTTGTCGACGATCCACATCACGCCGGCCTGCCAGTGCAGCGCTTCGGCGACCGAGCGCAGCACCCACGACGCGGCGCCTTCGATCGTCGAGGAATTGGCCAGGGCTTCGACGACCGCGTACTGGGCGCGCAGATGGCGCTCGGCGCGCTTCTGTTCCGTCATGTCGCGGAAGATGCCGTACGCGCCAGCCGCGTTTCGGCCGGTGACGAGCGGGACGACCGTCAGATCGATGTCGACGATCGATCCGTCCTTCCGGCGTCGCTGCGTGATCGACCGCGCGCTCTGACCGTCGAAGCCGCGCCGGCTGAGCACCGCGGCCTCGGCCGCCCGGTCCGCCGGCACGATGAACGCCTCGATCGGGTGGCCGACGAGTTCGGTTTCCCGGAAGCCGAACAGCGCCTCGAACGCCGGGTTCACCATCTGGACACGGTCGTGCGCGTCGACGACCAGGATCGCCAGCGGGTTCGCCCGAATGAGGCCGCCGAGCGCGGCGTCGTGCTCGCGAACGGTGAGCGCCAGCGAAGTACTCGACTGCTTCCGCATGACTGACGTCGCCAAGAGTAACTGAAAACCGCGCGGCCGCGCCCGGCTACAATAGCGGGGTTTTCGGAGGACGGATGCACGTGCTCATCGCCGACGACGACCGGATCGCGGCGGCGGTTCTGTCCCGGACGCTTCAGCAGTGGAATTACGACGTGACCGTCGTGCCCGACGGCGCGGAGGCGTGGAGCCATCTTCAGGCGGCGCAGTCGAAGGGCGCGCCGACGCTGGCCATCCTCGACTGGATGATGCCGCATCTCGAAGGCGCCGACGTGTGCCGGCGGGTCCGCCGGGACATGCCGCTGGCGAACATGTATCTGATGCTGCTGACGTCGCTCGAAAGCCGCAGCCACATCGTCGCGGGGCTGGATGCGGGCGCCGACGACTATCTCGTGAAGCCGTTCGACCCCGACGAGCTGCGCGCGCGCGTCAGCGTCGGCGTGCGCGTGCTCGCGCTGCAGGAGCGGCTGGCCGATCGCGTCGGCGAACTGCAGGACGCGCTGGCCAACGTCAAGCAGCTGCATGGCCTGTTGCCGATCTGCAGCTACTGCAAACGCATCCGCGGCGACGATCAGTACTGGACGCAGGTCGAGTCGTACGTCGCCGCGCGGTCCGACGCGCAGTTCAGCCACGGCATCTGTCCGCCGTGCGCGCAGAAGGTGAATCAGGAAATCGACGAGTATCAGCGGCAGAAGCGGGCCGGGGAGTCAGGGAAGCCCTGAGGCATGCCTGGCGAGCACGAGAGGCCGGTCTTCGATGTCGCCGCGTTCGCGCGGCAGACCGGAGGCGACGCGGACCTTCGCCAGGAAATCATCGGGATGTTTCTCGAAGATTGCCCCGTGCGCGTGGCGGCCGTCCGTGCGGCCGTGGAGCAGCGCGACGCGCCGGCACTGGTGTCGGCGGCCCACTCGCTCAAAGGCATTTGCGGCTACCTCTCGGCGGTCGCGGCGCGCGAACAGGCCGCTCATCTAGAGCAGATCGGACGTCTGGGCCGCCTGGATGAGGACGAAGCCGAGTCCGAGGCCGCGGCCGCTCTGGCGCGGCTCGACGCCGCGATCGCCGAGCTCATTCCCGAACTACGCAAGCACTATTCATGAGGGACACTATGAACAGACGTTTTCCACTCCTGCCTTTCCTGCCCATCCTGCCCGTCCGGCTCGTGTTGTCGTTGCTGTTCGCGATCGCCGTCGCGCCGTTCGTGCACGCGCAGGAACGGATGTCGATGATTCCCGCCGAGCGCCAGACGGAAGCGCAGAAGAAGGCCGTGGCCGATTACAAGGCACTGCGTGGCGCCGACCTGACCGGCCCGCCGTGGTCGGTGCTGCTGCGGGTGCCCGATCAGATCGTGCCGGCGCTGCAGATCCGGCTGCACTACTTGAACAGGAGCGTCCTTGGCCCCCGTCTGACCGAGCTGGCCATCCTGACGGCTGCGCGCAAGTGGACCAACAACTGGGAATGGAACGCGCACTCGACCGCGGCCGCGACGGCGGGATTGAACGCCGGGATCATGGCCGCGCTCGCCGACGGCCGCCGGCCCGATCGCATGGCCGAGGACGAAGCGCTGGTGTACGACTTCAGCCTGGAACTGCAGAACAACCAGAGCGTGAGCGACGCGACCTACGCGAAAGCCGTCGAGAAGTTCGGCGAGCCGGGCGTCGTCGAGCTGGCGAGCATCCAGGGGTACTACGCGTATCTCGCGATGGTGATGAACGTCGCGCGAATCACCGCGCAGCCGAACGCCAGTTCCCTGCTCGAGAGATACCCGCGAGTAGGAAAGTAGAAAGTAGAAAGTTCAAAGTAGGAAAGTAAGTTCAAAGTAGGCGCCTACTTTCAACTTACTTTGCACTTTGAACTTTGTACTTTCACCGGGCCGGCAGCGCAAAATCAATAAAGGTCAGTCCCGCCGTGGTGAGCACATGCTGGCGTCCATCCAGCATGTAGCTGATCGCGGCTGCTCCCCACATCGGGGCGCCGGTCTGGTATTTCCAGAGTTCTTTTCCCGTTGAGGCGTCGAACGCGTAGAAGTAGCCGTCGTTGTCGCCGGTGAACACGAGGCCAGACGCGGTCGACATCAGCCCGCCGGTCAGGTCGAGCGAGATCGTCGACGGATACGACCGGTAACGGTGCTCCCAGCGGCGCTCGCCGGTGGCCGGATCGATCGCGCGCAGTGCCGCCCACTGTTCCTTGCCTTCGACGAGCCTCCGGCCGCCGCTCGGGACGCGGACGCCGATGTTGATCGGCGGCGTCGGCTTGCGCCCTTCCCAGATCGCGCACGTTTCGTGCGCCGTCACGAAAAACAGCCGGCGCCCGGGATCGAACGTCGGTGGCTGAAAGTTCGTGCCGCCGTGGTTGTCGGGCAGGCATTTCTCGGGCGTGCCGATGTTGTCGAGGACGATCGGCCGTCCGTCCGCGCCGATTTCCTTCGCCCAGTTCGAGCCGTCGATGAATGGTTTCGCGACGAGCAGCTTCCCGGTTTCGCGATTCAGCGTGTAGAAGAAGCCGTTCCGGTTCGCGACCATGATCACTTTCTGCAGCCGGCCGCCGATCGTGAGGTCGGCCTGCACGGGCACGTGGGCGGAATCCCAGTCGTGGACGTCGTGCGGCGTGAACTGGTAGTGCCATTTCAG
>Ga0326726_10005446_pt1 | contig 11526 bp, 13 predicted proteins | sample MHFenrmetagenome_2_FD_207603 | JGI IMG/M metagenome (GOLD analysis project Ga0326726, IMG submission 207603) | Lab enriched peat soil microbial communities from Michigan Hollow, Ithaca, NY, United States - MHF15MN | ecosystem: Environmental > Terrestrial > Soil > Wetlands > Peat | place: USA...
TGGCGGCAAATGAGAAGGAAAAATGGGGGATTGCCCACATCTTTGCGTCCTTCAATAACACCATCATCACCATCACCGACCTGTCCGGCGCAGAGACCGTGACCAAGTCGAGCGGCGGGATGGTCGTTAAGCAGGACCGCAACGAGAGCTCGCCCTATGCAGCAATGCAGATGGCAGGCAATGTTGCCCAGACCGCCCGTGAAAAAGGAATCGTCGGTGTCCACGTCAAGGTGCGTGCACCCGGCCAGGGCAAACAGCGGAGCCCCGGCCCCGGTGCCCAGGCAGCCATCCGCGCCCTTGCCCGTGCAGGCATGCGCATCGGTCGCATCGAAGATGTAACGCCGATTCCCCACGACTCGTGCCGGCCGAAGGGCGGCAGGAGAGGAAGGAGAGTCTGATGGAGATCGAATTCGCCAGTCTGGACGACTCCCTCGCACGATTCACGCTCTCGGGAGCGAGCACGGCCTTTGCCAATGCATTCCGCCGGGCAATGATCGGTGAAGTACCGACCCTTGCCATCGAGGATGTGCGCATCTACGACAACACGAGCGCACTCTTCGACGAGATGCTGGCGCACCGTGTCGGGCTCATTCCCCTTAAAACCGACCTTTCAAGCTATTCGACTCAGGAAAACTGTGCGTGCGGCGGGGCAGGGTGTCCGGGCTGCACGTCGACGTATACCCTCAGCGTCGAGGGGCCCCGGACGGTCATGTCAAGCGACCTGATCCCGCAGGACCCCAAGGCGGTACCGGTATACGACAACATTCCGATCGTGAAACTCACGAAAGGGCAGAAACTCGTCATCGAAGCCAAGGCCATTCTCAATACCGGCCGGGAACACGCCAAGTGGCAGCCGACACTCGTCTGCGGGTACAAGAACCATCCGGTGGTATCCATCAGCGATGCCTGCGACGCCTGCGGCCTGTGCGTTGACGAATGCCCCCGCGGGATCCTTGCAGTAAAGGGTAAGAAAGTCCAGGTTGTAAACGGAAAGCTCCCCGACTGCTCCATGTGCAGGCTCTGTGAACGGGCATGCATATCCAGCGGTATCGGGGACGAGCCGGCAATCACCGTATCCGCCGAAAAAGACCGTTATATTTACCTGGTCGAAAGCGACGGGTCCCTGCCGGTAAAAGAGATCATGAACCGTGCGCTGCTGTATCTGAAGGAGCAGGCAGACACGCTGGAAAAACAGCTAGGCGAACTTTCAGGGGATGAAAAGAAATGACAAGAATTGTAGAGAAGACGAACCCCCGTCTCACCACCCTCATCTCGCTCTTGAAGAACAAGTCGCGTGAGAACGAGGCGAACATCTGGCGCGAGATCGCAAGCAGGCTGGAGACCCCGAACCGGAATTATGCCGAGGTCAACCTGTCCAAGATCAACCGCTATGCCCAGAACGGCGAGACGATCATCGTCCCCGGCAAGGTCCTGGGCAGCGGCGTGCTGGAGCAGTCCGTGAAGATTGCGGCGCTGAACTTCTCAGCATCAGCCACGAGCAAGATCAGGGACGCGAAGGGACAGTGCATGACCATCGAGCAGCTCATCACCGACAACCCGAAAGGCAGCGGTGTCCGGATCCTGAGGTGAACAAGATATGGTAACCATAATCAACGGTGACGGACTGCTCCTCGGGCGTCTTGCAAGCATCACCGCCCGGCGGGCGCTTGCCGGCGAAGAGATTGCGATTGTCAATGCAGAGAAGGCCATCATCTCCGGCAGCCGTGCACGGGTGCTCGCCAACTACCGGCACAAGAGGGAACGCGGAGCCTCCGGCGACCGCTGGGGACCGTTCGTCCCGCGCCGGCCCGACCACCTCATGAAGCGGACCATCCGCGGCATGCTCCCCTACAAGCGCCCCCGCGGTGTTGACGCCATGAAGCGTATCAAGTGCTACGTCGGTGTCCCGGTCGAGTTTGTCGGAAAGGAGATGGAAGTACCCGAAGAGGTACATATGAACCGCCTGAACAACCCGAACCACGTCACGCTCGGTGCAGTGTGCACGTTCCTCGGAGCAAAGTTCTAAGGAGGCACACGCATGGTCAAGATCATCAACACAAGCGGAAAACGCAAGACGGCAATCGCCCGGGCAACCCTGAAGGCCGGGAAAGGTGTGGTCCGGATCAACTCGGTACCGCTCGAAGCCTATGGCTCCGACACCACCCGGATGAAGATCGCCGAACCGATCCTCCTTGTCCCCAACGCCATCCACGATATCGATGTCATCATCGATGTTGCCGGTGGCGGTGTCATGGGACAGGCCGAGGCGGTCCGGACCGCACTTGCCCGCGGCATCATCAAGTGGCACAACGACCCCCAGATGAAGGACATCTACCTGGCATATGACCGGACGCTCCTTGTCAACGATTCGCGGCAGAAGGAAGCCAAGAAACCGCATGGCCGCGGTGCACGCAAGAAGTTCCAAAAGTCTTATCGTTAAACCAGAAGATATGATGAGAGGTTAAAAAAGTGATACCCGTTCGATGTTTCACCTGTGGAAAACCCATCTCCACAGCATGGGATGAATTCAAGGCACGGCGGGAGAAAGGCGAGGATCCCAGAAAGATCCTCGACGATCTTAATATTTCCCGGTACTGCTGCAGGCGCATGCTCCTGACACACAAGGAAGTCATTGACGAACTCAATCCGTACCAGTAGATTTGCATGATGAACAAAGGGGTCGTAGGGTAGCCTGGACCATCCTATTGCGTTCGGGACGCAGTGACCTGAGTTCGAATCTCAGCGACCCCATGAGAGAAAACAGACAGTCATTTTGAGGAGAAACAATGCAGACGCAGACGTATACCCGGTACGAACGGGCAAGGATCATTGGAGCAAGGGCTCTGCAGATATCAATGGGTGCTCCGTTACTTATCACCACGACACGGATCGATCCGCTGGAAATTGCGATCGAGGAATTCAACAACAACACCATCCCCATTACGGTAAAGAGGAAGTAGAGGAACCATGACAACCATCGAGGTTATTGAACTTCGGACCATCCTGGACAGCCGGGGTAACCCGACCGTTGAAGCCGACATTTACACAACAGGCGGCTTTGGCAGGTCGGCGGCCCCCAGCGGTGCCAGTACCGGGTCTCTCGAGGCCAAAGTACGGCCGCCGAAAGAGGCGGTTGACTCTGCCATCCAGAACCTCATCCCTGCCCTTATCGGCATGGATGCTGCTGACCAGGAAGGGTTCGATGAGCAGCTCCGGGATATCGACGGTACTCCCAATTTCTCCGGGATCGGGGCGAATGTTGCCGTTGCGCTCTCGCTTGCAAACGCGAAGGCAGCGGCTTCGTCCATGGGCATCCCGCTCTTCCGCTACCTTGGCGGAGCATTCGTACGGGAGCTCCCGCTCCCGCTCGGGAACGTCATCGGCGGCGGGGCGCATGCGGAGAACGCCACCGAGATCCAGGAGTTCCTCGTGGTACCTGGCGGTGCAGCGGATACCGAGGAAGCTGTTTTCGCAAACGCAGCCGTTCACCGGCATGTGAAGGAACTGTTAAAGAAAAAAGGAAAATCCTGCGGCAAGGGTGATGAGGGTGCATGGGCACCGCAGATTGACGATGCCCTCGCATTTGAGCTCATTGCCGAGGCGACCGGACTTGTCGCCGATGAAATGAACGTAGAGGTTGACATGGGGCTTGACATTGCTGCAAGCCAGATGTGGGACGGGAAAGCCTACAAGTACCGCAAGACCGTACGGTCCACCGAGGACCAGATTGCCTATATCGCGGAACTTGTCGAAAAGTACAACCTTGTCTATGTCGAGGATCCCCTCCATGAAGACGATTTCGATGCCTTTGCCGAACTCAACAGCCAGATCGGCGATCGCTGCCTGGTCTGCGGTGACGATATCTTCGTAACCCAGGTTGAACGCATCCAGCAGGGCATCGACAAGGATGCAGCCAACTGCGTGCTCATCAAGCCCAACCAGGTCGGGACCCTGACCGATACCTTCGACGCAGTCCAGCTTGCCCAGAGAAACGGCATGGACACCGTCATGAGCCACCGCTCCGGAGAGACCACCGATATGACCATTGCGCACCTTGCTACTGCATTCTCCTGCGTTTTCTTAAAATGCGGTGTGGTGGGCGGAGAACGCATTGCCAAATTAAACGAACTGATACGCATAGAGGAACAGCTATGACCACTGTAAATGAAATGGAAATCGAATTAAAAGAGCCGCTTATCCCCGTCGAGGAGTACCTTGCAGCCGGTGTCCACATCGGCACCCAGCAGAAGAGCGAGGACATGAAGAAGTTCATCTACCGCGTCCGCGGGGATGGGCTGTATATCCTCGACATCCGTGAGACCGATGCACGGATCAAGACCGCTGCCAAGTTCTTAAACCAGTACGAGGCCCCGAATATCCTCGTCGTCACCTCCCGGCAGTACGGCCAGTACCCGGCCAAGAAGTTTGCCGACACCATCGGCGCAATGTCCGCAACCGGCCGGTTCATCCCGGGCCTCCTGACGAACCCCGTCCTTGATGCCTACATCGAGCCGCAGGTCGTTGTTGTCACCGACCCGATCGGCGATGCGCAGGTCATCAACGAGGCAGTCCAGTGCGGCATCCCCGTGCTCGCGCTCTGCGACACCAACAACATGACCAAGTTCGTGGACCTCGTCATCCCGACCAACAACAAGGGCAGGAAAGCGCTCTCGATGATCTACTTCCTCTTAACCCGCGAAATGCTCCGTCTCCGCGGCATCTCCACGGCTCTCACCCCCGAGGACTTTGAAACCGATTTCTGATTAAGGTCCACCTCTTTTTGGTGACCGATATCTGGATATAACAGGAGAACCAGAGGGTAATCCGATGAAGATGCGTACATGCGCAGTAGCCGGCATGTTTTACCCGCGGGAGCCTTCTCATCTGGAACAGCTGCTGGAGAAGTTCTTCGCCGGGGTAAAACCGGTAGGAAATCCTCTTGGCGTAGTGTCCCCTCATGCAGGATATGTCTATTCGGGGCAGGTCGCAGCCACTGCCTTCGGTGCAATCCCCCCGGGGTTTTCCGGCACCTTCGTGGTGATCGGCCCTTCACACCGGGGATATATCAACTGTGTCTCCGAAATGCCCTGGGAGACGCCGCTCGGGGTGGTTGATACGGATGACGAGTTCGTACGGGCGCTCGATATCGAGACCGATGAACTCTCGCACCGCGACGAACACTCGCTCGAGGTGCAGATGCCCTTTATCAAGTACCGCTTCCCCCGGGCGAGGATAGCCCCGGTGATGATGGGCCAGCAGGACTATGCAAGCGCGATGCGCCTTGCTGAAAAGATCCTCCACGCGGTCCGGCAGACGAAACGGGATGTCCGGATTGTCGCGTCCAGCGACTTTTCCCATTATGTGCCCCAGGAGAAGGCAAAATCGGATGATCTCTGGGCGATCGAACCGTTAGCGACACTCGATACGAAGGAATTCTACCGGCGGATCGCGGAACGGCGGGTAACAGCCTGCGGGTACGGCCCGATCACCGCCATGGTGAGCGCCTGTGCCGGGCTTGGGGCGAAAGCGGCAAAACTGATCCGGTATGCAACAAGCGGGGATGTGACGGGGGATACACGGGAAGTTGTCGGTTACGCGAGTATTGCGGTGATCTAGGTTGGCAACGTGGAGTGCGCCGGGCAAGGTATTTTTGTTCGGCGAGCATGCAGTAGTATACGGAAAGCCCGGCATTGCCATGGCCATCAAACCCCGGGTGTTTGTCACCGTGCGGGACACGAAACGGGCCCAGCGGGCAAAATCCCCGTATATTGACGGCTGTTTCGAGGCAATGGGCGTGGTGGGCAGCGTATACATCAACTCCCAGATCCCGAGCTCATCAGGCCTCGGGTCGTCTGCTGCAGTGACGGTGGCCACGCTCTCGGCAATCAATGACGAGTTCAGGATGAACAGGACCCGCGAGGATGTCGCGAACATGGCATTCGAGATCGAGAAAAAGGTGCAGAAAGGGCGGGCGAGCCCCACCGATACGACGGTTTCCACCTACGGCGGGATCGTGCTCATCAGCGGCGGATCCCGGAGGCGGCTGCCGCCGCAGAACATGCACCTCGTGGTCGGGGATTCCTTGGTCTCGCACAGCACCGCGAGGATGGTGGAGCAGGTCGCGGAACTCAAGAAGACCTTCCCGGGTATTGTCGACCCGGTCCTCGATGCCATCGAGGGGGTCAGCCTGAGCGCGATCCACCACCTCAGCAACCCGAGGGAACTGGGCCGGTACATGAACATGAACCACGCCCTTCTCGAAGTGCTCGGGGTCGGTCACCCGCAGCTCGCAAAGATGGTCCTTGCTGCCCGGAACGCCGGGGCATTCGGTGCCAAGATCACGGGTGCCGGCGGGGGAGGGTGCATGGTTGCGCTCTGTCCCAAGCCCATCAAGCACCGCATTGCGCAGGCAATCGAGGCCTGCGAGGCGCGGGCAATTGTGACCGGCATTGATACGGAAGGCGTACGAAAGGAGAAGAATGTCTGAGCGGCTGATCCTGAAACTCGGTGGGAGCGTCATTACCGACAAGAGTGCCGGTTGTGCGGTCGACAAGGCACGGCTTGCGTCGATTGCCGGCGCCGTCGCGGGTGCCCGGGCAGGGGGGATACTCGTGATCCATGGTGCAGGATCGTGCGGTCACCCCGAGGCGAAGCGTTACCATCTTGACAAGGGTGTGAAGGCGGGGGAGACCGAAGGTATCTTTGTCACCCACAAGGCGGTCAGCAGCCTCAACGATGAGGTTGTCTCTGCCCTGCGGGAGAAAGGGGTGGCGGCAGTCGGTGTCCACCCGCTCCATACCGGCATTGCAGACAACGGCCGGCTGGTGGGGTTCGAGTGCCGCCACCTGGAAAAAATGCTTGCGCTCGGGATGGTCCCTGTGATCCACGGAGACGTGGTGATGGACCTTTCACGCGGAGCCTGTATCGTATCGGGCGACCAGCTCGTACGCTACCTCGCGGTTGCCTTACGGATCAACCGCGTGGGGCTCGCCACCGATGTACCGGGAGTGCTGGATGGAGACGTTGTGGTACCGGCAATCACGAAAAAAACGGTACAGGCTCTCCAGATCGGCAGTTCGAATCATACCGACGTCACCGGTGGAATGAAAGGGAAAATTGATGAACTGCTCGGCCTTGCGGACGCAGGGATCCGGTCAGATATCTTTCATGTCTCGCGTATTCCGGACTTCCTGAAAGGATCCGGTCACGGCGGGACGATGGTGAGGGGAGACTAGATCGTATGGCAGACAAGAAGCGGTTTACGTCATCGCGGAAGCTCGATCACCTCCGCATATGCGCTGAAAAAGAGGTTGAGAGCGGCGATGCCGGCTTCTCGGATATCCGGTTCGTGCATAATGCCCTGCCGGAATGCGACATGGGGACAATCGACTTACATAGTGGGTTCCTCGACCGTGCCTTTTCCTCGCCCCTCTTCATATCGGCGATGACCGGCGGTCATCCCGGTACAAAGGATACGAATGCCCGGCTTGCACGGGCTGCAGAACGGTACGGGATCGGGATGGGCGTAGGCTCCCAGCGGGCAGCGCTCGAGAACCCGTCCCTTGCCGATACATTCTCGGTTGTCCGTGACGAGGCGCCCCATGCATTCCTCGTTGCGAACCTCGGCGTGGTCCAGCTCCGCGACCATGGGATCGAGTGGGCGGAGCGGGCTGTCGAGATGATCGGGGCGGATGCGATTGCGATCCACCTCAATTTTCTGCAGGAAGCAATCCAGCCGGAGGGCGACCATAACGCAACCGGCTGCTTTGCTGCCATCGAAGAACTTGCCCGCACGTTCAAAAAACCGGTCATTGTCAAGGAGACCGGGTGCGGGATCTCGGCCGCAACGGCACGCCGGTGCTGGGGCGCGGGCGTACGGGCCATCGACACCGGCGGCTGGGGCGGGACGTCCTGGGCTGCAGTCGAGAGTGTCCGGGCGGACGAGAGCGCTCATGCGGGGGATAAGAAACTCAAGGTGCTCGGGGAGGACTTTGCCGCATGGGGGATCCCCACCGTGGTCAGCCTCGCCGAAGTGCTTGCAACCGGCAGCCCGGTGATCGCATCGGGCGGTATACGCAGCGGCCTTGATATCGCCAAGGGGCTTGCCTTTGGGGCAGACCTGTGCGGTATGGCACTCCCGCTTCTCAAGCCGGCGATGAAAGACGACAAAGCGCTCGCTGAAGTGATCGATACGATCCACCGGGAGCTTACGGTCGCCATGTTCCTGACCGGATCGGCACGTGTTGCCGATCTCAGGAAAGCAACCCTGCATATTACGGGAAGGACCCGGCAGATGATTGAAAAAGACAATCCGGCACGGATTAAACGATAAAACGGTAAACCGGGTAATTTTTCAGGAAGAATAACCAAACTGGAGAGAGATACACAATGGATATAGAAATTATCGCAGTAGGCGGATACGACGAGGTCGGGCGAAATATGACCGCCGTCCGCTGCGGAAAGGAAATTGTCATTTTTGACATGGGACTCCGCCTGGACCAGGTAATGATCCACGAGGACGCGGAGATAGAGAACATGCACTCCCTTGACCTGATCAAGATCAAGGCGATACCTGACGATACGCGAATGAACGAAGTCGAGGGGACCGTAAAAGCGATCGTCTGCTCGCACGGGCACCTCGACCATATCGGGGCAATCCCGAAGCTGGCGCACCGGTACAATGCCCCGATCATCGCCACGCCCTATACAACGGAACTCATCCGCCAGCAGATCTCGGGCGAGCAGAAATTCGGCGTCAACAACAAGCTCTTTGCCCTCAAGTCGGGTCAGCGGTATACGCTCTCCCAGAACCTGATCCTCGAGTTCGTCCGGACGCAGCACTCGATCATTGATACCGTGACGCCGGTGCTCCACACCCCCCATGGTGCGATTGTCTATGCCTGTGATTTTAAGTTCGACAGGACACCGGTCATAGGCGAACCCCCGGACTTTGCCCGCTTCCGCCAGATCGGGAAAGAAGGTGTGCTTGCGCTGATTGTCGAGAGCACGTATATCGAACGCCCGGGCAGGTGCCCGAGCGAGCGGATCGCCCGCGACCTTGTCCGCGACGTCATTACCAGTTACGAGGATGACAAGAACGCGATCATCGTCTCGACGTTTTCCTCGCACATCTCCCGTGTCAAGACGATCGCGGAATGCGCCCATGAGATCGGCAGGAAGCCTGTGCTGCTCGGCCGCTCGATGGAGAAGTACTCGGTGACTGCCGAGCAGATGAAACTCGTATCGTTCCCCGAGACCACCAGTGTCTTTGGGAACCGGCGGACCGTTGACCGGACCATGCGCCGGATGATGAAGGCGGGCAAGGACAAGTTCCTGCCCATCGTGACAGGACACCAGGGAGAACCGGGATCCATCCTGACGCGTGTTGCTCTCGGCGACACACCGTATCAGCTTGTCAAGGGCGATAAGGTCATCTTCTCGGCAAACGTGATCCCGAACCCGATGAACTATGGGCAGCGGTACATGATCGAACAGCACCTCAAGCTCGCGGGCGCACGGGTATTCGAGGACCTGCACGTCAGCGGGCACGCGTACCGCGAGGACCATTACGAGTTCGTCCAGCTGCTGCAGCCCCAGCACATCATCCCGGCCCACGGGAACATCAAGATGACTGCCAGCTATGCGGATTTTGCCGGCGATCTCGGGTATGTCACGGGGTCTACGGTGCACCTTATGAGGAACGGACAGCGGCTCAAGATCAATTAACCGGAGAATTCTATGTCGGAACTTTCACCGTACCTTGCATCGGTCGCAACAACGATCGATCACATGATCGACCGGTATTTCGTCGACAAGACGGGCGAACTGAACAAAGCTTCCGCCCACCTGCTTGCAGCCGGGGGAAAACGGCTCCGCCCTGCGGTTCTGATGCTTGCTGCGGATGCGGTGAAACCCGGGAGTTCGGACGAGCTCCTGCACGCAGCGCTCGCACTCGAGGTGACCCACACATTCACCCTCATCCACGACGATATAATGGATGACGACACCCTGCGCCGGGGCGTGCCGACGGTCCACACGAAGTGGGACATGCCGACCGGTATCCTTGCCGGCGATGTCCTGTACGCCCGCGCCTTCGAGCACCTCTGCATGGTGGAGGCGAAGGACGAGGCAAAAGTCCGTGCCGTAACCATGCTTGCCAAAGCCTGCGCCGATATCTGCGAAGGCCAGCACATGGACATGTCCTTTGAGCACCGCACCGATGTCGATGAACCGGAATATCTGGATATGGTCAGGAAAAAGACCGGTGTCCTGTATGCAGCCGCAACCGGTATCGGGGCCGTCCTTGCCGGCGGTAACGCCGTGCAGGTAAAAGCGCTCTACAATTTCGGGCTCAATACCGGCGTTGCCTTCCAGATCCAGGATGACCTGATCGATCTCCTGACTCCTGCGGAGAAGAGCGGGAAGGACCAGGCTTCCGACCTCCGCGAGGGCAAACAGACCCTCCTGATGATCAAGGCACGCGAAAAAGGTCTCGACCTGAAGAAATACCAGCGGACGCTCTCCCCCACGGACATTGACGCAGCGATCAGGGAGCTGACTGCCGCGGGGGTCATCGATGAGGTGAAACAGGCAGCATCCGATCTGGTAAAGGCAAGCAACAAGCACCTCTCCGTCCTGCCTCCCTCACAGGAACGGCAGCTCCTGATGGACGTAGGCGAATTTTTTGTGACCCGGAGCTTTTAGGATGGACGGGGACGATCCAAAAGAGATCCTTTTTTTGTGTGCATTGCAGAACGCAGTGAAGCATGGCGGGGTTCCGCAGAGCGGGGCCGTGATCGGCATGGTCATGGGTGCCCACCCGGAGCTGCGGAGCAGGGCAAAGGAAGTCTCGGTACTGGCAAAAGAGGCGATTGCCGATGTTGCAGCCCTCTCTCCTGAAGCGCGGGTTACCACGCTCCAGGCGCGGGCCCCGGCGATGTTTGCCGCCCTTTCCGAGAAGCACGAGCACAGGAAGGTGCTCCCGGATCTCGAGAAGGCGGAAAAAGGGGTTGTCATGCGGTTTGCCCCCAACCCATCCGGTCCGCTCCATATCGGGCACGCCCGGGCTGCGGCGCTGAACGATGCCTACGTGAAGCAGTACGGCGGGCGGTACATCCTCCGCATCGAGGATACCGATCCGAAACGGGTTGATCCGGATGCGTACGAGATGGTGGTGGAGGACCTCAGATGGCTCGGTCTTGGCATCACGGAGACCGTGACCCAGAGCGACCGGCTCCCCCTCTATTACGATCTCTGCAGGCAGCTGATTGAAAGAGGCGGGGCGTACGTCTGCACCTGCGATAACGAACACTTCAGGGAGCTCAAGCAGAAGAAGACCGCCTGCCCCTGCCGCAACCAGCCGGTGGCGAAGAACCTCGAACTCTGGCAGAAGATGCTTGACCACACCTTCAGGGAAGGCGAGGTCTCGGTCCGGATCAAGACCGACCTTGACAATCCGGACCCGGCCATGCGGGACTTCCCGGCGTTCCGCATCCTCGACTCCCCCCCGCACCCGAAGGTGAAGGC
>Ga0326726_10005447_pt1 | contig 11526 bp, 7 predicted proteins | sample MHFenrmetagenome_2_FD_207603 | JGI IMG/M metagenome (GOLD analysis project Ga0326726, IMG submission 207603) | Lab enriched peat soil microbial communities from Michigan Hollow, Ithaca, NY, United States - MHF15MN | ecosystem: Environmental > Terrestrial > Soil > Wetlands > Peat | place: USA...
GAGCGGCCCGGGGTCGGTGCGGAACCCCGCGTTGCGGATGTTGAGCGGGCCGTCCGGCGTGAACGCCGTGCCGTTGCGCCCCATCCGCGTCGGCGCCACACAATCGAACAGATCGACGCCACGCTCCACTGCTGCCACCAGGTCCTCGGGAAAGCCCACACCCATAAGATAACGGGGCCGTGAAGCGGGGAGTCGAGGCTCGAGATCTTCGAGCGTTTGATACATCACGGGCTTGGGCTCCCCCACGGACAGTCCGCCGACGGCGATGCCGGTCCAGCCGGCCATGTCGAGGATGCGAGCGAGGGCCTCCTGACGAAGCACGCGGTGAGCGCCGCCTTGGAGGATGGGCCAGAGTGTTTGGCGGTCGGGCGGACCGGCGGTCGCCAGCTCTCGATGCCGTCTCGCGCACCGTTCTAGCCATCGGGTCGTTCTTTCCATCGCGTCCCGAGCGACCGCCTCATCCGCCCCGCCCGGTACTACGTGATCGAACGCCATGGCGATATCCGAGCCCAGGGTCCACTGGATTTCGGTCGCGCGTTCGGGGGTCAGGCGACGTCGCGCGCCGTCGAGGTGACTCTGAAACTCCACCCCATCGTCGTCGACACGACGGAACCCGGCGAGGGAGAACACCTGGAACCCGCCCGAGTCGGTGAGAAGCGGCCGATCCCACGCCATGAACCGATGCAACCCGCCCAGCTCGGCCACGATGTCTTCGCCGGGACGCACGTGCAGGTGGTAGGTGTTGGCGAGGACGATCTGGGCGCCGATGGCCCGCAGGTCGTGAGGCGAAAGCGCGCGGACGCTGCCCTGCGTGCCGACGGGCATGAAGCAGGGGGTGTCGACCGTGCCGTGGGGAAGGGTGAGGGAGCCGGCGCGGGCAGGGCCGCCGGAGACCGCTCCGAGCGCGAACTCGAACACCGGCTACCTCGGGGTCGCTACGGGCGGCTCGACGAGGCCCATGCCCTGAACGATCCGCTCGAACCGGGCGGTCCCGCGTAAGGGATCGAACACCGGGTCCCCTGCGATGGTCCAGAGGAAGAATGACCGCTCGCGGTATCCCCGCTCCAGCCAATCGAGCGCGGCGGCGGTATCGCGCAGTCCCATGGCGATGTACGCGAACACCTCGGGTGTGATGTAGCGCTGTCGCGCGTGCCGCTCGAGCCGTCGCTGGATCGCGAGGGCATCGGCGCGCCGACCCGCCATTCCGTAGGCGTAACCCAGGTACGCCACCTGCGGATACGGTCGCTGATCCGTGGTGTCGATCGTCAAGGTCGCGAGGGCTTCTCGATACCGATGCTGCAGCATCAGCGAGACGGCCAAATCGCCGCGGGCCTCGACGTTCGTGGAGTCAAGCGCTATGGCCTGGCGTAGCTCGGCTTCGGCCTCGGGGTATCGGCGCATGTAGTTGAGCATGCTCCCGACCCGGGCGTTGAAGATCTGATTCAACGGGTCCAGCCGCCGCGCCGTGCGCATCTCGCCCAGCGCCGCATCGAGCTGTTCTTGAGCCCGGAAATACCATGCACGGTAGAGGTGCGTAGCTGGTTCGGTGGAGTCGAGGGCCAGGGCCCGGTCCAGCTCGCGCCTGGCTGTTTCCCAATCCCAGTCGTGGAAGACGGCGATGAATCCGAGTGAGGTGTGGGCCAGGGCGAGGCCGCTGTCCAGCGCGACGGCGCGTGAGGCCGCGGCCTTAGCCTGCGCAAAGGCATCGCCCGGGGGCGTGTTGCCGAATCCCGCCTGGAAGGCGTAGGCCTGGGCCAGCCCCGCCCACGCCTGGGCATAGTTCGAATCGAGCGCCAGCGCTTGCTGGAAGAACCCGATGGCCCGTTGCAGCGCGGGCAACCCTCCGGCCGCGCGCTGGTTGACGAAGTAGCGGCCCTTCAGGTACAGATCGTGCGCATCGGTGTTCTCGGTGCCGTGCCGCACCAGCGGCTGATCTCCCCCTCTCAATCGCAGCTGCAGGGCCGCCACGATCGCGCGAGAGATCTCGTCCTCGACATCGAGAATGTCCTTCACTTCACGACGATAGGTCTCGGACCACAGGATTCGGCCGGTCGCGGCGTCAATGAACTGTGCGGTCACGCGCAGCGTGGCGCCCGCTCGCTGCACGCTCCCTTCCAGCAGCGTCGTCGCATTCAACCGCGCGCCGATCGTCTTGCTGTCGAGACCAGAATCCCGCAGTGCGAAGACCGAGGTCCGGCCCGCCACTTGCACGCCCGCGATCTGGCCGAGGGCACTGATCAGCTCATCGGTGATGCCAACGGCAAAGTACTGATCGTCCGGGCTGCTGCTCTCGTTGACGAACGGGAGGACGGCCACCGACGGAACCGCGGCCGAGGCGCGGCGATGGAAGACGGTCCACAATGCTGCGGCAAGAAAAATGGTGGCCACGATGGTGGTCACCGTCCGCCGGGAGACGTGCCACCGAATGGCGACCTTTGGGGCGGGCGCGGCTCCGGTGAGGGCATCGCGGAATTGGGCAGCGCTCGCGAAGCGATCGTCCGGGGCCTTGGCGAGCGCTTTGGCGAGCGTCCGCTCGAGCGTGCTCGGCACCTCGGCCCGGCTCTTCCGCACCGAGGGGACCGGGTCCACAGTGTGCCGCGCGAGGATCGCCTGCGCCGTAGTGCCTGTGTAAGGCGGCGCTCCAGCCAGCATCTCGAACAGCACGCAGCCCAGCGCGTACACGTCGGTGCGGCCATCCACGGGGTCGCCCACCACTTGTTCCGGACTCATATAGAGTGGGGTGCCGATGACGACGCCTGTGGCGGTAAGGGCCGTGCGCGTGACCGCTTGTCCGGCTGCGGCGTCGATCGCGCGCGCGATCCCGAAATCGGCGACGATCGCCTGGCCGGTGTGCAGCAGGATGTTCTCGGGTTTGATGTCGCGGTGCACGATGCCCAGCTGATGCGCGTAGTCGAGCGCCGCAGCGACCTCGGCGGCGAGGCGTACCGCCTCCTCGATGGGCAGCCGGGGCTCGCGATCCAGGCGCTGCCGCAACGATTCCCCTTCGACGTACGGCATGACGAAAAAGAGAAGGCCGTCGGCTTCCCCTGAATCGTAGAGCTGCAGGATGTGCGGGTGGCTCAGTTTGGCGGCGATCTGGATCTCGCGCAGGAAGCGCTCGGTGCCGAGCGCCGCCGCGAGCTCGGGGCTTAGCACCTTGAGAGCGACCAAGCGCCCGAGCTTCTTGTCGCGGGCGAGATAGACGGTCGCCATGCCGCCGTGCCCCAGCTCCCGCTCGATGGTGAAGCGGTCGGCGAGGGCGGCGGTGAGGCGGGAGAGATCGTCAGCCGGCAGAAGGGCTCGCGGGAGGAAGGGGCCACGCAATAATGCAGCGGAGGCCCAATCACCGCTATCGGCGACCTGGTTTTGCGATTGACCCGCGGTTGATTTGGTGGTACTAGACTGGTGCTCGTCGACAAGGGCTTTCACCTGTTCGGGAGGCAGACATGTGGCGCAAGGCGCAGTGTGGTATTCTGCTCGGGCTTTTCGTCGCGCCGAAGGTGATGGTCGGGCAGGGTTGCATGCCTGTGCGCTTCACCTCCCCCGCGTTGGGCGGTCAGCGAGCCTCATTCTTGCAACCGCATGAATGGCAGCTCGGCGTCTCCGTCCGACGCGTTGCGACCAACCGCTTCTTCGTTGGAACTCAGGAGGACGAAACCAAAGCCCCGTTCGGCCAACCACTGCACTTGCGACTCAATTCGCTGGATCTGAGCTTGACCTATGCCACCAGTGAGCGTTTCAGTCTGACCCTGACGGCGCCGCTGGCGTACAGCACCGTCGAGAACACTCAACCCGACCTTCTGCGTCACCAGGTTTCAACCGGCGGCGTGGGTGACATCAATCTGATGAGCCATCTCTGGCTCGGCACCCCGTCACGGAACCCCAGCGGTAACGTCTTGGTGGGGCTCGGACTCAAGTCGCCGACGGGAAGCAACCACGTCACGGGCGCTTTCCACGACTCTCTCGGCAACGTGTCGCAGACGACGCTCACACAGGCCGTCCAGCTTGGGGATGGAGGGTGGGCGGTGCTGCTCGAGGGGCAGGCCTTCCGTCAGATCTTCTCGCGCGCCTCGCTCTACTTCTCCGGCTCCTACTCGATCAGTCTGCGGGAGCATACCGATGTGCTGCGGTCGCCGGGCGTACTCTATGCCGTGCCCGACCTCTATTCGGCGCGGGTGGGATTGGCCTACGGCTTGATGGCCGAGCCGGGACTCTCGGTGAGCTTGGGTGGCCGGATCGACGGGACCCCCGTCCGCAACCTGGTGACCGGCAAGTCCGACTTCTTTCGCAGCGCGGGCTACACCCTGTACCTCGACCCCGGGCTTTCGCTCCAGAGTGGACCCAATCAGCTCACCCTCAGCGTCCCGGTACGGGTTCACCATAACTATGTGAGCATGCAGCTCAGCACCGGACAGACGCGGGTTGGGATGGGGGGCGTGAGTGACTACGTGATTTACGCCGGCTATTCCCGGCGGTTCTAGGACAGGCTCGAGCAGCTACGGCGGCGGCAAGATCTCACCAAGGTGTTGCTGCAGTGACGCGGCGCTGAGCGGCCCAATGTTGACCGCACGCACGACACCATCCGCCCCGATGAACAGCGTCGTCGGGAGGCCGCGCAGCGCATAGCGCTTCCGCACTTTCCCTCTCTCGTCCAGGAGGACGGGGAAGGACATGTGGAACTCATCGACGAAGTTCCGCACGGCCCGCGTCGAGGTTTCCTGATCCCGGCCGTTGATGGCGAGGACCACGAGTCCAGCGTCGCGATGGGCCTGGTAGGCGGCGACCACCAGCGGGATCTCGTCGCGACAGGGCGGGCACCAGGTTCCCCAGAAGTTGATCAACACCGGATGACCCTTGAAATCGGCCAGACGGACGGAATCTCCGTCCAGCGCTTTCAGGGTGAAGCCGGGAGCGGTATCGCCAAGGGTCTGGGCGGCGAGCGGGGCGGATGCGAGTACCGTCAGGACCCAGAGCCGGCGCCAACAATCAGCATGTCTCACGGTCACATTCCTTCCGCAACGCCAACGGGTTCGAGGCTTGAGACTGACCGACATCCCGCCCAGCGCAGTCGAGTCACTTGGACGTCCCACCCGCAACGGGCTGGAGGGTAATCCCGATGCCCCGAACGATCCGTTGAAAGCGCGGTTGGCCTCTCAGCGGATCGTACGTCGGCCAGGCCAGTTGCAAGATGAGAAACGACCGCTCGCGGTATCCGCGCTCCAGCCAGTCGAGCGCCTGGCCAGTGTCGCGCAGCCCGAGGGCGATCAGAGCGAAGGCTTGGGGCATGACATAGTGCGTCCGTGCCCGCTGCGCGAGGTAGTGCTGGATCCGGACCGCCTCGGCGCGACGACCGGCAAGGCCGTACACATACCCCATCTGAGCCGCCACCTGCCACCCCGCCTGCCGGTTCAAGTCCGTGGTGTCCTCCAGGGTTCGGAAGATCGCGATCGCCTCGGGAAAACGGTGCTGGACGCCCAACAGAGTTCCAAGTTCGGAGCGAGCTCCCACGTTGGTGGAATCGAGTGCGAGCGCCTGGCGATAGGCACCCTCCGCCTCGGTGTAGCGGCGCGCTTGGACCAATACAGAGCCCAGCCGGGCATTGATCACTTGATTCAGAGGGTCCAGGCGTTGAGCAGTTCGCACTTCCGTCACTGCCACATCGAGCTGACCCTGACACAGGAACAGCCACGCCCGAAACAGGTGGGTACTCGGCTCAGTGGAGTCGATGGCAAGTGCCCGATCGAACTCCCGGCCGGCCGTCGCCCAGTCCCAGTCGTGGAATGTCGCGATGATGCCCAGTGAGGTATGTGCGTCGGCGAGGGTGCTGTCCAGCGTCACGGCACGCTGAGCAGCTGCCTTGGCCTCAGTGAAAGACTCGGCTGGGGGGGTGTTGGCGAACACGGGCAACAGGCTGTAGTCCTCGGCCAGACCCGCCCACGCCTGGGCGTACCCTGAGTCGAGTGCGATGGCTTGCTGGAAGAACCCGATCGAGCGCTGCAGTGCGAAAGGGATCGACCGCTGGTTCCAGAAGTAACGCCCTTTCAGGTACAGATCGTGGGCTTCCGGGTTCTCGGTGGAGCGGCTGGTCAACGCGGCCCTCGCCGTGCCCTACAAATGGACGCGTAGCGAGGCGACAATCGCCCCCGCGATCGAGTCCTGGACGGCAAACACGTCCCGGTCCCGCGCGTCTTGATCGTAGTCCTCCGACCAGAGCTCGTTGCCGTCCGCGACGTCGATGAGCTGCACGCTTACCCGCCGCCGGTTCCCACTCACTCGGACCCCCCCCTCCAGCACGTAGCGGACCTGGAGCTGCTTTCCGATCTCGCGGGGGACAATCCCTTTCCCCTTGAAACTGAACGCCGATGATCGGGCCGATACGCGCAAGCCCGCGACTCGGCCTAGTGCAGTGGTGATCTCGTCGGACATCCCGTCGCTGAACGGCTCGTTGCTCGAATCGCCGCCGACATTCTTGAACGCGAGCACGGCGACCGACGGAATCGGCCCACCGGACGAGCCGTGCCGAACGAGAGCGTATCCAGCCATGAGCATAGCGAGAGTGGCGGCCGTTATCGCTGCGCGCCGCTTCCATCGGGCTGTGCCCCGCGGAGGCGGCGCGGCCCCGGTCAGCGCATCGCGGAATGCGGCGGCGCTGGCGAACCGATCCTCCGGGGCTTTGGCGAGCGCTTTGGCGACGGTGCGCTCGACGCCGACCGGGACCTCCGGCCGGGTCTTCCGCACCGAGGGGATGGGGTCCACGGTGTGCCGTGCCAACACCGCCTGGGCACTCGGTCCGGTGAACGGCGGAGTTCCGGCCAGCATCTCGAACAGCACGCAGCCCAGGGCGTAGACATCGGTGCGCCCATCCACCGGATCACCGACGATCTGTTCCGGGCTCATGTAGCGCGGCGTGCCGACGATGACGCCCGTGCCGGTGATCGCCGTCCTGGTGGGACCAACTCCAGCCGCGGCGTCGATCGCGCGGGCGATCCCGAAATCGGCGACGATCGCCTGGCCGGTGTGGAGCAGGATGTTCTCCGGCTTGATGTCGCGGTGCACGACGCCCTGCAGGTGCGCATAGTCGAGCGCGGCCGCAACCTCGGCGGCGAGCCGCACGGAGGCCTCCACGGGCAATCGGCCTTCGCGATCCAGCCGCTGGCGCAGCGATTCTCCCTCGACGTACGGCATGACGAAGAAGAGGATCCCGTCAGCCTCACCGGAATCATGTAACGGGAGAATGTGCGGGTGGCTCAGTTTGGCGGCGATCTGGATCTCGCGCAGGAACCGCTCGGTCCCGAGCGCCGCGGCCAGCTCGGGGCGCAGCACCTTGATGGCGACCAGTCGGTCGTGCTTGCGGTCGCGGGCGAGGTAGACCGTCGCCATCCCCCCGTGCCCCAGCTCACGCTCGATCGTGAAGCGGTCGGCAAGGGCGGCGGTGAGTCGGGAGAGGTCGTCAGCCGGATTCACTTGGCCGCTCCACCCGGAATAGGCGAGAGGACGACGCCCATGTCCCGGACGATCCGTTGAAAGCGCGGTTGACCGTGCAGTGGATCAAACGTCGGCGAAATAACGACTCCCATGAGAGCCGACCGCTCATGATATCCGCGCTCCAGCTCGTCGAGCGCCCGGGCGGTGTCGCCGAGGCCGAGGGCGATCCAGGCGAGACTCGGAGGCATGATGTAGTGCGTGCGGGCGCGCTGCTCGAGGTAGCGCTGGATCTTGAGCGCCTCAGCGCGACGACCGGCCAGGCCGTACGCGTACCCCAGCGGGCCTGCCACCAGGAACCCGCCCTGCCGATTCAGATCCGTGGTGTCCTCCAGGCTCCGGAACATCGCGAACGCTTCGGGAAAACGGTGCTGGAAGGCTAGCAGGAGTCCCAGTTCGGCCCGGGCGCTCACGTTGGAGTCGAGCGCCAGCGCCTGGCTAAGCGCGGCCTCCGCCTCGGCGAAACGGCGCGCCTGGAACAATGTGCCGCCCAGGCGGGCATTGATTAGCTCGTTCAGAGGATCCAGGCGTTGCGCTGTCTTGAACTCGGCCACCGCCGCGTCAACCTGACCCACACTATGGAAGTACGTCGCGCGAAACTGGTGAGTGCGCACATCGGTGGAATCGATGGCCAACGCTCGGTCGAACTCCCGACGGGCCGTCGCCCAGTCCCAGTCGTGGAATACCGCGATGATGCCCAGCGCGGTGTGTGCGTCGACGAGGGTGCTGTCCAGGGTGACGGCACGCTGAGCGGCCGCCTTGGCCAGGGCGAACGGGACGGCGGGCGGTGTGTCGCCGAATATGGGCACGAAGCTGTACGCATCGGCCAAGCCGGCCCACGCGCGGGCGTAGTTCGAGTCGAGCGCGATGGCTTGCTGGAAGAACCCGATCGCCCTGTTCAAGGCGACGGGTCCGGTCGACCCGCGCTGATTCCAGAAGTAACGTCCTTTCAGGTAGAGATCGTGGGCTTCGGGGTTCTCGGTGGAGCGATTGGTCAACGCGGCCCGCGCCGGGCCCGAAAGGTGGATCCGGAGCGACGCGACAATCGCCCGCGCGATCGAATCCTGGACCGCAAACACATCCCGGTCCCCGGCGTCCCGATCGTAGTCGTCCGACCAGACTTCGCTCCCATCGGCGACGTCGATGAGCTGCACGCTCACCCGCCGCCGGCTCCCACTTACCCGGACCCCTCCATCGAGCACGTAGCGGACCTGAAGCCGCTTTCCGATATCTCGGGGGACGATACCTTTCCCTTTGAAACTGAACGCCGATGATCGGGCCGCGACGCGCAGTCCCTCCACCCTGCCCAGCGCGGTGGTGATCTCGTCCGACACCCCGTCGCTGAACGGCTCGTTGGCCGAATCGTCTCCGATATTCTTGAACGCGAGCACGGCGACCGACGGAATCACCCCGCGGTGCCCGAAAAGCCCGTATCCAGCGATGAGCACGGCGAGAGCGGCGGCAGTGACCGCTGCGCGCCGCTTCCATCGGGCTCTGCCCCGCGGAGGCGGCGTGGTCCCGGTCAGCGCGTCACGGAATGCGGCGGCGCTCGCGAACCGGTCCTCCGGAGCCTTGGCGAGCGCTTTGGCGACCGTGCGTTCGATCGCGACCGGGACCTCCGACCGGCCCTTCCGCACCGATGGGATGGGGTCCACCGTGTGCCGCGCCAGGATCGCCTGGGCGGAGGGACCAGCGAACGGTGGGGCGCCGGCGAGCATCTCGAACAGCACGCACCCGAGGGCGTACACATCGGTCCGGCCGTCTATCGGGTCCCCGACGACCTGCTCGGGGCTCATGTAGAGTGGCGTGCCGATGATGACGCCCGTGCCGGTGAGTGCCGTCCGGCTGGGCCCATCCCCGGCCGCCGCATCGATGGCGCGCGCGATCCCGAAATCGCTCACCACCGCCTGGCCGGTGTGCAGCAGGATGTTCTCTGGTTTGATATCCCGGTGCACGATGCCTTGCTGGTGGGCGTAGTCGAGCGCGGCTGCGACCTCGGCGGCGAGCTGTACTGCCGTGGCGACTGGCAGTCGGCCTTCGCGCTCCAGCCGCTGGCGCAGTGACTCTCCCTCGACGTACGGCATGACGAAAAAGAGGAGGCCGTCGGCCTCCCCCGAGTCGTAGAGCGGCAGGATGTGCGGGTGGCTCAGCTTGGCGGCAATCTGGATCTCGCGCAGGAACCGCTCCGTCCCCAGCGCCGCGGCCAGCTCGGGGCGGAGCACCTTGACGGCGACGAAACGATCGTGCTTGCGGTCGCGTGCGAGGTATACGGTTGCCATGCCGCCGCGTCCCAACTCCCGCTGGATTTCGAAGCGGGCGGCGAGGGCGGCAGTGAGGCGAGCGAGATCGTCAGCCGGCAGGAGCGGGCTCGGAGATCAAGAGGGGGTCAATAATGCAGACGGTGGGGGGTCGCCGCCAACGTCCTCAAACCTCGGGAGGATGGTACCGATGGGCTATCGGGTCGGCAGGATTTCGCTGAGATGTCGCTGCAGCGCCGCCGCGCTGAGCGGCCCGATATTCACGGCGCGCACCACGCCGTCCGCTCCGATGAACACCGTCGTGGGGAGCCCCCGCAGCCCATAGCGTTTGCGTACAGCCCCCTTCTCGTCCAGCGGGACGGGAAAGGGCATGTGGAATTCCGCGACGAAGTTCCGCACCGCCCGCGTCGACGTTTCCTGGTCTCTTCCATCGACCGCGAGTACCACCAGGCCGGCGTCTTGATGCGCACTGTAGGCGGCGACAATCAGCGGGATTTCGTCGCGGCAGGGCGGGCACCAGGTTCCCCAGAAATTGATGATCACCGGGTGTCCCCGAAAGTCGGCGAGGCTGACCGAGTCTCCGGCCAGCGTCTTCAGGGTGAACGCGGGGGCCGTGTCACCGGGAGCCTGGGCGGTGAGCGCGGCGGAAGAGCAGACCGCCACGACGCCGAGTGCGGGTATCCAGTTTCGCCACCTCATGCCTACACGATAGCCATCGCATCGCCATACGAATAGAAGCGATACCGCTCCCGCACCGCTTCCCCGTAGGCCCGCATCACCGCGTCGTATCCCCCGAAGGCGCAGACCAGCATCAGCAGCGTCGAGCGGGGCAGGTGAAAATTGGTGATGATCCGGTCGACTGTGCGGAACGCATAGGGCGGATGGATGAACAGCGTCGTCTCTCCGGCACCCGCCACGATGCGGCCCCCCGCATTCGCGACGGTCTCGAGCGTCCGGACCACCGTCGTCCCCACAGCCCAGACGCGCCCACCCGCGGCGCGCCGCTCGTTGATGGTGCGCGCCGCCGCTTCGCCGACATCATAGACCTCGGCGTGCATCGGATGTCGGCTCAGATCTTCCACATCGACCGGCTTGAACGTCCCCGGGCCCACATGGAGGTCGAGCGTGACCACCGCCGTGCCGCGCCCACGCAGGGTGTCCAGCAGGTCAGCCGTGAAATGCAGCCCCGCGGTCGGCGCCGCGACCGAGCCCTCGTGGGCGGCGTAGACGGTCTGATAGCGCTCGCGATCGACGTCGGTCGGCGGGCGGCGAATGTAGGGCGGGAGCGGCACCTCGCCGTAACGCGCCAGGGTCGCGCGGCCATCGAGGCTTCCCACGAAGCGCAGTCGCCGCAATCCGCCGCCCAGCACCTTGAGGATCTCCACCTCGCTGTCCGGTCCAAAGCGGACGCGGCGACCCGGCTTGAGCTTGCCACCCGGATGGCCCAGGGCGAGCCAGGCACCGTCCGGCAGCTCACGCACGAGCAACACCTCGGCCGGGGCACCGCGCTCGCGCGTGCCGTGCAGCCGAGCGGGAATGACGCGAGAGGCGTTGAGGACGAGAACGTCCGCGGGGGCGACGAGCTCGAGGAGGTCGCGAAAGCGTCGGTGCGTCACGGTGCCGCTCGATCGGTTCAGCACGAGGAGCCGCGACGCTCCGCGCTCCGGAAGCGGCTCCTGCGCGATCAGCTCCGCAGGAAGGTCGTATTCGAAATCGGAGGCGTTCAGGTTTCGAACATGCTCGCCTGGTCGGGAGTCTTCGCCGGCGGCGGGAACCCGAAGTGCCG
>Ga0326726_10005448_pt1 | contig 11526 bp, 9 predicted proteins | sample MHFenrmetagenome_2_FD_207603 | JGI IMG/M metagenome (GOLD analysis project Ga0326726, IMG submission 207603) | Lab enriched peat soil microbial communities from Michigan Hollow, Ithaca, NY, United States - MHF15MN | ecosystem: Environmental > Terrestrial > Soil > Wetlands > Peat | place: USA...
CTTCCCGAATGCAGTGTCCTGGTACAACAGGGCAAGGCGGAACGGGCGGTCTGCGGATGCACCGAGTTTTTTATCGACGGCGGGGCGGACCACCTGGTCAATGAACATCGTCGTGTATTGCCCGTAGGTATCGGTTGTCGGGCAGTGGTGGAAGATGTAGCTGGTATCGATGTCGGTGCGATGGGTGATGATCGGGCTCGATGCACCAGTCACGATGTAAGGAACCTTGTATTCTGCTATGGTCTGCTCGTACGCAGAGGTCACCGCGCTTGAGTACCCGCCAACAAGAATGTCCACCTTGTCATCGGTAATCAGCTTGGTCGCGGCCTTCTGGCCTCCCTGCTGGGTTGACTCGTCGTCGCCTACGATGAGCCTGAGCTGGGCTTTCGATCCATCTTTGAGGGTAACGCCACCATCGGCATTGATCTTATCGGCGGCAACCTGGGCGGACTGCCACATATTGGTACCGACATTGCTCGCGGGACCGGTCAAGGAAGCAATGACACCGACCTTAACGGTTCCCTGTGGTGTAGTCGAAGGTTGCGTTGCCGCCTGCTGGGTACAGCCGGCTATGATTGCGGCTGCAATAAGCACACTTACGAGGAAAAGGACAGAGTATTTCATACAATATCACTATGCTATGTTATAGCATATCATTAAGTAATAGATCATAGGAGATTAAAAAGAATAACGGTTTGAGAATGTGAGTGATCTGCGGTTTCTCTCCATCACCGTTTTTTCCAGATCAGGTACCCCGACGGTTTTCATTCATATCCGAAGGCCTCTGGTGCAGACTTCTGTACTGCGTGGTGCATGTCTGCACATTCAGGAAGGGCTGATTCCCAGAAGATCTGCGATCTCGAGATAGTAGGCCGCAAACCCCTTCCAGCTTCCCCATCGCCCGGCAAAATTACGGGCTTCGGAAGAGGAGATCCTGCTGGTATGCAGATAAAACCGGGCAATGAAGCGCCGTACACCGATGTCGTCAGCCGGAAATGCGTCAGGGCGATGCAATCCCCTCAGGATCGTGAGCTCCGCGGTTCACCTCCCGACACCGCGAACCTTCGTGAGCTCTCTGATGATCGCCTCGGTATCCGTGTACGTCCGAAAGTTCTCCAGATCCAGCGACCCGGAGAGGATATCCCTCGATATGCCACGGATGTATTCACCTTTCCTGCGCGTCAGGCCGCAGGCCCGGAAGGTTCTGTCTGATGTCTCCGCCAGCATATCCGGGGTCGGGTAACCATAGTAGTTCTGATGATGAACTTCAAGTGTCCTGCCTGTTGCCCGGATGAGCCGTTTTTCTATGCTGTGTGCCGCTTTCAGCGAGATCTGCTGTTCAATGACCGAATCCACCAGCGCCTCAAATAGTGTCGCCGTTATCGGAATTTTTACCCCGGGTAACTGGCGGATAAGAGATGCCATGATCGGGTCATTGTGCATTTCATGGTAGAACGGGCTGATATCTTCGTTGATGTAAAACATTGAAGAAATGATTCCGCTCACCGCTGTCCTCCCCTGCTCTGATAGGGCATCACCGGGGCGGATAGTGAAACAGAGTTCAGGCGCGTCTGCGGTACCTTGCGAGAACACCTCTACGAGCACCAGTGTTCCTCTACTATCCAGCACCTGGCGGAAGATTCCTTTTTCATAGGTTCGTATCTGAGGATCCCCTCCGGAGAAGATCATCGCGCTACGGTGAAAGTCAAAGGGTTGTAGGGGATGGAGACAGGTGACCTGTATCGTATCACTCCGAAGTACTCTCCTGGTTCCTGCTTGTGTTTATCATCTCCGGTTATCAGGATTTGGCAGTTTAAGCAACATGCCCCCCTTATCGTTTCGGGTAACCCATTTCCCGCAGGGTCGCGGCGATCTCATCGAGGATACCGGGATCATCGATAGTCGCGGGAACCTGGTAAGGGACACCATCCGCGATCTTCTTTATCGTGCCCCGGAGGATCTTTCCCGACCTCGTTTTTGGCAGCCGTTTTACTACGGCAGCAGCCTTGAAAGACGCGATAGGGCCGATCTTCTGCCGTACCAGAACGATGAGCTCGGGCCTGATGATATCCGGCTCTTTTATGACACCGGCTTTCAGGACAACAAAACCCAGGGGCACCTCTCCTTTTACCGGGTCATGTACCCCGGCAACAGCACATTCAGCGACATCCGGGTGCGATGCGAGCACCTCTTCCATCGCTCCAGTGGAGAGACGGTGACCGGCGACATTGATAATGTCATCTGTCCTTCCCATGATCCAGAGGTAGCCATCGGTGTCGATATACCCCGCATCTGAAGTCAGATAATACCCGGGATAGGCAGAAAAATACGTCTTGACAAAATCCCGGTCGTTCTGCCAGAGGGTGGTAAAACATCCGGGCGGTAACGGGAGCCTGACCACGATGTTGCCGGTCTCCCCGGGAGGTACTATGCCGCCTTGTGCATCAAGTACACGCACATCGTACCCCGGCACCGGCTTCGTGCATGAACCAGGTTTTACCGGCAGGAGTTCGAGACCGACGCAGTTTGCACCGATAGCCCAGCCGGTCTCGGTCTGCCACCAATGGTCGATAACCGGCACCTTCAGGTGCTGTTGCGCCCATATCAGGGTGTCGGGATCGCATCGTTCACCCGCGAGAAAAAGGGCCCGGAGCGCAGACAGGTCATATTTATTAATATAGTCCCCGTCCGGGTCTTCCTTGCGGATGGCCCGGAATGCCGTCGGCGCACAGAACAACACAGAGACGCCGTGCTCCTGAATGACCCGCCAGAATCCTCCAGCATCCGGGGTCCCTACCGATTTGCCTTCATACAGGATTGTCGTGCACCCGAAAAACAACGGGCCGTACACGATATACGAATGCCCGACCACCCAGCCGATATCTGAAGCTGCCCAGTAGACTTCACCAGGCCGCATGTTGTAAATATTTTTCATACTCCAGGTCAGTGCGACGAGATGTCCTCCGTTATCCCGCAGCACGCCCTTGGGTTTTCCGGTCGTGCCGGAGGTATAGAGAAGGTACAGTGGGTCGGTTGACAGGACCGGAACACACGCAACGGGGTCCGCTTCGAGAAGTTCATTCCAGAGCACATCCCGTCCTGCCTGAAGAACCGCCGGTGCCTCCGTTCGTTGCACGACGACACAGGCGTGGGGTTTATGGATGCACAGAGCGAGTGCCGCATCCAGGAGCGGCTGGTAGGGGATTATGCGACTGACTTCTATCCCGCATGAGACCGAGATGACCACCCGGGGCCGGGCATCCTCGATGCGGGCGGCAAGTTCCCGTGCGGCAAACCCTCCGAAGACGACGGAATGGATGGCCCCGATGCGGGCACATGCAAGCATCGCGATGACCGCCTCAGGGATCATTGGCATATAGATCACGACACGGTCACCCTTCCCGACGCCAAGACGCTGTAACCCCCCGGCACATCTTGCTACATGATCCAGGAGTTCGCCATAGGTATAGCGCCTGACCGTTTTTGTGACCGGACTGTCATAGATCAATGCAATGCGGTTTTTCAACCCGTCCTCAACGTGGCAGTCAAGGGCATTATAACAGGAATTGACCATCCCTCCTTCGAACCAGTGGTAAAACGGGGGTTCTTTGACACTAAGTACCCGTTCATATTTTTTATACCAGTGAACTTTTTCCGCTGCCTCTCCCCAGAAACGATCCGGATCTGCGACCGACTCCCGGAATGCCCGCTCGTACTCCCCAACCATGAACCATATCCTGCCCGGCGTGTATAGTAGGAAATTGGGAGCGAACCTCTTATTACTTTCCTGAAAATCGCACCAGTAAGCACGTAAAGTGGTGCGGAAACGTGCAGGGAGTGGTGCAGCAAAGAAGATCCTGAAAGAGGTGATATTGTCAGAAAAACAAAGAAGTGCCCCAGGCCTGATTTGAACAGGCGACAACTAGATCTTCAGTCTAGCGCTCTCCCAAGCTGAGCTACTAGGGCAGGATACAGATGTTGTCGCTCGTGACTAATAAATGATCTGCTCTGGATTATACACGCGTATCGGGTGACCGTTCATTTTTATACACGGCGATGGCAGTATTAACAGATGCCCCTTGCCGGTAAAAATGTGGATAACGGGGACGGGGGACTCGCAGCCGCGGTGAAAAGTCGTTCGGCGCATGTTGTCCACCTTACCCATAACGATCTTGATGCTGTCGGAGCAGATGCAATACACCGGATGAAGTTCGGGAACGGGAATGTGTTTACCATCTGGAGTTCGGTCGGGAAATTTTCCGCACTTTTTTCCCTGGTTGCCTGCTGCGACGGGAAGGGAGATCTGCTCTCCATCTCCGATCTCGGGTATCACAAGGAAGTCGAAATAATTGCGCAGTCGGCACGGGTTCATGGCTGGAAGATAGAATGGCGGGACCATCACCGCTGGCGTGAAGATGAGATAAAAAAAGTCACTCAGGAGGTGACTATTCTCCGCATTGACACCTCTGTCTGCGCATGCGGGATAGTTGCCCGCGATCTGGCACCGGACAATCCCGTCGCAGAAGAAATCGCCCGGGTGGTTTGCGATTACGATCTCTGGAAACATGCCGATCCCCGTTCCGCAGTTCTGGGGCAGGTGCTCCAGCGCAAAAAGAACCGGGAACACGTTCGGGACTGTCTCGCTGCCGGTATATTCAGCGATGACCTCATCTCCCGGGAATATGCCGAGATCAAGGCCGAGATGGAAACGATGATGCAACAAAGCCTGAAGCATGCAACCATCACCGGAACGCGGTACCGGATCGCATTCGCCCCGCTGTATGGTTACCCGAGCGAGACGGCACATTTCATCCGCGGCGAGAGGAAGACGGATATTGAGGTGATCATCAGTAAAGACGGGAAGTTCTCGCTCCGGTCTGTCCCACCGGTAAGCCACCTGATAGCACGGGAGTTCGGCGGGGGCGGGCACCCGAATGCCGCGGGTGGTTCGTTCAACTTCACCATCGTGGAACGGTTTACCTGGTGGCTCCTGAAGAGGAGCCGGCATTTCGCTGAGTTTGTCAGGTTGGCTGAACTCTATTAACCTGAAGACTCCCACTCCTGTCGCTGACTGAATCCAACTGACAAGGGTAAGAATGGCACAGGATCTCTCAATAGAGCCTGCGGATACAGCCGGGGTCAGTCTAACCTTTGCTATCCATGATTTATTTATACCCCCTGTAGCGTATCTGCATTGATGATTATGAAAAAAGTATGCATTCTCATCGGGGGTCTCTGTCTCCTTGCATTTGCAGTCATGCCGGCGCAGGCATTCACGGTCAAATCGCTGACCATGACCATTGTACCCGATGGCGATGCACAGGTCGACATCCATTACGACCTCACCCTTTTTGAGGAGGGAGCAATATTTTTCCGGATCTCCGATCCGGCCGCTGAACTCAAGAAGGCATTTGATACAAATTCAATGAAGCCGGTGACGGTCACCCAGGCCACCGGTTCATCGGCACGGGTATTAATCCCCTCGTTCGCATCGGTTGTAACCGATGATAACGGGACGACCATGATCACGCCCTCGGTCTCCTTTGAGCGGGCTCAGAAGGTACTGAATCAGTACTGGTTTGCCCCGCTCATCTCTCCGGATTTCTCTCCCGAGATAACCACAATTATCTTCCCGGACGGGTACCGGGCCAGGTTCGATAATCTTCTCGTCATCCCCTCCGTCCCCCACCAGTTGGGAATGAACTGATACAAGCTTGCGAAAACACTGGATTTTCCTGAAGCGGATCCGGCAACCGACATACTTTTTCACGTACTTTCTCATCTTAAGACTCTATTCTTACAGAATCAGTAATTCATACAACCATTGTTACCAGGTACTAATTTGCGATACCTGTTCCATCCCGGTTCTATGAAAAAAATGGTATTATGGGGACTTCCCGGTGATGAAAGTCTCTGAACCCAATCATGGAAACAATTCCGATTGCTGTGAAAAGATTCATCGGCCCGTTGTAGTCAGCGTGGGGACTCCTTTTTACAGCGGTTTTCCGGCCTGTAAAAACTGAACATCACTACCCCAGGTACGTGGCAGAGCTGACAAGATGTATCCAGTAGTCCTCGCACGAATTTTTACAATATCCTCCGGCGACAACCTGATCAGGATCGAGACAGGAAAGGGTTCGGGTGATGGATGGAGCATCAGGATCGACGATAATGACCTTCCTGACATCATATTCTCCTGTCAGATCGAGCAGGGTATCGAGGTGATCCCTGCTGACAGCTACCTGCGGCTGGCGTTCCAGCAGGCATGCAAGATCCTCCCGGTCGGGTTCAGTCTGGTAGAAAAAGACATTCTGCCGTACGAGGGAAGCGAGCTCAGGTTCCTGGAGGGTATCGCAGATCAGCACATGCCCGCCGATCCCGGCATCCCGCATCGAACGCATAAGATGTCGGTATACAGCAGCGAGTGCATCGTTCCATTCCTCTTCATCATCATAGAATACATCGGTGATGCCGAGCAGGTGGGGGGCCGGCAGGGCACACCACGCACCCTTCTTATGCGAAACGATCAACGCGGCATCCCGGGCGATTTCCTGAGGATCCAGACTGATTTCAGCCGTTGCCCTTCCATCCTCAACCCCGGCCAGGCCTGCCAGGATCCGCTCACGGTAGAACCTGCCCCCGGCACAGAGTGACAGGATCCCTGCCGGGAGTTGTGGCGACAATGACCGGTCGAGCTGGTACGTGGTGATATCGGCAACGGTGCCCCGGTGCCCGGATATCCAGGCGGCCAGTGCAGGCACATCCGGTCTGCCGGGTTCCGCTCCCAAAGCTCTCGTAGCCAGCTTCAGCCGTTTTGCCATATACAGATCTTATTACTCATAAGCATCTAAAAAGTACTGATGAAAACCCCACCGCTGCTGGTCACCTGCGGGCTGCCGTATACGAACGGTCCCTGCCATCTCGGACACCTGCGAACGTACGTACCTGCCGATGCCTACGTCCGCTACATGCGGCGGTCTGGCGAAGAGGTTGTCTTTGTCTGCGGCTCGGATAACCACGGGACTCCTATCGTTGTCTCGGCAGAGGAAGCAGGTACCTCCCCGCGGGCACTTTCCGAGCGATACCACCGGCATTTTGAAGAGACCTTCCGGAGGATGGGAGTGAACTTCGACCGGTTCGGCATGACCGATGATCCGGCTACCCATAGTCGCACGAAAGCAATCGTATCCGAACTGATCAGGAACGGCTATGTGTACAAGCAGATCGTGCACCAGGCATACTGCACGAAGTGCAGGCGTTTCCTCCCGGACCGGTACGTTGAGGGGATCTGCCCCCATTGCGGGACACCGGCACGGGGCGATGAGTGCGACCAGGGATGCGGGAAACACCTTGAACCGGGCGAGATCAAGGATCCGGTATGTAAGGTCTGCGGGACAAAGGCCGAGTTCCGGGACCAGGAACATTACTTCTTCCGGCTCTCAGAATTCCGTGATTTCCTGCTCCCTTTCCTCGACAATGTGAGGGGGACGACCAATGCAAAAAACTACGCGATCGGGTGGATCAAAGAGGATCTGCATGACTGGTGCATAACCCGTACTCTTGACTGGGGTGTGAAGTTCCCGGGACGTGACGATCTCGTTGTCTATGTCTGGGTTGATGCCCCTATCGGCTATATCGCCTTCACCGAGGAATGGGCAGAAAAGGCAGGCAGGGACTGGAAGCGTTACTGGTGCGGGGATACCCGGGTCACGCATTTCATCGGCGGCGACATCATCTACCACCACTGCATCTTCTGGCCGGCGCTCCTGAAGGGTGCAGGGTATGGCGTCCCGCACGCGATCGTTGCGAGCGGAATGGTCAAAGTCGATGACCATAAATTTTCGAAATCACGGGGTTACGTGGTCTGGACGAATGACGATTACCTCGACAAAGGCCTGCCCCCGGATTACCTCCGGTATTACCTGCTTGCCTATACCAGCCACACCAAAGAACTGAACTTTTCGTGGAAGGTCTTTGGCGAGAGGATCAATAACGAGGTGGTGAATATCTTTGGCAACTTTGTCTACCGCACCCTTTTCTTTACCCACAAGGAGTTCGGCGGTATCCCCTCATGCATCGTCGATCCTGCCATTATTGCCGAGATAGAGAAGAGCCGTCTCGCCGTGGACCGCATGATGAAGGATTACGAGTTCAAGGGAGCAGTAGATGCAATCATGGCACTTGCGGCGTTTGGAAATACCTACATCCAGACCAGTGCCCCGTGGAAACTGGTAAAAACCGACCGGGATGCGGCGGCACAGGTGATTACGAACTGCGTCCAGATCGTCAAGGCGGTCGCCATACTCATCGAGCCGGTGATGCCGCTCAAAGCCCAGGAATGCTGGACCATGCTCGGGCACGGCGACAAGCTGGCCGATCATCCGCTCGCCGAAGCAGCAGAGCCGGTGGTGCAGACCTGTATCCTGCCCCCGGCCCCGCTCTTTACCCGGATGGAAGAGTCCCAGATCGCCGAGCTTGAAGATCTCCTGCAGAAACGTGTGGTTCAGGCAGACAGGAAGAAGGAAAAGATCCCGGTCCTTTCCTTTGAGGAATTCCAGAAACTGGACCTCCGTACCGGGAGAGTTCTTGCGGCAGAACCGGTCAGGAAATCCAACAAGCTCCTGAAACTCCAGGTGGATATCGGTGGCGAGATACGCCAGATCGTGGCCGGTATGCAGCAGTTCTACCAGCCTGACGAACTCGTGGGCAGGGATGTGGTAGTAGTCACGAACCTTGTACCGGCAACGATTTTTGGCGTAGAGTCCAATGGCATGATTCTTGCTGCCGGGGATGCCGCATCGCTGCTCACCCCCCTGAAACCGGTAGAGCCGGGAACGAAGATCCGCTGATAATGGATCCTGGTCGCCATTTTTAAAAGACATTTCCCCGGCCCACTCGAGTTTTTGCAGTCACAACCCGAACGGTACATGGGCATCATTTTTTTTAAAAAACACTCCATTTTACCAAAAGGGTGACAACGCTCACCTCCGAATGTTCCTTGACAATTATTTATCCTGGCGTTGATCAATACTGCCAGGTGAGGAGATTTGACCCGGAGTACCACCATTCCGAGAAAAATGATAGCCGGGACCATGACACCCGCAAAACACAAAGAGTTCCTCTATCACCGGGCATGTATCATTGAAAAGATTCTCAAAATTAACGAACTGGATGGAATGATCACGTTCAGCACCATTAAATTTCTAATTTAGTGGCTTCTCTTCACTAATCATTAATTTAAAAAAAAGACGGGTTCTCCCCTGAATACCTACTTTTTTCTGTACCTCTTCCCGGCAGAGAACGCTTTGTCGGCCTGTTTGCCGACCTCGAAATAGGTGGCCTGGGCGTACACGATGGGATGAATTTTCGTTATATCGGGTTTCCCATCTATCACACAGGATTTGTCTGCATGAATCTCCACAACCTCGCCAATGTGCACATGGTGGCTCCCACAGTCGACGGAATTGAATAGTTTGCATTCAATATTAACGGGGCACTCTTCCGCCAGGGGAGCAGTTTTCAGTTTCCCGTAAAACGACCGGAAGATCCCGGCCTTGTCCTCATGTGCACCGGAGACGAGACCGCAGTAGTCGGTTTCGACAATCTGTTGTGTGGAGGGGATGTTCAGGCTGAAGGTTTTATTCTCTTCGATTCCCTGAGCTGTGTATCGTGCCTTGTTGATTGCGACGCAGACCATCGGTGGCGCCATACAGGCGACCATGGCCCAGGCGGCGGTCATGTAGTTTGGCGTACCCCTGACATGTGCACCGACGAGTACCGTTGGCATTACACTCATGTACGGCATTGGGCCAAGCGTTATCTTTTCCATTCTTTCTTCTCTCCGGAACAAGATTTGCAGAGGAGGCTTTTTAAGGTTACTTTTGTGAACAGCGAATCTGCGAATGGGCTGTTGGGCACATAATCAGGGATAATAGAGACCTCCTCCGTCTATCCCTGTTGGCGACGGGTAAAAATTCACCACACCCATTTTTTTGGCGTGGTTGAAACTACTGAAACGGGCAAGACAGTTTTAAAAACATCATTCAACTCTGCTGAGCGTTGAATGCCTGGCCTGCCTTGACGGGCATCCGCTGAATCGAAGAGTACATTAAACTCCCTGGGCAACTATTGTTCAGCACGTACCGGGAGGCTCCTGCACGAAATTCCTGTATCTTGACCAGACAGTTAAGAACCCGTACCTGATTCCTGGCCTGATTGCCGTTAGTACGATCGCATCACTTCTTGTAAACTGGTATGGGCTGATGCTGGGAATTACCAACGTACTGCCCCATCTCTTCTACATCCCGGTTATCCTCGCAGCCTACTATTATCCCCGTCGCGGCATTCTGTTCGCGACTGCCCTCTCGGCCGTGTATGGTTTGCTTATTATCGGTGCAGGATCATCATCTCCTGATATCCTGGTTTCAGCGTTCGCACGGATGATCGTGTTTATCGTCATCGGGACCGTGGTTTCCTACCTGAGTGGGAGGATGCAGCAGGACGCCGGCCTGTGCCGCCGGTCGGTGTCCATGCTCGAGTCCTCCAATGACGCCGTGGTGGGTAAAACCCTTGACGGGATCATCACCGACTGGAATGCCGGCGCTGAACGACTCTATGGATATACTGCCCGGGAAATTATCGGGAAACCGGTCAGGGCGCTGACCCCCCCTGATCGACCCGATGAGGTCCCCCGGCTCATTGAGCAGATCCGGCGCGGGGAACGTATTGAGCGTTATGAAACAGACAGGATCACAAAAGACGGGCGGCGTATCCGGGTATCACTCTCCCTTTCTCCGATTAAGGATGCTCACGGTGCCATTATCGGTGCTTCCACCACCGCCAACGATATTACCGAGAAGAAAAGGATGCAGGACGAGATCCTGCGGGTAAAGGACGAATGGGAGCGGACCTTCGACGCAGTTCCGGACCTGATCTCTATCATCGACCGGGAGAACCGCATCGTGCGGGTGAACAAGGCAATGGCCGACCGGCTTGGTATGCCCCCTTCGGAGACCATCGGACATCCCTGTTACGAGATCGTGCACCACAGCGGACGGCCCCCCGGGTCGTGCCCCCACCAGCTTCTGATGAGCGACGGCAGGGAACATATGCAGGAGATCTACGAGGACACCCTGAACGGGGACTTCCTGGTTACCGCATCCCCCCTCAGGGATGCATCCGGGACGATAACAGGGTGCGTCCATGTACTCCATGATATCACTGAACCGAAACGGTCAGAAAAAGTCCTTCAGCTGGCGGTGAAAAAACTCAACATGCTCTCCTCGATCACCCGCCACGATATCCTGAACCAGCTGATGGTACTGGGCGGCTACCTGGTAATCTCAAAGGGGACTATCGGGGACCCTGAAATTCTCAGGTTCATACAAAAGGAGGAGGAGGCGGTAACATCGATCCGCCGTCAGATCGAATTTACGCGTTACTACGAGGATATTGGCGTGAACGCGCCCCAGTGGCAGGAAATCGCGCCAACAATCCGTGCATCGGCGGCACAACTTCCTGTTGAAG
>Ga0326726_10005449_pt1 | contig 11525 bp, 10 predicted proteins | sample MHFenrmetagenome_2_FD_207603 | JGI IMG/M metagenome (GOLD analysis project Ga0326726, IMG submission 207603) | Lab enriched peat soil microbial communities from Michigan Hollow, Ithaca, NY, United States - MHF15MN | ecosystem: Environmental > Terrestrial > Soil > Wetlands > Peat | place: USA...
CGATGAGGGGCATGAACAGGTCCGTGTCGAAGTTGCTGCGCTTGCCCTGGGCGACGGCGGTCATGCGCTCGAGCCCCATGCCCGTATCGATCGACGGCGACGGCAGCGGCCGCAGGACGCCGTCCGGGCCCTGGTTGAACTCCATGAAGACGAGGTTCCAAAGCTCGACGAAGCGGTTGCTCCCCTGCTCGATCAGGCGGACGGGCTCGCCCGCCTCGATGTCCTCGCCGAGGTCGTAATGGATCTCCGAGCAGGGGCCGCACGGACCGGTGTCGCCCATCGACCAGAAGTTGTCCTTTTTCCCGTAACGGAAGATCCTCGAGGCCGGGACCCCGACCTCGTCGGCCCAGAGGCGAAAGGCCTCGTCGTCGTCAAGATAGACGGTGGCGTAAAGCTTGTCCTTGGGCAGGCCGAAAACGCCGGTCACAAGCTCCCAGGCGTAGGCGATGGCCTCCCTCTTGAAGTAATCCCCGAAGGAGAAATTCCCGAGCATCTCGAAGAAGGTGTGGTGCTTGGCCGTCCGGCCGACGGTCTCCAGGTCGTTGTGCTTGCCGCTGACGCGCATGCACTTCTGGACCGAGGCCGCCCTCGTGTAGCCCCGCTTTTCGAGCCCAAGGAAGACGTTCTTGAATTGGTTCATCCCGGCGTTGGCGAACAGGATGGTCGGGTCGTCCTTGGGCAGGAGCGGAGAGCTCCGGACGATCCGGTGCCCCCGCTCGGCGAAGTACTGAAGGAAAGTCTCGCGGACGCGCTGGGCCGTCATTTCGGCTCTTCTTCCGGCCCTCCCTCGGCGCGCTCGACCTTGCTCATGCCCTTCTCCATCTCCTCGACGGCCATGTCCAGGGTCGACTGGATGCCCATGATGCGCAGCTTGAAGTTGTCGGGATTGGAGGAATACTTCATCCCCTGCTCGAAGGAGATGTACCCGTCGCGGTAGAGCTGGTAGATGGACTGGTCGAAGGTTTGCATGCCGTACTGGGAGACGCCCGCCGTGATGGCGTCGCGGATGAGGGACGTCTTGTCCTTCTCGGCGATGCATTCCTGGATGTAGGGCGTGGCGATCATGACCTCGACGGCCGGGACGCGGCCCTGGCCGTCCATGCGCGGGATGAGGCGCATGGAGATGATGGCCTTGAGGATGCTGGCCAGCTGGAGGCGGACCTGGCGCTGGTGGTGGGGGGCGAAGACGGAGATGATGCGGTTGATGCTCTCGGGCGCGTCGAGCGTGTGGAGCGTGCTCAGGACGAGGTGTCCGGTCTCGGCGGCGAGCAGGGCCGTGTCGATCGTGTCCAGGTCGCGCATCTCGCCGACGAGGATGACGTCGGGGTCCTCGCGGAGGCAGCCGCGGAGGCCGCGGGCGAAGCTCGTGACGTCCATGCCGACCTCGCGCTGGCTGATCGTGCTCTTCTTGTCCTTATGGAGGTATTCGATGGGGTCCTCGACGGTGATGATGTTCTCGCGGCGGAACGTGTTGATATAATCGACCATGGCCGCCAGGCTCGTCGTCTTGCCGCTTCCCGTCGTCCCCGTGACCAGGACCAGGCCGCGCTGATAGAAGGCGATCTTCTCCAGGACCTCGGGCAAGAGGAGCTGCCGGATGGTCTTGACCTCGAGGGGGATGATGCGGAGGGCGATGGCCAGGGAGCCGCGCTGGTGGTAGATGCTGCCGCGGAAGCGGCCGAAGCCGGGTAGGCTGTAGGCCAGGTCGATGTCAAGGTCCTCGGTCAGCCGCTTCCGCTGGAACTCGGTCATCATCTGGCTGGAGAGCTCCTCGCAGTCGGCCGCGGTCAGCCGGGGATATCCGGTCAAGGGCGTGAGCGTGCCGTGGACGCGGATCATGGGATTGTTGCCGGCCTTGAAATGCAGGTCCGAGGCGTCCCGTTCGATCGCGATCTTCAGGAATTCATCGATGACCATGAGATCCTCCTCGCAAGCGGTCTCAAACGAAGGTCAGCCAGCCGTGGAGGTCTTCCCGCCGGCCGTCGAGGACGTCAAAGAAGGCCTTCTGGACCTTTTCGGTCAAGGGGCCGCGCTTGCCGCTCCCGATGGCGATCTTGTCGATCGACCGGATGGGTGTGACCTCGGCGGCGGACCCGGTGAAAAAGACCTCATCGGCGACGTACAGCAGCTCCCGGGGGATGGTCTCCTCGATGACCCGGACACCCATCTCACGGAAGAGCGTCATGACCGTATCCCGGGTGATCCCCGGCAGGACCGAGGACGACAGCGGCGGCGTCAGGACGTCGCCGTCTTTGACCAGAAAGATGTTCTCGCCGCTGCCCTCACTAATGTGGCCGCGGATGTTGAGGGCGATGCCCTCTTCGTACCCGTCGAGCAGGGCCTCCATCTTGATGAGCTGGGAGTTCATGTAATTGGCGCCGGCCTTGGCCAGGGCCGGGAACGTGTTGGGGGCCATGCGCCACCAGGACGAAACGCAGACATCGACTCCGTTCTCCATCGCTTCCGGGCCGAGGTACTTGCCCCATTCCCAGACCATGATGGCGCAGTCGACGGGGTTGGGAAAGGGATTGACCCCTAAAGTGCCGTAGCCGCGATAGACGATCGGCCGGATGTAACAGGCCTTGAGCGCGTTGGCCCGGACGGTGTCGACGACGGCCCGGTTGAACTGGTCCTGGCTATAAGGGACTTCCATGCGGTAGATCTTGCAGGAATGATAGAGCCGGCGGGTGTGGTCGTGGAGCCGGAAGACCGCCGTTCCCTTGGGCGTGTCGTAAGCCCGGATGCCCTCGAACAGGCAGCTGCCGTAGTGGACGACATGCGAGGCCAGATGGATCGTCGCGTCCTTCCAAGGGATGAGCTGGCCGTTCTTCCAAACGACGCTCGATTCCAGGAATGGGCTCATCGGCGCTCCTTCGTTCCCGCGCGGGGGCAAAGTTCTCGAGGGCTCATCGTATATCATCCTCCGCGGCGAAGTCAATCGCCTCCAGGGGGGAATCAGACGGTTTCGCCGCAGTGAGGGCAGGCGCGGGACTTGGGCGGGAGAGGCCGGCGGCAATTCCAGCACAGGGCCGTCGTCTTCTGCTCCCGGGCCTTGATGCGGAGCATGATGTCGTCGATCTCCGAGGTCTTGGGCGTCTTGCCCTTGTAGAGGGACAGGTCGCGGATGATCTCCGAGGCGGACTGGTAGCGGTCCTCGACCTTGGGGGCCAGGGCCCGCATGATGATGGCGTCGATCTCCTTGGGGACGCGGTTGTTCTTGATCCGGGGCGGGGTGATCCGGCCCTGCTGGGCCTTCTCCAGGATCTTGAACGGGTCCGGGTCGAAGATCGGCGGCCGGCCGATGATCATCTCGTAGAAGATGCAGCCCAGGGAATAGAGGTCCGCGGCGAAGGAGGCCTTGCCCATGAACTGCTCCGGGGCCATGTACGGCGGCGAGCCGATCCGCGTCGAGGCGTAGGGCACGGCATTGAGCCAGGCCGAGGTCCCAAAATCGGTGATCTTGGCCGTGCCGTCCTCGGAGACGATGATGTTCGAAGGGCGCAGGTCGCGGTGGATGATCTTGGCCTTGTGGGCGTGGTCGACACCGTAGGAGATCTGCTTGATGAAGTCGATGGCCTGCTCCGTTCCGAGGATGCGCTCCTTTTCCAGGATCTTCTCCAGGGTCGGGCCCTTGATGTATTCCATGACCATGAAGAAGACGTTCTTCTCCTTCTCCGCAGCCAGCATGCGAACGATGTTGGGATGGCTGAGGGCCGCCTGGAGCCGCGGCTCCTTGAGGAGCTTGTAAAGCTCGGCGGATTGCTTGTGGGGGACCTTGATGGCGACCTTGATATCGAGCCACGTATCCTTGGCCAGGTAGACGGAGCCGAAGCCGCCGCTGCCGAGGGAGCGGATGATCTCGTACTTGCCGACTTTCTGTCCTTGAAGGAACATGTCACTCGTTCCAAAAGTGGACGATCATGGCCGCCCCGGCCAGGGCCGCGGTCTCCGCCCTCAGGATCCTGCGGCCGAGAGAGACGGCCTCGAAGCCGGCCTGACGGATGGCCCGCTCTTCCCCTTCGGTCCAGCCGCCCTTGGGCCCGACGAGGAGAACGACCGAGGCGGGCGGCCGCGCGCCGGGCCCGGTGCGCGCCGCCAGGATGTCCCGGAGAGGACGCCCGCCGTGCTCGCTCAGGAAGAGCCGCTCCTCGGCCCCGGGCGAGCCGAGGAGCTCTCCGAGCGGCCGGGGCGCGTGGACGTCCGTCAGAAGGGGCGCTTTGCACTGTTTCGCCGCTTCCCGCGCGATCCTCTTCCACCTCTCGAGCTTCTTGTCCGCCCTCTCCCCCGAGGCCTTGAGCGATCGCGCGCTGATGACGGGGATGAAGTCCCGACAGCCGAGCTCGGCCGCCTTTTCGAGCACGGTCTCGAGCTTTTTCGCCTCCATGAGGCCCTGGGCCAGGGCGACGCGCGTCCGCGGCGCTTCCGGCTCTTCCATCCTCAACACCACGACCTCCGCGCTCTCCCGCCCGATCCGCTCGACGCGGGCGAGGCAACGGCGTCCGCTCCCGTCGATGAGCCAGACCTCTTCCCCGACGCGGATCCTGGCCGCCCGGGCCAGGTGCCGGTGCTCGTCGCCTTCGAGGACGATCCGGTCCGCGCCGGCGGCGATGAGGGGCACGTAGAACTGGTTGGCGGTCACGCGCTTCGACGGCTCACTGCAGGATGTTCTTCAGCTTGTGGATGACATTCTTGTCGACCGCGTCGACGTCCTCGCCGCGGATCTCGGCGAGCTTGGCCAGGAGCGCTTTCTGCTCGGCGGAGAGCTTGTCGGGCGTACGGACGATGACCTTGACGAAAAGGTCGCCTTTGCGCCGGCCGGAGACATCCTGGACCCCCTTCCCCTTGACGCGAATGACGTCGCCAGGCTGGGTCCCGGCCGGGACCTTGAGGACCTCGTTGCCCTCGAGGGTCGGGATCTCGATCCGGGCGCCGAGGGCCGCCTGGGTGAACGAGACGTTGATCTCGCAGGTGAGATCGTTCCCGTCGCGCTCGAAAAAAGGATGCTTGCGGACCCGGGTCACCACATAGAGGTCGCCCGCCGGCATGTCCTCGTCGCCGGCCTCGCCCTCTCCGACCAGCCGCAACCGCGAGCCGTCGTCGACGCCGGGGGGAATGCGGACCTTGATGGACCGCTTCTCACGGACATGGCCCTTTCCCTGGCACGACTCGCACGGCGAGGCGTTGATCTGGCCGGCCCCCTGGCACCGCGGACAGGTCCTGGCCATGGTAAAAAAGCCCTGCTGGAAACGGACCTGGCCATGCCCTCCGCACGTCGGGCAGGCCGCCGCCTGGGTCCCCGGCCTGCGCTTCGAGCCGTGGCAGACCGGGCACGTCTCGGCCCGGCTGAGCTTGATCTCCTTCTCGAAGCCGGCGGCGGCCTCCTCGAGACCGATCTCGATCTCCACGGCCAGGTCGTGGCCCCGGCTGCGCCGGGCGCCGCCCCGGCCGCGCGACCGGCCGCCGAAGAGATCGCCGAAGCTGAAGCCGAAGAAATTCCCCAGGATGTCCTCGAAATCCTCGAAAACGGAGGGATCGAAGCCGGAAAAGCCCTGGCCCCGCAGGCCGTCCTGTCCGAACCGGTCGTAGACGGACCTCTTTTCGCCGTCGGCCAGGACGCTGTAGGCCTCGGCCGCCTCTTTGAACTTCTCTTCGTCTTCCTTGCTCCCGGGATTGCGGTCGGGATGGTGCTTCAGAGCGAGCTGGCGGTAGGCCTTCTTGATGTCTTCCGGAGCGGCGTCCCGCGGCACGCCGAGCACCTGGTAAAAGTCCTTGTTAGCCATTCGCTCCCTGCTTGGCGAGCTCATGGCCCGTTTGCCGCCGCCTCAGCTCGTTGACCTCGGCCGGCGAAAGTCCCGAGGAGGGCCGGACCTCGACCCTGTGCTCGAGGCCCGTCTCTTTGTCCTTGGCCGAGACGCGGACCAGGCCGTCGGCGTTGATCTCGAAGGTCACGTCGATCTGGGGAACCCCGGCCGGAGCCGGATCGATGCCGACGAGCTCGAAGACGGCCAGCGATTTGTTCATGGAGGCGAGAAAACCCTCGCCCTGGAGGACATGGATCCGGACGCGCCGTTGATTGTGCTCAACGGTCGTGAAGGCCTTGACCTTGCGCGTCGGGATCGTCGTGTTCCGCTCGATGATCATCTCGTACCCGTCGCCCTCGGTCTCGATGCCCAGGGCGAACGGCGTGACGTCGAGCAGGAGGACGAGGTCGCGGACCTGGCCCTCGAGGATGCCCGACTGGATGGCCGCGCCCATGGCGACGATCTCGTCGGGATTGACCTTTTCCTCCGGCTTCCGGCCGAAGAACTTGGTCACCCGCTCCTTGACCAGGGGCATGCGGGTCTGGCCGCCCACCAGGATGATGTAATCGATCTTGTCGGCCGTCGTCTTCGCGTCGGCGAGGGCCGTCTCGATATGGGGTATGGTCCGCTCCACGAGGTCGGCGGTCATAGCCTCGAACGTCGGCCGGCTGAGGGTCTTGCGGATGTGCTTGGAGCTCGCCTTGCTCGAGGTGATGAAGGGCAGATTGATCTCCGTCTCGGCGGTGAACGACAGCTCCCGCTTGGCCTTCTCCGCCCCTTCTTTCAGCCGCTGGAGGGCGAGCTTGTCTTCGCCGAGGTCGAACCCGGTCTCCGCCCGGAAGCTCGCCGCCAGCCATTCGAGGATGCGGTTATCGAAGTCCTCGCCGCCGAGGTAGGAATCCCCGTTCGTGGCCAGGACGTTGAAGACGCCGTCGCTGAACTCGAGGATGGTGATGTCGAACGTGCCGCCGCCGAGATCGTAGACGGCGGCCAGGCCGTTTTTCTTGGCGTCGAGCCCGTAGGCGAGGCCGGCGGCCGTCGGCTCGTTGATGACGCGCTGGACGTTGAGGCCGCAGATCGTGGCGGCGTCCTTGGTGGCCTGCCGCTGGGCATCGTTGAAATGGGCCGGGACGGTGATGACGGCTTCGGTCACAGGCTCGCCGAAGAACGATTCGGCGCAGGATTTGAGGTAGCCGAGGACCATCGAGGAGATCTCGGGCGGGCTCATCGTCTTGTCGCCGAGCACGACGGCGACGTCCCCGTTGGGGGCTTCCTTCAGCCCATAGGGCAGCCTCGTGATCGCCTCCTGGATCTGGGCCGACCGGAACTTCTGCCCGATCAGGCGCTTGACGGCGTAGAAGGTGTTGGCGGGATTGGTGACGGCCTGGCGCATGGCCAGGGTCCCGATGAGCCGCTCGCCCGAGCCCGTGAACGATACGACCGACGGGGTGGTGGGCAGGCCCTCGAGGTTGGGGATGACGACCGGCTTTCCGCCCTCGAGGTAGGCGACGCAGGAGTAGGTCGTGCCGAGGTCGATGCCGATGATGTGTCCCATGCGTTATTGACCTTTCTTCGGAACGAGCACCTTGACCAGGGTCGGGCGCAGAAGGCGGTCATGGAGCAGATAGCCCTTCTGGAGCTCATCCGCGACCGTCGGCTCATCGACCGTGTCGGACTCCTCGACGGTCATGGCGTGCTGGAAGTTCGGATCGAAGATCCGGTCCTTGAGGACGATCGGCTTGACCCCGTTCTTGGTGAGCAGGCTCTGGAACATCCTGAGGATGAGCTCGACGCCCTCGCGGAACGTCTTGCCGTCCGCGTCGGAGGCGCCGGTCTGGAGGGCCCGCTCGAAGTTATCGCCGATGGACAGGAGCTCCAGCATGAGAGCGCTCAGGGCGTATTGCTGGAACTCGTTCTTCTCCCGCTCGTAGCGCTTGCGCAGATTCTCCATGTCGGCGAGCCGGCGGAGGTGGGCCTCCTTGAGCTCGTCGAGCTCTTTCTTGAGGTGCTTGAGCTCGGCCTCTTTCTTCTTGAGCTTTTCTTTAAGGTGCCGGGAACTCTCGCCGGCGGCCTTCGCCTCGGGCTCTTTGGCCGCGGCGGGTGGCGCCTCGGGCCCCGGGGACTCCCCGTGTCCGGCCGGTGGCGGGGCTTCGGGGATGAACTCGATCTCGTCGCCGCTCTTGTCTTTTTCGTCCGTCATAAGCTGACCTCTCTGCCGAAGACCGTGAGGGCCAGGCTGACGCGCTTGGCCATGCGGTCGACGAGCGGGATGATTTTTTCATAGGGGATGCGCTTCGGGCCGATGATGCCCAGCGTGCCCAGGACCTGGTTGCTGTAGCCGTAGTGCGACAGGACCAGCGAGCAGTCTTCGACGTTGGGGAAGTTGGCCTCCGAGCCGATCAGGACCTTGACCCGGTCCAGGCTGACGAAATCCGAGAGCAGTCGAGCCAGGGCCGCCTTCTCCTCGAAGCTGCGGAACAAGGACCGGAGCTTGTCGATATCCGAAAAACCGCCCTTGCCGAGCAGTCGCGACGTGCCTTGGAGGAAGATGCGGTCCTCCCCTTCCGTGTCGATGGAAGTCTTGAGCAGGTCGAGGAGCTTGTTCAGCATGTTCTCGTATTTGACCCGGTATTTGGGAAGCTCCCGCATCAAGGCCTCGCGAACGGCGAGGATCGTCTTGCCCCGGAAATTCTGGTTGACGTACTGAGACGCCCTGTCGAGCTCGGCCTGGGTCAGGGGCAGCGGCGATTCGAGCGTTTCGGTCAGGACCATGTGGAAGGGCGTCACGAGGATGACCAGGATGCGGCGGTCGGAGATCTTGACAAAACGCAGGTGCTCGAACGGCAGACGGAAGATGCGCGGGGAGATGACGAACGCCAGCGCGTCGGAGGAGTCGGCGAGGATCCGGCAGGCCTGGAGGAGAAGCGAATCGAGATCGGCCGTGCGATGGGGGAATTCCTCCTGGATGAGGGGCATCCGCTCGTCCGGCAGGGCCTTGTCGGCGAGGAGACGGCCGACATAATAGCGCAGGCCCCGGTCGGTCGGGACGCGCCCCGCGGAGGTGTGGGGCTGGGACAGATAGCCCATCTCCTCGAGCTTGGCCATGATATTCCGCAGCGTCGCCGGAGAGGCCGGGACGCGCCGGGTCTGACAGACCTCCCCGGAACTCACGGGCCGGCCGTGGCGGACAAAGCTCTCGACGATGAGGTTCAGGACCTTCTTGTCCTTGTCGCGGAGCACAGACTTAACCATGCGTCTCCCTAAGGTTTTTTATAGCACTAATAGCGGCCGAGTGTCAAATGACTGAAAGTCAGAGCCTGGTTTATTAGAAGATTCTAATTCCAGCGTATCCAACAACTTGCGAGTAATCTCCGGACGCGTCCCCGGAAGTCTGATAGCGGACGAGCTCGGCCCCCGACGCACCCATCCCGAGCGCTGCGACAAGGGCCGCCGTCGTCGGCTGGAAGCCGCACATCGTGATCCTTTCGGAGGTGACGGTCTCGAACAGACCGGAAGGATCGAGCTCGAGCACCTTGCGGACGGCCATCATGTCCTTCTTCTCGGCCTCCTTCTGGCTGACATAATGGCTCATGTCGGTGCTGGCCACGAGAAGCACCTCCCGGCCGTCCTCCCGGATCGACGCCGCGAGCGCGCGGCCGAGCGTCTCCAGCTCGTCATAGCGGGCTTCGTGCGAAACGCAGATGGGGACGATGGCGGCATCGTCCCGGAAATACTGGATGAAAGGGAGCTGGACCTCCAGGGAATGCTCCCCCAGATGGGCCTTCTCGTTATCCTCGACGAGGGGGCAAGCCGTGAGGATGCGTGAGGCCAGGGCTTCGTCGATCGGGCTGTCCCCGAGCGGCGTCAGCCAGCTTCCCCGGGCCTGAATAGCGAAGAGGGACCCGATCTCCCGATGCCCGGGCCCGAGGATGACGAAGACCCCGGGGAGTCGGGTCGACGAAAAAACGGCCCCGGCGACGGGACCTGAATACACATAGCCGGCGTGGGGTGAGACGACGGCGATCGCCGTCTTCCGGGCGGCGGCCGTCTGGGTCATCCCGGCGATCGTTTCCCGCAGCTCATCGCGACGCCCGGGATAGAACTGGCCTGCGACGTACGCTTTCCTTCGCATGACCCGCACCTCTTCCCCAACATAGGCGCGGGGGCTCCGAATGTCAAACGAGGCCGGAAGCGGGATCCCCGGCCGGGCGATCTCAGAGGACCCGGCGCTTCTCTTCGAACCGGACGCCGAGCGCCTCAAGCTCCTCGAGGACCGGGCCGTAGATCTCGGGCTGGACCGGGACTTGGACGCCGGCGAGGCCGATACGGCCTTCGAGAATAAGGCGGGCGCCGATCGCCGCGGGCAGTCCGACGGTGCGCGACATGGACGAGTCGCCGCCGGGAATCCCGTAGTCGATGAGCGTCGAGACGATCCTCTCCGTCCGGCCCGACTCCGTCCGGGTCAGGAACTCGTGCTGGAGAACGATCATGTCCCTCTCCCCCGCCTCGTAGCGGAGCTTCTCGATCATCAGGACGGCCAAGTTGTCGAGGGCGGACCCCTTGGCGACGGGAAGCGCCTTCTCCTCGAACAGCCCCAGCCATTCCAGGCGCGACACGACGGCCGAGCCGGCCCCGAGGCCGAGCCGTGAGGCGACCGCCGCCCGCACGTCGCCGCCGCCGGCCGCTTGGGATAGCTCCCTCATGAGGCCGAGGAACGTCGAACCCGAACGGTCCTTCGGAGCATCGTCGAGAAGTCCCAGCTCGACCATCTTCCGGAGGGTTTCGCACCAGCCGGCATAGCGCAGGGTTCCGCGGAAGACGGACAGGGCCTCGGGGATGCCATAGATCTCCCGATAGGAGACGGAATCCCGGTTGGGATAGCCTTCGAACTCGCCGAGTCCGGGGATGCCGATGATCTCGGGATGGGCGAAAAGGTCAGCGGCCGGGATGGTCACGATCCGGCCGTCTTTGAGGAATTTGGCCGAATTCTTGGAAGCCAGCAGGACCCCTCGCGGGCTCCAGGAGAACTTGTAGCCGAAGGGATTGGTATTGGCTTCGGGCGCCGGCAGCCCGCCGCACCAGGAAATGAACCCGAGGACGCGTCCGCCGGCGTCGTGGACATCGTGAATGACCCGCATGGCCTCCATATGGTCGATGCCGGGGTCGAGGCCCAATTCGTTCAGAAGGATGACGCCGCGGGCCTTGGCCCGGGCGTCGAGCTCCCGCATCGCCGGACTGACATAGGAGGCGGTGACCATGTGCTTGCCCTGCTCGATGGCCAGCTCGGCCACGAGGGGATGGAAAGTGTACGGCACCATGCTGACGACGAGGTCGGCCCGTCCGATGGCCGCGGCGAGGGCGGCCCGGTCCGCGATGTCGAGGACCTCGGCGGCGCCCCGAGGATGGCCGCCGACGAGCTTGGCGGCCCGTCCGGCCTCGACGTCGGCGACGGTCACGGCGAAATCCGGCTGATCAAGAAGGTACCTCACCAGCGGTCCGGCGACCAGGCCGGCGCCGAGAATGAGCACTTTTTTCATGGCCTGCTCCTCGAAATCGCGTCCGTCAGACGAGAGATTTGGCGAGATAGGCGTAGTCCGGGGTCAGCTCCCCGCGATAGACGATGACCGCCCGCCGCAGTACGTCGGGCAGCCCGCAATCGGCGAGGGGCCGGTCGAACCTCGCCGCGGCAAGGGCCGGCACGTGGTCTTTCAGCTTGCCGCTGAA
>Ga0326726_10005450_pt1 | contig 11523 bp, 12 predicted proteins | sample MHFenrmetagenome_2_FD_207603 | JGI IMG/M metagenome (GOLD analysis project Ga0326726, IMG submission 207603) | Lab enriched peat soil microbial communities from Michigan Hollow, Ithaca, NY, United States - MHF15MN | ecosystem: Environmental > Terrestrial > Soil > Wetlands > Peat | place: USA...
AGCGGCCCCGCCGAGCCGAGATACCTGTTGATCTTTATCGGCAGCCCGTATCTTTTCGCTTCTGGGCGGTCAGGCTCATAGAGATATTCCGTCTTGCTGGAGGCATCACCAACCCTTCCCTCGATGACCGAAGAGGCGAGCGGACCCTTGGCGGTTCCCATATTGACCCCGAGGACCGTCCAATACGTTCCCGAGATCAGCTGATAGGTCCAATCATAAGTCTCTGACGAACTTCCGTCAGCCGCCTGCGCTGCGCTGATGAGCCCAATCTTCCAAGGTGTCGCTGAGCTATAGGCATTATAAGTAACGCTCGTGTCATAGAGCGGCCCGTCAACCCCGACGGTCCCTGTGGCAACTCCCTGATACGTCGGATACGTGAAGTTCCAGGTCGCCGCCTGTTCGCCGGGATTGAAGGTGATCCGCTTCTGGCTGACGACGCGCGAGTCGAGGGAGATAGTATTCATGAAGAATGTCTGGTTGACGAAAGAATACTCAAGCACGCCGCCATAGCTTGTCGTCAGGCGGATGAGTTCGTAGCAACTCGAGCTCCCATTGTTGTATTCGAAGGTCGTCGCCGGGAGCATCGGCGGCGTGAAGCTGTCGAGCCGAAGATAGCCGTTATCATAATTCCCTACGGAATAATTGAAGAAGCGGTCGTTGCCGTTAGCGTCTGTGACCTTGATCCGAAGCAGCTTCTTCGGGGTTCCGGAGGTCACGAAAGTGACCACCCGCCCCGTGCTGTCGGTGATCGTTTGGATCGTCGGAAGGCCTGAATCGTAAACGATGTCGATATGATGGCCATAAGCGCTCTCGATCTTGGTAACCAGCCTGACGGGGTCCGAAGTGCCGTCGGCTCGGGTGATCGTCGCCGACGCCCCGAATGTCCAAATGACACCATTTTTAAAATATAGCTTCGGGTAGAGAGGGGGAGCATACGTTTTGTCATACTTGATGAAATCCCGGGTTATGTAAATGCTGGGCCCCAGGCCGTAACAATTGGGATAGGCCGTTTCGAGCCGGCCGTCGGGAAACTCGATAACCGGCGTGCTCGAGGAGTAGTTATGGATCATGCCCATGTGGATCGTCCAACCCATGCCAATCCAGGATTGGTGGTAGGCTTGGACGACAGGATTGCCCGACTGACGGTCCTTGAGGATCTTCGAATTATAGGTGCGCCAAACCTCGACGTCGAGCCCGTTAGGCCCGGGGAGATAGACATCCCGATAGCGTAGCGTCACGTTTCCGGTGAAGAGATCGATGTTCTCCTCGGGGAGGGAGCCGAATGTGCCGTGGCCGGGGACGATGCCGACGCGGTCGTAGATGCCGCTTTGGGCATAAAGACCGATTCCGGCGGCCAAAGCACAGAAACTCAAATAAACGGGAATCAGAAGTCTTTGAATCTTGGACATCGTTCCTCCTCTTCGCGGCGGCATGTCCCCGGTAGATCGACGAAGAAACGCGGATTGGCCAGGGGCAGGCCTATCAGCGGTGGCGCTAAAGTCTTAGCACCTTATGAACCTTGCCCAATACCAAAGACCGTTAATATGGGACTTTCTACTCGGCGGCACGAGAAGATTTTCAGCGGTGATGAATCTTGTCGATTTAGCGGGACGACCGAACTTGCGGGCGCCCGGACAGGGGGGCCGGTAGGTAGGTAGGTAGGTAGGTAGGCCGAAAAATAGACGCGCTGCATGAGGAGGGCGCCTTCAGATTCCCAACTGCCCTGAGGATAGGTTTGAAATAGGCTATTGTCAAGTTCTTTGAGCATTCTTCCGGGGCAATTGCAGTTCAAGAGGCTTCGTGTTAAGATTTCCTTTACTTTTCCGCCAGGGAAAGTCGCCTGATGCTAAAAATCGATGCCACCGCATTGGTTGTCTTCGCCATCGTCTGGATCCTCGTCCTGATCCTGACCCGGATCTTCTTCAAGCCCATCCTGCGCATCCTCGACGAGCGGGCGGCCCGGATCGCCAGGGACAAGGCCGCCGAGGAGGGCGCCCGGAGCGCCTCCGGGGCCGACCTGAAGCGCATCGAGGATGGCCTCAAGGAGGCCCGGGCGGCCGCGGACGCCATCCGCAGCGCCGCCGAGACCGAAGCCCTTAAGGACAAGAGCCGCCTCGTCCGCGAGGTCCAGGCCGAAGGCCGGGCCGAGGTCGAGAAGGCCAAGGCGGAGCTCCAACGCGAGACGGAAGCGCTCAAGAAGGACCTCGATAAGCATACCGAAGAGATCGCGGCGACCATCGAGAAGAGGATCCTCGGCGAATGAGCGGCGAAGTTTCCGCGGGCATGGATTTCCTGGGCAAGGTCGTCAACTTCCTGGTCCTCTTCGGCGGCCTGACGTTCGTCCTGCGCAAACCCGTCAAGGCCATGCTCGCCAAGAGGACCGTGGCCGTCGGGGAATCCCTCCGGCTGGCCCAAACGGGCCGGACCGAGGCCGAAGCCAGATCCGAGGCGTCGAAGGCCAAGCTGGCCGGCCTCGAAGGCGAGGTCCGTGCGCTCAAAGCCGAGGCGGAAGCCGAAGGGCGGCGCCAGTCCGAGCGCATCTCCCGGGCCGCGTCCGACGAAGCCGAGCGCCTCAAAAAGTTCACCCGCCAGGAGCTCGACGAACAGGTCCGGCGGAACGTCGGCGAGCTCAAGGCCTACGCCGCCGCCCGGGCCGCCGACATCGCCCGGGAAAGGATCCGCCGGCGCCTGACGCCCGAGGCCCAATCCGCCCTCATCGACAAGTCCATCGACAGGCTGTCCAAGCTTCATGAAAAATCTGGCCCTCGTTAAAAAGTACGCCGACGGTCTGGCCCGGGCCCTCGCCGACGAACGGGAGTTTGCAGCCGTCGGGGCCGATGTCCGCGCGTTCCTCGAGGTCTTCCTCTCCCGCGCGGACCTGCGCCGGGCGCTCGTCAGCCCCTTCGTCAACGCCCGAAAGAGGGAGGCCGTCCTCGCCGGGGTCCTATCCCTCTCAGGCACGGGCCCGAAAGCGTCGCGGTTCCTCACCCTCCTGCAGCACCACAAGCGGATGGAGCTTCTGCCGGACATCGTCGAGGCGCTGCCCGAAGCCTGGAGCGAGAAGCAGGGCATCGTGACCTACGAGGTCGCTTCGGCCGTGCCGCTGACCGCCGCCCAACGGGGCCGGCTGACCCAGGAACTCGAGGCTTCCGAGGGAAAGCCCGTCCGCCTCGTCCTCAAGGCCGACCCCGGGCTCGTCGGCGGCCTGGCCCTGCGCAAGGGCCACATCGTCTACGACGTGTCCGTCGAGGGCGAGCTGACCGCGCTCAAAGAGCGACTCGCACGTGAATAGAGGTTGTCATGAGCATCAAAGCCGACGAGATCACCAAGATCATCCAGCAGCAGATCGAAGGCTACACTAAAGAAGTCGACATCCGCGAGGTCGGTACCGTCACCTCGGTCGGCGACGGCATCGCCCGCGTCTACGGCCTCGACCGGGTCATGTCCAACGAGCTCCTGGAGTTCCCCCACGGCGTCTTCGGCCTGGCCTTGAACCTCGAGGAGGAGAACGTCGGCGTCGTCCTGCTCGGCGAAAGCCACCTCATCGGCGAGGGAGACGTGGTCAAGAGGACCCGGCGGATCATGCAGGTCCCGGCGGGCCCGGCCATGATCGGCCGCGTCGTCGACCCTTTGGGGCAGCCCCTCGACGGCAAGGGGCCGATCACGACGGACACGTTCATGTTCGTCGAGCGCCTGGCCCCCGGCGTCGTCGACCGCCAGCCCGTCCGCGAGCCTCTCCAGACGGGCATCAAGGCCATCGACGCGATGATCCCCATCGGCCGCGGCCAGCGCGAGCTCATCATCGGCGACCGCCAGACCGGCAAGACCATCATCGTCGTCGACACCATCCTCAACATGAAGGATTCCGACGTCGTCTGCATCTACGTCGCCATCGGCCAGAAGAACTCGACCGTCGCCCAGATCGTCAAGACCCTCGAAGACGCCGGGGCCATGGACTACACCATCGTTGTCGCCTCTTCGGCCAGCGACCCGTCACCGCTCCAGTACCTGGCGCCTTTTTCCGGCTGCGCCATCGGCGAATACTTCCGCGACAACCGCCGCCACGCCTTGATCATCTACGACGACCTGTCCAAGCACGCCGCGGCCTACCGCGAGATCTCGCTCCTGCTGCGCCGGCCGCCGGGCCGCGAGGCCTACCCCGGCGACGTCTTCTACCTTCACTCGCGGCTCCTCGAGCGGGCGGCCAAGCTCAACGACGAGCTCGGCGGCGGCTCGCTCACCGCCCTGCCCATCATCGAGACCCAGGCCGGCGACGTTTCGGGCTACATCCCGACCAACGTCATCTCCATCACCGACGGCCAGATTTATCTCCAGCCGGAGCTGTTCAACGCCGGCGTCCGGCCGGCCATCAACGTCGGCATCTCGGTGTCGCGCGTCGGCGGCAACGCCCAGATCAAGGCCATGAAACAGGTCGCCGGCAAGCTCAAGCTCGACCTGGCCCAGTACCGTGACCTGGTCACCTTCGCCCAGTTCGGGACCGAGCTCGACAAGACGAGCCAGGCCCAGCTCGACCGGGGCGAGCGGCTGACCGAGATCCTCAAGCAGGGCCAGTACTCTCCGTTGCCCGTCGAGAAGCAGGTCCTCATCATCTACGCCGGGAACCGGGGCTACCTTGACGGCATCCCGGTGGCCGAGGTCCGCAACTACGAGAAAAAGCTCTACGACCACTTCGAGAAGACCCACACCGACATCCTGACCAAGATCCGCGAGAAGAAACACATCGACACGGCCCTCGACGGCGAGATCAGCGTCGCCCTCCGGGCCTTCAACGAGATCTTCCAGGAGGGCCTGAAGTAGCATGCCGACCCTGATCGACCTACGCCGGCGGATCCAGAGCGTCCGGAACAGCGAGCAGATCACGCAGGCGATGAAGACCGTCTCGACGGCCAAGTTCCGCAAGGCCCAGCGGACGGTCCTGGAGGCGCGGCCCTTCTGGCATCTCTTCCCCGAGCTGATGAACCGGCTGGCCTACTGGGCCGCGGCGGGGACGCACCCCCTGCTTCTCCGCCGGGACGAAAAGAAGATCGAGGTCATCGTCATCACGTCCGACAAGGGTTTGGCCGGGGCCTACAACTCGAACCTCCTGGCCGCGGCCGATGCGTTCCTCGCCCGCAAGGCCGCGACGGCCGACATCCGGCTCATCCTCATGGGCAAGAAGGCGGCCGTTCACTTCCGGAAGGGGACCTACCCCGTGGACCGGGCCTTCGCCGACCGGACCGACCGGCTGACCCGCGACGAGCTCAGGGACCTGGCCGAGGAGCTCATGCGGGATTACACCTTTCAGAAGATCGACGCCGTCTACATCGTCACCAACGAGTTCAAGTCCATCCTGGCGCCGCGGATCATGACCCACCAGGTCCTGCCGATCGTCGCCGCGGCGGGGCCGGAGATCTCGGCGACCTGGCTCCCCGACTGGGACCCCGAGGCGGCGCGCCTCGCGTCGTTCATCCTGCCGCTTTACGTGGAGAGCCAGATCCACCACGCCTTCCATGAATCGCAGGCGGCCGAGCAGGCCGCCCGGATGATGGCCATGGACAACGCCACCAAGAACGCCGAGGAGCTCATCGACGACCTCGTCCTCCAGCTCAACAAGATCCGCCAGGCCGGCATCACCAAGGAGCTCCTGGAGATCATGACCGCCGTCGAAGCGCTCAAACAGAAAGAATAGGGAGACCACCCATGGATTCCAAAGACGCCAAGACCGGAACCGTCGTCCAGGTCATCGGGCCCGTCGTCGACGTCAAGTTCGAAGGCGGGGCCCTGCCCGAGATCTACACCGCCATCAAGGTGACGAGCGAGGGCTTCGATGTCGCCGATCCTATTTGCATCATCGTCGAGGTCGAACAGCACATCGGCGAGGACCGGGTCCGCTGCGTCTCCATGCACCCGACCGACGGCCTGTCGCGGGGCATGAAGGCCGAGAGCCTCGGCGGGCCGATCGAGGTCCCGGTCGGCGAGGGCACGCTCGGCCGGATCATGAACGTCATCGGCGAGCCGGTCGACAAGCTGGGCCCCATCGTCACCGAGAAGCGCTACCCCATCCATCGCGTGCCGCCCACCCTCGAGGACCAGAGCACCAAACGCGAGATGTTCGAGACGGGCATCAAGGTCATCGACCTCATCCAGCCCTTCCTCAAGGGCGGCAAGATCGGCCTGTTCGGGGGCGCCGGCGTCGGCAAGACGGTCATCATCCAGGAGCTCATCCACAACGTCGCGCTCAAGCACGGCGGCTACTCGGTCTTCGCCGGCGTCGGCGAGCGGACGCGCGAGGGCAATGATCTCTGGATCGAGATGAAGGGCTCGGGCGTCATCGCCAAGACCGCGCTCATCTACGGCCAGATGACCGAGCCGCCGGGGGCCCGTCTGCGCGTCGGGCTGACCGCGCTATCGGTCGCCGAGTACTTCCGCGACGAAATGGGCCAGGACATCCTCCTCTTCATCGACAACATCTTCCGCTTCACCCAGGCCGGGTCGGAGGTTTCGGCCCTTCTTGGCCGGATGCCCTCGGCCGTCGGCTACCAGCCCAACCTGGCGACGGAGCTGGGCGAGCTCGAGGAGCGCATCACTTCGACGAAAAAGGGCTCGATCACGTCGGTCCAGGCGATCTACGTCCCGGCCGACGACTTTACCGACCCCGCCCCGGCCACGACCTTCTCTCACCTCGACGCGACGACCAACCTGTCGCGGGCCCTGACCGATATCGGCATCTACCCGGCCGTCGACCCGCTGGCCTCGTTCTCCCGCATCCTCGACCCCGTCATCGTCGGCGAGGAGCACTATGCCGTGGCCCGCAAGGTCAAGGAGATCCTCCAGCGCTATCGTGATCTCCAGGACATCATCGCCATCCTGGGCATCGAGGAGCTGTCGGACGAGGACAAGGTCATCGTGGCCCGGGCCCGGAAGATCCAGCGCTTCCTGTCCCAGCCATTCCACGTCGCCGAGGAGTTCACCGGCCGGCCCGGCAAGTACGTCCCGGTCGAAGAGACTGTGCGCGGCTTCAAGGAGATCACTGAAGGCCTTCACGACGACAAGCCCGAGCAGGCTTTCTACATGGCGGGAAACATCGAGGACGTGGCCAAGCGGACCGAGGAGCTGAGGGCGGAATGAGCGACGGACTGCCGGCGACGATCCATTTGAAGGTCGTGACTCCGCGGCGCTTGCTCGCCGAGGTCGACGTCGAGGCCGTATTCCTGCCGACGCTCGAAGGCCAGATCGGGGTGTTCCCCGGTCACCGGCCGCTTTTCGTCGGGATCGGCAAGGGCAAGCTCATCTATCGCGAGGGCGGCAGCGAGGAATCGTTCGCCATCCGGGGCGGCTACGCCCAGGTCCAGCCCGAGAAGGTCGTGGTCATGACCGAGGTCGGCGAGGATGACGACTCCGGCGACGCGGCGTGACGGCGAGACCCTCGATACGTTCTATCGCGGGCGGATCCGCATCCTCCAGTCCAAAAAAGGCTATCGGTTTTCCGTCGACGCGCCTCTGCTCGCCGATTTCATCCGGACGCGGCCCGAAGACGAGGCCCTCGAGATCGGAACGGGGAACGGCGTCATCTCGCTCCTTCTGAGCGTCAAGCCCTTCAAGCGGATCACGGCGGTCGAGCTCCAGCCGGGGCTGGCCGATCTCGCCGAGCGCAATATCGGGCTCAACGGCCTCGGCGGCAGGATCGAGATTGTGCGCGCCGACCTGCGGACCTACGATCCGGGGCGGACATTCGACCTCATCTTCTCCAATCCGCCCTACATCAGGAAGGCGAGCGGCTTCCTGAGCCTCTCGGCCGAGCGATCGGCGGCCAAGCACGAGCTTCACGGGACGATCGGCGAGATCCTGGGGAAGGCGGCGGAGTGGCTCGCCCCCCGGGGCCGGGCCTGTTTTGTCTACCCCGAGAAGCGTCGCGCCGACTTCCTGGCCGCGGCAGGGGAGAGCGGCCTCGGGGTCCGGCGCCTGAGATCCGTCCACCCCAGAGCCGGCGAGCCGGCCAACTTGTTCCTGATCGAATTGGGGCACACGGCCCGGACAGAGAGGGGCGCGCGAGCCGGGGCGGCGCCGCCGGCGGCGGCAAGCGGGGAGCCCGAGCTCATGCCCCCGCTCACCCTCTTCGGTCCCGACGGGACCTCTACCGCCGAGGCCGAAGCGGTCTTCGCCGGCCCGACGGTCAGCGCCTGATCACGAGGGCGGCGGCCGGGCCGTTGGCCAACCCCTTCGCGGCGGAAGAGTCTTATATCGGCAGCTTGCTGATCTGCTTGATGATCTGGATGTTCTGTTTCTTGACCTTCCAGTTCAGCGTCTGTTTCTTCACTTTCAGCAAGTTCGCGGTCTCTACCTGGCTGCCGTGCGTCCTGACGAGGGTCTCGAAGACGACGGCCCGTTCGAAGCGGCCCAGAAAATCACGGAGGCTGAGGACAGGCGGCTCGCCGTTGTACTTGATGAAGAAGTTATGGGCCGCCTGGTCGAAATGCCGGTCCAGCGCGGCATCCCCGAGGAGCCGGCCCGAGAGACTCAGGTCCATCAGCGAGGCCTTGCGGGGATTTCTCATAGGACTTTAGACCTTTTTTGATTCAAAAATCCGCATTTGACCAATTCTGTTGACTGCGCCCATAGAATCAGACGGCCGGGGGGAAAAACCGGGGAGGAAGAGACGCTCGGGGTCCCTTGCGGGGCCTCAGGGCAGTTCGCGTCTCTTCCTCCTCCCTCCCCCCTTGAAAGCGGACCAAGCTCTTTCCAACCGCCGCCTGGACCGGGCTCCCTCGATTGGAAGGTTCATGGTCGTCCCTGGATCTCCCTCTAACGATGAGTATCGGAGGGACCGATGTCAAGGGCTCGGCGGGGAATGGCGCATCACGCCGCACTTAGGACCTATCTTTACCGACCTGGGTCAACCGCTGGAAACCCGGGATTCGGTTGGATGTTTGCGCTTGTCCGCTCGGCCGGGGACCGCGGGCTAGAGGAGCAGCGAGCGGAGCTTGCCCAGGACCTCCTCGAGCGCGCCCGCCGGCAAGGCGCCGATCTTCTCCGCCCGATGGGTCCGCCAGTCCAGGCTCAGGGCCTGATCCGCCAGGATCGCGCCCGCGGCCGGCAGGCCGGGGGGCAGGGGAACTTCGAACGGGTAGCCTGTGATGCGCGAGACGATCGGGCAAAGGACCGCCAGACCGGCGCGGGCGTTATAGGCTTGGGGCGAGACGACGACCGCGGGACGGACGGTCGGTCGATCTTGACCGTCTCTGGAAGGGAGGGCGATCCGGACGATATCGCCGCGCTCCGGGACGACGAAAACCTGTTTCACGGACCGGCCTCGCCGTCATCTTCGCTTGCGAGCCCCGCTTCCCCGGTTTCCCATGAAGGGTGGACGTTCTCGCCGGTCACTTCGGCCAATAGGGTGGCGAGGTCCCAAGTCCTTTCCTTGTCGGGCTTGATGACCACGGCCCCTTCCTCGAGCGACAATTCGACCGGCGCGTTGTTCTCGAAGCCCAGCCCGTCGGCGAAGGACTTCGGGATGCGGACGGCTAGGCTGTTGCCCCATTTCTGGACGCGCGTTTTCATTGTTTCCCCAATGTATATACAAAGAAGATACATTAGGGGGAATGATATGTCAAGAGTGGAGCTCGTGCCTCCTCGATCTATTTGAGCGCCTTCTTGATCTCGTCGAGGCCGACGCCGAGCGCCTTGCGGGCGATCCCGTCGAGGGCCTTCTCGGGCCCGGTGAAATGCATCGTCGTGTGGACGTGGGTCATGGTCCCGCCCGGCGCGAGGGCCGCCCCCGGCGACGACGTCTCGAGCTCGAAGAACGGCCCGAGCGGCTTAGCGCCCGGCGAGGCCGGCCCGTCGTTGTAGCTGTTGACGACGTCCCCGGCGAAGGGCTTCTCCTGGATCTCCCACATCGAGTTGACGTAGTCGGCCGCCCCCTCCGGGGCGGTCAGATGGACGAGCGTCAGGACCTTGTTCGCGGCATCGTAGCTCCCGGCAAAGGGCTTCACCCTCAGGGGCGAGATGCCGATCTTGCTCCGGTACTTGCCGTCCCCGCTGAAGAAGAGGACCCCCTGGTCCGGCTTGATGACGAGCCGGTCGGCCGGGACCTTGCCGAAATAGGCGTCGTTGACGGCCGGGCCGAGCTCGGACTCGGGTCCGGTCTTGAACGGGATGACGATCGTCGTGGCCGGCGAGGGATTGAACATGCCCAGGATCCAGATCGAGAGCAGGCCCGTGTCCTTGGCCCAGGCGTCGGCCCCGAGGTTGGTGATGGCGTTGTCCGTGGCATAGGCGACCATCTTGACGTCCGCGGGGACGGGGACGCCGAGCGCGGCGACCTCGGCCGGGCCGAGCAGGCGGACCTCGCGGTTGACCTCGAGGTCGAACCCGGTCCCGGAGTAATTCACGAGGTGGATGACCTTGCGGAAATGGACGCGGCCCGCGTCCTGCGAGGCGATGTCGAAAGACCCTTCGTTGACGGCCGGGGGCGTCCACCAGTGGTCGAGGTCGAACGGGTCGCCCTTCTTGAAGAAGATCGAGAACTGCCCGCCCTCCGGGCCGAGCCAGAAGCGGTCCTCGCCGCCGAAGGCGTTCATGTGCGGGTTGTTGACGCCGGAGGCGATGGCCTCCCGGTTGATCCAGCCGAAGCTCAGCCCCTCGGGCCCTGCCGCCGTGCTGGTCATGACGCGCCCCTGAAGGTCGGGATTGACGGCGACCTGGGCCTGGCCGCCGGCCCCGCTGAGAACGACGACGTTCGTATGGGACTTGAGAAAAGCGAGGTCGTCCTTGAACAGGATCCCCTCGGGCGCCTTGGCCGGCTTGGCACAAGCCGCGGCGAAGGCAAAGATCACGAGGGTCGCGCCGATGCCGTATCTCATGGGGGCCTCCTTACTTGCCGTGGCTCTCGACGAGCCTGCCGGCGAACCAGCGCCAGATCCCTTTGTTGAATTCGACGCTCGGCGGCGTCCCCTCCAGGATGGCCAGGAAGCTCGTCGGCGCATCACCCGGCTTCTGGCGCTGCCGCGGCTCGGGATCGAAGAGCAGCGGATGCTCGGGGTGGAACTGGATGCCGAGGACGTTCGGGAAGGTCTTGTGTTCGACGGCTTCGACGATCTTGCCGTCGCGCGAGCTGGCGATGGCCACGAGCCCCTGGCCCATCTTCTCGAGCGCCTGGTGGTGCGAGCTGAGGATGCGCGGGTGGTCGGAGGACTTGAAGCCCATGGCCTTGACGAACAGCCCGTTGTCGCCGAGCTGGAGAGAGTGGAAGTTATAGCCGTAGAGCTTGTCGAGCGGGAACAGGATCCTGTACGGGTTGTTGTGCCACTGCTCCGGCCCGAGGGCGATCACGTCCTCGGCCGTCGTCTTGCCGTAGACCTCGGTCCAGATGTCCTGGACGAGCGTTCCGCCCGTGCCCACGTTGAGCGTCTGGAACCCCAGGCAGATGCCGAGGACCGGGAAGCCCGGCCGGCCGGCGAGGAGCGGCTTGAACTTCGCGTCCTGCGACCCCCCGAGAAGGTGGAAGACGGCCGAGGTTTCGAG
>Ga0326726_10005451_pt1 | contig 11522 bp, 9 predicted proteins | sample MHFenrmetagenome_2_FD_207603 | JGI IMG/M metagenome (GOLD analysis project Ga0326726, IMG submission 207603) | Lab enriched peat soil microbial communities from Michigan Hollow, Ithaca, NY, United States - MHF15MN | ecosystem: Environmental > Terrestrial > Soil > Wetlands > Peat | place: USA...
GGAGACCAAGGCCGCGTACACGACCTTCTGTCGCCCGCTCCCGTCGCGCCAGCGCATGTCCGGAGGCTAGCTAACTCGCAGCGACGGGCTGCTTCTTGGTGGGAGTCTGGTTGCTGCGCATGTTGTACGGCGAGGTGTCGACCTCTTCGAGCTGGATCGCGCCAGACAACACCTTCTGCTTCCACTCCTGGTGTGCGGGCTCGTCAGCTTGGAACTCCGGCATGACTTCGCGCGCGAACAGCTCGAGAGACGCGCAGATGTCTGCATGAGTGTTCTTGCCGGCCTGGTTCAACAGAATGACTTGATCCACGTTCGACTCTTTGAACTTGCGCAGGCGCGCGCGCAGTGTCTCGGGCGAGCCGATCAGACCGCCGCCGCGCTGCGCCTTCTGGCCGGCCGGTGTCTCGCGCCAGGTCCGGTATTCGTCCCAGAGATTCACGCTGCCGGGCACCACCGGGCCGTGCTGGTTGTAGAACATCAGCGCGAACTGGAAGAAGGTCCAACCCTCCGCCATCTCGATCGCCTGTTCGTCGGTCTCCGCGCACATGAAGCCGCAAACGATCGCGATCTGCGGATTGGTCTCGTAGTCACAAAGTAACTCGCGCCGCTTCACGAACGAGTTGTAGTACGCGTGCACCCAGGCGTGCGCGGCCTCGGCCGAGACGAACTGGAAACCGAGCGCGCCCATGCCGCGCCGTCCGGCCATCTCGATCGTGTCGAGCTGCGAGCACGCCACCCACAGCGGCGGGTGCGGCTTCTGCAGGGGTTTCGGCAGCACGTTGCGGAGCGGGAAGTCGAAATACTTACCGTGATACTCCCAGCCCTCGTGACTGAACATCGGGAGCACCGCGCGCACCGCGTCTTCCCAGACGTCGCGCTTGTCGCGGAAGCGGCGGTCGAAGGGATGCAGCTCGGTCACGCTCGAGCCCTCGCCGATGCCCATCTCGACGCGGCCGTTCGAGACGAGGTCGAGCGTCGCGACGCGCTCGGCGACCCGCGCGGGGTGATTCGTCGTGAGCTGGATGATCCCGTGGCCAAGGCGGATGCGCTTCGTGCGCTGACTCGCCGCGGCGAGAAAAACCTCGGGCGCGGAGGAGTGTGAGTACTCCTCGAGGAAGTGGTGCTCGACCTCCCACGCGTAGTCGTAGCCGAGGTTGTCCGCGAGCTCGATCTGCACGAGCGCGTCCTGAATCAGGCGGTGCTCGCTGTCCGGCAGCCACGGCCGCGGGAGCTGGTGCTCGTAGAAGATCCCGAACTTCATCGCTCGTCCCTCCAATCCCCATCTTACCGGAGCGGCGTAACGGCCTGCCGAACCGGCAGACCCGAGGGGCATGACGAAAATTGCCAACTCTCTCGTCGGGACCGCGGCGTTCGTTGCATTCCTTCTGGCCGCAGCGCTCGGGCGCGCCGATGCCGCGCCGGACCATGCGGAGCTGGACCACGTCTACGTGCGCATCACGGACGCAGGCCTGCGACCACCGGCGCAGGTGCTCGCGGCGAATCAGGCGGTCGGTTTCCTGAACTCGTCTTCGGCGGTGGTGCGCGTTTCGTTCGCCGCGTCGGTCGCAAGGCAGATCAAGTGCAGAAGCGCGAGCTCCTTCCAGGTAGAGGGGGAGCGACTGGCGTCCGCGCGCATTCAAGGATTGCAATTCGCGTCGCTGTGCAGCCTGGCGCCCGGCTCCTATCCGTACCGCGTCGAGCTCCAACAAGGCGCGGGCACGGGCGGAGAGCAGCTGCTGCGCAGCTTCGAGGGCACGCTGACGGTGCGCTAGGTCACTCACTTACAGGCGCCACCCTGCCGATGAACGGGGCATGGTGAACCTGCGGACATCTGTGCTCGCGCGGCTGGCGAGTTTGTCGCTCGGCATCGCGCTCGTGGGTGCCCTGGCCAGTGACGCTGTGGCGCAGGGGGTCACCGTGAGCGACGGCGTCGCGAACTGTGTCTGGCTCCGAGTGAAGGCGAAGGGCTCGGGCCTCGAGGTGCTCGACGGCGACGCCGGGCTCGGCCCCAAACACTCGTTCACCACGGACTGCTACATGCAGCTCGTGTTCATGGCCCCCGACGCGAACCACCTTCACGGACGCTACGGCGCTCCCCTGCTGTGTCCCGTCGACGCCGAGCACTGGGAGGCGAGCAGCATGGACGACAGCTTCCAAGGAACCGCGCTCGCCGACGGCAACATCATCGCGGTCGACGACTATCTGACCTTCACCAACGCCGCTGGCGACGTCATCCAGGGCTGGGGAACTCACCGAGTGCTGATCACCGTCGACAAAACGACGCTCGCGTTCAAGAAGGCGACGTTCCAGACACTCGGCGGCGAGATGATCGACGCCTCGCTGTTCAACGACACGTTCATGAACGTGATCGGCGGCTACACGGCGACCGGCGTGTCGCTGACCGCCGACAAGGTTCCGCCCGAGGCGAAGGCACTCGTCGCCGCCTCCCCCTGCGCGCCCTAGGCCTCGCCCTCGCGGTCGAGACACGGCTCGCAGAGAATCGGCGCCGCCGCGCCAGTGACTCCCATGCCGAGATAGGCGGGATCGCCGCGGCGCATCGCTCGCCCGCAACCCGCGCAGATGCGCGCGCCGTTCAGGACGACGGGCTGCCAGGCGGTGACATCCGCGAACTCGGGCGCCGGCTCCGGCGAAGTGGATGCGCGGGGCGGCTCGATTGCAGGCTCGCGCTCCATCTCGACGATGCGCTCGCGCGCGCTCTCCGTTCGCCGCCGCCAGCGGCGCTCGAAGCGGCGACCGAAATCCTGCGCCTCTTCGACCACATCCTCGACCAGGTCGCCGACGTTCTCGGTGACGGCCTCGACCGCGTCGAAGACGTCCTCGAGCACGTTGCGCACCAAGTTCGAGACCGGTAGCCGAAGACGCCTCGCGGCGTCCTGAAGCGCTTCGTCGAGCTCCTCGGAAACTCGTGTGTGCAAGACCCTCTCCTTCCTTCGGCGGCGGTGCCGCTCGCGGTCGTCCTTGGATTCCATGTGCGCCACTGTATCACGTCGTATCACATCGCCAAGATGTTTTTTCGCATGCGATGATCGGCCGATGGGCGAGCAGCTGCGCAACCTCGCGCCGAACCTCTGGATCGCCGATCGGCACTTCCGCAATGGCCCGTTCGATGTGGGCGCGCGCATGACGGTGATCCGGCTGCGGAATTCCGAGCTCGTCCTGCACTCGCCGGTGCGGCTCGATCCCCAGCTCCGCGGCGAGCTCGATGCCCTGGGCGACGTCCGGGCGGTGATCGCGCCGAACCGGCATCACCACCTGTTCGCGTCGGACTATCTGACCGGCTACCCGAACGCCCTCTTGTTCGCGGCTCCGGGGCTGCCGGCGAAGCGACCCGATCTGAAGTTCGCGGAGGAGCTCTCGGACGACGCGCCCGCGCTCTGGCGCGCGGAGCTCGAGCAACACGTGTTCCGCGGCGCGCCGTTCATGGGCGAGGTCGTGTTCTTCCATCCGGCGACCCGCACGGCGATCTTCACGGACCTCGTGTTCAACATCCCGAAGGGCGAGGCACGCGGAGTGACTCGTCTCTTCTATCTTGGAGTCGGCGCCGAGGGACGCTTCGGCCCGCACCGCTTGATGCGCCACTTCTTCATCCGCGATCGCGCAAGCGCGCGCGAGTCCGTGGAGCGGATCCTGCGCTGGGACTTCGACCGAGTCACGATGACGCACGGCGACGTGCTGGAGAGAGGCGGCCGCGCCGCCGTGCGCGACGCGTTCCGCTTTCTCGGTTAGCGCGCCGGGATCACCGGCAAAAGCAGGTGCGAGTCGAAGCGACCGCCCGTGTGCAGCGTCACCGTGCGCGCGCAGATGCGATCGCGGCGATCGTCGTGCAGGAACGGCGCGATGCGCGGCTCGTCGTGGGCTGCGACCTCGAGCACCAGGCGCTCTCCCGGCTCGAAGACGATGCTCGTCGGCCAGATCTCGATCTCGACCGGGACGATCTCGCCCGGAGCGACCTTCTGTATCTCGTCGTGGGTGTGATAGGGCCGGTGCGGGGTCGAGCGCGCGGGATCGAGCTTCCGGTGCGAGACACGCAACCAGCCGTACGCCGCAGGGAATCCCGGCGCGATCGAGCCCTGGAAAGTGACTTCGCGCCCCTGCGCGTCGAGCTTACGCACGATCGCGAACAGGTCGGCGTCGTCGCCCGACGACGACACCCAGAGCCGGAGCTTCACGGGGCCCGTGATCTCGGTTTCGCTCCGAAACTCGTGGGAGAAGGTCGCGCACGCCGACTCACGCGGCAGACCGAGCTCGGCCGAGTAGGCCACGGTCGACTCCTTCGCGGGCGCGCTCGTGTCGAGCGCGCCGCGCGCCGCGTCGAGGTGGTATGCGGTCCACTGCGTGCGCGCGAGCGGCCACTCGTTCTCGTAGCGCCAGTGGTAGCGGTCGCCTCCGCGGCGGATCGCCAGCTTGATGCGCGGCTCGCGCGTGATCCCCGTGTCGATCCCGAGCAGCCAGTAGTCGAGAAAGCGCTTCTGGAGCAAGCGTCCCTCGAGTGAGTAGAAGGGAACGATGTGATCTCCGCAGTGGATCTGGAGAAACTTGAACTGCGAGCCCGCGCCCAGGAAGCCCTCGACGTTGCCGCGCAGGTGCAGGCCGAAGCCGCCCCAGTTTCCCGCGGACAGAAGCGGAACCCGGATGCTCGCGAGATCGGGAATGTGATACGCGGCGGGATGGAAGAGCTCCGGCGGAGCCATTCCCGTCGGCGGCTGAGGCGGCGCGGGCTTCGAGTCAGTAGACGTCTCGTGCTCGCGCACGTGACTCGCCCAGCGGCGATTGAACCCGTTCGAGTAGATGCCGCCGTGGCGGCTCGCGTCGCGATACGTGTCCACCGCGCCTTCCCAGGGCACGATCGCCGCGAGATGCGGCGGCTGAAGCGCGGCGACGCGCCACGCGTTCATCGCGAAATACGAGATTCCCATCACCGCGACGCGCCCGTTGCTGAACGGCTGCGTGCCCGCCCACTCGACGGCGTCGTAGTAGTCACGAGCCTCGTCGTCCGACAGGCGCCGCACCCGGCCGGGTGACTTCCCGGTCCCTCGGCCGTCGACGCGAATCACCACGTACCCCTGCGGAACCCACCACTCGGGATTCACGGTCTCCCAGTGCATGTAAGGCCCGCGCTCGGGCAGGCGCGAGTACGGGTACGTCTTGTTCCAGTCGCGGAAGTGAATGTCCTTGGAGTACGGGCCCAGCGTCATCACGGTCGGGAATTGGCCCGAGCCGTCGGGACGGAAGACGTCGGCGACGATGTAACTCCCGTCGCGCAGCGGAATGTGGACGTCCTTGTCGACCTTCAGGCCGTGATACTTCGCCGTCGAATCGTCGGGGGTCATCCGGCGATTCTACGCTGACTGGCGCTTAGCCGAGAGCTTTTTCGATCGCCGCAGTGAGCTCCGGCGCGTCGGGCGCCACGCGCGGGTTGAAGCGCGCGACGACCTTGCCCTGCTTGTCGAGCAGGAACTTGCCGAAGTTCCACATCACGTCGCCGGCGCCGTCGGGCTGCGTCGGCTGCGAGGTCAGCCATTGGTAGAGCGGGGCGCGGTTCGCGCCGTTCACGTCGATCTTCGCGAACATCGGAAAAGTGACTCCGTAGTTGCGCTCGCAGAAGTCGGCGATCTCCGCCGCGCTGCCGGGCTCCTGGCCCGCGAACTGATTGCACGGGAAGCCCAGCACCTCGAAACCGCGCGCCGCGTACTTCTCGTGCAGCTTCTGCAGACCCGCGTACTGCGGAGTGAGTCCGCACTTCGAGGCGACGTTCACCACCAGCACGGCCTTGCCCTTGAAGTCGGCCAGGTTCTTGTCCTTGCCGTCGAGTGTCTTCTGCTTGAAGTCGAAAAGGGTGGTCATCGGGGGACTCCTCTCATTCTCCGGCGACGGTCATGCGCGCTATGCGCAGGGTCGGCGCCGCCGTGGCGCCGAGCCAGACCAAGTCATTCCCGATCACGTCGATGTCGCGCAGCATCTGCGCGAAGTTCGCGGCGATCGTGATCTCCTCGACCGGGAACGCGAGCTCGCCGTTCTCGATCCACATGCCCGCCGCGCCGCGCGAGTAGTCACCCGTGACCGGGTTGAAGCCCTGGCCGATGAGCTCGGTGACGTAGAGTCCGCGCTTCGTTGCGGCGATGATCTCCTCCGGCGTCTTCGTGCCAGGCTCGAGCCACAAGTTCGAGGTCGACGCGCCGCCGCCGCGTACCGCGCTCGCGGTCGACCGCAGCCCGAGCTTGCGCGCGGAGTACGTGTCGAGCACGTAGCTCGCCAGTCGACCGCGGTCGACCAAGAGATAGCGCTGCGTCGGCAGACCTTCGCCGTCGAACGGCCGACTGCCCAGACCGGCGGGCAGGCGCGCGTCGTCGACGATCGTGACCGCGGGACTCGCGACGCGCAGGCCGAGCTTGCCGGCGAGAAAGCTGGCGCCGCGGTAGATCGAGTAGCCGCTCGCGCAGCCCGCGAGCTGGCGCAAGAGACTCGGCGCAGTGAGTGGGTCGAAGATGACCGGCACTTCGCACGTGGGTACGCGGCGTGCGCCCAGCCGGCGCAGCGCGCGCTCTGCGGCGCGGCGGCCCACCGAGTCCGCCGACTCGAGCGCGTCCCAGCGGCGCGCCGAGCTGTACCACGCGTCGCGCTGCATTCCGGTCTCGCCGCGCGCGAGTGACTCGGCCACGATCGCGTGGTGCGCGGAGGCGTACTCGCCGAGGAAGCCGGCGCTGTTGCCGCAGACGATCTCGCCATAGCTCGAGCTCGCTTGCGATCCCTCGGAGTCTCCGATGCGCGCATCGACCGCGTGTGCGGCGCTCTCCATCGCGCGCGCCGCCGCGATGCGCGCGCCGGGATCGAACGGGCGGTCGCGCGGCTCGAAGAGTCCGAGGTCCGGGACGTCGGTCGCGAAGCCGCCGTCGGGCAGACCGGCGCAGCCGTCGGGAACCGTCGCCCGCGCCAGCGCGACTGCGTCGGCCGCGGTGCGGGCCACGACGTCGCGCGCGAGATCCGAGGTGCGAGTCACGGCCGACGACAGTCCCCCGCGCCCGCCGACGAACACGCGCACGCTGAGTCCCTGGTCGCGCGACTGCTTCACGAAGTCGATCTCGTTGCCGCACACGCGTGTCTCGAACGCTTCTCCGGAGCCGAGCGCCACCTGCGCCTGGTACGCCCCCGCGGCGCGCGCGCGCTCGAGCGCGAAGCTCACCAAGTCGCGCGGGCCGTCCACGCCTAGCCCTCGGTTCCGCCGACGGTGATTCCGTCGATGCGCAAAGTCGGCAAGCCGACGCCCACCGGCACGCCCTGCCCGTCCTTGCCGCAGGTGCCGATGCCGGGGTCGAGGCGCAGGTCGTTGCCGATGCGAGTCACTCGCTGCAGCACGTCGGGACCGTTGCCGATCAGGGTCGCGCCCTTGACCGGCGCGCCGATCTTCCCGTCCTGGATGCGATACGCCTCGCTCGCCGAGAACACGAACTTGCCGCTCGTGATGTCGACCTGCCCGCCCGAGAACGACACCGCGTACAGGCCGTTCTTCACGGAGCGAAGTATCTCGCCCGGATCGTCGGGACCCGCGAGCATGAACGTGTTCGTCATGCGCGGCATCGGCAGGTGCTGATAGCTCTCGCGCCGCCCGTTGCCCGTCGCCGGCACGCCCATGAGTCGGGCGTTCAAGCGGTCCTGCATGTAGCCGACGAGGATGCCGTCCTCGATCAGGACGTTGCGGCCGGTCGGCGTGCCCTCGTCGTCGACGTTCAGTGACCCGCGCCGGCTCGCGATCGTGCCGTCGTCGATCACGGTGACTCCCGGCGCTGCGACGCGCTGGCCCACGCGACCCGCGAAGGCCGAGGTCTTCTTGCGGTTGAAGTCGCCCTCGAGGCCGTGGCCCACGGCTTCGTGCAGGAGAATCCCGGGCCAGCCGGGGCCGAGCACGACGTCCATGGTGCCCGCGGGACACGGAACTGACTCGAGGTTCGTGAGCGCCAGCCGCACCGCGTCGTCGACCTGCGCCTTCCACGAGGAGGGATCGAGCAGCCGCTCGAGTGAGTAGCGGCCGCCCGCGCCCTGCGAGCCCGTCTCTCGCCGCGAGCCCTGCACAGCGATGACCTGCACGCGCAGGATCACGAGCGGCTGAACGTCCGTGACCCACGTGCCGTCGCTCGCCGCGATCATGAGCTGTCGCTCTTCGCACGAAAGACTCGCGATGACCTGCGCGATGCGCGGGTCGCGGCTGCGCGCGTAGGCGTCGATGTCCTGGAGGAGACGCACTTTGGTGTCGATCGGCGCGTCGGTCGGCGCCTGCGAGAGCGGGTAGAGATCGAGCGCCGGTCGACTCGGACCGCGCAGCGCCACGCTGCGTGTCACCGGCGAGCCCTCGGCGATCGCGCGCGCCGCACCCGCGGCGACGCGAAGACTCTCGACCGTGATCTCGTCCGAGTGCGCGTAGCCCTGGCGCTCGCCCGACTGCGCGCGCACGCCGACGCCCTGCTCGACCGCGCGGCTGCCGCTCTTCACGATGCCCTCTTCGAGCGCCACCGCATCGCGCGTCGTGTACTCGAAGAACAGGTCCGCGTAGTCCAGCGGCCGCTCGAGCACGTGCGCGAAAGCGGTGTCGAGCGCGCGCGGGTCGATGCCGAAGCGCTCGCGGAAGATCGGCGCCGTGAGTGCGCCGACGTCGGACTCGGACATGGCCTTTCCTCCCCCGAGCGCCAGGGTAACATGCCTCGCACGATGGCCCCCGCGCGCGAGGCACTGCTGCGACAGCTACTCGACGAGAAGATCCTGATCGTCGACGGGTCGATGGGTGTCTTGTTGCAGGGGCTCGGGCTCACCGAGGCGGACACGCGCGGCGAGCGCTTTCGCGATCACACGCACGACATCAAGGGACACGACGGTCTGCTCGTGCTCTCGCGCCCGGAGCTGATCGAAAAGGTCCACCGCGACTATCTCGAGGCCGGCGCGGATCTGATCATCACCGCGACCTTCAACGGCTCTTCGATCTCGCTCGCCGACTACGGGCTCGAAGAGGTGGCGCCCGAGCTGAACGTCGAGGCCGCGCGCATCGCGCGCCGCGTGGCGGAGGAGTGGAACGCGAGAACGCCGGAGAAGCCGCGCTTCGTGGTCGGCGACCTCGGGCCCCTGCCGAAGACTCTCTCGCTTTCGCCCGACGTGAACGACCCGGCGTTTCGAGCGGTGACCTTCGACCAGGTGCGCGACGCTTACGCGACTCAGGTCCGCGGGCTGCTCGCGGGCGGCGTCGACGCGCTCATCATCGAGACCGTCTTCGACACGCTGAACGCCAAGGCCGCGATCCTGGCGATCGAGGAAATCTTCGCGGAGCGCGGCGCGCGCGTGCCCGTGATGGTGTCGGTCACGTTCGCGGACAAGAGCGGGCGCAATCTCTCGGGTCAGACCGTCGACGCGTTCTGGAACTCGATCCGGCACGTGAAACCGATCAGTGTCGGCGTGAACTGCGGGCTCGGCGCGAGTGAGTCACGGCCATACATCGAAGAGCTCTCGCGCATCGCAGACACCTACGTGTCGTGTCATCCGAACGCCGGCATGCCCAACGCGCTCGGCGGCTACGACCAGACCGCCGAGACCATGTCCGCGCTGATGCGCGAGTTCGCCGAGTCGGGGCTCGTGAACATCATCGGGGCGTGCTGCGGCAGCGGACCGGAGCACATCCGGCAGATCGCGGCGGCGGTCGAGGGCCTCGCGCCGCGACGCGTCCCGGTGGCGAGCGATCGGCGCACCCGGTTCAGCGGGCTCGAGACGTTCACGTTCTCGCCGGAGATCCCGTTCGTGATGGTCGGCGAGCGCACGAACCTCACGGGCAGCAAGAAGTTCGAGGGACTCATCAAGTCCGGGAACTTCGAAGCGGCGGCCGCGGTCGCGCTCGAACAGGTGCGCGGCGGCGCGAACATCCTCGACGTCAACATGGACGAGGCGATGCTCGACGGCCCGGCGACGATGACTCGTTTCCTGAACCAGATCGCCGCGGACGACGAGATCTCGCGCTTGCCGGTGATGGTCGACAGCTCCGACTTCCGCGTGATCGAGGCGGGGCTGCGCTGCCTGCAGGGCAAATCGATCGTCAACTCACTCTCGCTGAAGGAAGGCGAGGCGGAGTTTCTCGCGCGGGCCGAGGTCGCGCGCCGCTTCGGCGCGGGCGTCGTCGTCATGGCCTTCGACGAGCGCGGCCAGGCGGAGACCGCGGCGCGCAAGCTCGAGATCTGCAAGCGCGCGTACAAGCTCTTGACCGAACGCGCGGGCTTCGACGGCTGCGACATCATCTTCGACCCGAACATCCTGGCGATCGCGACCGGCATCGAGGAGCACGCGCGCTTCGCGCTGAACTATCTCGAGGCGATCCCGCTGATCAAGGCCGCGTGTCCGGGGGCGAAGATCTCGGGCGGTGTCTCGAATCTGTCGTTCTCGTTCCGCGGCAACGACCGCGTGCGCGAGGCGATTCACTCCGCGTTCCTGTATCACGCGACGCGCGCCGGCATGGACATGGGCATCGTCAATGCCGGGCAGCTCGTCGTGTACGAGGACATCCCGAAGGAGCTCCTCGAGCACGTCGAGGACATCCTCTTCGACCGCCGGCCCGACGCGACCGAGCGCATGGTCGAGTACGCCGAGCGCGTGAAGGGCGCGGGCAAGAAGCGGGAAGTCGACCTCTCCTGGCGGGATGCGCCGGTCGAGTCACGACTCAGCCACGCGCTCGTGCACGGCATGCTCGACTTCATCGAGCAGGACGTCGAAGAAGCGCGCCAGAAGCTGCCGCGCCCGCTCGACGTGATCGAAGGCCCCCTCATGGAGGGCATGAAGGTCGTCGGCGACTTGTTCGGCGGGGGAAAGATGTTCCTGCCGCAGGTCGTGAAGAGCGCGCGCGCGATGAAGCGCGCGGTCGCGTATCTCGAGCCGTTCATGGAGAAGGAGAAGGCGGGCTCGACGTCGGCCGGCAAGATCGTGCTCGCCACCGTGAAGGGCGACGTGCACGACATCGGCAAGAACATCGTCGGCGTCGTGCTCGGCTGCAACGGCTACGACGTGATCGACCTCGGCGTCATGGTGCCCGCGGACCGCATCCTGGAGACCGCGCGCAGCGAGGGGTGCAATGCGATCGGCCTCTCGGGGCTGATCACGCCGTCGCTCGAGGAGATGGTGAACGTCGCGAAGGAGATGCAGCGGCAGGGCTTCCGCCTGCCGCTCCTGATCGGCGGAGCCACCACCTCGACGCAGCACACCGCGGTGCGCATCGCGCCGCAGTACGAGCCGCCGACGGTGCACGTGATCGACGCGTCGCGGGTCGTCGGCGTGCTGTCGAGCCTGCTCGACGCCAAGAGACTCCCGGAGTTCGACGGCAAGAACCGCGCGTCGCAGGAACGGCTGCGACTCGCGCACGCGTCGCGCGTCGAGCGCGCACTGATTCCGCTCGAGGATGCGCGCGCGCGCCGCGCGAAGCTCGACTTCTCGCCCGACAACATCGCGACGCCGGAGTTCATCGGCCGGCGCGTGCTCGACGA
>Ga0326726_10005452_pt1 | contig 11517 bp, 7 predicted proteins | sample MHFenrmetagenome_2_FD_207603 | JGI IMG/M metagenome (GOLD analysis project Ga0326726, IMG submission 207603) | Lab enriched peat soil microbial communities from Michigan Hollow, Ithaca, NY, United States - MHF15MN | ecosystem: Environmental > Terrestrial > Soil > Wetlands > Peat | place: USA...
TGGAATTCTGCAGAGTAACGCCCGACGTCAAGCTGGGACAGAACGTCAAGATCTTCGCCTTCGTCAATCTCTACGGCTGCACGATCGGCGACGACACCAAGGTCGGGACGTTCGTCGAGATCCAAAAGAACGCCTTCATCGGCCGCAACTGCAAGATCTCGTCGCACACCTTCATCTGCGAGGGGGTGACCATCGAGGACGACGTCTTCATCGGCCATAACGTGACGTTTATCAACGACATGTATCCGCGGTCGACGGCCGAGGGCGGCGGATTGCAGACGGAGGCCGACTGGAAGGTCGTCCCGACGTTCATCCGGAAGGGGGCTTCGGTCGGCTCCAGCGCCACCATCCTGGCCGGAGTGACCGTCGGCGAAGGGGCGATCGTCGGGGCGGGCGCCGTGGTCACCAAGGACGTCCCGCCGTGGACGATCGTGGCGGGAAATCCCGCAAGAGTCTTGCGAAAGGTCGAGAATAGGTAGACAATGTCAGCGAGTCCGCGGCACGCGGGGGGCTAAGGCGATGTTGAAGGAAAAGGTCACCGCTCTTCGAAGGTTCCTGATCTTCGTCGATGCGGCGATCGTCTGCGTTGCCTATCTCTTCGCGTTCCTCTTGCGCCACCTCATCAAAGAGGGGGACATGACTCTCTCCAAGTTCCTCGTCACCTTGATCATCGCGGTCCCCTATTGGTGCCTGACGCTCTATGCCAACGGGATGTACCTCTCGATGAGGACGCGGACCTATCTCGAGATCCTCTGGGCCCTGGTCAAGTCCGCGGTGATGACATTCCTGATGCTCGGCACGTTCATCTTTCTGTTCAAGCTGACGTTCATGAGCCGTCTATTCTTCCTGCTGTTCACCGGGCTCAGCTTCCTGTTCATCTGGCTCGAAAAGACGGCGGTTTTCATGAGCGCCCACTATGTCCGGCGCCAGGGCCTGAGCACCCGCCGGCTGCTGGTTGTGGGGACCGGGAAGAGGGCCGTGGAGTTCGTCAAGAAGATCGACAAACATCCCGAATGGGGATTCGAAGTCCTCGGGGCTGTCGATGACGAGCCCAGCCGCGGCATCCGGCAGGTCGGACGTCTGGAGGTCATCGGGACCCTCGAGGACATCTCCAAGATCTTCCACCGGGACGCCGTAGACGAGGTCGTTTTCGTCGTTCCACGATCCCGGCTGAACGTCCTTCAGGGGGCGATCGACGATTGCGAGACGGAAGGGGTCGTCGTGACGGTCGCCGTCGACTTGTTCGACACCAAGCTGGCCCGGTCTTCGGTGACGGAGCTCGACGGCATGCCCCTCCTTCACTTCCAAACCACCCGTGCCAAAGAATGGGAGCTTCTGCTCAAGCGCATCTTCGACTTCGCGGCCTCAGGGGCGGGCATCCTAGTCCTGTCCCCTCTTTTCCTGATCCTGGCCGTTCTCATCAAGGTAACCTCCCGAGGACCCGTATTCTTCCGGCAAGCCCGCTTGGGCCTGTCCGGCCGGCGTTTTACCTTGTACAAATTCCGGACCATGCGCCTGGGCGCTCAAGCGGTCCTCTCGGACGTCGCCGACCTCAATGACATGACCACCCCGGAATTCCGTGACAAGAAGACTCGCTGGATCACTCCGATCGGACGCTTGATGAGGAAGTTCAGTCTTGACGAGCTGCCTCAGCTCTTCAACGTCTTCGTCGGCCACATGAGCATCGTCGGCCCCAGACCCACGGTTCCCGATGAAGTCGAGAAATATCAGGACTGGCACCGGCGTCGCTTTTCGATGAAGCCCGGGATCACGTGCTTGTGGCAGGTCAATGGTCGCAATAACATCGCGTTCGAAGAATGGATGAAGCTCGACCTCGAGTACCTCGACAACTGGTCGCTCTGGCTGGACGCGAAGATCCTGCTCAAGACGGTTCCCGTCGTCATGTTCGGGATCGGGGCCTATTAGGCAGACGGCCTTGCCTCCGGGTTCCCGAGCAGCGATAATAGGACCCGCAAGACAATGAGCAAAAAAACCTGGGCTGTCGTCGCGGCCGTCGCGCTTTCCGCGGGCCTCCTCGTATGCCCCCGGGCGGCCTCGGGCCAGGCTAACACATGGGCCGGGACGAGTCTCGCGCTGCTCATAGAGTCCGCCGAGTGGCGATCGGGCCTTTTCAGGATCAACGCCTCGTTGGACGCCGACAACGCGGGCTATGATTCCGACGTCTTGTACGGCTATTTCGCCGAACCCGTTCGTGACGTCACGGTCTCGGTCGCCTCCCCCACTCAGATTTTCTTCCTGTTGGGCAAAAAGGCTGTCATCGAACTTTACGATAAACCCCAGTTCGTCTTCTACGCCAACACGACCTCCGAGCGCGCGATGAACAACACGCTCGAAGGTCGTGCCCACCTCGTTCTGAACAGGTTCTATTTCCAGGGGGGGGGCAGCATCGACAGCGTCCGCCAGAGGCTCAGCCATGAGCTGGACCTCAACGTCCGCCAGCGGTCCAATCAGGTGAACGGGCTCGCCCTCTGGCAGGCGTCTCAGGAGGCGTCCCTCGCCCTGCTCTATAGGGCCACCCGCTTTAGTTACGGGAGCGTCGCGTACCAGGGGATCGAGCTCGCCACGGCCCTCAACAGGTGGGAGGATGCTTTTGATCTGATCTCCTATTTCCAGCCGAATTCGAGGATCCGGTTCTACGTGGACGGTCAGTACGGCCGCCACATCTTCGCGGAAGCCGGGCCGGCCTCAAGGAATACGCGGAGCTATGCCGTCCTGGGGGGGTTCGAATTCATCCCGCAAACCAAGGAACGGAGGGCCGTTCCCGGACTGCATGGGAGCCTGACCCTGGGCTACAAGCGATTCGATGTCCTCAATCCCGCATTCAGCGATGCGGGAGGATTGGCGGGACATGTCAGCCTGTCCATTGGGCTCTTGGAGAAGACGACGGGCCGGATCTTCTATTCCAGAGATTTTCAATTCTCCGCGTTCGCCGGGACCGCGCACTATATCTCCCTCAATTACGGCGGGGGGATCACGCGGCAGCTCACCCGCAAGGTCTCCTTGACTTATGACCTGTTGTTCGGGCGGAGCCTTTATCCGGCGCTCGATCCGGACCTCGGCGGGATCCCCCCGCCGGGGAGCAATCAATACACGAACCACATGGTCGGTGTGGACGTCCGGACGGCCAGGAATCTGCGGATCCTGCTGTTGGGGACGTACTCGACCCGTGTCGTCGACGCAACGGGCCAGACGAGGAGCCGGATATTCGTAGGCCTCAACCTGTCCTACGGCACGCCCAAGGGCATCGTCTCGACCCCCATCAGCGGGCTGTCCCAATAGCCCGCGGGCGGGCTGGAATATTTGGGAGAGGCGAGTTATAATCGAGGAGAAAGGGAAACTCCATGAGACGAGGTCATCCATCGGCATCTATGGCGGTGTTGGCGTTGATGATGCTCGCCGTCGGCCCTCGGATCGCCATTTCCACCCAGGACAACCCTCCCTTGCAGGTCTATGATTATCATATCGGCCCCAAGGACCTGCTCGAGATCACCGTATTCGAGCTCAAAGAGCTCAACCAGACCGTCCGTGTGGCCGAGGACGGGTCGATCACGCTGACCCTGCTCGGACGCGTCGAGGTCTCGGGATTGACCACCCAGGAGCTCGAGAAAAAACTGGCCGTCATGCTCGACCAGCAGTATACCAAGGGCGCCCATGTGACCGTCTTCATCAAGGAGTACCAGAAGGTCTCCGTCATCGGCGCCGTCAGCCGGCCCGGCATGTACGAGCTCGTCGGGCCGACGACCCTTCTCCAAGTGATCGCCCAGGCCGGCGGCCTGACGCCCCAGGCGATGAACGAGCTCTACGTCTATCGGCAGGGCCCGGACGGTCAGCAGGTCCGGATCAGCGTCAAGCTGGACGACCTGATGGCCAACGGCAGCCGGATCGAGCTCCTGCCCAAGGACGTGGTGGCCGTCCCGGTGGACCAGCCGGTTAGTGTCTACATCTACGGCCAGGTCCGAACGCCCGGGGCGGTCACTTATCTTAGTTCCAAGAAGATCACCCTGCTCCAGGCCATCGCCCAGGCCGGCGGGACGACGGAGTGGGCCCGAAAATCCCGCATCGTGATCAAGCGGAAGGATAAAAAGACCGGCCGGGAAATGCAGATCCCTATCAATCTCAAGAAGATCATCAGCAACAAGATCGCCGATATCGTCCTGGAGGAAGGCGACGTCATCATCGTCCCGTAACTCCGAACCAGCGCCAAGGAAATAGCATGGCAACCGATCTCTCCTCCGACTCGTCCGGCGGCATGCTGGCCCAGATCCAGCACTATCTGCACATCCTCCTCAAATGGAAATGGTTGATCGGCGCCGTCGTATTCACCTGCGTCGCCGCGGCGGCGGCCTATAGCCTGATGCTGCCTCCCGTCTATACGGCGAGTGGGAGCGTCTGGATCGAGGACGATCCCAAAGTCCTGCCCTTCGAGCAGGTCCAGTCGTTCGGCCAGGGGACGACCCTATCCAGCCATGCCCGACTGTTGCAGAGCCGGACGTTGGCCGCGGACGTGATCGAAAAACTGAAGCTCTACGAGAATCCGGCTTTTGCGGGCAAGATCAGGAAGGGAGCTAAGAATCCGGACCCCGGCGATCCTCAGTTCCGGGAGGCACTCGTCCAAGCCTTCCTATCCAATCTCGTCGTGGCGTCCGCCGAGAGGACGCGGCTGGTCGATGTGCGCTTCAGCTGCCGCGACCCGAAATTGGCGGCGGACACCCTGAACGCCCTCTTCGACGGCTATGTCGACATGATCGTCAGGAAGAGATATGCGGCGTCCGAGCAGGCCACGGAATTCCTGAACACCCAGATTGCGTCGCTCCGGACCGAGATCGAAGCCAAGGAAAAAGAGCTCAACAAGTACGGTTCCGAGAAGGACATTCTGCCGCTGACAGCCGCCGAGGCCCAGCCCGTCTCCCAGATCTCCGACGTCAGCAAGGCCTTAACGGCGGCCACGATTGACCGGATCAACAAGCTCAACATCTACGCTCAGCTCAAGTCCGCCCCCCTGGGCGAGCTGCCCGACGCCCCGACGGACAGCCTGATCGGGCGCCTGCGCGAACAGTACGTCACGCTCAGCCGCGATTATACGACGCGCCTGGCCACGGTCAGGCCGGAATATCCTGAGATGCAGCGCATCAAGGCGGCGCTGGACACGGCCAGAGATGCGCTGCAGAACGAGACCGAGAACCTTACCCGCAAGGCCTATACCGAGTATCAAACAGCCCTCGGCAAGGAGCAATCTCTCAAGGAACTCCTCGATCGTCAAAAGAATGCGGCCTATACGGCCAACAGCAATTCGGTCCTCTATTACAGCCTGAGGAGCGAGCTCGAGGACAAGAAGACCCTGCTCAAGGCCCTGTCAAAACGACAAAGTGAGACGGATATCTCGACACAACTCAAAGGATTGGAGGCCCTGAACGTCTGGATCGTCGATAAGGCCGACTATCCCTTGCGCCCGACATCCCCCAACAAACGAAAGAACGTCCTCATGGCTCTCCTGGGCGGGTTGGCGGGGGGGGTGGGGATCGCCCTCGGCCTTGAGTTCCTGAACCATACGGTCAAGACTTCGAAGGATGTCATGGCGACCGTGGGCATCCCGACCCTCGGGACGATCCCGGCCTTCGAGGCCGGATCGAACTCAAAGGGTCCTTTGGCCGAGCTGAAGAATCTCGTTTCGATCCTCAAGGGGCCGGGAGGCAAGGAGCAAGAGAACGGGAGATCCCGCAGCAAGAGGAGAGATCGAAAGCGTTTGAGAAAACGGGCGAGGAATGGATTGATGGGCTCCCTCGTCAGTCCGGCAAGCCCTCGAGACCGGATCGAGCTGATCGTCCAGGGCGAGCCGCAATCGATTCAGGCCGAGAGTTACCGCACGCTTCGAACAACCCTCCTCGTTTCGTCCCCGCCCAGCAGGATCAAAACCATCATCTTTACTAGCCCCCTCGCCATGGAAGGGAAATCGTCGACCGTCTCCAACCTGGGCTTCGCTCTGGCCGAAGCCTCTCGGCGGGTCGTCATCGTCGACTCCGACCTCCGGAAGCCGAGACAGGGGGAAATCTTCGGCATCGGCAACCGAGCCGGACCGGGCCTCAGCAAGTACTTGATAACCGACATTGACCCGGCTGATATCCTCCAGCCGGTGCCCCACTCCACTCTGCAGCTGATCACCAGCGGACCCCTGCCCGACAATCCGATCGAACTCCTAACGTCTGACCGGATGGACATCCTCGTCGCCTATCTCAAACGGAGCTTCGATTACGTTCTGTTCGATACGCCTCCCCTCCTGGCGGTCTCGGACGCGTTGGCGTTAGCCCCGATGGCCGATTCCATCGTGCTCGTCGCCCGGGCCGGGCACACGCCCATTCCGGCCCTCAAGCAAGCCAAGCTGAAGCTGGATGCCCATAAGCTCAAATGCCTCGGAGTCATCCTGAACGGCGTCGACTTGGTCGAGCAAGACGGTTATTACGCCCGGCAGTATTATCATTATTCGAAGGCCGATTAGGACCCGGCGAACCGCCCGGGCTTGAGGACGTGATTTTGATTTCCATGGGTATCCCGCAAGAGGAACGCCCTGAAATTCCCCCTTTTGTCGTTTCCCTTTTTGATATCCTTTTTCTTTTCTGCCAGCAATGACAGGCCATCGCCTTGGGCAGACCGCATCCCTCGGTCCAGACAGCCTCGACCGGCATCTCTGAGCCTTGAATTCTGCCCGGGCCCATTGTATTCTCGTCGCTGATATGTTTAGCGCCGTGACGGCACCTCGGCGCGGCGGGGAAGAACGCTCGGTTCGAAAGGAGTCGGTCATGAAACGAACTCTTCGAGTGAGAGCCCTGGCCCCGGCCGCTCTGATCGTCTTGATGACCCTGCTCGGCTTTCCTGCGGCGTGCTCGAAGAAGACCGCCCCTTCAGCGGCCCGGCCCGAGCTGGCCAAGGCGTCGCGCATCGATACCAACGGATGGATCAGTGTCCATCTCGAAGGGACTCCCCATGAGATCGGCTTCCAGCACGGCTGGCTCCTCGCGCCCGAGATCGACGACCTTCTCAAAGCGCTGGGCCATTTTCTCCAAGGATCGACCAAGCGGGACTGGGCGTTCATGAGAGGGGCTGCCGAGCGGATGTTCTGGCCGAAACTCGAGGCGGAGTACCAAGAAGAGATCCAGGGGATCTCCGACGGGCTAAGAGCACGGCTGCCGAAAACCCGCTACGACCGCATCGATATCACGGCTCTCAACGGCTGGATCGAGCTGGCCTGGTACTATGTCCCCTATCTCGATGAGATGGCGAAAAAAGGCGCGGGCGACAACAAGGCCCCCGGCTACTGCAGCGCTTTCATCGCCACGGGGAGCTGGACCGAAGGCGGAGGGATCATCGTCGGCCACAACAATTGGGTCGACTATATCATCGGATCACGTTGGAACGTCATCGCCGACATCCTGCCAGCGACGGGCCAGCGCATCCTGATGGATTGCATGCCGGGGGCCATCCACAGCGGCGACGATTTCGTCATAAACGGCGCGGGACTCGTCGCCACGGAAACGACCATGGGCACGTTCAAGGGATTCCGCGAGGAGGGTGCGCCCGAATTCCTGCGGGCGCGGAAGGCCGCTCAATATGCAACCTCAATCGATGATTTCGTTCGAATCATGACGGCGGACAACAACGGCGCTTATGCCAACGACTGGCTCGTCGGCGATACGAAGACGGGCGAGATCGCCAAGTACGAGCTGGGGTTGAAGAACCAGCGGCTGTGGCGCACCATGGACGGCTACTTCGTCGGATCGAATTTCCCGGCCGACGAGAAGGTCATCGCCGAGGAGACGACGTTCGACCCGGCCGACAAGACCCAGTCCGTGCTCGTCAGGAAGGCCCGCTGGGAACAATTGATGGAAGAGTACAAGGGGTACATGGATGTCGAGGACGGGAAGCTCTTCGAGGCCGACCATGTCGACATGGCCACGGGCAAGTCGGGCTCGAACAGCAACACCTTGTGCGGCCACGTCGACGAGGACCCGAAGGGCACGCCGGAGTTCAACTGGGCGCCCTTCGCCCCCGCCGGCTCGGTCCAGGGGAAAGTGACCTCGAGCGCGCTGGTCAGGGAGATGAAGATGTGGGCCCACATGGGCCATCCATGCGGGCGCGATTTCATCGCCGCGGACTTCCTGGCCAAGCATCCCGAGTACGCTTGGCAAAAGCCGTACTTGAGGGACCTCAAGGCCCAGCCGTGGACACTGTTCGAGGCCAAGCGCTAGGTTTGTCGGGGTAGGACCGTCGTTTCCTCCAGCGACATCCCTGACTCAGGTCCCTCTCAGGCCAGGAATCGCCTGGAGTTCGAGGCCCCTTAGGCCGAAAACGCAATTCTTTTTGGGACAAGGGTGTTGTAGAATGTTTCGGCGTCACGGCTTGCATCAAGAACCGCTGGAGGGCCCATGTTCCACGGATCAAAAAGACCGGTCATGATCTCTGCGGCCTGCCTCGGCCTGTGGATCGCTCTGGCCGCTTGCAGCCCTCCCCAGTCCAACAGGACGGTCCAGGGCGATCAGCCGGCGCAAGGGACGGCCGGATCTCGGCCGGCCCGCATCCTGACCAACCAGGTCGGGTATGAGCCGACGGCCGCGAAGAAGGCCGTCGTGCAAGGCCATGCCGGAGATATCTTCGTCAGCTTTGCCGTCAAGGCCTACCCCGGCGGCACAATCGTCCTGACCGGGACGGCACTTCACGCTGGCCCGGTCGCGAAATGGAAGGACTGGGACTTCTGGACGATCGACTGGTCGGCGGTCGACAAGGAAGGCTCCTACGTGATCGAATGCTATCCAAAGGCTTTCCCGGCCACTCCCGGCGCCGCCCCCCCGGCCGGCGGGGTCCGCTCCCATCCCATCCTCGTCCAAAAGAACGCCCTCGAGCGCGGCACGCTGTCGGACGTCGTCTACTACTTCAAGGGCCAGCGCTCCTCCGGCCTTTGGGACAAGGCCGATCGCCGGATGACTTTCGAGGGCAAGCCCGGAACGGTCGACATCCACGGCGGCTGGTTCGACGCCACTGGCGATTACGGCAAGCACCTCTCTCACTTATCCTATTCGAGCTACTTCAATCCCCAGCAGATCTCGCTCACGGCCTGGAGCCTGTTCATGGCCCTGCGCGAGCTCGAGCGGCGCGCCGAGCCCAATTTCCTGCAGTACCGGAAGCGCCTTCTCGATGAGGCCCTGTTCGGAGCCGACTATCTCGTCCGGAGCAAGGACCCGAACGGCTCGTTCTTCATAACGGTCTCGGGGCGCGGCCCGGAGAAGAAGCCCGAGGACCGCCGGATCACCGCGAAGGCCGAGCGCCATATCATCCTGACGCCGGAAACGAAGGACAAGTTCCGCGATTACGGCCGGGAGACGCTCTCGGGTGACGCGGCCTTCGAAGCCGGATACAGGGAGGGCGCCGGCCTCTCGATCGCCGCATTGGCGATGGCCACGGCCCGCGCTGGGGAATCCGGCGCTCCCGGGAGCCCGGGCTACGGAGTGAGTCGGGGCGAGGGCGATTTCGGCAAGATGGATTATCTCAAGGCCGCTGAGGACGCCTTCGCCTTCCTCGAAAAAAGCAACCTCCGCTTCACGAACGACGGCAAGGAGAACATCCTCGATGATTATTGCGCGCTCATTGCCGCCACCGAGCTCTTTCGGACGACGGGGAAGCCGGCGTATAGGCAGGCCGCTGACCGGCGCGCCGCATCGCTCGAGGGGAGATTGACGTCATGGACATCGGGCCAAGCGGGAAACTCCAGCACCGCGCCAGGCGCCGGGACGGCAACGCCAGCGGGCGCCGTTGCCAAGAGCGGCGTGGTTTTGAGCGGTGCCAGTTACGAAAACTACTGGCGCGCCGACGGCGAAGGCGGGGATCGCCCCTTCTTTCATCCGGTCGACGCCGGCATGCCCGTCGTCAGCCTCCTTCTCTACTCCGAGATCGCCGACGAGGCGGGGCGCGCGAAGGCCCTCGACGCCGTCCGGAAGTCCCTCGCCTTCGAGCTCGCCGTGACCTCCGAGGTGGCCAACCCTTTCGGCTACAGCCGTCAGCTCGTCCAGTCCAAGGCCGGCGCTTCGACCCGCCGCTCCGCCTTTTTCTTCCCCCACGATACCGAAACCGCGCCCTGGTGGCAGGGCGAGAATGCCCGGCTGGGGTCGATGGCCGCCGCCGCCCGGCTCGCGGCCCGGCACCTCGGCGGGGAACGGAACGACGTTACGAAGGAAACCGGAACAAGCGGCGCGTCAGCCGATAGCCGTACAGGGAACGCAAGGATCTCGGGCACAGACAATGAAATGGCATTCATCGACAAGCTGAGGGCTTTCGGCCGCGATCAGCTCAACTGGATCCTCGGCTTGAACCCGTTCGATGCCTGCCTGCTCCATGGCCACGGCCGCAACAACATCCCGTATCTGTTCTTCGATTCTTACGAATACACGAACGCCCCGGGCGGCATCTGCAACGGCGTCACCGCCGGCGCGAGGGACCCGGAGGACATCGATTTCGGGCTGGGCTTCGCCCAGACGGGCCAGGACGACGATTGGCGCTGGGCCGAGCAGTGGCTCCCCCACGCCGCCTGGTATCTCACCGCCATCGCTATCGGCGACTGAGGCGGGCCGCCGCGTCCGCGACTTCCGGGAGACCCGGGTCGGCGCCCTCCCAGAGGGCCAGGAACTTGCGATAGTGGGCGCGGGCCGTTCCTGCGTCGCCCTTCAGGTCGGCGATCTTCCCCAGCCAATAATAGGACCGCGCGTAGATATCACCGTCGGTGCGCCGGCCGGTCGTGAGGAGAGTGATCTTTTCGTAGGTTTCCCGCGCCTTGTCGAGATCCCCCGACTCGCGAAGCGCTTCGGCATATCGATCGAGGAAGAGGCCCTGTTCGGAAGTCCAGAAATCCTCGAAGTCCAAATGCCCACAGGCGCTCCCGAACAGCTCCGCGGCTCCCTTCGGGTCGCCCCTCCCGAGCCCGGCCAGGCCTTGGACGTATTCGTAGAGCTTCAGGTCTTTGCGGTTGAGGCCCGCGTCGATAACGGACTTCAGCTCTTCGGCCGTCTTCAGGGCCTCGTCGGCCTGGCCCATCTCGGCCAGGATCCGCGCCTTGATGAAGAGATCCTGCTTCTTGATGAACGGCCGGTAGGGCAGGCCGGCCCCGCCGGCCAGCGCCCGCGACTCCGCCGAAAGCCTCAGATAATCGTCGCAGGCGGCGATGGCCTCGGCGAAGCGTCCTGCCTTTTCGAGCGCGAGCGCCAGACGCCGGCCGGCGGCGGCTTCGTCGTCGATCGCGCCCTGGGCCCGGGCTCTGGCGAGCTCGGTCCGGGCGTAGGCGATATTGGCGGCGAAGCGGCCGCGGCCCAGACAGAGCATTTCGGGGCCCATGAGGGCCTCCGCCCGGAGGAGGTCATCCTTGAAGATGAGCACTTCGGCCTCGGCTGCCAGCATGCGGGGATTGCCCGCATGGGTCTTCCGGGCCTCGACCAAGGCGAGGTCGAAATCCCTCAGATA
>Ga0326726_10005453_pt1 | contig 11517 bp, 10 predicted proteins | sample MHFenrmetagenome_2_FD_207603 | JGI IMG/M metagenome (GOLD analysis project Ga0326726, IMG submission 207603) | Lab enriched peat soil microbial communities from Michigan Hollow, Ithaca, NY, United States - MHF15MN | ecosystem: Environmental > Terrestrial > Soil > Wetlands > Peat | place: USA...
AGCCCTCGGCGGTGAGCGCCTCCCCGACCCGAACTCCGTCGATCGTGAGGCGCTCGAGCCAGCCGAAGTTCGTGAGGGCGAGGACGCCGACGGTGTACCTGGGGCTGGCATCGACCGGCTGCTCGCCGGCCCGGTCGACCGGGCATGCGACCCGCGACGCGCTCCCGATCCCGCCCTTGAGCTCGAACAGCGTCATGCCCGTCCCGGCGCCGACGACCCCGAGCCCCGGGGTGCCGGCGGCCGACCCGGCGGCGCCCTGGATCGCGGCGGTCACGTCGGACTCCTCGACCTGGATGGTCCGCGAGTCGTTGAGGTCGCCGTCGTCGCACTCGAGGACGACCGGCATCAGGGCGTCGTCGATTCCGGCGCGCGGCACGCGTTCGACGAGGAAGGCCACCGCGCCATCGTAGGCCCGCCCGATGGCCATCGAGGTCGTCAGGAGGATCGGCGACTCGATGACCCCCCATTCCCGGATCGTCGTGATCCCGATGGCCTCGCCGGCGCCGTTGAGCACGGCCCCGCCGGCCGGCACCCGCAACTCGAACAGGTCCTCGGCCCGGAACGGAACGATCGCGGTGACCCCGGTCCGGGCGATCCCGCGGCCCGCCGGCCGGTCGGGCTCGTCTCGCCAGATCGTGCGGTGGCCGACGGCCACGTTGGCGACGTCGACGATCGAATTCGTCGGCCCCGGCGTCAGCAGGCCGATCCGGACACCGAGGTCTCGAGCCCGCGGGCGGGGCGAGGGCGGCTGGGAGCTGGGCGGCACGCGATCCTCCGTGGCCGGGCGCGCCCTCGCTCGGGCGGCGCGCGCGCCGTCGCCCAAGGATACGGACGCGCGTCCCGTCGTGTCAGCCGCCCTTCGGGGTGCCATCGGTGCGCCGCTGGTACCCTCCGGTGATGGGCTTCCAGGTCGCCCCCGAGCGGGTCGGTCGCCGCCGGGCGATGGCACCGGGCATCGCGGTCGTGATCGTGAGCCTCGCCGTGATCGGGTTCGGGCTCCTCAGCAGCGGATCGGTCGGCGGGCCAATCCCCGGGCCTTCGTCGCCGGTCCCGACCGTCGCCGTCGTCGTCGCGTCGTCTCCGTCAGCCGCGCCGACGACCACGTCTGCCGCTGCCCTGCCGTCGACCCCGCGACCCTACCCCGGCCCGGACGCGATCGACTGCCACGACGCCGGGATCGTGCTGTGCGGCGAGATCGCCGGGGCGGCGGTCAAGCAGCTGCCCACGGAGGCGCCGGCGGTCGAGTCGGTCGGCGTCTGGACCTCCATCCTGTGCCGCGACACCTCGGATTGCCCGGCGTTCCGGTTCGAGGGCTACCGGCCGCTCGGCAGTGCGATCGTCTCGTTCGGTTCGGGCCTGCCCGTGGCATGGGTGAACGTCGTCGAGCCGGCTCCCGAGTCGGGTCGGGCGCTGGTGCCAGGCGACGTCCAGGCCTGGATCATCCACTGGGCGCCGTGAGCCGACGCGGGCGGCTCAGCCGCGCCGAGCCCAGCTGCCCAGTGCCCAGCCGCGCCGAGCTCAACTGCGCCGGAGCTCAGTCCGCGAGACCGGCCAGCCTGATCCCCGCCAGGAAGCCGCGGTAGGCGACGATCGGGTCGTCGTCGGCGAACCGGGCGCCCGTCTCGCCGACCCGCTCGGCACCCGGGACGAGACAGGCGTAGTCGGCCTGGAGCGCGTTCTGGTAGGTCACCTCGATGACGTACGGTGGCTCGAGCACGAGCGGGCGCAGCTCACCCGCCAGCGCCCGTCGCACGGCGCGCTGGGCGCCGGCGCGGACACGGTCGCGGGCGACGCTCGGATGGACCGACGCCGCCGCGTTCCGGCCGACCCCCTCCTTGACCACGACCCGCTCTGCCCACGGGAACCAGTCGGCCATCTCGGCGGCCAGGACGTCGTCGCCGGCGATCAGGCCGACCGGCACGCCCCATGCCCCGAGGGCGATGGCGTTGATCGCCGCCTCGCCGGCCGGCCGGCCGTTGAGCGTGGAGCGGACCGGGCGGGACGAGTACGTGTGGGCGATCGTGCCAAGGGGGTTGCCGGCCCGGGCGTGGTAGCCCACGTACAGGGCCACCCCGAACCCGCGATCGGGCCCGGCGCCCGCGACCATCGACCAGACCTTCTGACCCTGGAGCAGGGTCGCCCGCGGATCGAGGCCCTCCTGGCTCAGGTTGTACATCCCGCCGTGGCTGTCGTTGACGAGGACGTCGGTGGCCCCGCCGTCGAAGGCGCCGGCGATCGCCGCGTTCGCCTCGCCGGTCATCAGCTGGACGGCAGTCGGGTAGCCCGCGTCCGTTCGCCCGGTCGGGATGTGATGGCTGATCCCGGCGACGCCCTCCATGTCGACGCTGACGTAGACCTTCACGATCCCCCCCTCCGCGTTCGGGGTCCGCGCCCGGAAGCGGGCGGGCCGTCGGCGGGCTGGGCGGCGGTCCGGGCCGGCGCGCCGATCCAGAGGTGCCCGTCGGCGAACCGCTCGGCCTTCCAGATTGGCGCCCGCGCCTTGGTCTCGTCGATCGCGTAGCGGGCGGCGGCGAACGCCGCATCGCGGTGCGGAGCCGCGGCCACGACGAGGATGCTCACCTCACCGAGGGGGACGCTGCCGGTGCGGTGGACGATCGCCAGCCGGAGGACCCCGAACCGTTCGGCGACCTCGTCGGCGATCTGGCCGAGGACCGCCTCGGCCATCGGCTCGTGCGCCTCGTACTCGAGCTCGTCGACCCGCCGGCCGGCGTGCCGGGCGGCCTCCGCCTCCTGGCCCGGCGCGGGCGTCCCGGGCGTCTCCCGGGTCCGCCCGGCGAACACGACGACCGCACCGTCGGCGGGCGTCGCGAGCTTCGCCCCCAGCTCCTCGCCAAGGCCGGTCGGGAACGCCTCGGAACGGAGCTGGATCACCCGGATCGTCGCGCCGGGCTCGCCGCCGCCGCTGACCGGGGGGATGCAGGCCAGCTCGTCGCCGTCCGTCAATACCGTGGTCGCAACGGCATAGTCGCCGTTGCGGGCGAAGCGCACCGACGGCCGACCCGGTGCGAGGACCGGGAACCGCCCCACGAGCGCGGTCCAGCCGTCCTCGATCGTGGCACCGTCGTCGAGGTCGAGGGCGACCTCGCGGGTCCCCGCCAGCTCGCGCTGGATGGCGAACAGGCGGACCCGGATGCGCATCGTCCCGTCAGCCGCCGTACGCGGCGATGAGCAGCCCGTCGCCGACGGGGAGGATGGTCGCGTTGAAGCGCGGGTCGCGCAGGACGGTCCTGTTGAACGTCCGCAGCGCCTCGGTCGAGTCGCCCCGTCGGACCGGCCGCGCGCCGGACACCTCGCCGGACCACAGGACGTTGTCGGCCACGACGAGAGCGCCGGGTTCGAGCCGGGGCACGATCGCCTCGAGGTAGCCGAGGTACTCGTCCTTGAGGGCATCGATGAACGCCAGGTCGAACGGCCCGCCCAGGGCCGGCTCGGCGGGGCCGGCCGCGAACGCCTCGAGCGCCGGCCGGTTGACGACGACGATCCGATCGTCGGGGATCCCGGCCTGGCGCCACCAGCCGCGGGCGAGCTCGGTCCGCGAACGGTCGGGGTCGAGCGTGACGATCGTCCCGTCGGCCGGCTGACCGAGCGCGAGCCACAGGGTGGAGTAGCCGTAGGCCGTGCCGATCTCGACGATCCGCCGCCGGCTGGACGCGAGGACGGACACGATCCGGCCCGACTCGCGGTCGAGGATCGGGATTCCCTCGGGCTCCGCGGCCGCCTCGATCGCCGCGAGCGCGGGCCCGATAGGTGCGCTGGCCGCCTCGATCCACGTCCGGTCGACCTCGCTGGGGATGTAGTCGCGGGCCGTGCTCATCGACCGTGGACCTCCGTGCTCAGACCAGCAACCCGGCGCCGAAGTACAGCCCCGACGCCACGATGGTCGCCGCCGCGATGACCCCCACGTTGATGTACAGGAGGCCCGTCGCCGACTCCATCGAGCGGGTCCGGGCCGTCTGGATCGCCGCCCACGACACGGCGAGCGGGAAGACGAGCCCGACGACGAGACGGAGCCACACGAACAGGGCCCACGGCCCGGTCAACGGGGCGAACGGACCGCCGCCCGAGCCGCCGCCGAGGGCGACCGAGACGACGAAGAAGACGAGCTGGAGGGTGACGACAACGAGCAGCACCCGGGCGAACAGGACGAGCGGCCCCTCGGGCAGCTTCGGGGTCACGAGGTACCAGTGCCCGAGGATCATCGCCGCGAAGACGCCGCCGGTCGCGGCGGCCAAAAGCAGGCTTTGGCCGACGAGCGGCAGGAGCGCCGGGAACCCTCCGCCCCAGCCGAGCGCGCCGAGGACGAACGCGCCGACGCCGGCGGCCACCCCGGCGATGCCGAGCCACGGCACCCGCCCACCGCGGGCCAGCACGACGGTATAGGCCGCGGCGATCAGGGTGAATGCCAGCAGGCACGCCCGTCGCGCTCCGTCCCAGGTCGGATCGATCGGCACGGCCGCGGTCCCGCCGACGACCGTCGGCAGGGCACTGTCGGACAGGTAGGCGAGCAGCGCGAAACCCGTCGCGCAGGCCGAGGTGAAGGCCAGGTAGCCACGGGTCGCATCGGTGCGCAGCCGGGCCAGCACAACGGCCGCGAAGGCCCCGAGACCGAGCGCCGCGAGCACGGTCCAGTTGATGAACGCCAGGTTCTCGGCGATCCGCTGGGCAGGCACGATCCGAGTGTAGCCGCGCGCTCCGGAGGGTGCCGCCGCAGACTACGATGGGTTGCGCGGAGGTGACAGATGGCACTCGGTCGGGATACGAGCATCACCTGGTACGGCCATGCCTGCATCGAGGTGACCTCGCCGGGCGGGAAGACGATCCTCATCGACCCGTGGTTCGGCAACCCGCTCAGTCCCAAGCCGGCCGACCAGGTCGCCAAGTGCGACCTGCTCCTCGTGACCCACGGACACGGCGACCACATGGGCGAGGCCGTGTCGATCGCCAGCCGGCTCCAGCCGGCCTGGCCCTGCATCCACGAGATGAGCCTGTGGCTTGCTCGCCGGCTGCCGGGCGGCGGCGACGCGGTCCTGGGCATGAACAAGGGCGGGACGGTGTCGGCAGCCGGTCTCAGGGTGACCATGACCCAGGCCGACCATTCGGCCGGCGACTGGAACCCCGACGGGGGCGTCCCGCTCTACCTCGGCGAGCCGGCCGGGTTCGTCGTGGAGATGGAGAACGGGTTCCGGATCTACCACGCCGGGGACACGGCGGTCTTCGGCGACATGCGCCTCATCGGCGAGCTGTACCAGCCGGACCTCGCCCTCCTGCCGATCGACGGGCACTTCACGATGGGCCCGCGCGAGGCGGCCCTGGCCGTCGACCTGCTCGGCGTGAAGCACGTCCTGCCGATCCACTACGGGACGTTCCCGATCCTGGCCGGCACGCCGGCCGAGTTGTCGGCCGAGCTGAAGTCGCGCCGGCTGAGCGGGGTGACGGTCCACGTCCTCGAGCCGGGCGGGACCCTGAGCTAGCCGGAGGCCGCCAGCCGGTCGAGCGCCGTCTCGAACACCTCGAGCGTGTCGACCGAGTACAGGACGAACGTGGCCCGCTCGACGGTCGTCTGTCCGCCGAGGTGGTCCCGGACCGCCTCCAGCCCGACCCGGGCCGCCTGTGGCAGCGGGTAGCCGTAGATCCCCGCGCTGATCGCCGGCAGGGCGACCGTCCGGGCGCCGGCGTCGGCGGCCAGCCGCATCGCCCAGCGGTACGCGCCGCCGAGAAGCGCCTCCTCGCCCTGGTCGCCACCCTGCCAGCGCGGCCCGACGGCATGGATGACCCAGCGGGCCGGAAGATCGCCGGCGCCGGTGATCACGGCCCTGCCGGTCGGGCACCCGTCCGGGTGGTAGCGGCGCCGGAGCTCCGCCATGATCGACGGGCCGCCCCGTCGGTGGATCGCGCCGTCCACGCCACCGCCCCCGACGAGCGCGGCGTTCGCGGCGTTGACGATCGCATCGGCACGGAACGCGCTGATGTCCCCTGTGGTCAGCGCGAGGACGCGGTCACCGACCCGCAGCTCGTCCATTGCCGGCTGCTACTGCGTGACGATCACCAGCTCGGGCTTGTTGGTGGAGGACTCGCGGCTGTTGAAGTAGACGCTCTTCGTGGTCGATCCCTCGACCACGAGGCTGGTCAGGGCCCCTGCGTGGATCGCCGAGACGCTGACCGGGATCTCGATGTACCCGGCCGTGTTTCCGCTGACTGCGCTCGGTCCCGCCGCGCCGATGGCCGGCGCGTTGGCCCACGTGATGCCCAGCTCGGTCCAGGTCGTGTCGCTCACCGCGTACGCCGTCTGATTACTGGCGGCGGCCGTCGTTACGAAGAGCCGCAGCTTTGCTGACTGGACGGTGCCGGTCACGGACGAAAGGTCGAACTTGAAGAACAGCCGGTAGATCGGGTCGGCAGTTTCGCGCGTCCGGAACGGGGTCAGGGTTCCGTAGTTGCCGTTGACGCTCCCGGACTGGACCTGCGAGTCGGCGACCGGATTGAGCGTGGTGGTCGTGGGGCTACCGCCGGTCACCGTGATCGTGACCGTTGCGTCCGTGGAGTCGTCGGCTCCGTCGTTGACCCTGTAGGTGAACGCGTCAGGGCCCGTGTAGCCGTTGGTCGGCGTGTAGAGCACGGTCCCCGTGTCGGTGAACGGCCCGCTCCCTGCACAGGCGGCGTTGGTCGGCGACGAAACCGTGCCGTGCGCCGGCTGGCCGAAGCTGAAGGTCAGGTCACAGGTCTCGACGTCGGCGCCGCTCAGCGTGATGGTCTTGGCCGTGTTCTGCGGCGTCGAGGCGCTCGTGGCATTCGCCGTCGGGGTGTCGTTGACGGCCGTCACGGTGATCGAGACTGTCGCCGGACTCGAGTCCGTGATCCCGTCGTTGACCTGGTAGGTGAACGAGTCGGAGCCGTTGTAGTTCGACGCCGGCGTGTACTGGACGCTGGCCGAGTCCGTGAACGGACCGCCGCCGGCGCAGGCGTTGTTCGAGATCGCGCCGAGCGATCCGTGGCTCGGCGGACTGACGATCGAGAAGGTCAGCTCGCAGGTCTCGTTGTCGCCGCCCGACAGGGTGATCGGAGTGGCCGTGTCCTCGTTGGTCGACGGCGTCTTCCCGTCGGCGGTCGGAGCGGTGTTCGGCTGCGTCACGGTCAGGTTGACCGTCGCCGGGGCCGACGTCGTCGTGGCGTCCGCGACGGTGAACGTGAACGAGTCGCCCCCGGTGTAGCTCGAGTTCGGCGTGTAGGTGATCTGCTGGCTGTCCGTGTTCGGGTTGCCGCTCGCGCACGTCTGACCCGTCGGGAGGGTCAGGGTTCCGTTCGCGGGCGACGTCGCGATCGCGAACGTCAGCTCGCAAGTGTCAACGTCGTGGCCGCCGATGGTCACGACGACCGGGGTGTCCTTGGGCGTGGACTTCGAGCCTCCGTCGGCGACGGGCGGGTCGTCGACAGCAGTGACGGTGAGGCTCGCCGTGGCCGGAGCCGAGTCTCCACTCCCGTCATTGACCTTGTAGGTGAACGAGTCGGGGCCGCTGTAGTTGGCCGCCGGCGTGTAGGTCACCGACGCCGAGTCGGTGTTCGGGCTGCCCGCGGCGCAGGCGTTGCTCCCGATCGAGCCGAGCGTGCCGTGGGTCGGCGGAGTGACGATCGAGAAGGTCAGGTCGCATGTCTCAGGGTCGCTGCCCGACAGGGCCACCGGACCCGACCCGTCCTCGCCAACCGTGGCGCTCGTCGCGTTCGCGGTCGGGGCCGTCCCTGCCTGGGCCTGGGTGATGACCAGCTGCGGGGCGTTCGCGCCCTCCTTGCTGTTGAAGATGGCGCTGTTCGTGCCGGCACTCTTGATCGCGAACGTGACGAGGCCGTTCCCCGGCACCGCCGAGGGGCTGAGCGTGATCTCGTTGTAGGCGTTGACGGTCGGCACCGACGACGAGCCGAACAGGGTGCTCCCGATCGTCGGGGCGTTGGTCCAGGTGATGCTGCCCGTCCCGGTCTCGATCCAGTTGGGCATCGTGACGGTGTTGAGGACGTTCTGGACGTCGGAGCTCGTGTCGGTCACGTAGATCCTGAGCTTGGCCGACAGGACGGTCCCGGTCAGGCCGGTCACGTTGAACCGGATGTAGCTCCGGTACGTGGTGCCGGTGCCGGGATCCTCGCGCGTCTGCATCTGGTTGAGCGCGCCGTAGTTGGTCGTCGCCGAGGACGACTTCACCTGGGCATCGGCGTTCGGCGTGAACGTCGCGGTCGGGCCGGCCGGTGGGTCGACCTGGATCTGCTGGGTCGTCGAGTTGGAGCCGTTGGTCCCGGTGACCGTCAGCTTGGCGGTATAGGTGCCCGGGCTCGTGTACGCGTGGCTGGGATTGGTGCTCGTGTCGTCGACCGTTCCGTCGTTGTCGAAGTCCCAGGTATACGTCAGCGTCCCGGTGCCGGTCGACGTGTTCGTGAACTGGACGTTGAGCGTCGCCGGGCCGGAGCTCGGCGACGCCGTGAAGGCCGCCTGTGGATCCTGCGGGGCCCCGCCGCCGAGCGTCTCGCGGTTGTGCCAGTAGAAGTCGGTCGTGTCGTTGAACGCGAGCGCGACGATGCCCGACGTCGAGTTGACGTTCTGCTTCGTCGAGGTGACGTTGTTCATCTTGGCGCTGGCGTCGTCGCGGATGAAGGTCGTCCCGAGCCCCGACGGGAACGAGATCGACGACACAGGCGAGGTCTTCTCGAAGATGTCGCCTCCGCTCTGGCCGCTCGTCCCGGCCGTCCGGGCGCCGGTCATGAATACGTGGAGGATGTTCCCGGAGCCCTTCTCCTCGAGCTCGAGGATCGCCCGGGTGTTGCTCCCGACGTTGTTGATCCCGACGACGAAATTGGCCCAGGACCCGGTCGTCGTCCGGCGGAGCAGCTTGATGAGCGGGTTCGAGCCGGTGAGGCTGGTCTTGACGACGACGTAGAGCTGGCCGGATGCGTCGGTCTTGATGTTCATGTGGTCGTCGGCCTGGCCGCTCCCCGACAGGGCGGTCTCGGCGGTCCAGGTTGCGTCGGACGTCCCGTCAACATGCCAGGCGAAGTAGTCCTTGGCGTCGGCCTGATTGCTCCAGAACACGCCGATCCGGTGCTCGCCGCTGACGGTGAACGCGATGATCGTCGAGATGTCGTCGCTGTCGGTGGTGACGCCGACCCCCTGGGAACCGACCGGCAGGATGGCCGGCGTCGACCAGGTCGCGTCGTTGTTTCCCACCGTGTGGTTCGTGTAGACCAGCCGCCCGCCGCTGATGTTCTGGGTCCATGTCGCCCAGAGCATGCCGGTCGAATCCTTGGCGATGACCAGGGTCTCGGACTTGATGTTCGCCCGCATCGTGGCCGGGAAGCCGTTGTCAAGGCTGTAGGTGTCAGTCGACGCGTTGTAGCTGAAGCGGTACAGCCGAGCCGTCCCGCCGGTCAGCGCCCCGGTCTCACTGGTCCAGTTCTGGGTGGCAACATAGAGCTTGGTCCCGTCCCACAGGGTGTCGGCGCGCGTAGCGTTGCGGTTGTCGAGCGCCACCCCAGTCGAGACCCAGCTGTCCGTGCCCGGATCGAGCTTGTAGATGAAGAAGCCGCCCCCGGTCGAGGGCTGCATGCTCGCCCACCAGAACCCGTCGTTGAACCAGACCTTGCTCTCGGGCTTCGAGCCCGTGACCGCGCTCCCGCCGGAGTCGGAGATGTCCTTGTGCCCGACATCGGCGGCGGCGACGACCGCGGCCCCGGCCACGACCAGGAGCAGCAGACCCGCGGCGAGCGCGCGGGCGACGCGGAACAGGAGCGGGCCTACCAGGCCTCGGCGCGGATCGGTCGGCACGGCCGGCCCCCTTCCCCCAGCTTCAAACGGTCAGGCGCCCTTGCGCTTGAAGACGGCCACGACCGTCCACCACATGATCTTCAGGTCCAGCCCGAGTGAGGCCCGCTGAAGGTATTCGACATCGAGCCGGAGGCGTTCGTCGAAGGTCGCCGCGTTGCGTTCCTTGACCTGCCACAGGCCGGTGATCCCGGGCACCGCCTCGAGACGCTCAGTGTGCCACAGGTCGTACGTGCTGGCCGCAAACGACGTCGGACGCGGCCCGACGAGGCTCATCTCGCCGCGCAGCACGTTGAAGATCTGGGGCAGCTCGTCGAGGCTCGTCTTGCGCAGGATCCGACCGACCCGGGTGATCCGCGGGTCGTCGATGATCTTGAAGTCCGGCGGCGGAAGGATGTTCAGGTGCATCAGCGAGGCCTTGAGCGCCTCGGCGTCGCGGACCATGGTCCGGAACTTGTACATCCCGAAGCGGATCCCGTGCTGGCCGGTCCGCTGCTGGGTGAACAGGATCGGACCCGGCGAATCGAGGCGGATCGCGACCGCGCAGATGAGCAGGGCGGGAGCGACGAGCGGCATGATCGCCAGGCAGATGGCCAGGTCGAACGCGCGCTTCAGCGGTCGGTAGCGCTCGTAGCGATCATTGAACGGAGCGGCCGCGTCAGCTCGAAGACTCACGACGATCCGTCAGCGGGGCGTCGGGCGCCAGATGGGGACGTAGCTCGATGACGTCGGCCGGCAGCTCGGTCGGGCGGCCGATCCCGACCGGGACGGCCACCGACGGCAGGGGAATGCCGTACAGGGCGGCCACGATGGCACCGCTCGTCAGGCCGTCCACCGGGAACGCGGCGATCGACTGCGCGTCGCCGATGGCCTCGGGCCGGCGGGCCCGGATCCGGTCGACGAGCCGCTCCGCGGCCGCGCGATCCGTCTCGGGCAGGACGAGCGTGACGTCGCCGTGCTCGGCCCAGACACGGTCGATCCGGCGGACGAAGGGAACGATGGCCGAGGCTCGCGCCGAAGCATCCTCAGTCGTACCGGGCAGCCGGACGATCGCGACCGGTCGCTCGTGGCGGCGGGCGCGGGCAAGCTCTCGGTGGAAGTCCTCCCAGCCCGCCTGGCTCGTCGTGATGGTCGCGCTCGGTGCCGCACGATGGTCGGCCAGCCTGGCTCGGTCGACGAAGATCCCGATGATCCCAGCCGCACCGGCTGCACCGGCGACCCACAGGGTCCCGGTCGCGATGCCCCAGCCGATGGCCAGCCCGGCGATCCCAGCGACGACCGCGCCGCCCATCAGTAGTCGCCGAGCAGGGTGGCTTCGGTCAGCCCCAGGGCAGTGGCCGACGCCGTCTGACCGGCGACGACCGCGGAGATCCCGGCGACGGCCGGCACGGTCGCGCCGACCTCCTCGGGATCCATCCGACCGCGGCCAAAGCCGACGTAGGTGAACCCGGCCCGGGCGAGGACGTCCGGGGCAAGCGCGTTCCGGCCGTCGACGATGAGCGGCTGGCGCATGGTCGCGGCGACGGCATCCCAGTCGAGCCCGGTGAACTCGGCCCACTCGGTCACGAGGGCGGCGGCGTCGGCGTCCTCGAGCGCCTCCATCGCCGAGCCGACGACGGTCAGCGCGGGCACCTCCGCGGCCGCCCGGACCCGCGCGCGCTCCATCGGGTCGTAAGCGACGACCGTGGCGCCGCGCT
>Ga0326726_10005454_pt1 | contig 11516 bp, 8 predicted proteins | sample MHFenrmetagenome_2_FD_207603 | JGI IMG/M metagenome (GOLD analysis project Ga0326726, IMG submission 207603) | Lab enriched peat soil microbial communities from Michigan Hollow, Ithaca, NY, United States - MHF15MN | ecosystem: Environmental > Terrestrial > Soil > Wetlands > Peat | place: USA...
TTACGGGCATGTAATCTCTGCACTTGAAAATTCTTTCCCCAATATCCTTGACGAATCGTATGACGAATTTATTGATATTATCACGTTTGAAGTACTGAATACCAGCAGGAACAGTAACGATTTTGCCTACATCAACAAGGTCATTCGGAACGCCCTTCGCTACAAGAAAAGAAAAGATGCAGAAACCGGGATCAATATTGTTGTTGGACTGAAACTGGTGAAAGTCGGGGACTACGCACATGCGATCGATTTTCTGAAAAAATACCAGAATATGGATACAAAAATTGGCACCGTACTGGCATACTGCTATTATTCTCTCTCCCTGCGGGATTTTAAAGGGATAGATTCATCTCTCGAAAGCCAGCGCCCCGGCGAGATGGAACTTTTTGCCCGTGAAACCATGCTCAGCCTGGCACGGTCCCCCGCACCCATAAACCAGATAAAACAACTGGAACTGGATGACCCGTCGTTTATCGAAAGGATCTTCTGGCAGATGATCTTTTTAGGACTCGAATGGTTCCCGAGTGAGCGATGGTTCATTGAGGCCGGCCTGGAGAATGCCGCACTCACCCGTAACACAGAAATGAGGAAGCGGTTGCTGGATATCAGCTCAGAACGGTTTTATAATGATATTCATTTTCTTCGCGTGATGTTCTATTATTACCTTGACAACCGGGATGCAGGTGGCGCCGCAGGTGTACTGAACCATCTCATCCGTCAGTGCCCCGATGATCCGGAACCGATCTACCTCGGGCTCAAATTCTCGCTTCTCACGAAAAAAAAGATCACTTATCACAGTTTTCGGAAGCTTGCAGACTCAAAGGGGATGCCGGCACCGGTGGTCTATCTGTGTGATGTGGCTTTTGCGCTCCTTAACGGCGAAAAGACGGACGCGTTCAAATGTATCGCGGAATTTGATAAGGAATTTCCGCATCTGCATTACTATATAACTACCCTCCGCTACCTGGCTGACGATTTCTTCTCTCCTGATGAGACGCAGGTTAAAAAGGCAAAAAAAGCGTTTCTGGATTCCGTCGACCAGTATTGCCTTGAAGAGCTCAAAAAACAAATTCCTCTTCAAAAATAAGCAGATATCCTCTATCAGGATTGTTTCCCGGTGCGCAAAAAAACAATGCAGGTTGCGTCTTTACGAGGGGTTTTATCCCTTTTTACCTCCCTATTTTCACGGTATCGGGTTCTGGATAAAGCACCGTTCTATTGGAAGGATGCCTTCAGGCAGCATGAACTTCTGATGCGGTACGATACGGTAAAAATTTTCCTGAACAGGACTCACATAAAAAGAAATATCAGAGACTGTTCGATGTCCCGTCTGCCCTGCGAATTAAAACCCGGCCACCGTCGGCGGGCAGGAACGTGACCGACCGCCCGACTTTGCCGCCAACATCCTCAGCACCCAGCTGGATATGATGCTCTTTTAAAAGAATCCTGACTTTTTCGGCATTTCTTTCACCAATGTTGAGGCTGGTGCCGAAATACTCAAACATGCATGCACCCCCGACTATCTTTGCAATAATGGACCTGTTCTTGCAGCCGAGAACAATAAGCTCTTTGATCAGGAGCGGGACAGCGGTATCAGCGTATTTTCCCGGTCGATCAGCTCTGCCTCCACTTTCAGGCAGCATAATATGCACCATCGCACCCTGTCTGAGATTCGGGTCATACAGGGTGAGTCCGATACAGGAACCAAGGCCGATGGTTGTCATCGGGAATGAACCGACACGGTATTCTCCAATGCCAATCATTGATGGTTGTTCGTTCCGGGGCTGGGTGTCGGTCATAACAGGTACTACAGGGTTAACTTGTTTTCACCATGTTTTCGAGAAGTTCAATAATTTTTATCAGAGTGCTCCTCTCGGGCATCATGATGATATCACTGTCTATTTTGAACTCCTGGCATGCGAGTTCAGTAGAAAACAGTAATACTTCATTGGTCTCTTCCTGCATCTGGGCGATGAGGGACTGCATGGCAGCATGCGCCATGTCGATAGTGAGGGCCGGGGGAGAAGGAAGCATTACAAAACCGAGCAGTTCTGCGGTGGCATCAAGAAAGGCAGAGACCATAATATTTCCTACTTCGAGCAGTGCGCTCTCATCCATCTCACTGAGCGGGCGGTCGAGCTCTGTCATGCCGAGCATCGTGTTGGTCATGCGGACTGCGGATTCCCGGGTTATGTAAAATAAAACATATCCCCCGTGAGGAATATCTCCCTGGAGCTCAAAAGCAACCATTGCCGCAGATTCTTCACCCATAAATTCCCCAAGCTGAGCCAGATCTACCATGTGGATAGCCGGGACGCTCATCTCAATTGTGCTTCCCAGCATCTGGGAAAGGGTGGTTGCTGCATGCGCAGCCCCGATATTTCCAAGTTCCTGAATTGCATCTTTCTGAACTGTTGATAATTCCATGAAAATCTCCTATATTATGGTGTTTACATCAATAACCGGTACGACGCCACCATCGCCGAGAATGGTAATACCGCTCACGCCCCGGGTATTCCCGATAAAACTGCTCAGTGGTTTCACGACAACTTCCTGCTTTCCTTCAACGACATCCACCGGTATACAGCATTTCCGCTTCTGGTATTGGACGACAACGAGGATCTCACTCGCCAATGAGACTCCTGCCATGTCATCCAGCCGGAGGATCTGAAGTACCTCATCCCGCAGCAGGATCGCTTCGCCTTTTCCTATCAGGTGAGTTTCATTTCTCCGGAAATTAGCAACTTCCACAATGCTGCTGATGGGGATCCCCAGTCGTTTTTCGTTGATCCTGACAATCATCACATCGACAATAGCCATTGTCGGCGGGAGTAACAGTTCAAACCGGCTCCCCTTACCCGGAGTTGTCTCCACCCGTATAGTACCTTTCAGCGCTTCAATGGATCTCCTTACCACATCAAGCCCGACACCCCTGCCGCTGATGTCAGATATTTTATCGGCGGTGGAGAAACCAGGCTGAAACAGCAGATCAATAGCCTGTTCCGTGGTGAATGTTTCAGCAACATCCGGGGTAATCAGTCCCTTTTCAATCCCTTTAGCCTTGACCTTCCCGACATTTATCCCTGCACCGTCATCTACGAGTTCAATGATTACGTTATCCCGGTCACGGTGCGCAGAAAGCCTGACATACCCTTTCCGGGGCTTTCCGGCCTTTTCCCGGGTATCCGGCGATTCAATCCCATGGTTCACCGCATTCCTGATCAGGTGAAGCAGTGGATCGTTGAGTCCGTCCATCACGCTCCGGTCAAGCTCGGTCTCCCCTCCTGCGATGACGAACTCAACCTCTTTGCTGTCATACTGGGCCACATCGCGGACGACTCGTGGCAGGCGGTTGAAGATATGATTGAGGGGGATCATCCTGATATTCATCATCAGGTTCTGGAGTTCAGAGACCGACCGGTCAACCATGCCGATTGCTTCATCCATCTCTTTAATCTTGTGCTGTTCGGCAATCTGCTTCAGCCTGCCCCGGTTAATAACGAGGTCTTCGACCAGGTTCATGATATGGTCAAGCTGATGGATATCGACCCGGAGATTTTTGATCTCCCTGCTTTTATCCGGAGACTGGGATTGCTTTTTATCGGCCTCTGCCTTTTTTAAATCCTCGGGTACCTCAACCGGCATGACGATTGCAGGTTTTTTTGCAGGACCAACAACAACATCGGCAATCTCGGTTCCTGAAGCAGCAGTTTTTAATGCTTCCTCCCCGGCATCGCTTGCAATGACGAGTTCAAGCCTGCCATCAAACTTTCCTTCATCAATCGCCTCCATCGTCGGAGTAACGGAAAGAATGGTTCCCAGGGATTGTAAATTTCCCAAAGCAAGCATTGCACGTACATCTTTCATTGTACATTCGCTTGCGACAGTGATTTGCATCCTGTATTCCGGGCAGTTCCCTGTGTTTGTACCCACTGCCGGTTCCGCTGGCTGTTCTGCCTCCGGTATACCCGCTGAAACCCCGGTGCTTACTTTTGGTGTGCCCCCGTGTTGTCCAATCCATTCCCTGAGGGCATTGACCTGTTCAGCGGGGTTTTTTGACGAGGAGTCGCCTCCCGCTTCGATATCATCAAGCATCTGTTCGATGAGATCGGAACAGGCAAGGAGCAGGTTGACCAGTTCCGGCGATATCTCTGCAGCTCCGCTGCGGATGAGCTGGAAGACATCCTCCATCGTATGGCAGAGATGTTCCATGTTGGAAAAACCCATGGATGCAGATGCACCTTTCAGGGTATGGATGGAACGGAAGATCTCGTCGATTGCGCTCTGGTAAGTGCCCCGTTCAAGGAGCAGGAGATTCCTGACCAGGTTCTCATGATTTTCCCGGGACTCTGCAACAAAAAGCCCGCGATATGCCTCGAATTCAGACACTGGTTCCCTCCATGGAAAGTACTACCCGCTCAATCTCCTTTGCCAGTTTATGCAGAGGAACAATCTGATCGACTGCATTGTTTTTGATTGCAGACCGTGCCATCCCATATACAAGGCAATCCTTCTCATCACAAAGAAGGCTCACTCCGCCCGCCTGTTTTATTGCGTGAGCACCCTCACCCGCATCATTTCCCATGCCACTGAGAATAACTGATACCGCATTTTTCCCGTATACCTGGGCAGCAGACTCAAAAGTCTTGTCAACGGCCGGTCTGACACCATGAATGGGAGGTGAAGAGGTATGGATAATACGCCCTGTCGTTTTGCCGTTTTCTCCCATCATACCGGAGACAATTGTGTGGACGCCGGCTTTCGAGAGCAGGATCTTTCCTGTTTCAAGGAGATCCCCGTTCCGGGTCTCTTTTACCGGCATGGTGGCAATCCTGTTGAAACGCTCGGCAAGGGCTGTTGTGAAGCCGACCGGCATGTGCTGGGTAATGATAACACCCGCGGGAAGATCGGGTGACAACATGGATAGCAGGATATCGACCTGCTGGGGCCCGCCTGCCGATGACCCGATGAGTACAACCCGGTCGGCCGAGCCGGCCGGGGAAGAGCGGGTTTTGCGGGGAATACCCGTTGAAGTCAGCGAGGCAAGATGCTTGACCTTGGAAATGAGTTCGTCGCCAATCTCCCTGACGTGAGCGAGGTCTTTGATTTTCAGCATGAAATCATCAGCGCCGAGATGGATCGCCTCGACGGTCATCTCTGCTCCTTTAGAGGTGAGGGAACTCAGCATCAGGATCTTGGGACGCTTCTGAACCTTTTGCAGCTCTTTTAAGACTTCAAGTCCGTTCATCTTCGGCATTTCGATATCAAGGGTGATAAGATCCGGGTTCAGTGACCGGATCTTTTCGAGTGCATCGAGGCCATCCGATGCAGTTCCCACTATTTCAAGAGAGGCATCCCGGGACAGCATATCCCGGATTACCGTGCGCATGAACACGGAATCATCAACAATGAGAACTTTCACCATGATTTTCAGGATGCCAGGACGTTTTTGACCTCTTCTAATACTTTCGGGGCCTGGAACGGTTTGATAATATATCCTTTCGCACCGCTTTTGATGGCAAGTTTCACCATCTGTTCCTGTCCGACCGCGGTGCACATGACGATCCTCGCTGCAGGATCGAAGACCTTTATTGCCTTGAGTGCCTCGATCCCATTCAGCTTGGGCATCACGATATCCATAGTGACCAGGTCAGGTTTCAGTTCCTTGTATTTTGCTACGCCTTCCTCGCCGTCCCCTGCCTCACCGACAATTGTATGCCCGCCCGAAAACAGGATATTCTTTAACAGGGTCCTCATGAAAAGCGTGTCATCCACGATCAGAATTTTTCCCATTGACGATCAATAAATTTATTGGTAGACAATCCCTTATAGAAGTATTGAAATAAAACGGGTAAAATTCTAGTTAGTTTGGGATTTTGTCGCATCAGAAATATACCGTACTCCTTTTGTAGTAAGCTGGATCTCCCTGCGTATCGTGACGACTTCACCAAGACCGAGTTTCAGGATTTTATCATAAATAGCGTCAAGCTGCTTGTGAGGGATATTGAGCATGTTCTCGATTGCATGCGAGTCCATACCCGAATAGACCAGCATCGCAACCTGCTGGTCCACGCCGTCCAGCTCGGTGCCTTTCATGTCCATGCTCTTTGTCGTGTCCCTGAGGAAATTGTAGAGTACCTGGAGGGTGGAAAGCGGGCAGAGCACAAAGCTCGAAGAAACCTCACCGGATTCCAGGTGATCGATTTTTATGACGTCAGTGGGTTTGCCCTGGACATCGCGTTTGGTAAGTTCGATCTCGGCTACATCATTGACCGGGACACAGATCTGTTTTGTTGCAGAGACGAACCAGATCCCTGAACGGACGACAACAACACTTCCCTTATCCCATTGGGCATCCTTGATCATCACCCCGCCACGGATTGCCGGTGACATGAAGTAGGCCATAAGCCGGTATGCATTGCAGGACGCGAGGATGAATCTTTTTAATACCTGCAGGACCTTTTCAACGGTCAGGATTTTATAGACTGTTTCTGCATCAGTCTTTACGGTAATGATAAGGATATTTTTCTTTTCGGCGATATCGGCAACGGTCTTGAAAAGAATTTCTTTGTTGACGGGAGCAGGAAGTACAATCCGGTCCTCCCCGATACCCATTTTAACGACTATCCATTCGTTATTATACTGAATCTTTACCGGGACTTCCTTCATACATACTCACTGGATGATCTTTTTCTCATGGGGAGTTCATTTCCGGAATAATTATCTGTGTGCAAGGTTATTTCATTCCTTTGGCGGGCGGGGGCCTTTTTCTTTCTGGATCCTTGATGTCTTCAGCCATTCATGTGTTTCCCGTAATTCGTTTTCAATTTCGCTCGCAGACGCTTTGAAATCTCTTAAATCCCGAATGAGGCTGAGATTTCTCTCTTTTGTTACGTGCTTGACATCCGACGCAAGGGAGCTTAAAAGGTCTTCATCACCGGTGGATGCTCCTTTAGAGAATGAGGCCATATCGGCCTGGGTGGAGATCTCGTTCTCTGCACTGCCTGCACCCCGGGGGGCGTCAGAAGGAATCCAGTCGGTCTTCACCGTATTTGTCGACGGGGTTGCTGGTGAAACGGCTTGATTTCCTGCAGGGGAAGGAGGACTGTTTTCAGATTCCGGTGATGGAACACTACCGGAATCTCTGGGCGGTTCACCTTCAAGATCGACATCAAGATCAACGTCATCAAGATCCAGGTTGTCCAGATCTTTAAAGTCCTGATCGATCGATTCCCCCCCCTCAAGACCGCTGAATTCTTCAAGACCTCCCGCATTATCTTTGAGAATATCATCTGCTGATAAGCTGATATCCAGCGAGGGAATGGCGATGTCGGGTTCATTGATTGCCGGGCCCGGTTCATTCACTCCCGGCGGGGATAAGCCCTGACCGGAAGACAATGCCGGCAGCGCGGACTCTGCATCGTCCAGCCCGTCCAGGAGGCTTACATCAAATTCATCCCCGGATAAGGATATAAAAGGGTCCTGCTCTTTTGCCTGTTCCCCGGGCCTGCCTCCTCCCCCGCTGCTCCCGGGAAGGCTGGTACCAGAAACGACACTTGTGCCGGCACCTGCAAGTGCAGGACCTTTGACTTTCTCGCTGACCGTTTTATCGAGCATCTCATTGATATGCTCTACTTTTTTCCTTTGCTTTCTGCGCTCTTTAAGGACTGTTCTGAGGGAACCGAGAGACGAGAGAAATGAACGCAGCGGGGAAACGGCGCCGCTTTTTTTGGCATTACTTAATCCGGGCCCTTCTTTTTTCTTTGGGGATGAGGTTTTTTTATCCGGCAGAACCGGTTTCTTTTCAAAAAATTTCATCTCATCCAGCCGCCTCATGACGGCAATCTTTCTGAGGTTTTCAAATTTTGGCCGTTTAAACACCGATTTGATATCAGAGGGGGTAATCGCCCCAAGGAGTACGAGCACCAAAAATCCTACGGAGAGAATAAGGGGGATCAGAATAATTAAGGGAACGTCGAAAAGAATCAGGACTGAACCGGTGATTACAATTACGGTAAAGAGGATAACCCTGCGCAGACTTTCTTTCATATAAGATACATCCCCAATGCCCCGGTGGCTGATTTCCCCATATTCGAAAGACCTTCAGGGCTGAAGAACATATTCACCCCTATGGGTGCTATCAGGAGTATAAGACCTGTCAGTGAACAGAAAAGGGCTCCGTAAAAATAAAACATGTACCGATCCCCTCCCCCGACGATCCGTGCAGCAATGATATTGGATATGGTGATAATGGCAAGAGTAGTCACCACAAAGTTGCCCATCTCCTTTTCCGGGAAGTTAGTGAACATCGACATCCCTCCAAGGGCACTTCCCGCGGAGACTCCCCCGGCAGCTGCCCCCCCGGAAGCTGCAGCCGTGGCCTGGAATTTTGACATCATTGCCGAGACTGAACCGGTCAGGGTTAACATGATGCGGAAAAGGACAACAAAGATGCCGACCATTGCCATATGCATCGGTGCAAGGAGCACAATAAAACTGCGGGCATGCATATCCTTTTTCTCCCGCAGGAGGGTCTGTTCGAGCACCGAAGATCCCACAACTGTACCGATCGGTTCCGGTGGCCCCCCCATGATTACGGTGTCAAGATAGATATTGAGATATTTATAAATGAGATTGCTTCCCGAATCACCAATGAACTTATCCCATATCTGTTTGTTATCGAGACCGAGGTTCATCTGGGAATAGACCGAATTCACGAGCGGCTCAAGCGCGGTAAGTGACTTTTTATCAATAGTACCGAGAGCGTGTACCGCGGTAGTGCCCTGACCCCCCATGATCGCTCCCAGACTTCTTATGAACGTTGAAAAATCGTTGTCACGAAGGGTGATATTACTATCATCAATAAACCCAATGATGCCGAGCGGAGCCAGGAGGATCCCTACCAGAAGAAAGATGAACCCGGCATTGATCCCGAGCAGCGCGAGTACGATGATCGCGCCCAGAGCGAGAGGTACAATGATTCGTTCCATAGCATGGATTGTCTGCTGCTCCTTGGAGGACCTTACGGTGAGGCCATGGGATTTCGGGTCGTCCGGAACAGACGTGTACATAAGCAGATTGCCAAAGACACAGATCACCAAAATGATTGCATAGGCCATGTTCAGGGTGGACTCGAGACCCTGAGGCGAATAGATGGCAATCGAGATCATGATGGTAACTGCGATAACCGTCCCTGACAGGAGCATAGCTATGTAGGCGTCACCCCATTTTTTGAGCATCTCGAGTCCCTGCTCAATCTGGCTGCGGTATACGCTCCTGACCGTCGACAGTTCATTTTTTAAAAAATCGTCATCAGGAACACCGGAGTCAATTGCATTTGCGTACCGGTTCAGCATGCTTTTGAGGATGATGTTATTCGTCCTTTCAGCTACTATCCCCAGGGCTTCGGAATAACTGTAATTCCATTTCTTTACAAACATGTCCACTTTGGTGATATACCTGGCTGAAATGTACTCTTTCCGGTTGGATGCATACCCAAAGATCTCCGGGCGCGAAGCATTGGCAATGGCAAGTGATGCCATGTAGGTATTTAAAAAAAGAAGATCGGCTCCCATTTTCCGGTTTTCCGTGAGCTGGGAAATCTTCTCTTTTAATCCTGCAATATGGGAGGCAAACGGGAGAGTACTGGCTTCTGGTTTTTTCTCGGGAATCGGCGTGTTATCTGCCATATCAGGAACCAATCTTTAAGAGCCCCTGCTTCTTGATTTTCGTCATCATGTTGAATAAGTCCCAGAACTTGGTATATCCTGCTTTGTGGAGCCGCTCAAGAATTTTCGCCCTTTTTTCTACTTCAAGATATATCTCTGACTTTTTGCTGTCCGGCATGCCGAGCATGGTTGCAATTTTATTTTCCAGCAGGTAAGAGCTCCCCTTACCCGACCAGATAAAGGTATCCGTTATCGGTTCCCAGCTGAACATCTCGACAAAGGTAAACCCCTGGGTTTCCGCGTTGAATCCCACCAGCTCGTTACAGCTGATCATCCGCCGTACCAGCTGACCGTCAGGCCGTTTGACAGCACTCTGGATGATCACGAGGTTGAGGTTATCTACATAGGTCTTGGGAATATTGATAGGGTCCCCGCAGAGACGCTGGATAAGTTTTTCGACCGACGCTGCATGGAAGGTGCTCATGACCGGGTGGCCGGTCTGCATCGCACCGAACGCCACGCTGCCCTCTACACCCCGGATCTCACCGACAAGAATCTGGTTGGGGCGCTGGCGCAGGGCGGCCTTGAGCAGGTCGAACATGGTCACTTCTCCCCCCGCAGCCGAACCTCCTGTTCCCTCTCCTTTGCCTTTTGCAAGGGCTACTTCCCGTATCCAGTTCCGGTGCGGGACATTCAGTTCGGGGGTATCCTCGATAGTGACGATCTTGTTTTCCGGAGGAATAAATCCGGTAATTGCATTCAGGAGTGTGGTCTTTCCGCTTGCAGTTTCTCCCGAAACGAAGAGCGACATGCCGTATTCCACGCAGATCCAGATATAGGCAGCTGCGAGGTAATCGAGACCATTGCTGTCGATAATGTTGAGGATGCTCAGCGGCACTTCGTTCACTTTACGGATACTGAAGTTGCTCCCATGCCGGCTGATGGCGGTTCCATAGACGATGTTGATACGGGAACCGTCGGGCAGGGTAGCATCAACAATGGGGCTCCGGTAGGTGATGGGACGTTTGATCCGTTCTGCCACCTTGACGACGAATTCATCCAGCTCGCTGGAGACTTTGAATTCTATGACCGATTTGAGCCCTTTAAAGATCTTATGTTCGATAAAGATGGGGCCGACGCCATCACAGGATATATCTTCAATGTAGGGGTCGGAGAGGAAGGGTTTGAGTACCCCCATATCGATCTTGTCCCGTATCAGGAGATATTCGATCGCACGGTATTCTTCATCGGTAAGGATTACCTTGCCTTCGGGAGTGAGGGGAACCTGGTGCTTCTTTTTGGTGTCCTTCATCTTCTTCTGTGCGGTGAAGTCGGTATTGAGAAATGTCGTGATCTTTGATTTGATATCCTGCTGGCCGGCACCTTTCCCGGTGAGCTGCGCGATATCTGTTCCTTTTGGTATGATAACCGCAACGGAAGCCAGCATCTTTTTTATCACCTCAGCCCGCTCCTTGTCGGTGACCGGATCGTCTTCAAGCCCGTCGATCAGGTTGATGAGTTTGGTCTCAATCTCCGGGAGAAGCTGGTTTACGCTGTGGAGGAACGATGGTTCGATAGGGATGTAAAAATTCCTCACATCATCGGGGTCCGGGAGAATATGGACAAACGTGGTATCATTGACCGGATAAATGATATTGGGGCTCTCCATGGTGCGGAGTTCTTTTTTTAATTCCGAGAGAAAAAGGGGAATCCCGTAGGTGTTTACCGGGAATGTGTGGAGGTATTCAAGAAGGTGGGGACTGGATTTCACGTACTCTTTGGCATTGGCCGGCAGCATCTTGTAGAGCGGACTTGATTCGATATCATTATAAAAATCAACCGTCGAAT
>Ga0326726_10005456_pt1 | contig 11513 bp, 9 predicted proteins | sample MHFenrmetagenome_2_FD_207603 | JGI IMG/M metagenome (GOLD analysis project Ga0326726, IMG submission 207603) | Lab enriched peat soil microbial communities from Michigan Hollow, Ithaca, NY, United States - MHF15MN | ecosystem: Environmental > Terrestrial > Soil > Wetlands > Peat | place: USA...
CGGCAAACCGCTGCGCCGCCGAGAGCCCCAGGGCGACGTAGCTGTTGTCGTATTCGTACATCCCGGTTTCGAATATGCCGGTCACTTCGTAGCGATGGAACTTGGGAACGTATGCGCCCACGCTCGGGTTGAACCGGGCGCCGGCAGGTGACACGAGCGTCACGACCTGGCCCGGAAAAGCCGACAGCTTGTTGGCCAGCCGGGTCCCGAGGGCGATCCCGCTCTCGACACCCGTGCGCGTCGTGCGAAACTGGAGATCGCCCTTCACAAAGTGGTGCGCGAAGCTCGTCACAGCCCGGCGGCCGGTATCCGAGTCGACGCCGAGGACGATGACCCCCTCGGCGTAGTCGTGACCCGATGAGATGAGCCCCTGGGTCAGAACGAACGGCGCCACGGCCACGACGCCGGGCGTGCGGGCGACCTCATCGCGAATGTGGCGCCACGCGTCGAGCCGCAGGCCCTCGCCATAGGTGAGCACCCGGAGGTGCGGATTGGCGACGAGGATCTTGTCGCGTAGGTCGGACTGGAGGCCGTTCATCACGCCGAGCACGAGCACCAGGGCCATCACGCCCACCGTCACGCCGCCCACGGCGATGAGCGTGATGAGCGATACGAGCCGGGATGTGCGGTGGCTGCGAAGGTAGCGCAGCGCGATCTGCAGCTCGAGCGGGGACGGCCAGACGTCGCGACGGAAGCGCACGGCGACGAGCAGGAGAACGACCCCGGCGCCAGCGGCAATCCAGAACAACGGGGACACCGTCATTCGGGCTTGAGCATCGGAAACAGGATCACATCGCGGATATTCGGCTGATCCGCCAGAATCATCATGAGCCGATCCACGCCCATGCCCACTCCGCCGGTGGGCGGCATACCGTACTCGAGCGCCCGGAGGAAGTCCTCGTCGAGGTGTTGGGCTTCCTGATCGCCCCTGGCGCGGAACCGCGCCTGCTGCTCAAAGCGGCTGCGCTGCTCGTCGGGATCGTTCAACTCGCTGAACGCGTTCGCGATCTCACGACCGTGGATGAACAGCTCCCAGCGCTCCACTTTCGCAGGATCGCCCCGCTTGATCTTGGCGAGGGGGGACAGCGCCACCGGATAGTCCACCACGAACGTCGGCTGGATGAGGGTCGGCTCAACGTAAGTCTTGAAAACCTCGTCCACGAGCTTCCCGCCGGACATCTGGTCGGTGCCGTCCACGTTGCGACGCCGCAGGGTCTCCCGCAGCGCCTCGTCGGACGCACCGGCCAGGTCCACCCCCGCCGCATCGCGCACCAGGGTGTAGAAATCCTTGCGCTCGAACGGGCGCGCGAACGATAGCGTTGCTCCGTGGCGCTCGAGCGTGATCGTTCCGAACAGGTCGACCACCAGCGTCGCCAGCAGCTCTTCGGTGAGCTCTCGCATCACCTCGTAGTCGGCATACGCCTCATACCACTCCGCCATCGTGAACTCGGGGTTGTGAAAGCGCGACAGCCCTTCGTTGCGGAAGTCGTGTCCGATCTCGTACACCTTCTCCATTCCACCCACGATGCAGCGCTTAAGGTACAGCTCGTCGGCGATACGCAGGTACATGGTCGCGTCGAGCGCTTCGTAGTGCGTCGTGAACGGGCGCGCCGCCGCGCCGCCGTACAGCGGCTGCAACACCGGGGTCTCCACCTCGAGGTACCCGCGAGCGTCGAGGAACGCGCGGATCTGGCGCACCAGGCGCGTCCGCAGCGCAAACAGCTCGCGGACCTCCGGGTGGACCGCAAGGTCGGCATAGCGCTGCCGGGCGCGCTGCTCGGCGTCAGACAGCGCACCGTGCCGGACGCCGCTCTCGTCCTCCTTGCCCAGTGGGAGCGGGCGGAGCGATTTCGCGAGCAACGTGAGCTTGCCAACGCGCACCGTGATCTCGCCGGTCTTCGTCTTGAAGAGCGGGCCCTCGACTCCGACGAAGTCGCCAAGGTCGAGCAACGAGAGGATGTCGTACTCCGCGGCGCCGAAATCGTCGAGCTTGCAGTACAGCTGGATCTTTCCGGATTGGTCGGCGAGATGCGCGAACGTCGTCTTGCCGTGGGGCCGGATGGCGATCAACCGTCCCGCCAGCCGGTGCACGGTCGGATCGTCATCTCCGCGGTAGGCGGCCACCGCCGCGGCGGCGGTGCCCGAGCGCTCGAACCGGTAGGCGAACGGGACCACGCCGCGCCGCACGAGCTCCTGGAGCTTTTCCTGCCGCGCCACTTCGACGAAACTGCTCACGCCGCCTTGCCTCCCGGACGCTTCAGGAACGCCTCGATGAACGGGTCGATATCGCCGTCCATGACCTTGTGGACATCGGTCACCTTCAAATCGGTGCGGTGGTCGTTCACCATCGTGTATGGCTGGAACACGTAGGAGCGGATCTGGTTCCCCCAGGCGATATCCGTCTTCTCTTTGTCCACCTCGGCTTTCTTCGCCTCACGCGCCTCGACCGCCCGCTCGTACAGGCGCGCCTTCAACATCTTGAGCGACGTCGCCTTGTTCTTGTGCTGGCTCCGCTCCTGTTGGCAGGACACTACGATACCCGAGGGGAGGTGGGTGATCCGGACCGCCGACGACGTCTTGTTGACGTGCTGGCCGCCCTTCCCCGACGCGCGGAACACGTCGATGCGCAAGTCGTCCGGGTCGATCTCGATCTCGATGTCCTCATCCACCACCGGGTAGACGAAGACCGAGGCAAAGGAGGTATGGCGGCGCGACTGCGCATCGAACGGTGAGATCCGCACCAAACGGTGCACACCCTTCTCCGCGTGGAGGAGGCCGTAGGCGTACTGCCCGCTGATCTGAATTTCGGCCGCCTTGATGCCGGCTTCTTCCCCCTCAACCAAGTCGAGCATTTCGACCTTGAATCCGTGCCGCTCCGCCCAACGGATGTACATCCGCATGAGCATCTCGGCCCAGTCCTGCGACTCGGTACCGCCCGCGCCGGGGTGAATGGTGAGCAGAGCGTCGCGCCCGTCATCACGGCCGCGGAGCATGCTCTGGAGATCCAGTGCCTCGAGTCGCGCCGCGATCTGCTGGGCTTCCGTCTCGAGCTCCTGGGCGAGGTCTTCGGTGTGCTCGGCCTCGGCGAGGTCGTTCAAGGCCTGCGCATCGTCCAGCCGCTTGCGCAGCACGCCGTACGGTTCGAGCCAGCGTTTGAGGTCCTTGACCTCATCGACGACCTGACGGGCGCGCTCGGGATCGCCCCACACGCTTCCCTCGGCCATCGTATGCTCCAGCTCAGCCAGCCGCTTCGTCTTCCCTGCTACGTCAAAGAAAACTCCGAAGTTCGCTCAGACGCCGGTCGAAATCGCGAAACCGCTCAGATAGGGCCACGATGCGTCGCTCACTTGGTTCTAGGTACGATACGAGCCGCCCACCGCAATGCCCGGCGGACGGCTCTAACTGCAAGGAAATCTAGTGGGTTAGCCCACCAGCGGCTAGCCTTGGAAGACCTTGCCGCCCCCGGCCAGGATTTCGTTCAGCGCCTCGATCCAGAAGCTCGTGCTCTTCGCGAGCTCGGCGCCAACTTGCTCGACGTACTCCTGCCAGCTCTTCTCGATTTCGTCTTTGAACAGCGTCGCCAGCGTGCCATCCCGAATTCCCTGCTGGCGCTTTTCGGGATGATACACCACAAGGTCCGAGACCAGTGCGCGCGCGAGCCGCCGCGCCTTTTGTTTCGGATCCTGCACCATGAACGGATTCACGGGACGGAGCGGTCCCGTACCCCGCAGTGCGGGACCGGCGGCCGGCGCCGGAGCTACCGGGGCGGCGGGTACAGCCGCAGCGGGCGCTGCTGGCGCTGCTGGCGCAACCGGCCGCGGGGTCGCGGGCGCGGCGGCAAGCGGCGCCCCCGGGGGCGACGCAGGGACAGCCGGCGGTGTCGCAGGTACGGCCGGTCGCGCCGCTCCGACCCCGGGCGGCGCACTCACGCCGGGACTCGCGGGGCGTGCGAGCGGCGGCCGCGGCGCCGCCGGTACGACCGGAGGCGGCACCGGCGTCGATGGAGCCGGCATCGCGGGTCTGGCAGGCGCTGCCGGGGGCCGGGGGGGAGGCGGTGAAGACGGAGGCGCCGCCGATGGCGCCGGCGTGAAGACCGGGGCAGGCGCTGGCGGCGCCTGAGGGCTCGGGGGAATCGGGGATACCTGGCGCGCGGGGCCGGCGGGAGGCTGGGCAGCCGCTGGAGCCGGACGCGCCGGGGGAGCCGACGCGGCAACTGCACCAGCCGCAGTGGCGGAGACGGCGAATACGTTATTGCATACCGTGCAACGCGCGCGCACGCCCGCCGCCGGTACCTTCGCCGGGTCGATTCGGTACACCGTCTCACACGACGGACAGGTCGCGTTCACGCCGGGGGCCGCCCTTCCCCACCATCCTCCGGGTCCTGGTCGCGGCGGCGGTCGATGACGAACACCGACCCCGTCTGGGTCTTCGCATAGCTCTTCATCTCGGTCGCCAGCTCGCTCACCTGCGCCGGATGCGCAAACCGCCGATGCTCGTTGGTCACGATGCCGATCGAAAGCGTCATGAGCGGCACCCGATGCAGCTGTCCGCGTCGATCCTTGCCGAAGTAGTACCCGGCCCGCCGGTCCTGCTCGTTGTACTGGTACGGGATCAAGGTGTCGAACACGTTGAGGATCTCGCTGCACACGGGGGAAATGTCCTCGAGCGGAATGATCACGATGAAGTCGTCGCCACCGATGTGACCGACGAATCCCTGGACGCCGAGCATGCCTTTTACGACGTCGTGCAGGATGCGTGACAAGAGGTTGATGACGCGGTCGCCGTCATAATAGCTGTAGCGATCGTTGTACTCCTTGAAGTGATCGAGGTCCGCGTAGCACACCGCGAACCGCTCGTCACGGTCCATGCGGCGCCGAATCTCCCGATCGATCTCCGTCGTCCCGGGGAGGCGGGTGGACGGATTGACGGCTACGTCGCGCTCCGTGCGGGCGAGGAGGCCGTTCAGTCGACTCGCCTGCTCGGCCGGCTCGAACAGGGGCGTGATGACCTCGTCCGCTCCCGCGGCAAACCAGCCCTGCACCGCCGCCGTCGTGTGACGGGCGGCGACGGCCGCGAGCGGAACAATCGCCGAGTAGGAGTCCGACTTGAGCCGGGCGCACAGCGCCAAGCCAGCCGGGCCGGGGGCGTCGGCATCGATCACCACCAGCAACGGCAAGGATCGCAGCACCATCTCCTCGATGACGGCCGGGTCGGTCACGTGGAGGACGGTGAAGCCCTTCCCATCCACCCAGTGCGCCAGGAAGTCCGGTGCTGAACGACCGGCCGGCGAAAAGAAGAGAATCGTCGGGCGCGTTCGCACCTGACTCCTCGCGTAAGGGTCGAGCCCGCTTAAACTTAGGATTGCCGCCCTGAAGTGTCAAACCAACCAGGTCGGCGCCGCCCCTAAAATGCCACCGAGAGGCTGATGACCGCGGCGGTGGAGCTCAGCGTGGTCCGCAGCGTCGTGAGATGGTGGGCCGCGCTCGAAAGCCGGTTCGAGATAAATGCGTCCACGGCGCTCACCAGATGGTTGGCGAGCAGAATCCCGAGCTGATCCTGAGCGTGCCGGGACGCACTGTCACTCCTGCGGAGCGTCTCGCTGTACACGCTCAGCTGCTCCTCGGAGTTTCGCCAGGACCAGAGGTATCCGGCACCGACGGCATGCTGCGTGTAGAACTGCACCGCGCGCGCGTATTCGAGTGACTGTGGGTCCGGGGGCGCGTTGGGGTCCCGCCAATAGGTGCGGCGTGCCGTCAGCCACACGGAGCCATTGTACGTCGTGGTGTCGATCTCCGGCGCGAACGCCGATCCTGGGTCCCGGTCGAACTGGCCGCTCTCCATGAAGCGCTGCATCGTCTCGAAGTACTCAAACACGGTATCCCGCTTCGTGGGGTTGAACGCACGACGGGCCACGTCAAACGCGAGATCGCGGAACTGATTGGCATCCTGGTGCGAGGCCATGGTCAGCTGAATGTACCGCGTGAGGCCGTACGCTTCGATGCCGAAGTAGATCACGGCGCGGTCCTGATGGGCCATGAGCTGGCCGGAACCCGGTACGATGAGGGAGGCGAGCGGCCGCACCCAGAAGTGTGAGCGCGCCGCGGTAACCGTCGTATCCACTCCCTGGCTCGCCCCCCTGCGCCCGCCGATCAGCGCGGCCGCGAGCAACAGCGCGCCCGCGCGCACTGCTAGAACGCCACGCGAAACGAGAAGAACGTTGGGTTGTCGGTCACGAAATCCGAGCCGCTCAGGAACGTGCGCGCGAGATCGACTCCGATCGTTCCGCTCGAGAGACCCATGCCGACGCTCGGTCCGCTCAAGCCCTCGTGTACGAAGGCGTACCCACCCCGGACACGCAGAACGTGCTGGTACCCGAGGTCCACCCCAATTCGCATCTGCGACTCGCCATAGCTTCCCCACGGACTGTCCAGATCGGCAGCGACTTTCATGTCCAGGCGGTCGTTGGTGACGCCGGAGGTCGCCCCTCCCCCAAACGCTACCCGGTATAGCGCGCCCACGACCACATGCGCCGGGAGGGGATCGGCCTGGTCGCGGTTGTTCACCTGGAGCTTGAAGCCGATGTTCCGGACGACGACCCCGATCCGCAATGCCCCCTCGGGACCCATCGCGAACTGGCCGCCCACGTCGAGCCCGTGCGTCACGCCCTCGCCGTTCGGGAAGTCGCGACAGTCTCCGCTGCACTCGACGCGGAATTCCACCAGCTTGTAGTTGACTCCGATGCTCAGGACACTACCCACCTGAGTGGCGTAGGACGCGAGGAACTCGAGGTTGCGGGGGGAGATCCGCGCGATGGTGCTGCTGGTCGAATCGGTGCGATCGATGCTCCCGTAGTCGAGCAGGTATACGGCCCCGCCCACGACGCCGATCCCGTGCGAGTGGGCGTACGCGGTGAGGCCGTAGGTGGACCCCACCGCGACTTTGCCGTTCTCGAGCCCGATCTCGTTCTGATTCATCGCGGCCAGGCCGGCGGGATTCCAGAAGGCCGCCTCGCCCCGCCCCGACAGGGTGACGGCGGTTTGGCCCATCCCGACGGCTTCCGCGCCGACCGGGAGGTTGAGAAACAGGGCACCGGCGTTGTTTGGGAACGCCTGGGCGGCGAGGCGGGAAAGCGAAGACACGGACAGCAGCAGCAGAACGAGCCCAAGCCTCGGCCCGCCTGCCCGCCCGCTTGCCTGCTCACTCTTAGAAGTGCTTCGCCTCATCGATCAGCATGATGGGAATGTCGTCGTCTACACCGTAGATCAGGCGGCAGGTGTGGCACACGAGCTCTTCGCGCGGGGCCGTGCGGTGCTCGAGCGCGCCTTTGCACTTTGGACACACCAGGATTTCCAGCAGTTCGGGAGCAAGGCTCATCCGGCATACCCCAGACGCTTGAGCGACGGTTGGTGGCGCCGCCACTTGGGCAGCACCTTCACATGCAGCTCGAGGAAGACCCGCTCACCGAGCAGCGGTTCGATCTTGGCGCGGGCGGCGGTGCCCAGGGTCTTGATGGTGCGTCCCCCCGCTCCGATCACCATGCCCTTCTGGCTATCGCGCTCGACGTAGAGGACGGCCCGAATATATACCGGGCTTGAGCCCTCCCGGAACTCGTCGATCTCGACCGCGACGCTGTACGGCAATTCCTCGTGGAGCGTTTCGAACGCGGCCTCGCGGATGAACTCCGCCGCGAAGAAACGCATCGGCTGCGTGGCCATCTCCTCGGGATCGTAATGGAACGGGCCTTCGGGCAGGTGCGCCTCGAGGGCCGTGAGGAGGGTATCGAGGCCGATGCCCGTGAGCGCGGAAACAATGGCGGTGTCGGGCGGTCGAGGGCTGTCGAGAACGGTCGAGGACGGTACGAGGTCCGCTTTCGTATACACGGTGACGATCGGTGCGCGGGGCGCACGCTCGAGCTTCGCGACCCGCTCAAGGGGCGGCGCCGGGTACTCCGACAGCGGATGCAGATAGGCGATCACTTCGGCGTCGGCGATCGCCCGCAGCGCGGCGGCCCGCATCACTTCGTGCAACATGTATTCCGGCTCGAGCAGCCCGGGGGCGTCGGTGAAGATGAACTGCGCGTCGCCCCGCGTCAGCAGCCCGACCACGGGGAGGCGCGTGGACTGCGGCTTGGGCGAAACGATCGCGAGGTGCTCGCCCACCAGGGCGTTGAGAAGGCTCGATTTGCCGACGTTGGGCCGGCCGGCGAGGACGACGGTGCCGCAGCGAGGCATCTGGCGAAGCTACGCCGGAACGCGGACGGGGGAAGGGGGACGGGAGACATGGGACGGGTTCACCCAGTCATGCCTTCCCTGAGGTGCACCGGCGGCACCGCCCGCTTGCGCGCGGCGCGCAAGTTCAACGACTCGACGAACACCGAGAATCCCATGGCGAAGTACACGTAGCCCTTGCGGAAATGCTGGCCCAGCCCGTCGGCGAGCAGCGTCACGCCGATGAGCAGCAGGAACGACAGCGCGAGCATCTTGATGGTCGGGTGGCGGTGCACGAAGTCGCTGATCGCGCTCGCGGCGAGCATCATGACGCCGACGGCGACGATGATCGCCGCAATCATCACGCCGACCTGGCGCGCCATCCCGACGGCGGTGATGACCGAGTCGAGTGAGAAGACGATGTCGAGCAGCGCGATCTGCACGATGACGCTCGTGAACGTCACCCCGCCCCGCACACTCTGCCCACCCTCTTCGCCTTCCAGCTTGTTGTGGATCTCCTGGGTGCTCTTCCAGATCAGGAATAGCCCACCGACCAGTAGAATCAGGTCGCGCCCCGAGAACGGGTGGCCGAACAGCACGAACAGCGGCTGGATCAGACGCATGATCCCGGTGATGGACAGGAGCAACAGGATCCGCGTCCCCATCGCGACCGTCAGCCCGAGGGTGCGGGCGCGCGGCTGCTGTGCCTCGGGCAGCCGGCCCGCGAGAATCGAGATGAAGACGATGTTGTCGATGCCGAGGACGATCTCGAGCGCCGTGAGGGTGAGGAGGGCGATCCAGGTTTCGGGGGAGGTGAGCCAGTGCATGGTGGTGACGCGTGCCGGAAATGGGGTGGGGGGAAGATAGGTGGGGAGTGACGATTGGCGAGACGGCGGCGCGATCTACGTCACAATTCGAGCGCCTCCCACTCCCGTTTCACGCCATCCTCCCTGGAAGGCGCGCTACGACTCGGGGGGCGGATCCTCGGAAATCTGGCGCAGCGCCCCGGACGCCCTCGACGGCCGAGCGCCCCGATCGGGCGCGGCCCGGCCGCGCGCTACCTGCTGGACCTCCGCGTCGGAGTCGTTCTCGTAGCGCGCCAGCACCTCGCCAGCCAACGGATGCGGAATCTGCTTCAGGGCCAGCGCCGCTGTCGCGCGGACCTCCGCGCCCCAGCGGCGCCCAAAGAACAGCATCTTGCGCTCCGCCAGCACGCGGGCGAGTGCATCGATCGCTGTGGCCTGCTCGGACAGGCCCAGCGCCTGGCAGAGCAGCGCCGCGAGGCCATCATCCTTCGCCGTTTCCAGGATCGCGGCGATGGCGCGCACGGCGGCGGGTGAGCGCAGCGACGTCAGGGCCCGAATCGCCCCTCGGGCAACCGCCGGATCCGTGTGGCGCGCGAACGGCGCGACGAGCGGCACCAGGTCGTCCTGCCCCAGACGCTCGAACAGCTGGAACGCGGCGCGACGCACCCGGGGGTTGGTGTCGCGCAGGCACTGCTCCAACTCAAGGCGCAGGTCGCGCGTGACCACGTCGATCACCTCGAGCATGCGGGCGCGTTGCTCGACGATCACCTCCGTCACCAGCGCTCGCTTGACCAGCTCCGCCGCCTGTGGGTCGGCCTCGGCAAGCAGGCTCGCGGCGAGATGCCGAATCCGGAAGTCGCTCTCCTGCTTGATCACCTCGACCAGCAATGGCGTGGCGGCCGCACCCATGGCGCCGAGCACCTGCGCGGCCCGCTCGTGTCGATCGGGCTGGGCCGAGCGCAGATCCTCTTCCAGCAGCTTGAGAGCGGCCGGCTCAACGCGGCGGTCGAGCAGCGCCGCCAGGCGGTCGCCCTCGCGCCCTCCCGTCTCCTTGAGCGCACCCTGGCGTCCCCGCACCTCGAGCAGGATGCGGCTCGCGAGCTGGTAGTCGGCGAATTGGACCGACGTGCCGATCATGCGGAACAGCACATCGGTGAACTCGCGGAGCACCTGAGGCTCCGATTCCGCCGCGAGGGCGGGCAGCACGAACTCCGCGGCGAGCTCCGCGAACTTATGCTGCAGTCCGAGGATCAGTCGGTCAATCAGGACGTGGCACGCCTGCACTGTCTTGGCCCGGCTTGACGGGTCCTGCTTCTGGAACTCCTGGAACTGACGGCGCAACAAGCGGCGCATCTGCACGTGCTCGCCCTTGACGAGCAGCTCCTTGCCGAGCTGCGGCAGCGCCTGCCGCAGCGCCTCCATCGGCTCCTCCGACAGCCGATCGACCGCGGCTGCGGCCTGATCGGCCTCCGTGAGCTCCCCGCCTTCGCCTTCGACCAGCAACCCATCCACCACGCCACGGGCATACTTGCGATGGTTGAACGCGAGGCCGGTGAGCCCTTTGTCCCGGACCAGGGCGTCCCAGAACCGCGCGTCCGCTCCCGACGCGGGAAGCTCGCGCAGCGCGCCCAGGAACACCGCCACCTCGCTCGGCTGCACGCCGGCGAACCACGTCACGCTCTCGAGCCCCACCGCATCGAGCAGCTCGACGACGGGACGGGCAATCCCTTCATAACCCGAGGTGTCCAACCGAGCGCCGTTTCCCAGCAGGGCGTGTTCCGCGCAGGCGAGCGTCAGCGTCTGGCGCCGAAACAGTACGTCCTGCACGCTCGCGTGGAGCTGCTCGATGGCCCGCGCGACAGGCTCGCTTTCCACCGGATAGAGCTTGACGACCTTGGCCGCGGCTTGGAGGGCACGCAGGATCCTGGGGATCTCGGCCAGGTCCTCCGTATCGAGCCGCGCTTCCTCGCCGCTCGTCGGCCGCCGCATGGGGCTCCGGGCACGCACGACGTTGGCATAGCGCACCTGCTGGGGTTGGACGTGCTTCAGCTCGCGCTCGAGCGCCATCGCCTTCCAGAACCCCGGACTGATACTCTCCGGCTTGGCGCTCGCGAGGGCCGTGAGCAGCGTCCGGAGCTCTGCCTCGGTGACCCCTCGCTGGAACGTCAGGCTCTGCAGCTCCAATCGATCGAGCAGCTCGAGCAGCGACTCGGCAAGCGCGGTCCAGTCCGACACCTCCAGCCGCTGCCCGTTGGCGAGCAGCGCCCGTCGGTCCTGCGCGAGCTGCAACCACGCGTTCCACGACAACACTTCCTCGAGCCCCCGATGGAACTGCTGTAGCGCCTGCGGGATGGCCTTGCTCTCAGCGGGATAGAGCTGGATGCTGCGTACGGCCATGATGAAGGCCCGTACGACGTTGGGAACGAGGGCGACGCTTTCGGCAGTGAGCCGCCCCGGCGTTTCCGGCTCCTCCTCGAGAAGCTCCGCGGGGTAGCGCGCC
>Ga0326726_10005457_pt1 | contig 11513 bp, 8 predicted proteins | sample MHFenrmetagenome_2_FD_207603 | JGI IMG/M metagenome (GOLD analysis project Ga0326726, IMG submission 207603) | Lab enriched peat soil microbial communities from Michigan Hollow, Ithaca, NY, United States - MHF15MN | ecosystem: Environmental > Terrestrial > Soil > Wetlands > Peat | place: USA...
GCGGGCGCTGGGCCGATCGTGGGCCGACACTCCGGCGTCTGGCATCCGTCATTGGAATCGCAGGTGTGTGGATCGCCATGACCCCGTGGCTGAGGCTTCCCGTTCTCTCAGTCTCCGAGTCAGCCGGGCTGCGTGTTGCCGTGCTGATCACCGCGGCGCTTCTCTTCTTCCCACCACTCATGCTCTTGGGGATCGTCAGTCCCTACGCGATTCGTCTGCGGGCGGCTAGCTTGGACACCGTAGGCCGCACCGCCGGGAATCTGTACTCAATCTCGACGATCGCCAGCGTGGTCGCGGCTTTGGCCACAGGATTCGTGCTGATACCCAACATTGGCGTATCGCGACTGTTGTTCGAGATTGGGTTCATTCTCGTGGCCACAGGGATTTTTGGACTGGTCATCGCCCAGCGGCCTCGGATCGCCGTCGTGACTGCAATCGCACTGGCAATCCTTGGTATTGTGGCCTATCGCTTGGCCCCTGTCGAGACCGCTGATCCCGCGCGTGGGCTGGTTGCCATCGAGCAGAGTGCGTACGGTGAAATCAGGGTCGTCGATCAGGATGACCTCAGATTCCTGGTACTCGACGGGGGAACTCACACCGTCGTCGACACGGCGACTTGGCAATCGCACTTTCCCTATGTCAACGTTCTCGATATTCCGAAGGGCTTTTTCGAGACGCCCGGGCGCATGCTTCTCATCGGACTGGGAGGCGGCTCGGTCGCGAAGTCATTCAGCCGCGATGGCTGGCGCGTCGATGCCGTCGAAATCGACCCGGAGGTGGAGGCGGTCGCGCGGGCACGCTTCGGACTCACCGACAAGGATGCCGCAGTTCATGTGATGGATGCCCGACAGTTCCTGATCACAAATCACGACCAGTACGACTTGATTGTGCTGGACGCGTTCAGCAGCGAAATCCCATTTCATCTTGTCACCACCGAGTCCTTCGAACTGGTTCGGTCGCACCTGGCCCCGGGAGGGGTCGTGGCGATGAACGTCGAGTCGGTGGGCTGGGATGACATTCTCGTCCGCTCGCTGTCAGCGACCATCACGCAGTTGTTTGCGCACGTGACCGTGTACCCGATTGCCGAACCGCCCGACCACCTCGGAAACGTTGTGCTCATGGCGTCGAACCGCGTCATGGAGTTGAAGGACGAACCGCCCGTCCCCAAGGATCGCTTCTCACCGGAGTATGACCGCGCCCACGCCTGGGAGAATCGCTTCGACGCACGGCCGGCGGGAGCGCCCGTGCTGACGGATGATTTGAATCCCGTGGATATCTGGGCCGAACGAGTCAATTACGTCGCGCGGAAAGAACTGCACTCGCTTTTCAAGGAACGCGGACTCGCGTGGTAGCTACTTTCCGCCCATCGGTTTGATCACACCGCTTTCGAGGATCTTGACCGGATGCCCTTCGATCGACTTCGGGATCTTGGTGGTGGTCTCGTCGGTCCTTTTGACCACGAGGACCAGAATGCACGGTGTGCCGTCGTCCATCGCTCCCACCGCCACTCCCGTGACACCGGGGATCGCCATTAGCTCACTGATGTGATCGTTCATGACCGTGGTGATATCGCGACTGACCATCGGAGCCTCATTCTTCTTAGGCGGAGTGGCGTCGGAACACGCCATCATGAGCAGGAGCGCCGCCGCAACCCAGCGCCATCCAGACGCAACTGTCCATCTCTGACTTGGCATCGAGATCGTCCTGCCGGCAAGATGACGGTTGCGCCGGCTATTTCCAAATCAAACCCAAATGAAGAGTCCGTCCCCGGCACGTGCCGGGGACGGACTGAGATCGATCGCGAGGATTCGCTCGAGCGAACCGCGCTTAATTCCCGACCATCGTGGCGCCGAAGAACGAGAGCACCTGCCCGATCGGATTGGCCACGGCAATCGAACTGCTGCCGGCGAAGAGAAGGCCGACTGCGTTCGGATTGGTCGTGACGTCTTGGACCATCAACGATCCCGAGTCGCCCGAGCCGAGGAAAGCGCTCCGGCGATTGGAGACCAGGATCTGGCCGGTGAAGGTCTTCGTGAACGCGACGCCGCCGGCGCATTCATTTTCATATTGCACGCTGATCGTGGCGTTCAACCCGCTGACGGTGCTGCGAGTCAGGCCGGTAGTGCGGCCGCTCTTCTTGACCGCTTGGCCGACGGACGCTGCAACCCCTGTCCCCGACTTAATGATGCCGATCTCGAGGATGGAGCCGCTGCTATTGACCATGCCGCTGATGACGTTCGCGCTGGAACAGTCCACATTGCTCCCCGGGAGCGAGCTGGTCTTTACCAGCGTCGCCACGTTTTGGGCATTGGCGGCGTTGCAGTTGACGTCGATCAGTCCCGGCTGGATGATGTTATCGCCCGTTTGCGCGACGATGCCATTGCCACCAGGGACAATGTCGGACTCAAACACGTGGTAATTGCTGAGAATCCGCTTCTGGCCCCCGACCGAGATCATCGAACCGAGGGTGCCGCCGCAGCAGTAGCCGTTGGCCAGATCCGAACGCCAGCCGCCCGACGTACCAAGTTGAATCGGCGGGGTCTGTTTGGCTGTGTGGCTTGTACCACTGCTCTTCATCGCGACAATCTTGTCAGTCAGAATCGGCTGGACCGGAATGCCCTCTAGCGATGTTGGAACCGCGTCGAGCGCCCGTTGCGAAGTCGCCAACACCATAATGGCCGGCTTGCCGTTCTCATCGAGCGTGGTGGCGGTGCCAATGACATCGACATCGGTCATCAGCGAAGGTGTGTGCCGGTCCTGAATCTTGAAGACCGGATCGAGCAACGCTTGCATCCTGGCCGACGAATCATCGGAACTCACCGAGGGACCCGTGGGCGAGTTGTCCATCCGAGAGCATCCCCAAATACCAACACCAACAACGAGAGCGACACCGAGCAGCATGAACTGCCAGCCGCGCCGGTGCATCCGCAAATGCTTCATTCCGACCTCCCCGCTATGAGGTTTTGGGTGTGGTGTGACCCATGCATCTGGGCCGGTTCAAAACTCGGCGTAAACAACTATTCAAGGGCAATTCTGTCAAGCATCAAACTCGCCGATGTTGACTTTCCCGATTTTGGTGATTTTGACTCGGCTACTCCATCGGGCCGCCCATGCATCGCCTGGCCCCGCTTTTGCTACGCCTTCTTGGCGTAGTCCTTCATCCCACTGATGTCGATGATCACCGCCGGCTCATTCCCCACAACCCACGCATCGTGGCCTGGAGGGATGAAAGAAACATCGCCTGGCCCGAACTCCTGGGTGCTGCCGTCATCCATCGTGACGTGCAGGCGTCCCGAGACATGGTAGCTCAGATGCGAGACCTCGCAGCTCTTGGTTTTGACTAGGGGCTTGACGCAAGTGGACCACTTCCAGCCTGGCTGAAATGTACCCCGCCCGAAGGTAACATTTCCCACCGTGGCCAACTCGACATGCCCTTTGTCAAACGATCGCGTGTCGTCGGGCTTCGATAGCGTCTTCTTCTCCACCTTGCTCATTCTTGTGCTCCTTTCGTTCGCAAGACGGCCTAGGAATATAGACCCAGGCGACGATAGACATCGCCGGATCCTATTCCCTCCGTTGCTCGCAAGTTCCTTGGTTGTACCACGACGGGCCCCTGACTCGAGCCACAATGGGGACTTATAAATGGGAGCTGAGTGAAGGTTCCGCATTCGAGCATGTTCGACCGGGTCGACGTTTTGGGTCGCCGATTCATAGGCAGTTGGGCACACGGGGGTGTCGTCCCGCTCTGTCTCTGCCCCGAGCCGCCCAGCCATGTGCGGAGCCCGGCCAGCAGGAGATTTGGTCCGAGTCGCGGCCAGATCGTCAGGGGCCACTCCTTGTGCAGTTTATCCAATTGTGTATCTTTGCATTCCAGTGATTCTGCAGCTCTTTAAGGGTATTCCATGAGCCGCCCTCTGTGTGATTACCGTCGAGACAGGACCCAGTCCCGGGACCCCCATGATCGCTCGGTCAGGACCATCAGATTATGGGTCATCTTCTTGGTTCAGCTCTCTGCGGTCTCGTTCATCGGACGGGAGGCCGTTGCCCAATCAGCGAAGGAGATCGAGCTTCCCATTACCGTTCGAGTCGACACATCGAATTCCGAAATTCTAGCGGTCTACCACCTCTGGAAGAACTACCTCAATTCGCGCCCCGACTCGATCTACGCGAACCCCTACTGGTCCGAGGGCGAAAAGCGGAGATACTCCGACTGTGACTTCGCGCGAGCCTGGGTATACTCCAGCTCGAGCATACTGCACGCCTATCCTCCGAAGCTGTTGAGCATCACTCAGGAAGACAGTGCGTACGTCCTTCGCACGCTCTACTACGCGGAGAATCTAGAAGAGCCGTACAGGAGTTCCAATCCCTGGGCGATTCAACGCGTCTACGCGCGGCGGGAAGGCGGGGCGTGGAAGCTGTTCAATCCGCTCCCGGTCTTGACGAAGGCTTGGAACCGACAACAGATCGGCCGGATCCTCTTCGTGTACTCACGCGAGGACACGTTAGACGTCATGCTCGCTCGGCAGTCGGCCCGTTTTTGCGATTCGTTGATCGAGGCTTTCGGACTCCCAGCTATCGACACCATCGAATTCTATGTCACGCGCCATGCCGACGATCTGGCCCGGATCATTGGTCTCGATTTCGCGTTGGGGGCTACGATGGGCCGCTCCAACGCATTCAACGCGCAGGTGTTTTCGGCTTTCGGGACTCCGTGGTATCCGCACGAATTGGTGCATGTCCTGTTTGCCCGAGAGTTCCCGACTCATTTCATGCTCGGAGAGGGAATTGCCACTTGGCTGGGTGGGGCAGTTGACAAGAGCGCCTCTGAGCTGATGAAGCAGTTGGACGCGTACCTAACCGAGCACCCCGAACTCACATTTGAAGATCTGCTAGACCAGCCGTACCTCGAGGGCAGTACCGCACTCTACTACGCGGCCGGAGCCGTCTGGTGCTCCGAAACCAGCCGAATTGGTGGAGCATCGGCCGTGAAGCGCCTCTTGTCCCATGGGACGACCGCCGATGACCTGTATGCCGCCTTGAAGGAAATCCTAGGTCTCTACCGTGGTAACGTGATGAGAGCCCTTCGCGAAAGAACAAGGGCGATAGTGACCGCCGTACGCTGATCTTCGAACATCATTCGCGGGTTGTGATGTGGTACGGCCACCTCAGGACCTCACGGGGCACCCACTCGTAGGCTTCAGAGTCCGATCTATCTGCGCCAGGACTCACCTCGCTCGGTACAGGTTCCCGGTCCTGTTTGACCGGCACCCACCGGTGAGTCAATCGCCTCAGGTGCGGATTTGAGAGTCGCTTAAGAAACGGGCTGGGTCGTCGGCCCAGCCCGTCGAGTCCCGGAGACACAATCTTGGGAGGCGTCCAAATGGTTTAGAAATTACCCACGGCGAAGATGCAGTCTGCTCCTATTCGCAGGGCTGCGGACAAACCTGGGGCGGGTTGGTGTGCCACGTGTGAGGGACACATTGTCCCGAGATCAGGCAGCCATAGCAGCCGGAAGCCATCTGACAATTGCAGTGGGCATACGCGTAGGCGTCCTGCGCGACAACCGTAAGTCCCGTCGCGAAGCCGCCAACCGCCACCGCAAGCATGAGTACAACATAGAACAGTTTCCAGGTCGACGCTTTCATGGCGTTGCTCCTCTCCTTGAGCGCCTCGTTCCAAAGTCTCCAAGACGGCTAAACGGCCCAGATTGGTTCGTCGATTCGGCGATGAGAGCTACTTTTCCTCCAGCATCGTGACGTACTCCGACTCAGACTTTCCTCCCGCACATGTCTCCCGGATTGTGTGGTCGGGAGCGATGACGACGACGAACGGAATGACCGTGAACTCCTGATCGCCCTCGATGAACCGCTCGGCATCCGAATAGAATGGGATTTCGAGCCCGCGCTGTGATCGCCAGTCCCGAAGTGCCTCACTCGACTCGGACGCCACCAGAATGACGCGCCGAGCCCTTGTGGCGTTCTTGATGGCGGACTGGATTAACTGCAGGGTTGTCTCACAATTCGGACATCCCGGCGCGGCTAAGACCATCGCCCCACCGGCGGGTAGTGCCTGATAAAGCGACGTGCGAGCGCCGTCCTCTGCTTGCAGAAGTGGGAAATCCGGGATCTGGGAACCGACGCGAAGATACGGCCGTTGCTCCTCCATGAGCGACCGGGACTCTTCCAGCCGATCGCGGCGGGCCGCCTCGGCCTTACGATGTGCGACCAACTGCCCGGCCTTCCAACTCAGTGGGGTGATGACGGCGAGAGACGCGATCAGAATCAGCAATCTCCGAATTGAACTCCGCGCAATGAGTGCCATCGTACCAACCCTGCTCCCCCGAAATAGAAAGGGGCGTGTGCAGTTACAGGACAAGCGCGCTTGGATTCGATTGTGATCAGCAGGTCTGGCGGAGCCTACGTAGGACATGCTAATGCCTCTGGCACTGGCTGGTCAAGTGGATTCGTGCGCGTCCAGGCGCAGAATGTAATCATGAATATTATGCTCTTCGTTAATAGGGTGTGGCCTCTTGTTTGGAATTAGCCGAATTGTCTGCCGAAGCATCCTTCGCTTCCATCAGTCCTGCGCCGCAGGCGCGCCTTTCATGGGTCGTAGTTACACTTATGCCTATTCGTGAACAAGACCCACCAAGTGTAGTCGTGCCTTAGTGTTGTGATTTCGTCGGCAATGGGAAGGGCGTGACGCGTCCACGGTAGAAATCGAGGAATCGTGATACCGTAACGGTCATCGACTTGCCACTTGACATCGAAGCATGCGGGCTCTCAGATTTGACCTGTCTTGCAGACCCGATCATTGGCTGTTCACCTTCAGATCCGTTAAGCGCGCCGCCAGCGCATAACTATGGTCGACTGGGCCATAGTGAGGTAGAGGTATATTAAGCGCGTTTGGCGTTGCTGGAGGCTCGAACGCTGGAGCCTGGTGCTTGAGTTCTTCAATCGTTGTGAATTCGACGGAGGTCATATGGCGAGAACAGCGCTAGTGATGTCGGGCGGGGGAGCGAAAGGCTCATTCGAGCTGGGTGTTGTCGATTATCTCATTCGTGATGCCGGGGTCGACCCGGAAGTCATCGTGGGTGTATCGACCGGGAATCTCAACGCCGTGATGCTCGCGCAGGGGAAAGGCCGCGCCGGACTAATTGAACAACTGGACAAGCTGATGGAGGTTTGGACGGGCCTCCGAAGCGACCGCGACATCTACACGACACGATTCGCCAAGTACTTCGGGTTCATTTTCAAGGCCGACAGCATCTACTCGAATGAGCCCGCATGGAAGCTGATTCAGAAGTACGTCGATCCCGCCAAACTCAAGGCCTCCGGCCGCATCCTGCGAATCGGCGTCGTCGGTCTCAAATCAGGCGAGTACTTTTCTGTGGATGGCGGTTACCCCTACATCCGTGAGATGGTACGCGCCTCGGCCTCTATTCCCGTTTTCTTCAACCCCGTGGACATAACGGACCTGCCACACCATATCGACCGCGAACGGTTCGTGGACGGCGGTGTGCGCAATGTGACTCCGTTGAGCGAGGCCTTCGACGCCTTGGCAAGCCTGTCACAGTCTTCGGGTGGGACGACGCAGAATCCCGATACGATTCACGTCGTTCTCGCTTCCCCGCTGCAAGCTGATGTGGTCTCGAGCGATCGCGATCTCGATGACGGTATCGACATCGGGAAACGATCGCTGAGTTTGCTTGTCAACGAGGTGTACCGGACCGACCTGCAGTTGGCGATGAATATCAACCTGGCAGTCAAGTTTCACGAGGACTGCTTGAAGCAGGGACTCCGGTTGCCGCAGGGATTCCCCTTTGCCAAGCACCGGTACGTCAATCTCGTCCTGGTCGAGCCCGCGGTTGAGTATATGGACTCACTCGATTTTGATGCCGGGAAGATCGCCAAGGCGATCAACGAGGGCCGCCAGGCCGCACAGAAAGCACTGCGGGATGCCGCGGCTGCCGGCGGCACCAATCTCAAGGCGGATAGGTTCGACAAAGACGTGACCGTGCTCGCATGACAGGCGAGTGCTCGTCCCCGCTGACTATGTCCGAGGGCTGGATGGTCCCAACCGGTGACCTGGGTCGGGACCTCAGCCAGCGGACCAGGTCTCTTGCATGCCGCTTGCGATTGCTGCAAGTTGCCGGGCGTGGGTGCCGGTGGACGACCTTTGCTTGTGTTCGATGGTGACTGCGGTTTCTGCCGCTTCTGGGTGGCGCGTTGGCAGTCCTTAGTCGGAGATCGAGTCGCATTCGCACCCTATCAAGAAGTCGCTAGCACTTTCCCCGAAATCCCCCTCGCGCAGTTCCGTGAATCCGTCGTCTTCATTGATGAGAACGGTGGCCGCTCGTTTGGTGCCCACGCGGTCTTCGGTGTTCTAGCACTCGCGCCCCATCGGAGATGGCCGCTGAGTTGCTACGAGCACATTCCAGGGGCAGGCTGGTGCTTTGAATCCACCTATCGGTTCGTGGCACGACATCGCCGTCTGTCTGGGGCGATGACCCATTGCCTCTGGGGGCGCCAGCCTCAGGCTCCTGACTGCCTGCTGGTCCGTTGGATCTTCCTGCGGGCGCTCGCGCTGGTCTACTTGTGCGCATTCCTGTCCCTCTGGGTACAGATCCACGGTCTGATCGGAAGCGATGGCATCTTGCCGGCGACCGACTACCTAGGATTGGCCGCAAGTTATCTCGGTCCCGCTCGATACTGGCAGGTCCCAACTCTGGGGTGGCTCAGCAGCAGCGACTTGGCCCTGCATATTTTCTGTGGGGCGGGTTGTGTGTTTTCGCTGGCGGCTCTACTCGGCTGGCTGGAGGGGCCGGCCTTTCTGAGTCTGTGGGCGCTCTATCTTTCACTCGTCCAGATCGGGCAGGAGTTTCTCGGTTTTCAATGGGACAACCTGCTTCTGGAGACCGGGCTCCTGGCCTGCTTCTTTGCGGCCTGGTCGTGGCGCTCACACCCGTCTTCTATCGTGCCGTCTCGCCGAATCACGCTCTGGCTGCTTCGTATACTGTTGTTCAAGCTGATGTTCATGTCCGGACTGGCCAAGCTGGCAAGCGGCGACGTCACGTGGCGGAACCTGACGGCCCTGCTTTATCACTACCAGACGCAGCCTCTGCCGACGTGGATTGGATGGTATGCGGCCTTGCTCCCCGGGTGGTTCCAGAAACTTTCAGTTCTGATCATGTTCGCGATCGAGCTGGTGATCCCGTTCCTGATCTTCGCACCGCGCCGGCCGCGCTTGCTCGCATTCTGGGCTATACTCTTCCTGCAAACTACGATCCTCCTCACTGGGAACTACGGATTTTTCAATTGGCTCGCAATCGTCCTGTGCCTCACGCTCCTCGATGATCTGACTGTGCCCCGGATACTTCCCCCAAAGGTCGTGACCCCGAGCGTCTTGGACCTGTCCCCAAGTGCGAGCGCGCGAATCAAGCTGGCCATGGTTGTCGTTTATGGAGCCGTCTTTGTCTCGCTTAGTGGCGCGCGGGTCGTTGAGGGATTCGGTTCAAGTGGCCGCTCCTCTTCGGTCTTTGATGGCCTGGAGCGGTGGCTATCACCCATTCGCAGCTTCAATCGCTACGGCCTCTTCTCGGTCATGACCACCCAGAGGCCGGAGATCATCATCGAGGGAAGTGATGACGGCCAGCATTGGATTCCGTATGAATTCAAGTACAAGCCGGGTGATACAAAACGTCGGCCCGGATTTGTGGCTCCTTACCACCCTCGCCTCGATTGGCAAATGTGGTTCGCCGCCCTGGGCGGTCCCCGGCAGGAACGCTGGTTCGGGGCTTTTCTGCGAAGCTTGCTTGTAGGTTCGCCGGAGGTCACCGGTCTGTTTGCACGGATTCCTTTTGCCGACCATCCGCCTCACTTCATCCGGGCCCTGTTGTACGAGTACCGGTTTGCTGATCCTGCGATCCATCATTCGCAGGGTGACTGGTGGCAACGCAACTTCGTCAGGGAGTACGCTCCAACAACCTCTCTGCAAGTGCCGCCTCCGGGTCCTTGACTCCGCGGTTGGCGATTCCCGATAAAATCGGTATAGTAGGACGTTCGCCCGCACCCTTTTGGTGACTGCCGGCGTAAGATGGTACTCAGGTATGACGGATGAGGAAGAGACAGAGCGCATGCCGATAATCCGATGAGCAATCGCCGATACGAACTGGTTGTCATAGGCTCCGGCCCCGCCGGCCACCATGCTGCGATCCAGGCGGCAAAACTCGGCCGTTCCGTGGCCGTCGTCGAACGCCGGGTGACGCTCGGCGGAGTCGCGTTGAACGCCGGAACCATACCCAGCAAGACACTTCGGGAGGCGGTTCTCTATCTCACCGGCTTCCGGCTGCGCGGATTGTACGGTGACTCGTATCGCGTCAAAGACAAGATCACCCTCCCCGACTTGCGCATGCGTGTCGACCATGTCATCGCGCATGAGGCCGAGATCTTCCGCGCGCAATTTCTCCGAAACAGCGTCGAGCTACTGCAAGGTGAGGCGTCGTTCCTGGGTCCGCACACGCTCAAACTCAGCAATGGCGACAACCAGGAAGAGATCGAGGCGGATTTTGTCATTATCACCACCGGGACCCGGCCGGCCCGTCCCCCCAAAGTCCCGTTCGATGGAGATCGCGTGCTCGACACCGATCAACTGTGGGACCTCCGGCGCACTCAGCTTCCCCGCTCCCTGACGGTCGTGGGGGGCGGTGTCATTGGCATCGAGTACAGTTGCGTCATGGCCGCGCTGGGCGTACAGGTCACTCTCATCGAGCGGCGTCCACGCTTCCTAGACTTTGTCGACCGCGAACTTGTCGAGGCTCTATCCTATCACATGCGTGCAATGGGCGCGGTGTTGCTGCTCGGCGAAGACGTCACGGCAATCTCGATCGATGGTTCAGGGAACGTCGTGGCTCAACTCGCGAGCAACAAGACGGTCTGCTCGGACACGCTTCTCTACGCCGCAGGCCGCATCGGCAACACCGATCGGTTGAATCTGTACGCCGCGGGACTGACCACCGATGAGCGCGGACGGTTGCCGGTCGACGCGCAGTACCGCACCGTGGTTCCGCACATCTACGCGGCCGGCGATGTCATCGGATTCCCCTCGCTGGCATCGACGTCGATGGAGCAAGGGCGTCTGGCTGCCTGTGCGGCGTTCGGCGTCGCCTGCGAAGTCATGCCGCATCTGTTTCCTTATGGGATCTACACCATCCCCGAGATGTCCTACGTTGGCCGCAACGAGGAACAACTCACCGCCGATGGCGTGCCTTACCAATCGGGTGTCGCGCGCTACCGGGAGATCGCCCGCGGACAAATCATCGGCGACGAGAACGGATTCTTGAAACTCCTGTTCCATCAGCAGACCAGAAAGCTGCTAGGGGTACACATCATCGGTGAGGGCGCCACCGAGTTGGTGCACATCGGACAGATGGTCCTCGCCCACGACGGCACCATCGACACGTTCGTCAGTTCGGTCTTCAACTACCCCACGCTCGCGGAATGCTACAAAGTCGC
>Ga0326726_10005458_pt1 | contig 11511 bp, 7 predicted proteins | sample MHFenrmetagenome_2_FD_207603 | JGI IMG/M metagenome (GOLD analysis project Ga0326726, IMG submission 207603) | Lab enriched peat soil microbial communities from Michigan Hollow, Ithaca, NY, United States - MHF15MN | ecosystem: Environmental > Terrestrial > Soil > Wetlands > Peat | place: USA...
ACCAGGATGTTCTGGATTACGGCCCCTTCGCCTGTCCTCAGCTCGAGGAAAAGCAGTGTTGCGAAAGGGAAGTGGGCCGTGCCCCGGAAGAGCTCGGTGATCCGGGGCCGCCAGGGAGGAAGATCCGAGCTGACGGCCACCAGACATCCCGTCCCTTGGACATCGAACTTCCCGGAGCCCATAGTTAGAAACCCGGAAACACGCGCCCTGAATTGCGGCACAACCCAGCGGAAGACTCTCGTCCCTTTCGTAAGGAGGACGCCGTTCCCGTTGGGCCGCCATTCGCCGCCCGAAGCGCAGTGGAGGTCAAGCCCGATCCGGGGCAGATCCAGGGCGAGGCGAAATCCGTCCCGGTCCGGCCCGAGCGAAAAACCGCGGGCATCGACCCTGCCCGCCGGCCCGATGACGGGAAGTTCCACGGCCAGGGAATCGTGCACCTCGCGGCCGTCGGCGGTCCAGGCGTCGGCCGCAAGGATCGCCCGGCCGAAGCCGGCAAACCCGTAGGATGTGAGTTCCGCGCAGAGGACGTCCCCTTGGTCGGTGGCGACATCGAGGGACCATTTTTGCAGATTGAAAGAGGACATGATGGACCGCCCGGCTCTTGCCTCCCAGCGGTTCATAAAATACCGGAGCGGCGGCACGGAGTTGTCAAGAAGATGTCAACGGGGTGTCAAGATTGTGTGAAAACCGCGGACACGAACGCAGTATAATGGCCGGGAAAGGGACCCGATGGGCAAAGACAAGACGCCAATGACCCCGGCGGTCCGGGTCCTCCGGCAGGCCGGAGTGGAATTCAGTGAACATCCTTACCAGTATGTCGAGAGGGGAGGGACGGCGACTTTCGCGGGGCAATGCGGCGTGGACGAGCATACCGTGATCAAGACCCTCGTCATGGAAGATGACGCGAGGCGGCCGTTCGTCGTTTTGATGCATGGCGACCGCGAGGTTTCGACCAAAGAGCTGGCCCGGACGCTCGGCGTCAAAGCGATCCAGCCCTGTTCTCCGGAGACGGCGCAGAGGCACTCGGGATACATGGTTGGCGGGACGTCGCCGTTCGGCTTGCGCAGGGAGATGCCGGTTTATATCGAGGAGACGATCCTCGATCTGTCGCGGATTTACATCAACGGCGGAAAACGGGGCTTTCTCGTGGGGCTCGATCCACGGGAACTGGCCCGAGTCCTCAAGCCGACACCTGTCCGCGTCGCGATCCCCTGATCAGCCCCCGGGCTTCGGCGATTCCCATTCCTCGATAGCCCTCAGGGTTTCCTCAGGCGTCCGGGCCATCCGGAGGTCCTGCATGAGGTGCCGGCTTTGCGCGGCCCGGCTCGCCAAACCCAGAAGCTTCACCTGAGTGTCGGGGGCCTCGGCCGGCGACAGGATGAGGAAGACGATTTCAATGGGCTTTTCCGTCGCGACGTCGGAAACCCCCTCCTTGGTCAAGCCCATGGCGATGGCCGGAGCGGCCAGACCGTCCACGCGGACATGAGGAAAGGCCACACCCTCGTTGAAAAACGTCGAGCCCTGCTCCTCCCGCTTCATGATAGAGGCGTAGAGCGCCTCGCCGTCCTCGACCCCGTCCGCTCGTCCAAATGACGCGGCCAGGGTCCGGAGAACGGTTTCCTTATCGACGAGGTTGTCCCAGATGACGATGCGTCGAGGCGAAATCCACTGGCTCAAAAGGGGCCGGTCGGTCGCCTGGGCCCCGGACCCGTCGTCCGGGGCGGGCGGGGGCTCGGTCTCGGGGATCTCCGGTTGAGGCCGCACGTCGACGGGCAGGTCCTCGCAGGTATCCAGGACGATGATCGTGGCTCCCCTCGCGTTCTTGATCAGATCCTCGACGACGGCCTTGTTGCGCCCCATCCTCTTCCAAAACGGCCTCGGATGAGCTCGGCCGACAACGATGTGGCCCACGCGGTATTCCATGGCGAAGCGGAGAATCGTGTCGGCGATATCCTCCCCTTTGTATGTGAAGACCATAGCGCCCAGCTGCTTGGCCAGCGTTAGAGTATCCGAGAGGTAGCGCTGGGTCCGGGCATCGATGACCGTGGCTTCTTCGGACGGCGTCTGGACGTAGACGGCGTACCAGTTCCGGTTGAACTTGCCCGCCAGCCGGGAACCGTAGCGCAGAAGTTTTTCGCTGTTGGGCCCGTGGGAGCTCAGGCAGACCATGACCTGGTCCGACGCCGCTCCGCCGCCCTCTCCCTGAGCTTCGCGGCGGCGCATGTCGATTTGAGAGGCCAGTTCGCGGAGGGTGAGCTCGCGGAGCTTTTCCAGGTTGGACGGGGTGAAGAAGTTGGCCATGGCCGTTTCGATGCGGTCGGCGGGGTAGATCTTGCCTTCCTCGAGGCGCCGCCGGAGGTCCGCCGTCGCCAAGTCGACGTCGACGATCTCGTCCGCTTCTGACAGGATGGAATCCGGGAGCCGCTCGCGGACCTTGACCCCGACGGCGTTCTCCACCACGTTGTACAGACTCTCGAGGTGTTGGACGTTCAGGGTGCTGATGACGTGGATTCCGGCGGCCAGGATGTCCTGGACGTCTTCGAACCGCTTGGGGTTCCGGCTGCCCGGGACATTGGTGTGGGCGAGCTCATCGATGAGGGCCACCTGGGGTTTTCGCGCCAGCACGGCCTCGACGTTCATCTCTTCGACCGAGATGCCGTGGTATTCCTGGACCTGCCGGGGGACGACCTCGAGGCCTTGGGCGAGCTTGGCGATATCGGCGCGGCCGTGGGTCTCCAGGAGCCCGATGGCGACGTCGATGCCCTCGGCCTTGAGCCGGTGACCCTCCTGGAGCATCTGGTAGGTCTTGCCGACGCCGGCCGAGTAGCCGAGGTAGATCTTCAACCGCCCGCGCTGAGAGCGGCGAATCATCCGCAGGAAGGCGTCGGCCCTATCTTCCGGCATCCCGGACTCCATCGAGGGCCAGGTTGAGCCGCAGGACGTTCACGCGGGGTTGGCCCAGGATACCCAGGGTGCGACCCTCGATGCACGATTCGATCTTTTTCCGGATGTCTTCCTCAGCCAGGCTGCGGGCGCGGGCCACGCGCGGGGCCTGGAGCAGGGCGTTCTTTACGGAAATATGGGGGTCGAGACCGCTCCCCGACGCCGTGACGGCATCGGCGGGCACCGGGGTGCCGGCGGGGAGCCCGTTTTCCTCGCGGTATGCGGCCACCCGCTTGGCGACCTCATCCACTAGGTTTTTGGACAGCGGTCCCAGGTTGCTTCCCCCTGACTGCGTGGCGTCGTAGCCCCGGCCCGCGGCCGACGGACGCGGATGAAAATACCGGGGGGACGAAAATCCTTGGCCAATCAGGACGGAGCCGATGACCTTGCCGTCATGCGAAATGAGCGAGCCGCCGGCTTTCCCGGGAAACAGGCCGTGGGCGAGGACCCACGCGGTCAGAGGATAGAGGCCGCAGAGAATGACGGCCAGAGCCAGGACGGCCAGGAACGAGGCCCTGAGTTCCCCGATCCAGTTCTTCATCTCCGCGCGTCCTTTATCATGTTAAACAAGATGCAAGGCGTTGACAATGATGTCCACCAGCTTGATTCCCGGGAAGGGGGCGATGAGGCCGCCCAGGCCGTAGATCAGGAGGTTGCGACGCAAGAGCGGGGCCGCGCTCATGGGCCGGAAGCGCACGCCGCGCAAGGCCAGAGGGATCAGGGCGACGATGATCAGGGCGTTGAAAATGACGGCGCTCAGGATGGCGCTCAAAGGCGACCGGAGACCCATAATGTTGAGGGGGGCGATAACCGGGAAGACTCCGACCAGCATGGCCGGGATGATGGCGAAATACTTGGCGACGTCGTTGGCGACGCTGAAGGTCGTCAGCGCGCCCCGCGTGATGAGCATCTGCTTGCCGATCTCGACGACCTCGATGAGCTTGGTGGGATTGGAATCGAGGTCGACCATGTTGCCGGCTTCCTTGGCCGCCTGCGTGCCGGTGTTCATGGCCACGCCGACGTCCGCCTGGGCCAGGGCCGGGGCGTCATTCGTGCCGTCGCCCGTCATGGCCACGAGATGCCCCACCGATTGTTCCCGCCGGATGAGGGCCAGCTTGTCTTCGGGCTTGGCCTCGGCGATGAAATCGTCGACGCCGGCTTCCCTGGCGATGGCCGCCGCCGTCAGCGGGTTGTCGCCCGTGATCATCACGGTCTTGATGCCCATGGCCCGGAAGCGCTCGAAGCGGTCTTTCAGGCCGCCCTTGACGATGTCTTTGAGCTCGATCGTGCCCAGGACCCTAATATTATCGGCGACGAGGAGCGGGGTCCCGCCCTGGAAGGCGATTTGGCTGACGGCGTCCTGGACTTCGATGGGAAGGTCCTTCCCGATGAAGGCCCTGACCGCGTCCGGGGCCCCTTTCCTGATGCGTTGGCCGTCGATGTCGATGCCGCTCATCCGGGTTTGGGCGGAAAAGGCGATGAAGGCGGCTCCGGGCCATTCGGAGATGGAGCGTCCCCGGAGGCCATATTTTTTCGCCAGGATGACGATGCTTCTTCCCTCGGGGGTTTCGTCCGCCAGGGAGGCCAGCTGGGCGGCGCTGGCCATTTCCTCGACAGTGACTCCAGGCGCCGGGATAAACGCCGTGGCCTGGCGGTCGCCCAGGGTGATCGTCCCGGTCTTATCGAGGAGGAGGACGTCGACGTCGCCCGCGGCCTCGACGGCCCGGCCGCTCATGGCTAGGACATTCTTCTGGACCATGCGGTCGATCCCGGCGATCCCGATGGCGTTGAGCAGGCCGCCGATCGTCGTGGGGATCAAGCAGACGAGGAGGGCCACGAGCACGGTCGGCGTCAGGTCGACTCCGGAATAGCGGCCGAAAGGTTTCAGAGACATGATAACGACCAGGAAGATGATCGTCAGGGCCGAGAGAAGGATGGTCAGGGCGATCTCGTTAGGGGTCTTCTGGCGCCGCGCCCCTTCGACGAGGCTGATCATCCGGTCCAGGAAACTCTGGCCGGGGTCGGCCGTGACGCGGACCTTGATCCGGTCGGAGAGAACCCGCGTCCCGCCGGTGACCGCGCTCCGGTCCCCTCCCGCCTCGCGGATGACCGGAGCGGATTCGCCGGTGATGGCGGATTCATCCACCGTGGCGGCGCCCTCGACGATCTCTCCGTCCGCCGGAATGATCTCCCGGGCGGACACGATGACCATGTCCCCCTTGCGGAGCCGCTCGGCCGGGACGGGTTCCGCCGAGCCGTCGGGCCTCAGAAAGTTGGCCATCAGGCAGGTTCGCGTTTTTCTGAGTTCGTTGGCCTGGGCCTTGCCCCGCCCCTCGGCCATCGCTTCCGCGAAATTGGCGAAGAGGACGGTAAACCAAAGCCAGACAGAAACCTGGAGCACGAAGCTGGCCGGCTCGACCTTCGACCGCATGACCAGGCCGAGAGTCGTCAGCAGGGCGCCAACCTCGGTAACGAAGATGACGGGGTTCCTCAGCAAGTGGACGGGGTTCAGCTTCCTGAAGGCATCGAGGGCCGCCCCCCGGATGATGTCCGGGTCAAAGAGGCTGCGGGTTGATACGGGCACGCCATCCTCCTTTAATACAGGACCCCGGATCCGGTCATCAGGAGATGTTCGACAATGGGGCCGAGGGCCAGGGCGGGCAGAAAGGTCAGCGCGCCCACGACCAGGACGGTCGCGATGAGGATGATGACGAACGTCGGGCCGCTCGCGGGGAAACTCGCTTCGCTCGGCGGCACGAGCTTTTTCCGGGCCATGTTCCCGGCCAGGGCCAGGACGGGCACCAGCATAATAAACCGGCCAAAGAGCATGGCCAGAGCCAAGGTGATGTTATAGAAGGGCGTGTTGCCGTTGAGCCCCGCGAAGGCGCTGCCGTTGTTGCCCGTGCCGGACGAGAAGGCGTAGAGGATCTCGCTCAGGCCGTGCGGCCCGGTATTGGCCAAGCCGGCCAGGCCCGGCCGGCTGGAAGCTGCCCAAGCGGAGAAACCGAGGATCGAGAAGATCAGGATCAGCACGGCCAGGACGGACACTTTGACGTCATAGGACTCGATCTTCTTGCCCAGATACTCGGGCGTCCGTCCGACCATCAAGCCGGTCAGGAAGACGGCCAGGATCACAAAGACCAGCATCCCGTACAGCCCGGAGCCAACGCCTCCGAAAATCACTTCCCCGAGCTGGATGTTGACGAGCGGCACGAGCCCGCCGAGCGGCGTGAACGAATCGTGCATGGAATTGACCGCTCCGCACGAGGCCGCCGTCGTGACGGTGGCGAACAGGCTGGAGTTGAAAACGCCGAACCGGACCTCCTTCCCTTCCATATTGCCGCCGGCCGGGTCGACACCCAGGGCCTGCAGGCGGGGATTGCCGGCGCTTTCCGCCCTCCAGCAGACGAGCACGGCGGCCAGAAAGACGATGGCCATGGCGCTCCACACGGCCCAGCCGTGCTTCTGGTTTCTGACCTTCCGCCCGAGGTAATACGTTAGGCCGCTCGGGATGAGGAAAATGGAAAGCATCTGCAAGAAGTTCGAGAGGGGGGTGGGGTTCTCGTACGGGTGGGCGGCGTTGGCGTTGAAGAATCCCCCGCCGTTTGTCCCGAGCATTTTGATGGCGACTTGGGATGCCGCCGGGCCCTGGGCGATGGTTTGGGCGGCTCCGGCCTTGTCCGCCGTCGTTCCTGCCGCGCTCTCCACGGTGGCCGCGTTGACATAGGGCTTGAAGTTCTGGACCATGCCCTGGGACGTCAGGAAGAGCGAGAAGACGAGCGATAGCGGAACCAGGAGATAGAGGTTGACCCGGACGAGGTCGACCCAGAAATTGCCGATGGTTTTCGCGGAGTGCCGGGCGATGCCGCGGACCAGGGCCGCCGCGGCGGCGATGCCGGTGGCGGCCGAGGCAAAATTGTGAAAAACAAGCCCGACCATCTGCGAGAAATAAGACAGAGTTGATTCCCCGGCATAGTTTTGCCAGTTCGTGTTGGTGGCGAAGCTAGCCGCGGTGTTGAAAGCGAGGGCAGGCCCGACAGGTCCGAATTTCTGGGGATTCAACGGGAGGAGATGCTGGAGCCGGAGCACGGCGTACGTGAACAGCAGCCCGGCCAGGCTGAAGATGATGAGGGAGCGTGTGTATTGCCTCCAATCCTGTTCTTTTTTCGGGTCGACGCCGAGAACCCGGTAGAGCAGGCGTTCGGCCGGCCTGACGGGGCGGTCGAGCCAGGTTTTGCCGTCGGGATCGAGGACCTTGACGAGATACAGGCCCACGGGTTTCGTGGCGAGGAATAGGATCCCCAGGAAGAGCGTCAATTGAACCCAGCCGAAGATGTCCATGGTGATCATGCCCTTAGAATTTTTCGGGCCGTACAATGCTCATCAAGAGGTAGCCAATCAACAAAATCCCGATGAGGAGTCCGATAATATCGGCCACGGTTAGAGCCTTTCGCAGGCCTGGGCGTAGAGATCGCACAGGCCAAAAAAGATAAGGGCCAACAAAATAAAAAGCAGGTCGGTCAAGGGCGTGCCTCCTCTTTCGGGCGCCGGTCGACGCGCCTCAGGGTGAAGGAGAAAGACGACCCCTTTCCCTCCTGGCTCTCCACCCCGATCGTCCCGCCGTGGGCTTCCACGATCTCCTTGACGATGGCCAGCCCGAGCCCGGCGCCGGTCTCCTTCTTACGGCCCGGGACCCGGAAGAAGGGCTCAAAAACCCTCGGCAGGTGCTGACTCGCGATTCCCGTTCCCGTGTCGGTCACGGTGAAACGCACGAAATCCTCCTCCTCCTCTGCGGAGACCGTGATTTTCCCCCCGGGAGGCGTGTGCTGGAGCGCGTTCGTGAGCAGGTTCCCGAAGATGTGCCCGGCCCTGGTCCGGTCCACCCGGACACCGGCCAGGCTTCCCCGGATATCGAGGGCCAAAGTCACGCCCTGGTCCTGCGCCGTCCTCCGGAAAGGTTCGAGGGCGTCCATCACCAGCATCTGCGGAGAGAGCTCCTGGAATTCGAGGCTGGCTTTCCCCGACTCCATACGGCTGATGTCCAGGAGGTTGTTCAGGATGGCATGCAGACGGTCGCTTTCCTCCCTGACCGTGACGAGCAGCTCGGCCTGCTTTTCCGAAAGCGTCCCGACCTTTTCCCCGAGGAGGAGATGGATGGCCATGCGGATGGACGTGAGCGGCGTCTTCAATTGATGCGAAACCGTGCGGATGACGTCGGCTTTCAACTCGTCCTGGTGCTGGAGCTGGGTGACGTCCTGGAGGACGAGGATGGCCCCCGCCGGCTGTTGGTCGGAGGTCATAATGGGCACGGCTTCCGGCCGGAAAAAGCGCTCTTCCCCTCCGATAAACTGCTGGATCACCTTTGGCCGGCTCTTGGAAGGAACGGGGCGGCCTTCCCGAAGCGCCTCCCGGAAGAGTTCGGCTAGTCCGAACGGGGCGTCGCCTATCGAAGCGCCCGGCCGGAGCCCGAAGACCGTCTTCGCGGCCTCGGTGGACACCTCCACCTTCCCCTCGAGATCGGCCACGGCGATCGCGTCTTTGAGACTGTCGAAGGCCTGTTGCGTCGCCCGCTGGATGCGCAGGAGCCTGGCCTGGTCGGTGCGCCGAAATTCCCGCAGGCTGACCGTCATGGCGTTGAAGGATTCCGCCAGATGTCCGATTTCGTCGCGCGAATCGACGGGCACGACGAGGTCGAGATTTCCGCGCCGGATCTCGTCAGCGGACCGGATCAGGCGCTGGACCGGGCGGAGGATCCACCTCCGGGCGAACAGGATGAACATCACGGCCAGGAACGTCCCGAGGCCCAGGAGAAGATACATCTGCCGCCGGGCCGAACGCGCGTTTTCGCGGGCCTGGTTGTTGGCGTCGTTCATGTTCTGTTGGTTCATCTGGAGGATATCGTCCGCCGTGGCCTTGATCTGACCGAACAACGGCAGGAGGCTCGAGAAATAGGCTTCGCGGCGGGTCGAAGCCGGCTCAGCGGGGTCCTTGACCTTGTCGAGCGCCGTGACGTACCGTCCGTACAGGTCCTTGAGACGGGCGGCTTTTTCGCCTTCTCCCGGCAGCGTGATCGTGTTCAATTCGACTTGGAGCGCCTTTTCGAAAACGCCCTCATTTTTCAGGATGAGCTCTTCCCCCTGATGGCCGTCTCCGAGGAGCGTGAAGAGCAGCCCGCTGTCGATGCGCTCCAGGGCTTCCTTCATCTGCTGGCAGGCGATGACGCTCCGGTAATTTTCCTTGAGGATCACGTCGATCGACTCGCCGAGCTTGGACAAGTTGACTATGCTTTGAATGCCGATGACGAGGACGATGATCAACAGCCCGCCGAACCCGAGCGATATTTTTTGACGGAGGCCCAGCATTACTCTCTCCTGAGAGCCGGATAATGCAAGATCCGAGCCAACTTACCTCCGCCGTATCCGGTTATAAATAAAAGGCTTGTGAGATCTATGGCTTTCTCTTGGTTGCATTAATCAAGGCGCGCGTGATTGCGCATTGAAATATGCAAAGCCGTGGCAAACCCATGTGGACGTGTTGGGTCGCTCAGCCTTTAGAGGCCGTACTTCTTACGCCGCCTCCAGAGTGTGGCCTGGTCGATGCCTAGAATGGCGGCGGCTTCCTGCAGGGATTTCGCCGAGGCCAGTACCCTTCGTATGTGATGTTCTTCAACGGTCTCGAGACTGACGGCATCTCCGATTTTGACGGGAGGCCCGCCGGAGATGAGGTTCGCCGGCAGGCACTCGGACCCGATCCAGTCGCTGGGGCAGAGGATCGCTGCCCTTTCGATCGTGTTGCTCAATTCGCGGACGTTCCCGGGCCAGCGGTAGGCCGCCAAGGCGCTCGTCGCCTCGGCGCTGAAGCCGAGAAATGCGCGGTGGTTGTTGCGCCCGTGGAAGGCCAGAAGTCTTTCGGCCAAGGCGATGATATCGCCCGCGCGCTCGCGGAGCGGAGGGACTTCGATCGGGATCACGTTAAGCCGGTAATACAAGTCTTCGCGGAAGCGGCCTTCCTTGACCGCGTCTTCCAGGTTCGAGTTGGTGGCGGCGATCAACCTCACATCCGCCTTCCGGGTGAGGCTGTCGCCGATTCGCTCGTATTCCCTCTCCTGGACGAATCGCAGGAGTTTCGGCTGGAGGGGGAGGGGCAGGTCGCTGATTTCGTCGAGGAGCAACGTTCCCCCCTCGCTCGCGGCGATCCGGCCGGGATTGTCGCGGACCGCTCCCGTAAAGGCGCCTTTGACATGCCCGAAGAGCTCGCTTTCCAGGAGCTCGGGCGGGAACGAGGGGCAGGAGATCTGGCTGAAGGGTTTGGCCGCCCGGCTGCTCCAGGAATGGATGGCCCTGGCCAGGACGGTTTTACCCGTCCCGCTCTCTCCGCGGAGGAGAATCGTGGCCTCGGCGGCGGCCGCCTGCCGGGCCAGGTTCACGGCCCTCTGCATCGCCGGGCTGGTGCTGGAGAAAACGATCTCCGGATGCTCCCGTCCCAGGTCTTCCTGAAGGGCGGCGACCCTTTGTTCGAGAGTCCGCACCTCGAACACCTTGCGCACCGCCAGTGTGATCTGGGCCGGGGTGAAAGGTTTGGGGATGTAGTCGCTGGCGCCCCGGCGCATGGCCTCGACCGCGGTGTCGATGGAAGCGTAGGCGGTGATGACGATTATTTTCAGCCAGGGGGTCGCGGCGAGGAGGGCCGGGATGAGGTCAAGGCCATCGTCCGTGCCCAGCCGCAGGTCGAGGAAGGCCAGTTCGAAGCCCCCCCCCGAGGCCTCCGCCAGGGCATCCTTAACATTGCTGACGGCAGTGACCACGTGCCCTTCCGTCTCGAGGCAGACCATGAGCGTTTTGCGGATGTTGAGCTCGTCGTCCACGACGAGAATATGCAGGGGTGGACTTACGGCCGGGATGTTTTTTTCGGGTCCCATGGGACGATCCGTTTCGTGCCCCAAGCATAATGGACCGGCGGCGGAAATGCAATCCAAAACTGGCCCCGAATCCAGGCCGCGATGATGGATATCAAAAGCTCATTTGGGCGAGGGGGAAACGCCTCCCTGATTTTAGAAGGTGACGAGGGCGTCCAGGCTGAATGTCAACTGATTTTGATGGCCGCCGTTGAAGACCGGTCGGTCAGAGTGGTCATAACGAACTTCGGGTCGGAACAGCATGTGCGAGAGGATATGGTCTGCAGGGAACGGCTTGATGGCCAGGCCCACGGTGGCCTCGTAGTAATTGGCGTTGACGGCCGCACCGGTGGAAAAGCCATTGGCGGCGTCTTTATACCACTCCAGCCGGGTGTTCAGGGTGACGTGCGGATTGATCGCGAAGCTGACGTAGCCAGCCATGCCGCCCCACTGCTTGATTCCGCTAGGCAAGCCCGGGATGCGCGGAGCACCGACGTAGTCAAAGCCCAAGCCGAGGTTTAATTTGCCGGAAACCTTGTGAGTCATTACCAAGTCCAAAGCGGTCCACCAGTCGCTGTGGCCGCCCGGCGGTAGATTCTTTCCGACACCCGTCGGGAACTCCGGGCCTTCTGTCATCACAAAGATAATGGAAGTCGTGTCGCTGGGCGTAAAAG
>Ga0326726_10005459_pt1 | contig 11511 bp, 12 predicted proteins | sample MHFenrmetagenome_2_FD_207603 | JGI IMG/M metagenome (GOLD analysis project Ga0326726, IMG submission 207603) | Lab enriched peat soil microbial communities from Michigan Hollow, Ithaca, NY, United States - MHF15MN | ecosystem: Environmental > Terrestrial > Soil > Wetlands > Peat | place: USA...
AGAAGCATACACAACAGGCGCTCGTCGAAACCTGCCATCATCGTGCATCTGCAGTGGAGAGCAGAACTTGGAAGCCAACCGCTCCCCGGACCTCGCACGCACGAGCCTTCAGCTGCTCGCGCTCGGCGTGCTGATCGCCAGCAGCTTCTGGATCATGCGGCCGTTCCTGATCTCGCTGACCTGGGCGGTGATGATCGCCGACGCCACGTGGCCGCTCTTGCTGCGCGCGCAGGGGTGGCTGGGCGGCAGGCGGTCTCTCGCGGCCGCGGCGATGACGATCGTGCTGCTGCTGATCTTCGTGGTGCCGCTCTCCTTCGGGGTCTCGACCCTCGTCGAGAACTCCGAGCAGATCGCGAGCTGGTCGAAGTCGCTCGAGACACTCGCGATACCGCAGCCCCCCGCGTGGGTCGAGACGCTGCCGGCGGTCGGTGACAAGCTCGCAGATTGGTGGCGGCAGCTCGCGGCCATCAGCCACGAGGAGCTGACCGAACGGCTGGCTCCCTACGCGCGGGCGGTCGCCGTCTGGTTCGCGGGCCAGGTGGGCAGCATCGCCGTGCTCATCGTTCAGTTCCTGCTCATGGTCGTCATGGTCGCCATCCTGTATGCCAAGGGCGAGGCGGCAGCGCGCGGCGTCGACCGCTTTGCCCGGCGTCTCGCGGGGCAGCGAGGCGAGAATGCGGTGCACCTCGCAGGCCAGGCGATTCGCGGCATCGCGCTCGGCGTCGTGGTGACCGCCATCGTCCAGTCGGTTGCGGCCGGCCTGGGGCTCGCGGTCGTGGGCGTGCCGTTCGCGGCAATTCTCACTGCCGTGATGTTCATTCTGTGCATCGCGCAGGTCGGACCCGGCCTCGTGCTGATCCCTGCGGTGATCTGGGTCTATTCGACGCGCGGCGGAGTCTGGGGCACCGGGCTCCTGCTCTGGTCGATCTTCTGCACCACCTTCGACAACTTCCTGCGCCCGATGCTCATCAAGCAGGGCGCCGACCTGCCGCTGCTGCTGATCTTCGCCGGAGTGATTGGCGGGCTCATCGCCTTCGGCGTCATCGGCCTCTTCATCGGGCCCGTGGTGCTCGCGGTGGCCTACATGCTGATGCTCGACTGGATGTCGCAAGACACTCCATCGAACGAACAGGCGCCGCCCTAGCGGATCGCGCTAGAGGATGAAGCTGACCTTGCCCACGTCGCGCAGTGACTCGAGGTCGAGAATGGCGCGGCGGTACTGGATGCGCAGGCCGGCCGGCCGGCGTTCGAGCACGTACTCGTAGCGTCCGACGTAGGTGGCGGTCTGATTCGAGCGCATGCGGTGCACGACGAAGTTCGCGGTGACCCAGGCGCGCGCCCCGTCGGTCCGACGGATGCGCACGTTGCCGAGCATGCGGCGCGTGCGCGCATGCGGATTCTCCGACCAGGTCGTCTTGCCCATCAGCTGCTCGACCCGCGAGCGCAAGCTCGCGGCGTCGTCGGCGATCAGGAACAGCGTGTCACTTGGATCGGCGTCGGGGGAATCGGTGGAGGGCACGCTGTACGTCGCGTCCTCGGTGAAGAGCGCGAGCCATCGGTCGAGCCGCCACTCGTCGAGCAGCGCAGCTTCCTCGTAGAGAAAGTCCTCGATCTCGCCGCGCGAGAGATCCGCGGCCTGCGGCGACGTGAGCGAGCTAGCGGGCCGCGACACGGCGGCCCTCGGCGATGGACGCGACCTTCGGCGCGAGCAACGCCTGCCAGCGCCGCCAGAACGTGCGCATCTGGTGCTCGCCGGTGACCGTCGGCTCCGCCGCCGCGACGTCGCGAGAGATGTCGTTCCACTCCTCCTCCGTCGACGCGTAGCCCCGGTGACACGACTCGAGCGCCTCGATGTCGTCGGGCGTCGCGAAGCCTCCCGGCCCCAGGAACGTCAGGAAGTTCCGGAGTCGATGCTGCCGGTGCTCCGGCGCCTCGCCGAGCGGCGCGAGCGACCAGGCCTCGACGTTCATGCGTCCGGCCGCAAGCGGATGGAACGTGCGCACGGTGATCGCCATGATGTCGTTGATCACGAGGTTCGGGAAGATTCCCAGGTTGCGGCTCGTGGTCGCGATCCGGTGCGCGCGCTCCGCGCCGAGCCGCGCTTCGAGGCGCGCGCGAATCTCCTCGATCTCGGGCGCCGCGCGCTCGCCGAACGCCGGCACCCAGTGCGCGATCGGCCGGCCCCACGCCGCCGTGTACTCGACGCACGCGTGCCCGTTGCCGAGGTCGCGCGCGCGGTTCCACTTCACGCCCGCTGGGAGGCCCACGGCGCCGCTCGCCGCGAGATACTTCATGTAGCGCGCGTGGGTGATCTGCGCGTGGTAGCCGTCGTAGCTGTTCTCGACCAGGAGCTTCCAGTTCGCGTTGATCGCGTAGGACTGGGTGCCGCCGACGATCTCCATGCCGACCTCCGACTGGTCGGCGACGAGATCGAGATACTCCGCCGCTCCCGCGAGATATTCGCGCAGCGGCACGACCTCCGGGTCGAAGCACACGAAGTAGAACCCGCGGTACTGCTCGAGCCGCGGCGCTTCGCGCAGGCCGAGTGTCTCGCGCGAGAATCCCGGCGCGTAGGCTTCCTCCCCGGGCACGCCGATCAGCCGACCGTCGTTGGCGAACGTCCAGCCGTGATAGAAGCACTGGAAGCTGTTGGCGTTCCCGCTGCGCTCGCGACACACCTCGGCGCCGCGGTGCGTGCAGGAGTTGAGCAGCGCGCGCACCACGCGGTCCTTCCCGCGCACGAACACGATGCGCCGCACGCCGAGCTCGCGCATGCGGAAGTCGCCCGGCTCCCCGACCTCGGACTCGTGCCCGAGATAGAGCCACGAGCGATCGAAGATCCGCGCGCGTTCCGCCGCGAGCACCTCGGGATCGAGAAACGCCTGGCGCTGGACGCGGAACAGGCCGCCCTTCGAATCGTCGTCGACGTAGCTGTTGCGCAGCATGGTCAGCTTCCCTTCGTCATGCGCCGCTCGCGGGGTCCCAGGCCCAATATCGCCCCAGGGCTCCGGAGTCGACGCGCAAGTCCGTGCCCGTGACGTTTCGCGCGTCGTCCGACGCGAGATAGACGACGGCGCGCCCGTAGTCACTCGGCGAAGGCAGCCGCTGCGTCGGCACGCCGCGGCGGAACGACTCGAACGCCTGCACCAAGCGCTCCGAAGGCCGCGGCCGTCCCCAGCGGACGGCCCGATCCATGCCTTCGCGGGGATCCGTCGCGGTCGGGGTCAGGCTGTTCACGCGAATGCCGTGCGGCGCCAGCTCCATGGCGACGGAGCGCGTGAAGTTGAGCAGCCCGGACTTCGCGGTGCAGTAGCCGACGTTGCGCGGCTGCCCCTGGTGACCCGCCGTGGAGATCACGTTCACGATCACCCCGCCCTGCCCGCGCGCGACCATCTGCCTCGCGACCACCTGCGTGCACAGGAACGCGCCGTCGAGAATCACCGCGAGCTGCTCCGACCACTCCGCGAGCGGCATGTCGAGCACGCCCTTCTGGTTGAAGATCGCCGCGTTGTTCACGAGCAGATCGATCGGGCCGAGCTCGCGCGCGACGCGCGCGACCGCTCCGATGGCCGCGTCTTCTGCGGTGATGTTCGCAGTGACTGCCAGCGCTTCGCCGCCCAGCTTCCGGATGCCGGCGGCGCAGTCCTCCGCGTTGCGCGCGTCCACGTCGACGCACGCGACCCGCGCGCCCTCCGCGGAGAGCGCCTCGGCGATTCCGCCGCCGATGTTCGGGCTCGTGCCCGTCACGAATGCCACACGCCCCGCCAGCTTCACGCCGCGACCTCCGCCGAGCGCGAGAGCGAGAGCAGCGCGCAGGCGTTTCCGCCCAGGATCGCGGACTCACTCGCGGCGTCGAGCCTCAGGGCGCGGACCTCGGCCGCTGGATCGCGCGGCCCGAGCGGCAGCGGGTAGTCACTGCCGAGCACGACCTGACTCGCGCCGAGGCGCTGGATCAGATAACCGAGCCAGCCGGCATCGAAGGTGACCGTGTCGACCCAGAACTGATGGAGGTAGGCCGACGGAGGCTTCGGCGCGGCGCTGCGCGCCTCGGGGATCAGCTCGTGTCCCTTCTGCAGCCGCGCCAGCAGCGCGAGGAAGGTGCCGCCGCCGTGATACAGCACGACGCGCAGCCGCGGGTGGCGCTCGAGCACTCCGCCCATCAAGAGCAGGGTCGCGGCCATGCCGGTGTCGATCAGATTGCCCACGAGCGGCGAGAGCGCGTAGCGCGCGAGCGCGCCCCCGGGCGAGGCTTCGAACGGGTGGATGCACACGGGCATCCCGAGCGCCACGGCCGCGGACCAGAACGGCTCGAGGCGCGCGTCGTCGAGGTCGAGCTCGCCCGCGCGCGCGGGAATCTCGGTGCCGCGCAGGCCGAGCCGGTGCGCGCGCTCGAGCTCGCGCACAGCGCGCTCCGGATCCTGAAGGGGAACGGAGGCGAGCGGCGCGAAGCGCGCCGGGTGGCGCCGCGCGAGCGCCGCGAGTGAGTCGTTGTTGACCTGCGCGACCGCGAGCGCGACGTCCGCGGGCGCATCGGCGTAGAGCACGAACGGCGTGCACGAGACCGCCTGGACGTCGATGCCGAGGCGGTCCATGTCGGGAAGGCGCGCCTCCGGGTCGCACATGCGCGCGTGGAGCGGGCGCACCGCCGTGCGTCCCACGTGCGCGAAGCGGCCCTCGGGCCGCTGCAGGATGCGCGTGTCGAGCCGCGCGCCGTCCTTCACGAGAAACGCGACGACGTCCTCGGTGACGATGTGGTTGTGCAGGTCGACGACACCCACCGGTGTCACCTCCAGACTCCGAACACGCGGAAGCCGGTCGAAACCCACGACGCGCGGTACCAGGTGACCTCGAGCTCGCGGCTGCCCATCGCGCCGGCGGCGATGATCCAGTTGCGCAGCTCGTGGTCGCCGTTCGCCTCGAGCTGCGGGCTGTCGTAGTCGCGCAGGCGCCGGCCCTCGCCGCGTTCGAGCCAGTGCATGATCTGCATGTTGCCCTCGACGTCCATGCGCATGCGGTCGTAGCGGCTGGTGAGCCAGGTGTGCGACCACGTCGAGCTCGGGCACACGAGCACCCGATACGCCGACGCCTCGATGATCTCGCGGATCGCCTCGCCCATCGCGTACAGCCGGCGCGAGGTCGGCGCCGCGGGGTAACTCGCTGCGCGCACCTTGTCCTGGCGCGCCGCGGGGTCGAAGATCGCGAGCTCGGCGCCGTAGCAGTTGACGAACAGCGGAATCAGCGGGTAGCGCCCGTCGTCGTTGCGCAGGAACAGCTGCGTGTTCGCGTGCGCGTGCGGCAGGCCGTGCTTCCAGTGCGCCGATCCGAGGTCGTTCGTCGACGCGATGTCGAAGCCGCGGCGAATCAGACCGTCGCGGAGCGCGATCGCCGCGTCCGCATGACACGGCCAGCGGTAGGTGTGAGTCGGAGTCACGCCCCAGATGCGCTTCACGTACTCGGGGTCGCCGGGCATGCGGGTCATGTGGAACGGCGTCGCGTCGACCTCGCTACCGACGTAGATCGCGTACGGCGGCAGGTTGCCCGGCAGGAACGCCTGCGCCTGGTCGTCGCCGATCAGCAGGATCGCGTCGGGCTGGAGCGCGTCGATGCGCTTGCGCAGCTCCGCGAACGCCTCCCAATGCAGCCGGTGGTGCTCGCGCGCCACGGCCTCGGGGTCCGCGCCCATCTCCGCAAGGGCTTCCGGCGGATCGACGAACTTCTTCCCGGAGAGCGCCTCCGCCAGGCCGCACAGGCTCTTGCGAAAGCGCAGCAAGTTCTCGGGCGCGCTCATCAGGTAGGGAACGTGAGTGGTGCCGACTCCGAGCACTTCACCCATGCGCAACCTCCCTTCGCGCGCGAACCTCAGCGCGCGACGTTACACGCGAAACTTGCGGAAATCGGGCTTGCGCCGCTCCGCGAAGGCGCGCTTGCCCTCCATCGCTTCCTCGCTGCCGTAGTACAGAGTCACTGCCGTGATGCCGAGGGCGCTCGTGCTGCGAATGTGCTCGGTCTCGGAGTTGAACGACTGCTTCGCGATCTTGATGGCCGTCGGGCTCATCGCGACGATCTTCGCCGCCCAGGCGCGCGCTTCTTCCATGAGCTTCGCGGCCGGCACCACCTTGTTGGCCAGGCCCATGGCGACGGCCTGCTCCGCAGTGTACTGCTCGCACAGATACCACATCTCGCGCGCCTTCTTCTCGCCGACGACGTGCGTCAAGTACGCGGTGCCGAAGCCCGGGTCCACGCTGCCCACCTTGGGGCCGACCTGCCCGAACTTTGCGGTGTCCGCCGCGATCGTGAGATCACACAGCACCTGCAGCACGTTCCCGCCACCAATCGCGTAGCCGTTCACCGCCGCGATCACGGGCTTGGGGATGTCGCGGATCACGGAGTGAAGCTCGTCGATGTCGAAGCCGACGTCGTTGCGCGCGCGCTTCTCGGCCGCGTAGCCGGACTCACTGCGCGTGGCGACGTCGCCGCCGGTGCAGAACGCCTTGGGACCCGCTCCGGTGAAGATCACCGCGCCGATCGCGCGGTCGCCCCAGGCGTCCTTGAATGCGTCGACGAGCTCGTCGACGGTCTGCGAACGGAAGGCGTTCATCACCTCGGGACGGTTGATCGTGATGGTCGCGATGCCGTCCGTCTTGTCGTAGAGAACGTCCTGATAGGTCACTGACCCCTCACTCTCTCTGCGCGCGGCTAGCGCCCTTGGAACACGGGCTTGCGTTTCTCGAGGAAGGCGCGCGTGCCCTCCTTTCGATCCTCGGTCGCGAACAGGAACGCCATGCCCTGGCGTTCCGACTCGATGCCCGAGCGGAGCGCGGGCTGCGCCGCGCCGTGGATCAGCATCTTGCCGACACGCAGCGCCAGCGGCGGCAGCGCGCAGAGCGTGCGCGCGAGCGCCAGACTCTCTTCGCGCACGCGTTCGGGCTCGACGACGCGAGTGACGAGCCCGTGCGCCAGCGCCTCGTCGGCGCCGAGTGGCTCGCCGAGCAGGATCATGCGCTTGGCAACCGCCATCGGCAGCGCGTGCGATAGACGCTGCGTGCCGCCGGCGCCGGGCAGGAGGCCGAGCGCGATCTCGGGCACGCCGAGCTTGGCGTCGCGCGCGACCACGCGAAAGTCACAGGCCAGCGCGAGCTCGAGCCCGCCTCCGTACGCGAAGCCGTGGATGGCAGCGATCGTCGGCTTCTCGAGCTCCTCCAGCGCGTTGTAGGTGCGCTGCAGGAGCGAGATGTGGTCGAGCGGCTCACTCACGGTCGTGTAGGCGGCGAGCTCCGAGATGTCCGCGCCCGCGCAGAACGCGCGCCCCCGCCCCGTGAAGAGCACGGCGCGCACGGTCGAGTCACTCGTGGCGCGCGCCACGACCGCGGCGATCTCCACACACATATGCCGGTTGATCGCATTCACGCGCTCGGGGCGCGCGAGCTCGACGCGCAGCACCCCGTCGTCGAGCCGTGCGTCGAGCGTCTCGAAGCTCCCGCTCGTCGTCATACCATCGACATGCCGCCACTCACGGAGAGTGTCTGGCCGGTGATGAAGCTCGCGTCGTCGGACGCCAGGAACGCCACCGCGCCCGCCAGATCCGCCGGCTCGCCGATGCGGCCGAAGGGCACGGCCTTGGCGAGCGCCTGCACGAGGTTGGGATTGTCGGCGCCGACCTGCGCGAGCAGGGGCGTGTTGGTCGGCCCCGGGCAGACCACGTTCACGTGAATGCCGTAGCGCGCGACCTCGCGCGCGAGCGCCTTCGAGAAGCCGATCACGCCCGCCTTGGCGGCGGAGTAGACGACCTCGCCGCTCGAGCCCATGCGGCCGGCGTCCGAGCTGATGCTCACGATCCAGCCTGCGCGGCGCTCGATCATGCCGTCCAGCACCGCGCGAGTCACTGCGATCGGCCCGCGCAGGTTGATCGCCAGCACCTTGTCCCAGGTCTCCTCGCTGGCCTTCACGAACGGCTCGACCTTGTCCCAGCCCGCGTTGTTCACGAGCACGTCGATTCGACCGAAGTGCGCGATCACTTCGCCGACGCCGGCCCGCACCGAGGTCGAGTCCGCGACGTCGAGCCGAACGCCGTACGCGCCCTGCCCGATCGCGCTGGCCGTCTCTTTCGCGCCATCGCCGTTGATGTCCGCGATCGCGACGCGCGCGCCCTCCGCGGCCAGCCGCTCCGCGATCGCGCGGCCGATGCCGCGCGCCCCACCCGTCACCAGCGCGATTCTGCCACTCAGTCCCTTCATTGGCTCACCTCGTTGCGCGACTCACGCGCCGTGAAATTCAGGCATGACCTTGGTCGCGAACAGCTCGAGCTGACGCTTCGCCTCGTCCAGCGGCAAGATGCCCTGATCGAAGTACCAGGCAAACCACTCCGGGTTGCCGTTCGCGCGCAGGTCGTCGAGCTCACGCTTGATGTCGTCTACGGTGCCGACCAGCTCGTACTTCGCTTCGACGATGCGCTCGAAGGTCTGCGGAACGGGTGCCGTCTCTCCCGGAAAGCGGAACGCCTCGAAGAAGCCGAAGCCCGAGAAGTACTCGATGAAGCCGCGCCCCTGCGCCTCTTCACCCAGCCGGTAGGCCTTCGCGTACGAGTCACCGATGTGGATCGAACGGAAGGCGCCGACGCTCTCGCCGAGCGCGAGCGTTCGCCCCGCCTTTGCGCCCTCTTCGCGGTAGGCCTCGGAGAGCGCGCGGTACGACTCCGGGTGCGACACCAGAATGAACGGCACGATGCTCTCCATCGCACACCAGCGGATCGTCTTCTCACTCACCGAGAAGGGCTGCCAGATGGGCGGGTGCGGAACGGTGTAAGGCCTGGGCACGACGGAGATGCGCTGCACCGCGCCGTCCGCGTCGAGCTCATCGGCTGCGCCGTACTTGGCGGTCCAGGACTGCGCGACCGGCCAGCGCCGGATCCCGGTCTCGAACGGCGTCGGTATCTCGTAGTACTTCCCCTTGTAGCGCACGGTCTCGTCGCGCCAGCACATCTTCATGATGTGGAAGACTTCCTCGAAGACTTCGCGGTTGTGCGCGTCGACGGCGGAGCCGTCCATGGGCGAGCCCATGACGTGGTAGTGCTGACCGAGGACGTTCGTCCAGCGGTCCTGGTAGCCGCGCGCGAAGCCGGCGATGAAGCGGCCCTTCGTCAGGTGATCGAGGATCGCGATCTCTTCTGCGACTCGGATCGGATCCCAGGTGGGAAGCACGAGCGCGAGCGACGCGAACTTGATGCGCTTCGTTCGCGCCGCGAGGTCCGTGTACAGGAGCAGCGGCGCCACCGAGACCTCGAAGCCCTCCGAATGGAAGTGATGCTCGGTGGTCGAGAGCGCGTCGAAGCCCAGCTCGTCCGCGAGCACGGTCAGCTCGCGGAGCTCGGCGAGCATCTCCTGGTACTTCTCCGGGTTGCGTCCGATCGGGCGCAGCCGCGTCCGCTCCTCGAAGGTGCAGGGCAGCGACGGAAGCATGAACAGGTTGAACTTCACGAGGTGTGACTCCGCTGCAGGGGCTCGGCGGGCCACTTCTCGCGCCAGTCGCGGTGGAAGTCCGCGACAGTGATGCCCCGGCGCAGGCTGAGATCGGGATTCAGCAGCTCGTAGATGACGTCGCCCTTCGTGCGCATGCTGAAGAAGACGATGGTCGCCTCGTCGCCGCTGCCCTCGATGTGCACCTCGCCCTCGCCGCCGATCGAGTAACTGCCCGCCGGCTTGACCTTGACCCTCTCTCCGTCCGCGGTCTGCTCGCGGATCCGCAGCTCGCCTTCCAACACCAAGGTCGTGGTCGTCGCGGCGTGCCGGTGATACAGGCACTCACTGTTGCCGTCGAACTTGACGAGCATGTCGGCTTGACGCGCCTCCAGGTCGACGTGGAGCAGCTTGTAGTAACAGCCGTCGGTGATGAAATCGCGCCACTCGACGGCGCTCGTGTCGAAGCGATGGGCCTGCTTCGCGTTCATCGATCCCTCCCTAGCGTCCATAGTGCTCCATCAGCCAGCGCCCCGCGGTCAGCTCCTGGATCTCGGTCGTGCCACCGCCGAGCTCGATCAGCTTCGCGTCCCGATACAAGCGCTCGATCACGTATTCCTCCATGTATCCGTTGCCCGCGAGGATGTGCATGGCCTCCTGGGCGACGAACGTGGCAACCTCCGCGACGTAGAGCTTGCCGACGCTCGCGTCGACCGCTAACTGGTCGAGCCTGCGCTTGGCCCGGATGTCGGCGAAGACGAACGAGCGCGCGTTCGCGAGCGCCATGTACATGCGCGTGAGTCGGCGCTGCACGAGCTGGTAGTTGCCGATCACCTGGCCGCCTTGCTGGCGCGTGCGCGCGTACTCGAGCGCGATGTCGAAGGCGCGCTCCGCGATTCCGTACGAGATCGCCACGAGCCCGACGCGCTCGCGAGACAGTCGCTGCTTCACGCTCGATCCGCTCGAGCGCTTGCACGAGCTGGGCCCTCCGAGCAGGCGATCCGCCGGCACGCGACAGTCGGAGAGGAACACCTCGCCCGTCGGGCTCGAGCGGAAGCCCATCTTCTTGAACGGCTTTCCGGTCGCGAGGCCCGGGTCTCCGCGCTCGAGCACGAACGCGCGCGCGGACTCGGCGCCGTTCTCGGAGAGCTTCGCGTAGACCACGAAGATGTCGGCGTACGGCGCATTGCTGATGAACGTCTTCGTGCCGTTCAGCACGTAGTGATCGCCGTCGCGCAGCGCCGTCGACTTCATGTCGCGAATCGCGGCCGAGCCGGCCTGCGGCTCGGTCAGCGCCCAGCAGCCGATCTTCTCGAGGCGCGCGATCGGTCCGCCCCAGCGCGCCTTCTGCTCGGGCGTTCCCTTCGAGCGGATGTCGCCGCCCGCCAGACCGATGCTGGCGCCGTGCACCAGCGCGACCCCGGCGCACACGCGCGACAGCTCGACAGACAGGATACGCGGCACGAAGAACGGCAGCATCTCCTCGCCGGGCGCCTCCTTCATGAGTCGCGCGAGCTCGTCGTCCGGACCCACGAGGCCGAGCGTCGCCGCCATCTTGCGCAGCGGCTCGAAGGGCAGGAGCGATCCGTCCTCGAGCTGGGGCACGAGCGGCTCGAGCTCGCGCTCGAGATAGTCGCGGATCGCGCCGCGGATCATGCTCTGTGTCTCGGTCAGCTCGAGCTCCACGATGTCTCCTCCAGTCACTCAGCGCCCGACGAAGCGCGCCGCGCGCTTCTCCATGAAGGCCCGGGGCCCCTCGCGCGCGTCTTCGGAGCGCATCACGACTCGCGCGCACTCGTCCTCGATGTCGAACGCCTCCTCGAGCGGCCGCCCGCTGCCGCGCAGCACGGCCTCCTTGAGCTTGCGCAGGGCGAGGGGCCCGTTCGCCGCGAGCTTCGCGGCCAGCTCGAGCGCCCGCGGCATGAGTCGCTCGCGCGGCACCACCTCGTTCACCAGCCCGATGCGCAGCGCTTCGGCCGCGGGAATCGCGTCGCCGAGCAACAGGATCTTCATCGCCTCGCAGTACGGAATCTGGCGCGCGAGACGCGCGAGCGAGCCG
>Ga0326726_10005460_pt1 | contig 11510 bp, 9 predicted proteins | sample MHFenrmetagenome_2_FD_207603 | JGI IMG/M metagenome (GOLD analysis project Ga0326726, IMG submission 207603) | Lab enriched peat soil microbial communities from Michigan Hollow, Ithaca, NY, United States - MHF15MN | ecosystem: Environmental > Terrestrial > Soil > Wetlands > Peat | place: USA...
AGGAATTGACTGCTGAACCGTTCATTCTTCCCGACCGCGGTTCAGGAACACGGGAGCTGGTGGATGATTTTTTCCGGGAAGCGGGGATCGACGCGAGAACCATCAAGGTCCGCATGACTCTCGGCAGCCCTGAAATGATCGTTCAGATGGTCCAGGCGGGGCTGGGCATCGCATTCGCGTCGAAGTGGTCGGTATTTACCGCGGTCAAGGAAGGAACGGTGAAGTTACTAAGAATACCGGGGAAGAAGATGAAGCGGCACTTTTACCTTATCAGCAGCGACAAGGGAACACTTTCGGCAACTGTCATCACGTTTAGAGATTTCATTAAAAAGCACAGTTTTTTCATTCCTTTTTAATCCTGCGCGAAATCCCATGGAACCGGGCTTTTCACGTCCTCCGCGCAATTTTTCTTCTGTCGTTGAGAAATGGAGACTGGCTGCGGAATCGAACCGAAGACAAGCCATGCACGGCTCGCCTAACGGGGTTGAAGCCCGCTGCCGGCGCCAGCCGACTCAGCCAGTCGAATCAAATACGTGCAGCCCGATACGGCTGTTACACCCACACGACCTTGTCGAAGTCCTGCATGCCTTCCACAATTTGATTCGTCGTGCCCCGGTTGCCGACCTTGAGTTCAGAATCAAGATTATAGTGCTTCAAACAGGTGCCGCAAGAATATATCTCCACGCCCAGGTCCGCGATCTCTTTCAGTACAGCAGCAGTTTCCTCGTTCACCGTGGTCAGCTTCACGCCTGCGTTCAGGAAGAAGATGGTGTGCGGAAGCTGTTTGTAGACCTTCATAGTATCGAAGAACCCCTTGATGAGCTTCTTCCCCAAATCCTCGTCCTTTCCCAGGCTGTCGGTCCCGATGATCAGCAGCAGTGTTTTCTTTTGTATTAACTCCGCACTCCGAGCTCCCGACTCCGAACTGGTTTTACAGGCGTACCCCTTTACAACCTTAACTCTCCAGTCCTTGCCCTCTCTTGTTGTTTTAGCGAGCAACCCGTGCTGGGCCGCATATCCGGATACATTGTCTGCCGAATCCTCGTTGTCCACCAGCACTTCGATGATGCCCTCGCTGATCTTCAAGAGCGCTTCCTCGGTCATCACGACCGGCATGGGACAGTCTTTTCCACGAGCGTCTATCTGCATATCGCCGCCTTTCAGTCGGACCTATAAATGTGAGCTACTTTACCATAGGCTTGTTTAATATGTAAAATAGGTATTTCCGATTAACAAGAAGACAAGCATCGGCAATATCGGCAGACAAGAAAATCGGAAAGACGGTGTTTACGATTTCGTTTTGAGGTGATCGAGAAAAAGTGAATAGAGGAGCGGAAGGGCGCGCTTCTTGTGCGTCACTATGTAGAACATCCTTTTCATGGGCGGAGCGTCAAGCTTGACTTCCTTCAGGAGCTTGTGCTTAAGCTCTTCCGTGACGGAAAAGCGCGACAGGATCGTCAATCCCAGGCCAACTTTGGCAGCTTGCTTGACCGCGTCCGTGGAGCCGAAGATGCCGGCCACCTTCACACTTCCACAGGAGACGCCCTGCCCCTCAAGCAGCTTTTCCGCCTCACGTCTGGTCCCCGACCCTTCTTCCCGCAGCACCATGGGATACTGGCACAGGTCTTTCAGGGATATCCTGCTGCTCTTCATGAACGAAGGCGCGGCAACGATGACGAGTTCGTCCTCCAGGAACGGGATATAATTAATTTGTGCGTCAGCAATTTTTGAGCCCACAATTCCAAGGAGGACGTGATGCGATACTACCCGTTGCACGATCTCCTGTGAGTCCCCGACGCGCACCTGAAAGGAGACCCCCGGATGTTTTCGTTTGAAACCAGCCATCAGGGCCGGCAGCAGATAGGTGCCGGGAATAGTGCTCGCGCCTATGATCAATTCACCAGCGACCTCTTTTTTGAGCCTCCCAAGTACGCCCTTGACGCTATCGGCCTTTTCGACAAGCTCCAAGGCATGGTTGTATAAGACATCCGCCTCGCGGGTGGGAATGATTTTCTTGCCGAGCCGTTCGAACAATTTGCAGTTCAATTCGCGCTCAAGGGTCTTGATGTGTTCACTGATGGTAGGCTGGGCCAGATGAAGCTCAATCGACGCTTTGGAAAAGCCCCTGTTCTTGAACACCGACAAGAATATCCTGAGATGATGCAATTCCATGGCGTGACAATAGCATCTCTCTCCGCTTCAAGTCAACAGAAAGGAGCGTATCCAGGTACATGCTGAAAATGCGGGTAACCATGCGACGCGGACGAACCGCTTTTTTACCATCCTTATCTTTCGATGGTCCCTCCGCCCACGACCACATCACCATCATAAAATACGGCTGCCTGGCCGGGGCAAACGCCCGGCACGGGATGATCGAAGACGACGCGGATTCTGTCCGAAGCGGCCGGCTCGACGATGGCAGGAACGAACGGAGAGCGGTATCGAATCTTAACCAAGGCCTTCATGCGCGCTTGCAATCGATCAATGGCAATAAAATTCAAGTCAGATACTGACATCTCCGTAGTCTCAAGATCGGACAACTTTCCGAGCACAACCCTGTTCGTCTCCGGTTCAACTCTCACGACATAAAGCCGCTCGCCCGCAGCCACGCCGAGCTTCCTTCGCTGTCCCACGGTAAAGAACGCGATGCCGTCGTGTTTGCCGACGAGCTTTCCGTTTGTCATAATTATCTCGCCGGGGCGAAGGGCTTCCTGAGCGTGCTCTTTTAAAAACGAACGGTAGTTGTTGTCCGGAACGAAGCATATCTCCTGGCTCTCCGGCCGCTCGGCTGCGGGAAGGGCGCGCTCGCGCGCAAGCGTCCTCACGTCGGTTTTCCGTAATTCCCCGAGCGGGAGAAGGATGTGCTGCATTTGTTCCTGGGTCAAACGGTACAGGAAGTAGCTCTGGTCCTTGCCAACGTCTAGCCCTTTTTTAAGAAGAAAGCGGGAGGTAGCCGGGTCCTGTTCGATACGTGCGTAGTGGCCGGTGGCAAGATAGTCAAATTCGTTCGAGCGGGCATAATCCAAAAGCAGCTGAAATTTAACGAGGTCATTGCACTTGATGCAGGGGTTCGGTGTGCGGCCGCGACGGTATTCCGAAATAAAATTCTGGATAACGACCTGAGAGAATTCGGCCTGAGCATCGATCATGCGGTGAGAAATTCCGAGGTGCCGGCACACTGCCTGCGCGGAACCGATGTCGCAGCACAGCCCGGCCGTGAGTTTCATGGTCACGCCTTCGACTATGAATCCCTGTTTCTGAAGAAGTGCAGCGGCGACCGAACTGTCCACTCCGCCGCTCATAGCTACAAGAACGCGTTTAGTCATAGAACATTTTACCACGGAGGCACGGAGAGTAGAACGCTAAATACGTATAAAAATTATGAATTAAATATCGTTTTGATATTTAGGATTTTATGCCTAGGATTTTTATCCTCCGTGCCTCAGTGTCTCCGTGGCGATCTTACGTTTTCCCCCACTTCAGCGCAAGCAGCGTGATCGAGCCGAGCATGAACAGTATCCCTCCGACGAGCGCCCAGACCGCGCCGGGGTCACGTGCAATAAGCAGGACGGCCGCCGGACCCCGGTCAAAGTTCAAGCTCTTGAGGTAGACCCCGGTCCCTTTGTAGAACAGGGGGACATTCGGTCCGAGCGTGCCGCTTTTCACGAGTTGATTATTTTCGTACAAGGAGACCTCGGCGGACCAGTCGGTCATAAACCCGCGCGCATCGGTCTGAACGCGGACCTGATGAAGCTGCAACGCCTTGTCCTCGGGAAGCGGCGCATACGCGCCTTCGGGCATCATACCCGAAAGTTTGTATCCCCAGCCCGCGCCGAGCAGGTGCGCAAGCAGAATGAACAGAAAGCCGATGTGGATTACCTGCGGAGAAATCCGAAGGAAAAAGTCCACGCGCGTCCACTTCCCTCTGATGGCCTGGAGGCTGCAGACGATCGTATTGACCGTAAGCAGCGCGAGCGTCGCGACGGCGGCAAAGAACCACCCCGTGTACCACGGGTTGCCCGACGCCGTGTGCTTGACCCATCGAAAGAGAATATCATCGTTCATCCCGCCAAAGACCTCTCGATGGGCCGGCATCATATAGGAGCCTATGAAAAAAAGGCAGACGAGAGCCAAGAGCGTCCAGACCGTTGTCTTGAGTGAGAGAAGGAAAGTTTTCATAGTGACCTGGCTTGCACTTTGAGCTTTGTTATTTGCATTCTCTCTGTGTCTCCGCCTGCACCCAGCGCTTATGAGCCTGTGGCCAGTGCTTATGAGTGCGCTGCGCGAATACAGGCCATGTGCATACGCGAATGCAGGGCGTGCCCGCGCGAGTACAGGGTGTGTCTCTGTGGCTGCGATTTAGAACTCATGCGAGCTCTTCATCAGGAGCCCCACGCCGGCATAGGTGAACATCACGATCGCGAACCCGACGATCCCCATCCAGACGACCTTCGGACCGGTCCACCCGCGCACGAGCCGCGCGTGAAGGTAGAGGCTGTAGAAGAACCAGACGATGGTGGTCCAGAGCTCCTTCGGCGTCCAGAGCCAGTAGGCGCCCCAGGCAAGGTACGCCCAGATGCCGCCGAAGATCATTGCCGTTGAAAAGAGAACGTAGCCGAGAAGCAGGCTCCGGTACTGATTAGCCTCTGCGCGCTTCTCATGGATAGATAGAGAAAGTATGCCGAAGACAGCGCCGATTGCAAACAGCGCATAGGACAGAAAGGACAGGACCACATGAAGTTCGAACCAGAGGGTCCTGAGCACCGGCGGGAGCGCCCCCGGCATGGACGGCGACGCAGCGGAGCCAACAAGGAGAAGCATGATCAGCGGCACCGTAATATAAGAAAAAAGATCACGCTTACGGTTCCAGCCCGCAACCACGGATATGACGCCGATGGAGAAGGCAAGGAAGCCGAGCGTGTCGTGGAGGCCGATGAGCGGAATTCTGCCGAAGTTCATTGCCGTATAAAGGATGAAGCCCGCGTGCAGTACGAGCGCCGGAAGCATCAGGCGGAGGCGGTGCAGGGCGATAAGATAAAGTATGATGAGGATGAATTCCATAAATACCTTTACCACGGCGCATCCTAGAAAATTTGCTGCTGTTTAGCTTGGTCCTGTACAGACACAAAAGGCATTCCGGAAGACCGGAATGCCTTTGCTGATTACATGATTGCCGGAGAAAAACTACTTTTTGCCGAGAATAGCCTCTTTTGCGGCCTTGGCTACGCGGAACTTTACGACTTTCTTGGCCGGAATCTTGATGGCTTCACCGGTCTGCGGGTTCCGGCCCATGCGGGCCTTGCGCTGCACGAGCACGAGCTTGCCGAGTCCGGGGAGTGTGAACGCGTTCTTCGCTTCCTTGTACGCGAGCGCTGCCATGTCTTCCAGGATCTGTACCGCCAGCTTCTTCTTGATGTCCGCCTTCTTCGCGATGTGGTCCGCAATCTGAGACTTCGTCATGGCTTTTGCCATAAAACTTTCCTCCTTGAGAAATTAATTAAAAAAATTCTAACTGCCAAAGGCAGATTAGGTGCGCTATTCGAAGGAAAGTATATACACTCTAAAATAAAATAGCAAGAGAATTTTTTAAAAAGAGTGCCTTTTTTCAGGGTATTTTCGGGGTATTGAAGCGGAAGGCGAGCGGGGCCCGTTTTGCATGATAAAGCCGGCGCCGCAAGAACAGTAAACGCGCGCATCGAGAAAGGGCCTGGCCTCTTTCAATCGTCGCGGAAACTGATGCAGGAGAATTTGAAATTGCTACAGCCTCGTCTCGGGCGGCTACGACCCGCACCCGGTTTGATTGATATCGGGTTTTCCCTTCGTCGCTGCGAAGGCGAAGAGGCCCGTTGCGGTATCGACCACCGCATGTGTCTTTAATGAGAAACGTGAACTTCAGTTTGATATGCGGATCAGATTCCAAAAAACCCCTTCAATCGCGCCGGCCCATCGCGCCTCAAAAAATTAAGCGTCAAGAGAGGTCAGCCCCGCTCGAATGGCGTACTTGGTAAGCTCGGCGACGCTGTGGATGTCCAGTTTTTTCATGATCTGCTGCCGGTACGTCTCGACGGTTTTCGTGCTCACGCTGAGCTTGGCCGCAACGTCACGGGTGTTTTTTCCTTCCGCCAGGAGTTGGAGCACCTCCCGCTCCCGGGCGGTAAGCACGGGGGAAGCCGAAAGTTTCTTTTTCGAAAAGAGGTTGACGTAGTCCTTGATCATGGTGTCCGACAGTTTTGAGCTCAGGTACGCCTTCTTGGAGGACACGGCGCGGATGGCGTGTATCAGTTCTTCGAACGCGCAGTCCTTCAGCAGATAGCCCGCGGCGCCGGCCTTGAACATCTCCACGACGAAGTTTCTGTCAGCGTGCATCGAGAGGGCGATCACTTTAATGCCCGGGTTCTCCGCTACAATCCGGCGCGTCGCATCGATGCCGTTCAAGCCCGGCATCGAGATGTCCATGACGATGATGTCGGGCGACAGCCTGTCTGCCAGCTGCACCGCGGACCTCCCGTCTTCCGCCTCCGCAACCACGGTCATATTCTTTTGTTCCTCTATTAAAGCACGGAGGCCCTCGCGCAGCAGTTTGTGGTCGTCGGCAAGAAGAATCGTTATGGTATCCATCACTCAGCCCCTTTCTTTTCCTGGCCCCGGCTCGGCGCCGTCACCACGACCCGGGCGCCCCGGCCGGGCGCTGATTCGACCTCCAAACGCCCTCCGAGCAATCTCAGACGCTCGCGGATGCTGAACAGGCCGAAGCCGCCGTGCCGGCCCGGGCGCAGATCGCTCTTCACGGCCTCGAACCCCTTGCCGTTGTCTTCGACAATGACGCTGATCTGCCTGCCGTCGTCGTGGATCGCAATTGACGCCTTGCTCGCGGCCGCGTGTTTCACCACGTTCATGAGCAGCTCCCTGACCGTCTTGTAGAGCAAAATCCGCAGTTCTTCGCTGAGCTCGTCCCGGCCAGATCCGGATTTTTTTACGGTCACCGATAAGGTGTGCCGTTCCTGTATCTGGGACGCGAGGTCTTCGACCGCCGCTTCCAGTCCGAAATCATAGAGCGTCGGGGGGCTGAGTTCGACGGTGAGCGAGCGGGTGTACTGAATGGCCCGATCGAGCTGCGACCGGACATCGTCCAGGTCTCGGGCAATAATACCGGAAGGCACCACACGCTGCAGGAGCGCCAGCTTGATCTTCGCTACCGCAAGCGCCTGGCCGACCGTATCGTGCAGATCGATGGCGATGCTGCGCCGCTCCCTGGCCTCTGTCCTCGACAACTCCAATGCCAGGGCGACCAGCTGCTCGTGATAGAGGCGGAGCTTTTCCTCGGCCCGTTTGCGTTCGGTGATGTCCGTGGCCAACCCGCATACGGCATAGGGTTTCCCGCTGTTGTCATACAGAGGAAATTTCAAAGAAATGTAATAGTGAAGACCGTCATCCTGGGGCACTTTTTCCTCCGCCTCGATCGTCGTTCCCGCCTGCAATGCCTTCAGGTCGGCCTCTTTGAATGCCGCCGCTGTTTCTGCGGGAAATATGTCACGGTCCGTTTTACCGATTATCCCGCTTTTTGAAACATGAAACAGCTGTTCCCATAGGGAGTTGACAAAAAGATATTTTCCGTCCAGATCCTTGGCAAAAATGACAGCGGAGGAGCCGTCTATGATTTTCTGGAGCGTTTCCTGGCTCGATCGCAGGGCCTCACCGGCCCGCTTGCGCTCGGTAATGTCCCGGAAGATGCCTACGATGTACGTCTGCGTGCCGACGGTAAAAAGCGCCGAGCTGATGTCGGCATAGAACACACTGCCGTCCTTCCGCTGGACCGGTAAGTCTAACGAGATGTCTTTCTCGCGCAGGAAATGCGATTCAAACTCCGCGAGGATCCGCGGACGATCCTGCGCGGGATGGATGTCGGGTATGCCCAGTTGAACGATCTCCTCCGGGGCGTAGCCGAGCATGGTGCAGAACGCCTCGTTCGCCATGACGAACCTTCCCTCCCCCGCCACAACGATCCCGTCTGTTGCCGCATCGAAGATGGCCTTGAAGCGCTGCTCGTATTCCTGGCGCGCTGCCTCGGCCTGCTTGCGTTCAGTGATATCGTGCGAGACGCCGACATAGCTCGTAAGCCGTCCTGCCTCGTCGCGCACGGGGTATCCACTTTCCCAGATCATGCGGACCGCGCCGTCGGGCCTGACGATGCGATATTCGCATTCGTATGACCCTCCGGTCTTCTTGGCTTCAAAGGCCGCGAGCAGGCGCTCCCGGTCTTCCTCGTGAACGGCGTCGAACCGCGACCGGGTGTTTTCGTAAAGACTCTCCCGGGAACGTCCCCACACGCGCACGTAAGCCGGACTGACGTAGATCATCCTGCTTATCTCGACATCGGCTATCCAGAAGACCTCGGCGATCGTTTCAGCGATCAGCCTGAAGCGCTGCTCACTTTGTATGAGAGATTCTTCCGCCCGCCCGCGAGCCACGACCATGGAATTGAAGGCCTCGGCGAGGCTTCCGATCTCATCATCGGTTTCAACCGGTACCGGCTCGACAGGCATCCCCCTGCCGAGGGCTATGACGCTTGAGGTCAGGTTGTTGAGCGGGCGGGTGACTTTTTTTACCGCAAAAGAGACAATGACAATGCTTGCAATGATGAATACCAACATGATGACCGTGTTTCGCACCAGCAGCGAAAATATTTCCTTATGATAGGAATCCTTACTCAGCACGATCCTGACGTAGCCGATCACCTTGCCCGTCTTCCCTTCGTCCGCCCGGCCGAAATAGAGCGACTCGTCGGCCTCCGCGACCGGCTTGATCACGACGGGCCTTGAAACCTCGAACGTATGATATGTTTCACTGATCCCGAACGATTGGGCTGCGACCAGACCCTCCACGCTGCTCTTGAGGAGTGGTGAGGCGTTCTTCCCGTATGACGCCTTGTCCCGTGCATAGAGTAATTGCAGGCCTGCGTTGTAAATCGACACCGAGACGACGTCCTTTACGCCTATGATGCCTTCGGAAGCCTGCCTCAGTGATTGTTTGTTTTCCGCGAACACCCCCACAATCGAGCTGTGTGACAGAAGACCTGACAGCATTTCCCCTTCTTCACGGAGGTTCTCCTTTGCTTTCCCGCTTTCATTGACCGCGGCAAACAGCGTGAAGACCAACAGCACGGCGATGATCACGGCGATGAACGAGGCAATCACCTTGCGTCCGAAGTTCTCTTTCAGGGAATGCCCGGCTTTACTACTCAACATTTTCCGCCCTCTTTGTCATTTCATCCTTGATCTTGAGACCCATCTTTGCCGCTACCTTTGAGTTGATTGTGAGGCGCGACGCGTGCGCCCAGGCCCGAATCGCGCCCGTCTTGCCCGACTTCAGCCTGTTGACGATTTCGCCTGCCTGGGCCCCCATTTCGTACGGATCCACATCCAGGGCTGCTACGGCGCCCATCTCTACGTATTTTTTGGAAAAGGAGAAGATCGGCACGCTGTTCTGAAAAGAAAAATAAAGCAGATAATCGATTGCTTCGGCAGCGGCGATGGTCGCATCGGGCACCATCCAGAGGACGTCTATTGAGCCGCGCATGGTATCCAAAAGACCGGGTATTTCGCGGGGGTCCCGCACCTGTTTGTCCACCAACTCAAGACCCGCGGCACGCGCTGCCTTTTCCGCTTCGGCAACGAACGCTGCGGTATGCTGCGGGTCGTACAAGAGCCCGATCTTTTGCGCCTTGGGAAACAGTTCCCTCATCGTGGATATATAGGTTTCGGGGGAGATGTCCATGCTCACTCCCGATATGTTGGGGCGCAAGGAGAGAGCGGTCTCAGACGGCATCACCATGGTGTAGATCACCGGCAGGCTTTCGATCGCCCTCACCTTTTTAAACACGGTCGTTCCGATAGCGACGACCGCATCGGGCGACTTCCGAAGGACCGTCGCTCCGCCGTCGTCTTCCTCCAGCTTTAATTCATGCACGTCACAGTTGCAGGCGTCTCTGAAGCCCCGGAGCGCGTCTTGATATGGTTTTAACTCAGCGCTTTTAACAACGATTACATTGAAGGCATCAGCAGGAAGGGGGAAAAAGGCGATGAGTGCCGAGAGCGCACCAAGAGCGAAGAGAAAAAGCGATAGGCGTTTTTGAATATCTGGACGGACGTGATACATAAATAACGCGTGCTCTCCTATGTCTATTGCGCTACAAATTATATCTTACGTCCTGGGCCACGAATTGAGCAAGCGTTTTATCGAAATACTTCTTGCGGCAATTGACGCCCCGCGTTGTCCCGTCCTGCAGCAGTTTCATATATCTACACCCGCCGAAGCATAGGGGAAGATAGGCACACGCAAGACATTTTTTGTTCTTCCAACTTCCGATCTGATGGGTCTTGTGATAATCAAGTATGCCTTTTTTGAGGGAGCCGACGCAGAATTTTTTTCTGCCCACGAGGCCCGGGCACTTATAAAAGGTTCCGTCGTAATTCACGACAAGGTTGTCCCGCTGCTCCACGGCGCAGACCGAGGGCGCGATCTTCTGCGTGAGAAAACCGCGCCTCAGTATTTCCTCACGCAGAAAGGTGCTCGCGTCGCGAAGCCATGGCTCGTTTGCGGAATTACAACCTTCGTGGAAATCGGGTACCGCGAATTTCCTGCTTTCCTGAAACACGGGATCGAATTCAACAGAGGCAATTTTATCAGGGCCGAGACCGTTCCTGAGCAGGTACTGGAGCAGCCGGGGAAACTCGCGGTGGCGGTCCCGGGTATAATTACCGCCGATATGCACGTCGATCATTAAGCTGACGTTCTTGACATTTCTAACGATCGTATCGAATGAGCCTTTGCCGGTCTTAAAAGGCCGGAAAGAGTCATGCACTTCTCGCGGCCCATCCAGGGTGATGTTCGCGGACCTTAATCCGAAGGGCTTTAATTTTTTGACGATCTGCGGCGTAAGCAGCGTGCCGTTCGTGGTCAGGTTGAAGCCGAATGCGACACCCTGCTTGTTGGCAGCAGCCCGTATCTCCTTTGCAATGCGGACGATCGTATCAAGGCTCAGAAGCGGCTCGCCGCCGTAAAATATAAGATTAAGCCTCTCTTTGTCCTTCATGACGCTGGACTTTATAAAGTCGGCGAAGTCGTCCGCCGTTTCCGCGGACATATAATGTTTGCCTTTTCTCTTGCCCTCGTAGCAGTACTTGCAGCCGAGGTTGCAGTCGAGGTTAAGGACCACGATGGCGGTGAATATGCTGCTCTCCGCATTTACGTCATCAACGTACCGGAGCAGCTCGCGCGATTCCGTCTCGAGACTGTTCACGAGGAAACCGAGATGTCTAAGCGTTTTTTTCTCTTTTGGAGACAGCGTTCCTCTTTCGATATCCTGAATGACTTCCGGCGTTACATCCGCCGCAGCCATGGTCAGGGTTGAAAAGAGCGTGACCTTTTTCGGGTCCTTGGGTAAGCGAAATATTTTACAATAGCGTGAAAGGGGCATGGACATCTCGAACACAAAGTGGTTCAAAACAATG
>Ga0326726_10005461_pt1 | contig 11510 bp, 8 predicted proteins | sample MHFenrmetagenome_2_FD_207603 | JGI IMG/M metagenome (GOLD analysis project Ga0326726, IMG submission 207603) | Lab enriched peat soil microbial communities from Michigan Hollow, Ithaca, NY, United States - MHF15MN | ecosystem: Environmental > Terrestrial > Soil > Wetlands > Peat | place: USA...
GCGAGGTTGAATTCTGGAGATTCCTCTAAGAACCTTCACTTCGCGCATTCCCTACAGATGCCTCTCCGAACCTTCATTTGCTGCAGGGAGCTTCAATTTAAGTCAACAGAATAGTGATCCCGAAAAGGTCTCCTACCCCGTCATCGCGAGGAGCGGAACGACGCGGCAATCCCGGCTTTCAACGTGTAACAAAGGCGAGATTGCGGAGTTTATCCCGAGCCATAAACGAGATTGCTTCGCCTTCGTCTCGCAATGACACTTGCGGGACTTATTACGAATGCATCATAATGCTGGATAACGATGCGGGACCAACTGGCTCTATTTCAGCTTGTAGATGAGAAAGAGGGAGCTGACGTAGTCTGTTCTTTCTTCCTGCCTGATGAGGTTAAAGAAATCACACTGTTCGCAGGTATCGTATTTTTTTGCGAAGGTCCCCTGTACCTTGCCGTGGCACAGGGTGCCCGCCACGACCCAGCACGCTCTCCCGGCGTTTATGCCCCCGTGTATGCCGTTGAGTCTTATCTCCACTGACGCAGGACAGACGCCGAGGTCGCCGCGTTTGCCTCCCGGCTCGCGACCGCACTGCTTCACTTCCCAGCAATTGAGTTTTCCCGTCGATTTTTTCATTCTGCTAGTTGTCTTTCGTCACGATAATACCGGTATATTTCTTTATTGTCAATTCCGTTATGAAGGGCAGCAGGCAGGATAGGTGCGAAAGAAGTGGTGAATGGAAGGAACAGGAGGGCAAACTGAATAGGACAGGGAAAAGTCCGTGCTCCGGCTTGACAGCTGGAACGATCAGACAGGCGTCGAGATACAGCGGCACAGGTGCGGCAGATGCTTATCAGGGCGCGGACACCGGCATGGCCCTGTTTTCTCATATGGAATTTGATTATTAATTGTGTTAAGATAAACACTTACGACGACCCCTCATCATCGCCGGGCCATGCCGGGAGTATGGCGGTTTCGGCTCTCGGGCGGGCTGGGGAGGGGAAGGATATCGAAAGCGGGCTACCCATGAGAAGAGATGTCTGGATATTTTTATTCGTCCTCGGAGTTCTTTTTTTCAGCTGGCCGATCATGAGCATCTTCGGGGACAACCTCGTCTCTTCGCTGTTCATCATCTGGCTCGTCTTTATCGTCTGTATCTTTATCACTTCGATCTTTTCCGAACGGGAAGACGGCGGAGGCTAAGTGTTTTCTCCCTGGACACTGTTAGCAGTCATACTTACCTATCTTCTGCTCCTGTTCTTTGCGGCCTATCTCGCGGAACGCAAGGAACGGCAGGGGAAGAGCCTCGTATCGAACCCCTATATCTATTCGCTCTCGCTCGCCGTGTACTGCACCTCCTGGACATTCTACGGCAGCGTGGGCAAAGCGGCGAACGCGGGCCTGAGCTTCCTCACGATCTACGTGGGCCCCACGCTCATGGCGGCGCTCTGGTGGATCGTCCTCCGGAAGATCGTCTATATCTCCAAAGAGAACCGGATCACCACCATCTCTGATTTCATCGCGTCCCGGTATGGGAAGTCTCTTTCCCTCTCGGCCCTCGTCACGTTCGTGGCGGTGGTCGGCATCACCCCCTATCTCGGACTCCAGCTCAAGGCCATCATGACCGCATTTTCCCTGCTCTCGGGCAGGCCCGAGGGGAGCCACTTCGCGGGCTGGTTCATCTCGGCCCTTCTCGGCGTCTTCGCCATCATCTTCGGCGCGCGCCGGCTCGATGCGTCCGAGCGGCACGGCGGCCTGGTCTTTGCCGTGGCCTTCGAGTCCGCCATCAAGCTGGTGGCCTTCCTTGCGGTCGGCGTCTTCGTCACCTACGGGCTCTTTAACGGGTTTGGTGACATCTTCGGCAGGATAGCGAACAGCCCGCACGCCTCACTCATGAAGATCGGAGAGGGTTCCAACGTCAGCTTTCTCGAATGGACGTCTCTCACGTTCCTGTCGATGATGGCCATCATGTTCCTGCCGCGGCAATTCCACGTGGCCGTGGTGGAGAACACTTCCGCGGACCATATTAAAAAAGCCATGTGGCTCTTCCCGCTCTACCTTTTTCTGATCAACATCTTCGTCCTGCCCATCGCCTACGGTGGGCTCCTCCTCAAGGACATCCCGTCGACGGCGGACTACTTCGTGCTCAGCATCCCGATGCACTACGGCCATCCGCTCCTCGCGATCATCGTATTCATCGGCGGGTTTTCCGCTGCCACGGCCATGATCATCGTGGAGTCCATCGCCCTCTCCACGATGGTCATGAACAGCTTCGTCGTTCCGACGCTCTGGGACCTCTCTGCGATCACAAATTTTCACGCCGTGATCCTGAACATCAAGCGGCTGGTCATCCTCGGGTGTGTGTTTCTCGGCTACACGTTTGCCGTGTATGTCGGCGAATATTACAGCCTCGTCGATATCGGGCTCAAGTCCTTCGAGGCGGTCACCATTTTCGCGCCGTCCATCCTGATCGGCCTCTACTGGAAGGGCGGAAACAAAAAGGGGGCCGTCGCGGGCATCATCGCGGGGTTCAGCGTCTGGATCTACACGCTGCTGATCCCGGCGCTCATGCGTGCCGGGATCATCGTGCCGGGCGGCATCCTGGAGGCGGTCTTCAACTCAAGGCTCCTCAACCCCACGGCGCTCTTCGGCCTCCACGGACTCGACCGCTGGAGCCATTCCCTGTTCTGGGGGATGTTCCTGAACGTCGGTTTCTACGTGGGCGTGTCGCTCTTTACGAGGCAGTCAGACGCAGAGACGCGCCAGGCCATCATCTTCGTCGATTCCTATTCGCCGCTCCATTTCTCGCTCTCCCATCGGCCGTCAAACATCGCCGAGATCGAGGATATCCTCGGCCAGTACATCGGCCGCGTTGAGGCAGGCGAGGCGATCGAAACCTTCCTTGACAAGTACGGGCTGGAACGAACCTCGATCTCTGGCGAATGGCTTCTGAAGCTCAGGCAGGAGGCGGAGAGCATTCTCTCGGGCGTGCTCGGCCCTTCCATAAGCACCCTCGTGTTCCAGGACAGGGCTGTCCTCACGCACGAGGAGGCGCTCCGCGTCTCGAATTCCGTCCAACAGATATCACGGAGCCTGAGACTCTCACGCCAGGAGCTTGCCGAGGCGAACCGACAGCTCGCCATGCTCAAGGAATTCAGCGAGAACATCATCGAGAGCCTCCCGCTCGGCGTGGCCACTCTGGACGAGTCGCTGCGGGTGAAGTACTGGAACAGCGGCATGGAGCTGATCACGGGCGTGGAGAAGTCCGATGCGCTCAACAGCGTGGCGGCTGACCTGCTTACCTGCCTTGAGCCGCGCCTCTTTACACCGGATATCCACGAAGGCGAGATCACCTGCAAGCGCAACTTCGAACCGCAGATCATCTTGAAGGGCCATATGAGCAGGCTCACAGGAGCCCAGAAAGGGTACGTGCTTGTGCTCGAGGACATCACCGAAAAGAAGAAGATCGAAGAGGAGCTCTTCCGCGCCACCAAGCACGCGAGCGTGGGCAGGCTTGCGGCGGGCGTTGCCCACGAGATCGGCAACCCGCTGGCCTCGATCTCGTCCTTGGTGCAGGAACTGCAAGCCGAGAGCCTGACGTCCTTTACCAAAGAATCGCTCACCACGATCAACCAGCACGTGCACCGGATCGCGCGGATCGTGCGGAACCTCGGCGATTTTGCCCGGCTCTACCCGCGCCAGAAGGTGCCGACGAGCCTGAGGGAAATTCTCGAGAACACGCTCAGCCTGGTGCGCTACGACAAGAACTTCAAGAAGATCGAGATCCGCGCCGACGTGGGCGATACGCCCCCGCTCACCATCGACCCTGACCAGATCCAGCAGGTGTTCCTGAACCTCATCCTGAACGCCCGGGACGCCATGCCCGACGGCGGCCATCTCGACATCTCGGTGAAGCAGGCCGACGGGCACGTGGAAATGCGCTTTGCCGACACTGGCCGCGGCATCGACGCCGAAGTGAAGGACAAGGTCTTCGATCCCTTCTTCAGCACCAAAGGCCCGACGAAGGGAACGGGCCTTGGCCTCTCCATCTGCTACAGCATCATCAAGGACCACGGCGGCACGATCGAGATCGATTCCGAGAAGGGCAAGGGTACGCGGTTCATCATCAAAATGCCGGTGGCGGTGTGAACGAAAAGACCGTTCAAGCCGTTCAAGCGGTTGCAGCGGTTTAAAGGGATTCGGCGGTTTGAACAATTTGAACCGCTTACACAGTTTGAACGATTATTTATTTCACCCATGAGGTTTGAATGTCGAAAAGTATCTTGATCGTCGAAGACGAAGAGACGCTGCGGGAGTCCATCAAGCGGATCTTCACGAAAGAAGGCTACGCGGTGGACGCAGCTGAGTCAGCCGAGAGGGGGCTTGCCCTGCTCGAGACCGGTGTCTACGACGTTATCATTTCTGACATCATCCTGCCGGGCATGGACGGGATCGAAATGCTCACGCGGGTGCGGGAGCAGATGCCGGACCAGATGTTCATCGTGGTCACGGCCTACGCGTCGCTCGACACGTCGGTGAAAGCGCTCCGCGCCGGGGCGTATGATTACATCATGAAGCCCATTATCCATGAAGAGATCAAGCAGATCGTGCGGAACGCGCTCCGGCAGAAGAGCCTTCAGACCGAGAATGTGCTCCTCAAGCGGGAGATCGGGAAGGACTACGATTTCAGCACCATTATCGGGGAAAGCCAGGCGCTCAAGGCCATCCTCGACGAAGTGCGCAAGATCACGGATACCAAGAGCAATGTGCTTCTCCTCGGCGAGACGGGGACGGGCAAGGAGCTTTTCGCCCGGGTCATCCACCACAACAGCTCCCGCCGGGACATGCCCTTCGTGCCGATCAACTGCTCGGCGATCCCCGAGAACCTGCTCGAAACGGAACTCTTCGGCCACGTGCGCGGCGCCTTTACCGGCGCGGTGGCGTCCAAAAAGGGGATCCTCGAGGAGGCCGAGGGCGGCACGGTGTTTCTCGACGAGATCGGCGACATGAGCCTTGCGCTCCAGGCAAAGCTGCTGCGGGTCATCGAGGACCAGGTGATACGGCCCGTGGGAAGCACCAAAGGCAACAAGGTGGACATCCGGTTCATCACCGCGACGAACAAGGACCTCCAGACGGCGGTGAAGCTGGCGATGTTCCGCGAGGACCTCTATTACCGCATCAACGTGATATCGCTCCAGATACCGCCGCTGCGGGAGCGAAAAGAGGACATCCAATCGCTCATTCGCTACTATCTTGGAAAGTACTCGCAGGAGATGGGGAGGAAGGTCAAGGACATCTCACCCGGGGCCATGGACATCATGATCGGCTACGAGTGGGCGGGGAACGTGCGCGAACTCCAGAACGTGATCGAGCGTGCCATCCTCATCTCCGATGGAGACCTGATCGGGCCGGAGCACCTGCCCGTAGGCATGAGGGCGGAGTCCTCGTTTCAACACCAGGTCTTCGGCAAAAAACTCTCGATCGAAGACTATACCAAGGCGTTTATCCAAAAATACCAGAGCGAGTATACAGAGCAGCAGCTCGCCGACATGCTCGGCATCACCCGCAAGTCCCTCTGGGAGAAACGGAAGAAGTGGGGGATGCAGAAGGAAAGGTAACACCAGTTCGGAGTCGGGAGTTCGTAGTTGGGAGTGCGGAGTGCGGAATGCACCCTGCACTCGCGAGGCACGCCCTGTATTCGCGTAAACACTCATAAGCGCTGGGTGCAGGCTCGTAAACGCTGGGCGCAGGCGGAATGCGGAGTAGAATAGGACGGCAGGATCGCGGTGTGCAGGATACTGCTCTTTTATTTTTACTCCGAACTCCGAACTTCACACTCCGAACTAAAATAAACCATGTCCCTTAAGAAAAAAATTGCACTCAGCTTCTTCATCAGCGCCTTTATCATAGCTATCCTCGCTGCGTTCGAATATGTCAATTTTGTCGAGCTCAAAAAAGAGGTGCGCTATCTGGAGACGACCGACACGATCAACCGAAAGTCGCTTCAGCTCCGGAGGCACGAGAAGAATTATTTTCTCTACAGCCCGCAGAAGGCGGACGAGGAGTCGGCGGCGGTCCATGCCTATCTCGACGACCTCAAGGACCTCCTGGCGAAAAACCCGGACATCGATAAAACGGACAAACTGGCGCTGCGCGGCAGCATCGCCGAGTATGAGCGGCTCTTCACGAGCATCGAGTCGTCGGCGCGGCGCCTGACCGACCTTTTCGAGAGGACAAAAGCCTCATACGGCAAAAGCGAGAAGTTCTTTTCTCTCGTGGAGGCGACCTTTCTCGAGCGGCCCTCCCAGTCCTCCGAGTTTCTCGAAAAGGTGTTTTTCCTGCCCCGCCGGCATGCGTTGATCACCGGACTCAGGGGGCTCGATGCGGACATTATTGCGCTCAGAAAGACCGGCGAGGACATCGTCGCCACGTCGAAGGACCTTGACAAGGTCGCCCGGGAGAAGGCAGAAACGGTCATCCGCGTTTCGCAGGTTGCCATCCTCATTTTCATCCCCCTGTTCTTCGTCGTGGGCATCGGCCTGCTGTTCTTCATTACCACGAACGTGGTGAGGCGGCTGATGCTCCTGATCAACGTTGTGGAAAAGACCGGCAGGGGTTCCTATCCCCATCTGTCCCTTCCCCTCTCGAAAGGGAACGCCCATGACGAGGTAGGCGTGCTGATCGACAAGTTCAACGACATGGAGGACCAGCTCGCTTTGCGGGAAGCGGAGCTCGGCCGCAAGAACCAGGAGCTTATGCAGGCCAGGAAGCTTGCTGCCATCGGCACGCTGGCGTCGGGTGTGGCGCATGAGCTGAACAACCCGCTGAACAATATTTATCTCTCGGCCCAGATCCTTGCCAGGGAAGCGGGCGAGCATTGCACGAGCGAGGCGAAAGAGGCGGTGAGCGACATCGTGGGCCAGACCGAGCGGGTAAAGCGGATCGTGGGCGATCTGCTGGAATTTGCGCGCGGCCGGGAACCGCAGTTCACCCAGGTTGAGCTGCAGGGGCTGATCTCCGGCGCATACCGACGCCTCGGAGGCGCGAGGAACATCGAGAACATACAGTTCTCGCTCGATACAGGTCCCCGGCAGATCGTCATTGCCGCCGACGAGGGGCAGCTGGAACAGGTTTTCAATAACCTGTTTGCGAACGCCGTGGACGCAATGGAGGGCCGTGGCAGCCTGACGGTGAAGGCGGAACAAGCGGGTTCATCGGTCATTGCCAGTATCGCGGACACGGGCAAGGGCATTCCCCGGGAACTATGCGACAAGATCTTCGAGCCCTTCTTCACCACCAAGGACAAGGGCACCGGCCTCGGCCTTGCCATCGTGTATAATATCGTCAAGAAGCACGGAGGCGATATAACGGTCGAGAGCGAGGAAAATAAAGGAACGACGTTCACGATAACGTTGCCGGGTGATAATACAAGTAAGAAGTAAGAAGTTAGAGGGAAGAAGTTAAGAAAGAAGCAGGAAATGAAAAGCGAGATCACAGCATCCTTGCTCAGCTCCGGAGAAAAAAATGGCATTTAAGATCCTGATAGCGGAAGACGAAGACATCACCCTGAAGCACCTCGTGAACTCCCTCCAGAAGGAAGGCTATCTTGCCGTCGGCACGCAGAACGGCGAGGACGCGTTCCGGAAGATCGAAGACGACCATTTTGACCTCCTGATCACGGACATCAAGATGCCGGGGCTCACCGGGATCGAGCTGCTCGAAAAGATAAAGGAGCGGCAGCTCGAATCCGAGGTGATCATCATCACGGGCTTCGGCAGCATCGGCTCCGTCGTTGAGGCGATGAAAAAAGGGGCCTATGACTATGTGACCAAGCCCTTCAACCTTGACGAACTGCTTCTCAAGGTCGGAAAGATCCGGGACCAGAAGGCCCTCAAGAAGGAGAACATCGCGCTCAAAGCCTACGCGGGCATCGACCGGAAGGTCTCGATCATCGCCAAGAGCGAGAGCATGAGCAATATTCTCTCGGTCATCGAGGGGATGACGGACACGGACTGCAACGTGCTTCTGACCGGCGAGACGGGCGTGGGGAAAAGCCTTTTGGCGAGGATCATCCACTTCACGAGCCGGCGCCGGACCATGCCGTTCCTGTCCATCAACTGCGCTACGCTGACCGAGGAGCTTCTGGCGTCCGAGCTTTTTGGCCATGAGAAAGGGTCGTTCACCGGAGCGGTCAAGACCAAGCAGGGCCTCGTCGAGATCGCGGACACGGGCACGCTGTTTTTGGACGAGATCGCAGAGATGGCTCCGAACCTCCAGGCCAAGCTCTTGAAGGTGATCGAGGAAGGCGAGTTCTACCGCGTGGGCGGAACCAGGCCGATCAAGGTCGACGTACGGTTCATCGCCGCGACCAACCAGAACGTTCGAACGGTGATCAGCGAGGGGCGGTTCCGCGAGGACCTCTATTACCGTCTGAACATCATGGAGATCTCCATTCCCCCGCTCCGGGACCGCCGGGACGACATCCAGCCGCTCTGCGCCTATTTCCTCGAGAAACACCTGCCGAAGGCCCATAAAAAGATCACCGGCTTCACCAAAGAGGCGATGCAGGTCTTGATGCACTACAGCTTCCCGGGAAACGTGCGCGAGCTCGAGAACATCATCGAGCGGGCGATCATCCTCGAAAAGGGCCCGCTTATCACGCCCGAAAGCCTGCCCCAGACCATCAAGATGTTCCAGATCGAGACCATTGAGCCCGACCGGGTCAAGACCATCGAGGAACTGAACAAAGAGTATGCGGAAAAAGTTCTGGACATGTTGGGCGGCAACAAATCGAAAGCCGCGGAGGTGCTCGGTATTTCAAGGACGAGCCTGTGGCGGATCTTGAAAGAGGAATAAGGGGCAGTCTGCGCGGCATCTTCCCGGCCTGGCTGCGGAATGATCCAACGCGATATCCTTCGGAGTAAAACCGGATGACATTTGAAGACTTAGAGAATGACCTGAAAAAAGGCATCGGATTGGTCAGGGTGAACGCCGCTATCGAGCTGGGAAAGCTCAGAGAGAGAAGGGCCATCCCGGCCCTGATCGAGGCCCTCAAGGACCCCAATATGGCGCTCAGGAACAATGCCGCATTCGCCCTGGGAGAGATCGGCGACTGCGAAGCCGCGCCGCACCTCATCGAACTGCTCCGCGACCCCGAAGAGCGGGTGCGAAAAAGCGCGATCAAGGCATTGGGAATGATCTGCGCAAAAGATGCAGTCGCTCCTCTCGTTCAGCTTCTCGATATCGACAATTCTCGAGTCATCCGGAAAAGCGCTATTCGCAGTCTCGGGCAGATCGGCGATCCGAAGGCTTTCGGGGCCGTGGAGCGCTTTGTTTCGCACTCGGACCCGACGCTGGCTGATGCGGCGAAGAAGGCGGTCGAGATACTCAAGAAGTAATAATGCCCGTAAGCCTTTCAAACTCTTTATTTCCCGGTACCAAACCATTCCCTTCGGGGCAGGCGACGACTGTGCTGCGGCGTCTTCGTCACGATCTACCGGATATGATATACTTTACACCGTAAGTGCGGGAGGATGCATGACAACGAAGGTGAAAAAGCAGGAGACCGTGCTTTACGGCGTGAGCCTCCTCACAGACCACGATATTTATCTCTTTAAAGAGGGGAACCACTTCGGACTGTACGAAAAGCTCGGTTCGCACGCCGTGACGGTTGACGGCGCGGCAGGGACGCTTTTTGCGGTATGGGCGCCGAACGCGTCGAGAGTGTCGGTAAAAGGCGATTTCAACGGCTGGAACAAGGATTCTCACAAACTGAAAGCGCGGGGCGACGGTTCGGGCATCTGGGAAGGGTTCATCCCGGGAATAGGCCACGGCACGCTCTATAAGTATCATATCCGTTCCCGGTCCAATAATCACGAAGCGGAAAAGGGAGATCCCTTCGCGTTTTCCTGGGAGACGCCGCCGAGAACGGCCTCGCTCGTATGGGACCTGGGCCATGAGTGGAATGACGGTCCGTGGATGAAGGACCGGCGCGCGCGGAACTCATTGAGCGCTCCTTTTTCCGTGTATGAGCTGCATCCGGGCTCATGGCGCCGCGTTCCGGATGAAGGCAACCGCTCTCTCACCTACCGGGAAATGGCTGTCTATCTTCCCGAGTACCTCAAGGATACTGGGTTCACGCACGTTGAGTTCATGCCGGTGATGGAGCATCCTTTTTACGGATCGTGGGGATACCAGGTCACGGGATTCTTCGCGCCCACGAGCCGCTACGGCACGCCGCAGGATTTCATGTATCTGATCAACGCGCTTCATCAGGCCGGGATCGGCGTCATCCTCGACTGGGTGCCGTCACACTTCCCGGGCGATGCGCACGGGCTGGTCTACTTTGACGGGACCCATCTATACGAGCACGAGGACCCCCGCAAGGGGTTCCATCCCGAGTGGACGAGCCACATCTTCAACTACGGCCGCTACGAGGTGCGCAATTTCCTGATCAGCAGCGCTTTGTTCTGGCTCGATAAATATCATGCCGATGCCCTCCGGATCGACGGCGTGGCGTCCATGCTCTATCTTGACTATGCCCGCACTGACGGCGAATGGGTCCCGAACATCTACGGCGGCAGGGAGAATCTCGAGGCCATTGACTTCCTCAGGAGCCTGAACCGCGAGGTATACCGGGCCTTCCCCGATGTCCAGACCATTGCCGAGGAAAGTACGGCCTGGCCCATGGTCTCGCGTCCCGCGCACGTGGGAGGGCTCGGCTTCGGCATGAAATGGAACATGGGCTGGATGCATGACACGCTCAAGTTCTTCTCCGTGGACCCGGTCTTCCGCAAGTACCACCAGAACGAGATCACGTTCAGCATCTGGTACGCTTTTTTTGAGAACTTCATGCTTCCGCTGTCCCATGATGAGGTGGTGTACGGCAAAGGCGCCCTTGCCGGGAAGATGCCCGGGAACCACCGGCAGAAGCTCGCCAACCTCCGGCTCCTGTTCGGCTATCAGTATACCCACCCGGGCAAGAAGCTCGTGTTCATGGGGAGCGAGCTGGGCCAATGGGCGGAGTGGAGTCATGAGCAGAGCGTCGAATGGCACCTTCTGCAGTTTCAGTCCCACTACGGGGTATGGCAGTGGGTGCGGGACCTGAACCGCCTCTACCGGAATGAACCTGCGCTGTATGAGCTTGATTTCGAAGGCGCGGGGTTCGAATGGGTGGATTGCAGTGACCACGAGCAGAGCGTGATCAGTTACCTCAGAAGGGGAAAGTCGGCGAACGATGTGGTCCTCGTCGTGTGCAACTTCACTCCCATGCCGCGTTTCAATTACCGGATCGGTGTCCCTTCGGGAGGATACTGGAGAGAGCTTCTCAACAGCGATGCGGAGATGTACGGCGGGAGCGGACACGGGAACCTCGGGGGCGTCAATGCATCTTCCGAAGGGGTCCACGGCCGGGGCCATTCGCTCGACCTTACTCTGCCGCCGCTTTCCCTCCTGGTGTTCAAACAAGCAGGGTAGAGTGTGACTGCCCGGGTCAGCCGTTTCGCTTCAGAGAAAGAGGA